>MDTD01201575.1_pt1 | contig 13661 bp, 8 predicted proteins | sample 811221 | NCBI WGS metagenome assembly MDTD01 (sample SAMN05326646, study PRJNA326480) | marine metagenome | isolation source: seawater | place: Pacific Ocean: South West | collected 2011
CTTCCAGTTCTTAGGCGCGGCGCGGCGGATGTCGCTTAAGTAGATTTTGTGATGTTTGCCGCAGAGTTGATGGTCTGAATCGGCTATGAATTGGTGCACGCGCTCAACGGTGGGGCCTTCGTCGTCGAAGGGCCCGATGTGAAGCGTTTGGGCGACGCGGCCTTCGTTAAAGCTCTGGTAGCGTAAAGAATCCAGGGCGGGGAGTTTTTTCTTTGCATGCACCCGTTTTATGGCGGTTTCAACTAGCTCGCGATCGACGCACTCAGGCTGCATGATCATCAGGGTCCAGAGCCAGCGATCTTTACGGCGAGTAATGAAATCTGACATGTCTTCGGCCCACCAAAGCCCCTCCAGCGGCATGACCCCATAGTCCATCAATTTCAGCTCACGCTTGACTATGAATTTGATGGTATAGGAGACCGTAAACAAAGCTTGGATGGCTGCGGTGTAGGACTCCGAGCCAGGTTCGCCGGCACCATCGACCATTAAATATTGTAAGGGCGGCACTTCGATTGAGTCCACGCGCTTGGCAGAGGGCTTGTAGAGTGTCTTGAGCTCGGATTTGTAATTTATTTTAGGGATCATTGTGGTGGGCTTGTTGAGCGGGTTATAGTAGAGCTTGTAGGCTAGACTGCTGCAGTATGTTAGTCAGCGACTTTGTTCGATAAAGCCCAGAGTTGAATTCAAGTGGTATAAAGCGGGAAAAGCGGCGAGAGTGGGTGATTTTGTTGGCGTGTAGCGATTAATTTGCTTTTGTGAAGCAACTATGCTTCGATTTCTGAGTTTTTTGGTTTTCATCTTTGCAAGTGGGACAGCGGCACAGGCCTTCCATTCACTTGAATTAAAAAATGGTGCGACTGTCCAGGGCGAGCTGGTATTGGAGCGGGCCGATTCGGTCTATGTCGATTTGGGCTATCAGTTACTGGAGGTGCCGAAGTCTGCGGTAGCGCAGGTGCAAGGTGTAGATGTGAGCTCGGGGGGCTTGCCGCAGCTGAGTTCGCGGGCGGATACTCTGTATCAAGTGGCCGATGCTCGTGGCGATCAGACCATCCGCGACTGGGTCGACGAGTTGGGAGAAGCGGTGGCACTGATACAGACGCCTACCGGTTTAGGCTCCGGCTTTATCATCCATCAAGATGGTTACGTGGTGACCAATGACCATGTGATCGCAGGGGAGCACCGGATTTCGATCACAGTCTTTAAACAAGGGAGCCATGAAATGTCGAAGGTAACCTATGATAATGTGCGTATCGTGGCGACGAGTTCCGAGCTCGATCTTGCCTTATTAAAAATCGAAAGCGAGCATGCAGATCCATTTGTGACTGTGCCCTTGGCCGCGGTGGACGAGGGGTTGCGCGAGGGACAGACAGTTTTCGCGATCGGGAGCCCGTTGGGCCTGGATCGTACCGTCTCAGAGGGGATCATCAGCGTGGCCAATCGCGTTATTAATGGACGTCTCTATTTACAAACCACCACACAAATCAACCCGGGCAACTCCGGCGGGCCTCTGTTTAATCTGAAGGGAGAAGTCGTCGGAGTGAATAATATGAAGATCGCCGCCGTCGGAGCCGAAGGGCTAGGTTTTTCTATTTCATCCGGCATCCTCAAGTCATTTATCGACAATCGCGATGCCTATGCCTTCGACCCGCGCAACCCAAATGCAGGCTTTCGTTATTTAAGTCCGCCCAAGGTCAAATAAGCGAGCGATCGCATTGACGGGATCATTTTCACGTGCCCTGTAGACATCTTAATCTTAAGAACAAGAATTATGCATATACATAGCTATCGGACGACATTTCTCTCTGCGGCCTGTGCGGCGAGTTTATCGCTGCCCCTCTCGCTCTCGGCGGCTTCTTTTAAGCAAATAACGGAGGCTGATGTGGATGTTTACATTTCGATTCGCAACATAGAAGAGCTGCGTGACCAGTGGGCGGCGCACTCCTTCGCAGAGGTGGTTGAAGATCCCAGTTTACAGGAGTTTTTACAGCCATTGTTGCATGGGGGGGAGGCGAGCGAGTCTGAAGACGCAGAAGAGAGCATGACCGAAGTCTTGGAGCACGAGTTTGGCTTGAGCTGGGATGAGTTGTATGCGCTCTTTCCCGGACAGTTTTCGTTGGCGTGTTTTAACGTGCCCGAATTATTACTACAACAGGCAGAACGCCCGGATATTATGGTGCTGGCGGAATACACGGGCGATGTGGATCAGCTCGATGCATTGCTGCAGGTGCAGTTTGAGCGCAACGCCAAGAGCCAGCAAGCACTCAACCCCGCGATCGAGCATACTATGATTGAGGAGACTTTCATTGGGGAGACGCTTTATTTTGATGAAACCTACGATGGCGAGCAAACCTACATCGAGGATGGTTACGCACTGGTGGATGGTGTCTTTATTTTAGCGACACCCGAGGAGCGTTTGCGTTCTGCCGTGGAAGCGATCAAGGATGGGCCGGACGCGCCGCTTGGCGAACAGGCGGCTTATTTACGTGCACGTGAAGAAGGGGGCCGTGGTGACCTCGAATTATACTTTAATCTAGAGGCACTTATGCCACCGTTGAATGAGGCTCTGTTGGATAAGCTGCTTCAGGGCGGCGCCTTTATGTTGGGGCTCAATGCGGATAGCTTGAACAATGTGTTTGCCTTAGAGTCGATGCAGGCTGCATTTATGGATGTCGACTTGGTCGATGAGGGGCTTGAGGTGCACAGCGGCCTGATCTATCACGAGCAGGCAGGCTTGCTACGCTTGTTAGCTTATACCGACGAGCCCTTGCCGGAGGCGCGCTATGTGCCGAGTGGGGTGTTTTCGACCTCGATTACAAATCTCGATGTGGGGGATCTATTGGCGCAATTTGAGACTTTGTTGACCACCGCTAGCCCCAATTTGCGAGCGCAGTTCGACGCCCAATTGCAAATGGTGCATAGCAATACTGGGGTCGATTTTCGTTCTGCGATCTTGGAGAACTTTGCGGGTGATGTCGTTTCACTCTCTGTCATGCCAGAGACGAGCCGTGAGGCGGGAGCGATTGCGGAGCCGGACCAAGTGTTTGTAGTCGGTCTAGAGAATGCGGCCTCTCTGTCGAGTGCCTTGGAGGCTCTAATAGACCTGGTGCCAGGCGCGCGAGAGCAAATTCAAACCCAAGACTTTGCCGGGCAGACAATTTATAGTTTTAAGAATGCAGCAGCTGCCAATGCCGGCGTCAGCTATGTGATTACACGCTCCAAATTTATTTTGAGCATCGGTCAGCTAGGACTCTTGCAGGAGGTGCTGACACGTTTAGAATCAGGTGTCGATGGTTTCTGGCAAGATGCCGAGACTGAGGCGATCTTTGAGTCGATTGCTCGTCCCGATGCGGTAGCGCGCTCCTACGTGGACATCGAAAAGATGTTCTTACCGATCTTTCAATCGATCGTGCCCAGTCAGCTAGCCTCGGGAGGCTCCAGCTTAGACTTGGAGCAGTTGCCACAGAAGTTGGCAAAGCCGTTTTATGTGATTACAGAAACGAATCAGGCCGATGATGGCCTCTTTAACCGTTCCTTTATTCGAGCGCGGGAGGATTCTAAATGATGAAGCAGACTGGGACGTTTTGCGCTCTGTTTTGGGCCATGTGTTGGAGCGGCCTGACATGCGGGGGGAGCCCTGCACTGGCTGCAGAGAATTTGGCGGAAGCATTTGGCTTTGCAAAGCCGCAAGTGATTAAACTCGACTGGTCGACGCGTGCCTTACAAGTGAGCGACTTGAATCAGGATGGACGTATGGATTTGGCGCTCATTAATAATGATACCGCGCAAATCGAGTTGCTCTATCAGCGTGAGGCAGTAGAGGCGTCTGAGGCTAAGCGCAGTTTGCAACGCGACCGTTGGGAGCCGCAGCTTTCGGATGCAGGTTTCGACGTCGAGAAGATTACGGTCGGGTTCCCGATGTTTGACCTTGGCGTGGGCGACTTAAACGGAGATGGCCGAGTCGACCTCGCTTATACCGCACGGGACGTGCCACTCACGGTGCGTCTGCAAGGCGAACAGGGGCAGTGGTTGAGTAGCCAAGAGTTTGATGGTTTCGATGCGCTGGGGTGGCAGAGCACTTTAAAAGTCGTTGATGTGGATGGAGATCAGCGGCCAGAGTTGGTGCTTCTGACTGCAGATGCGGTGCGTGTCTTTACGCCCGGAGAGGCGGGAGAGCTACAAGAGGCGGAGGTGAATTTCCTGACTGGCGAGAATCCATTCAATTTAGAAGTTGTGGATGTGACCGGTGATGGGCTGGCTGAGATTTGCTATATTACCACGGAGGGTAAGCAGTCGTTGGTCGTGCGAGAGCAATTGTCAGCGGGTGGATTTGGCGCCGAGCGGCGTTTCATCTTGGAACGCCCGGTGCGCATGTATATGCCATTGCGTTCAAGCGAGGAGTCATCGCAGCATTTTGCATCGGTCGACTCGCGCAGTGGCGCTTTGGAGTTCTTTAAGATTGCTTCAGCCAAAGAATCGCATGGCTCGCTCCCCTTGGAGGGCGTGCAAGCGCAAATTTACCCTGTGTTCGAACAGGTGCAAGAGGGAGCATATTACGCATTTGGCGATATCAATGGCGACGGGGAGCGCGACTTGCAGGTGGCCAATCCAGCGGGGGCGGAGTTGATGATTTTCTTGAAAGAGCAGGGGCGATTTCTTGCGTCTAAAAGTTTCCCCAGCTTTTCTGCCATTTCGTCGCTAACCGCGGGGCATTTCTACGAGTCGAAGCAGGCCGCGGTTGTGGCGCTCAGCCGCGAAGAAAAAAATCTCGGGGTGAGTCAGTATGATGCCAGTGGACGGCTGTCATTTCCACGTCTGATTGAAATCGGCGCGGGAGAGCCGCTGGTATGCGAAGCGGTTGATCTCGATGGGGATGGGCGCGATGAGTTGGCCATTGTGAGCGAATCCAAAGAAGGCATGCAACTGGTGATTGCCCAGCCTGCGCAGCGTCGTCATGCGAGTTCGGCCTGGGAGATTGTCTTACAGATGGACCTGCCAGGAGCGCGGCGTAAGCCGACGAGCCTGCGCGCCATGGATATTTTCGCGGAGCGGGGCCCCGGCTTGATGCTCTTTGTTCCGCGCGAAGCGCCCATCTTGCTGGCGCCGAAGTCTGCGGATACGCCTTATGAACTGGAGCTGGTCGGGGAACGTTCCAGTGTGCGGGAGAGTTTGCTGAAGGGATTGAGTGCGGCCCAAGTCACGGTGGTCGATGTCGATGGCGACGGCTCCAACGAGTTGGTGGCCGCTCGCACTGGCTTTGCGCGTGCGATACGCTATCGTGCGGGGCAACTCGAGATGGTAGATCAGTTTAATGCTCGGCGCAATAGCGATGCCGTCGCGACAGTGATTCCCTCGCTGGACAGTGAGGGCTTACTGCAGGGGCTTGTATTCTATGTGCCCAAAGAGGGAGAGTTGCAGTTCCTCAGTCGTGGTCAGGATGGTGTGCTGCGCTATCAACATAGCGAAGATGCCGGTTCGATGGCAGTCTCCGGTTGGTCGAAATTGCCGGGACAAGCGGGGGGGCAGGATGCCTATTTGCTCTATGGAGACGATCGTTTCTGGTATTTTACTGCACAAGGCGAGAGTTGGACGCGAGAGCTGGGCACAGGGTTTGAAACGGAGCTTGAAGATGTGTATTTCAGCCATATCGCGGAGGCTGATTTCGATGCCGATGGCCATGTGGACATCGTGGCTGTAGATGGGACCGAGCACATTGTCGAAATCTTACGAGGTAGCGAGACAGGCGTGCAGAGCCAAATGTATTGGGAAATTTTTGAGCAAAATATGCACTACCAAGGCCGGACCGGAGCCAAGCTAGAGCCGCGCCAGACGGTGGTGGCGGACCTGAATCACGATGGCCGCTTAGATTTTGCTTTCTTAATCCACGATCGGATCATTTTCTATCTACAAGAATGACCCGAAGATTATATACGATGGCACTCATGGTGCTGGGCTTGAGTATGCTGTTGAGCTCAACGGGGTGTCATGAGCCGACGAGTAGAGATCCGCGTGTGTTGCGTGTGGGTGTGATCGTTTCACTCAAAGGGCCGGCTCGTTATTGGGGTGTGGTCACGATGCGTAGTGCGCAGGTGGTCGCGGATTACTACAATGAGCGTGGCGGTTTCGAGGTGGCTGGCGAGCGGGTGAAAATAGAATTAGTGGTCCTCGATGACGAGTTCGATGCCACGGAAGCGAATCGGGTGGCGCATCAATTGGTTTCCGAAGGAATCCATTATACGATCGGACCACTGGGAGATGCGACTGTAGACGCAGCGCGGCGCGTATTAGAGGGCGCCAATGTTTTCTATCTGCACTATGGCTTCGATCCCGCGCTACAAGGCTCGGGGGGGCTCGCTGTCTTGGGCATGCCGCGGCCCGAGCAGACCTTGTCGATTATGTTTCGCCATTTGCGTCAGGAGCATCATGTGAGTCGCGCAGTGGTGATGGCCTATGGCACAGAAGCAGGTATTCGCCAAAAAAGAGTGGCGGAGCAATTAGCTTTGGATGCGGGCATGGAGCTCGTGCGCATCGCGCGTTACGATGTTTCCAAGGAGACTTTTGATGTGTCGCTCGATCCGCAGGGTATTCAACGCAGGGTGGCGGGAGTCGTTGCCGCGGCACCGGATTTGGTCGTATTGGCTGGTTGTCCGCCTGAGGCTTTTGTCGTGATCGTCGACCGTCTGCGCAGTGCGGGGTATCGCGGTTTTGTCGGCACCCAGACGACTCAAGATCCTAGAGCATTGGCTAAGCTCGGGGAGGCCAGTGATGGTATCTACTATGTGGGCGGTGAGCCCGCGGACGCACTACGCAGTGAATATTTTCGGACGCTTAAAGAGCGCTATTTAGACCTGGCAGGCGAGTGGGATGCGGAGGCCAATAAGAAGTTCTACGCGCTGGAATTAATTGTGTCCTGCATTCGGGCGGCGGGGCTGGAGGCGCTCGATGAAACTTCTTTGATCTACCCAGTGCTGTCTGAGTTGAATATCGAAGATCCATTTTATCAAGAGCCGCGCGCATTGAGATTGATCGGGGGGCAAGAAGAGGGCTTGCCAAGGCAGTTGGAAATACCGATTTATATTACTAAGATGTCAGGTGGGCGAGCGGTTCTCGTTGAGGAATCGCCGCGTGTGCTCCCCTAATGTTATGAGGATTTCTACTAAAATCGCGATCGCCTTGGCTGGAGCTATATTGCTCTTTGCGGTTTTTTTGGGCTTGAGTCGTTACGTGATGGATGAAGTGCAGCATCAAGAGCGTCGCCTTAATTTATTGCATGTCGTTTCTCGCGAAATCTCAAATGTTGTGATCGGAAATCGCATTTATCAGGAGCGATTAACAGGAGATTCATACGTGGTCGACTCTCTCGCCGCGACTAAGCGTGCCTTAGGGCAAGTGCTGGCTGAGGGGGATCAGGTGGAGTCCATTTTTGTGAATGGCATGCTTGAGCGTGTGGATGAGTTTAACGATGTTTTCTCGGGCTTGGTGCAGAGTAAGAATTTTCTTTCTGAATTAGATCAACGTGTGCGTGAGGATGTCGTCAGGTTTGGTGAGCACAACATCGAGATTCAGGATTTGCTGATCGAGCGTCGTGATCAAATACATGTCGCATTGGGGTCGGAGTTGTTACAAGAGCATGAATTAGTGGACGATCTTTTGCTGTGCAATGGGCAGTTGTGGGGTTGGCTGAATCGCGCGGTGAGTGTGATCGATCGTGATTTGCTGTTACAGAACGACTTAAGCCGGTTTCAAGCAAACTTCCGAATTGCTCAAGCGGCTTATGAACATGCGATCGATGAGCTTTTGACTAAGCTACATCAGACTGACTTGCAGGGGATCGATGCTTACCAGGAACTACTCGACGACTTGAGACAGGGGCTTAATGCGGTGTCGATTGAATTTGCGGTCGCAGCGAAGTCCGAAACTGAGGCGGTCGAGTTGTTGGAAAGCCATGGCGCGCGACTTCGTGATATGGTCAATCGCTTGATTGAGCGTGGTCAGCAATTGAGCCAACGCCAGAGCAAACATCTTGTTTTGATTTATTGGTGCTCAGCTGTAATATTACTGAGTAGTGCGATCGGGCTTTCGATTTGGTTCTCGATGAGTATCAGCCGGCCTATTAGCCAGTTGCGAAAAAGCTTTAATGCCGTGGCCAAGGGGAACTTTAATCTGCAAGTCTCGGCCACAGGTAGGAGTGAACTCGATGACCTTGCGCGTGCTTTCAATGATATGACAGAGAAGTTGCGTCGCAGCTATGCGGAGGTCGAAGAAAAGGTGCGCAAACGCACCAAAGAGCTACAAATGGCAACGGTGCGCTCACGCAAGTTGGCCGATGCGGCACAAGAAGCTAATATGGCTAAAAGTGCTTTTTTGGCAACCATGAGCCATGAAATTCGCACGCCGCTGAATTCAATTATTGGATTTAGTGAGATGTTGCAAGATACCGATTTAGATGAGGATCAGCGCAGTGATTTAGGGTCCATTCGTAGTTCCGGGAACATCCTGTTGGAGCTCATCAACGATATTTTAGATTTATCAAAAATCGAGGCGGGTAAAGTAAGTCTAGAGTTAGGTCCTGTTTGCTTGGATGAGGTCGTGCATGAGGTGGTCAGTTTATTTGAACTCAGTGCGGAGCGAAGTGGTGTGATGATGCGTGTCGAGGTTGCTGATTCGGTGCCTGTTGCAATTCATTCGGATCGCACTCGTATACAGCAAGTATTGAACAATTTGATCAGTAATGCGGTAAAATTCACTGCGAGTGGTGTCATCTCTGTTAAAGTGTGGTCCACTTCTGAGGGCCTTGCACCGAGGCGGCGACGCCACTATGTTTCAGTGAGGGACACTGGTATTGGTATTCCAGAGGATAAAATGGAGGAAGTCTTCTTAGCTTTTACACAGGCGGACTCTTCGACCACGAGAAAGTATGGCGGCACTGGCTTAGGTTTGGCGATCAGCCGTCGGATCGTGGAAATGTTAGGTGGGGAAATTTCTGTTGAGAGTCAGCTTGGCAAGGGGAGCACATTTACGCTCTTCATCGAGGATACGGAACAGGCCGATGGCGATGACTCAGATAGGCCGGATGATGTGCAGGAGTATGAATTACAATTCGATTCGCCACCTAACATTTTGGTGGCTGAGGATGATCCGACCAATTATAAATTGACTAGTAAAATTCTTGAGCGATTTGGCCTCCACTCGACATGGGCGAAAAATGGGCGCGAAGCAGTCGAGATGACTCGCGGAAAGGGGTTTGATGTCATCTTCATGGACTTGCAGATGCCTGAGCTGGATGGCATTGCTGCGACTTATGAGATTCGTGAAGAATTGCCAGTCGTGAGGCAGCCGTACATTGTCGCTTTGACTGCCAATGCGATGGGGGAGACGCGTGAGGCCTGCCGCGATGCGGGCATGGACGATTTTGTCACTAAGCCCGTGACTGTGGATGATTTAAAACTAGCACTACTTCGTTTTAAGAAGCGAGTTTAGGCCGTTTTCGTCTCGCGGCGATGTTTACGTTTCTCTGCAAATTGACGCCTACGCGCTAATTCACGCATGTCCACTGCAGGGTCATCGTCCTCAAAAATCTCTTGGCCGATGATTTGCTCAATCACATCCTCCATTGTGATCACACCAGACATGGAGCCGAATTCATCGACTGCGATTGCGAGTTGTTGGTGGTTTTTTAGGAATGTCTGTAAGGCGTCGGAGGCCGCCGCGTTATCCGGTACAAAGATGGCATCGTTGGCTAAATCCTTGATTAGCTTACTTTGCTTGCCTGAAGCCATGGCACCGAGGATATCACGCCGGCGGACGATTCCCGTGATATTATCGGTCTGCTCCTCATAAATTGGGATTCGGGCAAATGGAATCGTTTTACTTTTTTTAAGTAGCGATGTGACGCTTTCTTGGCCGTCGATCACGTAAGCGACCGTGCGCGGTGTCATGATTTGGTTGACCAATAACTCGTCAAGGCTGAGCGCATTATTGATCATATCACGCTCGTTTGCTGTCAATGTGCCTTCTTTAGCACTTTTTTCAGCTAAGAGTAAAATTTCCTCATCGCTATCGGTTGTGTTGCTGGGGGGGCGCAAAGTAAAACGCACGACAAAGCCCACCACAGTTGAAAGTGGAGCCATGACCGCGCACAGCCAGACGAGCGGGAAAATCAAAATAGGTTGTAAGGCAGGACGATACAATACGCCCACATTCTTGGGGATAATTTCTGAGAAAAAGAGGATCGCTAGCGCCATGGCACTGGAGACTTTGAGCAGTATATTACTATCTTGAGGCCACATTTGGACCGCGAGACCGCCAACCATGGTCGCGCCCAGCGTATTCGCGATGGTATTTAGGCTCAGGATCGCAGAACTTGTCTCTTCCAGGCCAAGTTTGTGCTTTTCTAGCTTCTCTCCCCGTTTCGGATACGTTTTTTTTAAGCCTTCAATTTCCGCTGTGGTGGTACTAAGAATCATAGCTTCCAGTACGGAGCAGAGGGCAGAGATGCCGATCGTGAAGGCGATGGCTAAGATGAATGCGAAAATCATTGTCAGGGTGCCTCTTGCGTCATGTCATTGTGACATGTGTTTAGCTTACAAGCGCACAAATGACTAGCCTTGATGGCGCTCTAGCACCGAGTTTCAAGTATTAATTCGTAGAATCTACTGTGTTACATTCTTAAAAGAAGCCCTGCTAAAGTCTTGACCGCGTTTTAGGCTAGGCGATACTGGCGATATCCACTTAACATTATTTCAATTTTTGGCATGAAAGTTACCCCATTTTTCACCTCAGTTTCTATTGCTCTATCTTCGCTTGTTTTTGCGGGTTGTGCTTCTTTTGAGCGCGGCGTTCCACAAGAGGTTGTCATCTTATCTTTTCCTTCGGAGTCGAGTGTCTACATCAATGGCGATGCTGCTGGTATTACTCCTATGGAGATTGCTTTGCCGCGTAAAATGACGCATGAAATTCGCTTGGAGAAGGCTGGCTATAATGCTGCGGTTAAATATTTCACCCCAGTTCCCAACGAAAAAGCTGAAAACTTCATTCGCTTTGGCTTGCAAGAGGATTTAGGCTATTACGTCGATCTGGAACCCGGCACGATGAAGGCAGAATTGAAGAGTGGCTTAGTGCCTGGGTCGACTGGGGGAGATCCTTTTGCGCGTTTAGCTCAACGAGCCTTGGCGGCAGATGCTCAGCTGGAGGCGGGGGAAATTACACCGCTGGAGCACAAATATATTATTGAGCAAATCTTGGAGTTCTTCGAGTCGCGTAGCTAAGCTTGTAACTTCGCGAAGTCGGGAAGCTTCCTGTTCAAAGTTGTTTTTCTGACTCGCTTTTCAGTTTGGTCGCATTTTCATAGACTGTATGAGTCAAGTTCTCGAAGCCCTTCTATATACTAAAGACCACGAGTGGATCCAAGTCCACGCTGACGGCACTGCTACAGTCGGTATTACCGATTACGCGCAAGAGAGCCTTGGCGATATTACTTTTGTTGAATTTCCTGCAGTCGGGGATTCCTTTAACGTTGGCGAGACCTTTGGCGTCGTCGAATCGGTTAAGGCCGCTTCAGATCTGTTCATGCCGGTGGATGCTGAGGTGATTGAGATTAACGAAGAGGTGGATTCCGAGCCAGAGTTGCTCAATAGCGATCCGTATCAAAAAGGCTGGCTCTTGAAGATTCGTTTGAATGACGCTTCTCAAACCCAGACCTTACTTAAGGCGGATGCGTATTCCGAGCTGGTTTAAGGCACGCTTCGTTGGCGATTTGCGTCCACCTTCCGGACGCAAGCTATCCTTTGAGATGGCTTAAAAAAACTATGACAGCTTCGTATCAAGACAAACCGTCGACATGGACGGTTGAAGACTCTGAAAATTATTACGGTCTCAAGCGTTGGGGCGGCGGGCACTTTTCGATCGACGAGGGCGGCTATATGCAGGTGCACCCTTTGTGCGATCCGCGCAGTATTCGCATTCACGACATTGTGAAGGAGGCCGCGCAGAAGGGGCTGAAACCACCGCTTACGGTGCGCATTCAGGATCTCCTGCACACACGCGTTATTCAGCTCAACGAGCTCTTTCGTGATGCGATTAAGGACGAGCAATACCAGGGGCGCTATCGCGGCGTCTTTCCGATCAAGGTCAATCAACTGCGCGAGGTCGTCGAAGAGATCCAAGATGCTGGCAAGCCTTTTAATTATGGGCTCGAGTGTGGCAGTAAACCGGAGTTGATGATCGCACTTGCGATGCATAAGGACCCAAAGTCTTTGATCATTTGCAACGGTTACAAGGACGACGAGTTTATCCGCCTTGCGCTGCAAGGTCTGCGTTTGGGCAAAGAGATTTATCTCGTGGTCGAGCAGTTGAGCGAAGTTGCACGTATTATTCAGATTTCGAAGAAGCTGGGAGTGACGCCTCGGATTGGTTTTCGTATCAAGCTTTCCACGGTAGGCGAGGGGAAGTGGGCCAGTTCCTCGGGAGAGGATGCCAAGTTTGGGCTCACGAGTCCCGAGATTATTGATGGCGCTCGGCGTCTCAAGCGTGCTGGGCTGACGGAGAGTTTGCGCCTGATTCATTTCCATATCGGCTCGCAGGTGCCCAATATTCAGACCATTAAGAAAGCCACTGTCGAAGCGGCGCGTTTTTATTGTGAGCTGAAGAAGATGGGCTTCCCCATGGAGTTAATGGATGTCGGGGGTGGCCTCGGGATCGACTATGACGGCTCTCGTAGTAATTACGAAAGCTCGATGAATTACACCATGCGGGAGTATGCACGTGATGTCGTGTATAATATTAAGACCGTCTGTCAGGATGCAGAGGTTGATGTGCCCGATATTGTGACCGAGAGTGGACGTGCCATCGTCGCACCGCACTCGATTTTGATTACTGAAGTCTGCGATCGTATTTCTAAAACTGCAGTGCCTCCTAAACCCGCTGCAAAACGTAAAAAAGTGAATCCTGTATTGTTGGATTTGCAGGCAAACTTGGAGAACAAGCATGGTTCGACGCCATTGGAGCGTTATCATGATGCACTGCAGAAAAAGGAAGAGGCGAATCATCTATTCAGTCTCGGCTATTTAGATCTAGCAGAGCGGGCACAGGCGGACTCTACTTACTGGGCAATTTGCCAAGAACTCTGTCAGCAAGCGAAGCATAGTCGCTACACTCCCGAAGAATTAGAGAGCTTGCCGCAAATGATGGCGGAGCAATACGTTTGTAACTTCTCTGTCTTTCAGTCGCTGATTGATCATTGGGCCTGTAAACAGCTCTTTCCTGTCGCGCCTTTGCACCGCTTGAACGAGTCTCCCGATGTGGATGCCACCTTAGTGGATATCACCTGTGATAGTGAGGGTAAAATGTCCTCTTTTACCGACGTTGAAGACATCCGCCACACCTTGCGCTTGCATGAGCTCAAGCCTAAGGAACCCTACTACCTCGGTGTTTTCCTTGTCGGCGCGTATCAAGATATAATGGGCGATTTGCACAATCTTTTCGGTCGTGTGAACGAAGTGCACGTTTTCTTGGAAGATGATGAGGAAGATGGTTTCTATATTGAAGACAGTATTAAGGGCTTTACTGTCAATGATGTGATTGGTTTTACGCAATACGATGGTCACATCCTTACGCGTTTGATGAAGAAGCAGATCGATCGCGCAACTAAAGCCGATGAAATTAAA
>MDTD01069731.1_pt1 | contig 13660 bp, 5 predicted proteins | sample 811221 | NCBI WGS metagenome assembly MDTD01 (sample SAMN05326646, study PRJNA326480) | marine metagenome | isolation source: seawater | place: Pacific Ocean: South West | collected 2011
CATTAGCCCTGTGATACAAAAAGCAGGTCTTACCCTGCCTGCCGAAAGTACTTGGCAACCTGTGTATGGCGGTCGTAAAGGGCAACATACCGAATACCTACAACCCCTGTTGGACGAAATGACGGAAGTTTTCCGCATCGACCCGGGTGCTGAATGGTAGAAGAATTTATGATTTTTGATTAACAGATTTATTGATTTGAGTTGATAAGGTTTAAAGTTATTACCTGATAACAAATAACTTAATAACCAATCTACAAATGATAAGCGAAAAAGACATTTGGAGTGCCCTTGAGGAGGTAATGGATCCTGAAATACCGACCATATCGATGGTAGATTTAGGGATTATTACAGGCGTTACAGTAAAGGATAACGGCAATAGCGTAAAAGTGGATATGACACCCACATTTTCAGGTTGTCCTGCCCTACGTGTGATGGAAGAAATGGTAAAAGAGCGCCTGCAAAAAATGGAGATACCCCATATTGAGGTAGAAACCACTTTTGATGTCGCTTGGACTACCGACCGCATTACCGAAAAAGGAAGACAAGCCTTGCTAAAGCATGGACTTGCCCCACCTGTTGAGAAAAAAGACGGTTATATAGAACTTGACGTACTAAGTGATGTAGCTTGCCCGCACTGCGGCAGCCGCAACACTGAAATGAAAACACCCTTTGGCCCCACACTATGCAGAGCCATGCACTATTGCAACAATTGCCTACAAGCATTTGAGCAGTTTAAGCCCGTTTTTTAACGGCTTATTTGCACCTTACTTGTATACATATTCCCCTCAATATCCTTCGCTTCAATAACATATATACCCGCAGATAGGTGTTGTATATCTATCTCTGTTTTTGTTGCATTTATATTACTTTCAATAGTATAACGCCTGCCTAAAACATCTATTAAAACTATTTCTACAAGTATAATATCAGCTTCAATAGTCAACCTGTCTTTAGCAGGGTTAGGGTAAATAAGTAGATTACTTTTAGCACTTTCTCTAACTGATATACCTAGGTTTAATTTTTTATTTATTGTGATGAAATTGCTTTTAATTAAAGTGTCTTCAGGGCAAACACCACCGGTAACAATAAGTTGTATGGTATATATACCCGAATCATTATAGATGTGAGTTGCATCTTTTCCTGTTTGGGTATTAAAATTCGAACTTGGGTCACCAAAGTTCCATTTACTATTGCTAATGTCTTTAGCTATACTCGTATTGGTAAATATTACGGTATCTCCTTCTTCACCAACAGTTTTACTTGCTGAAAAGTTGGCAATATTTTGGGGTTCAATTTTTATAGTAGTACTTCCAGAATCGGTACAATTATCATTATTAGTATAGCTATACATCAGAAAAATTGTGCCTGTATCGCTTTGCAAAGGGTTAAGTTTGTTGTTTAAAGTGTCTACTCCTTTCCCCATCCATATTCCCCCTTGGGGAGCGCTATACGGGGTTAAATCTATTAAATCATTACCCTTACAAGTTACAGGAATGGTAACGAACTTTATTACTGGCTTGGGCTTCACAAAGGCTTTAGTGCCTTGGGTAATTGTACACCCTAAGTCATCAGTTACTTTCAACGTAGTATTAATAAAACCTAGACCCAATCCTTGGGTTGCTATTTTGGCATTTTGTCCTATTTGGCTAAGATTTATCCAATTATATATATAAGGTGCTTTGCCACTATCTGCTTGGGCGAAAAAGATTAGACTATCGCCTCTACACACATCTGCATTATGAGTAAATTGTATTTTAGGATTATACACCTTCACTTGCCAAACAGTATCTATTTTACAACCCGAAGCGTCAGTTAAATTAAATCGGTATTGTTTGTTTTGTATAGGCGCATCCACAAGCTGTTCAGAAGTATTAAACCCTTGCCAGCCAAACATGGGGGCAATGGTATCTGTTAATGTAGCCAAAAGGTTAATATTGTTCCCTAGGCACAGTTCTTTATCACCACTAATACTTACAGTTGGGTTATAGTAATGAACCGAGATATTATTTTGAGGTGTTGAACAACCATTTGCATCACTTACAACAAACCAATATGTATTTTGCTGTGAAGCTACATTTACAGTTATTTTGGGCGTTGTGTCCCCTGTTGACCAGCAATACTTTAAAGGTGTTGTGCCATTATTTATTTTTGGCTCAAATGTTATTCTTGAATCAAAACATATAGAAGTGTCTTTAGCATACTCAGCATTTAAAAATGCTATTTGTGGCAAGTAAACCGAGTCGTAATATACTTGTTTTGTACAATGTCCATCACCGCTCACAGTCATCTGTATTTTATACCAACCGGTATCCTTTAGCTCCAAAAAAGCAATTTTAGATTCTTTTGTTATTGAATCAGTTAATGATTTGGCCTCCCATACTACTTTTGGCGAAGAAATAGAACTATTGTTTACAAGATCTAAGTTTAAAACTCTACAATTAAGTTTTTTTGTAAACGAAAAACTATCAGGTAAATATGGCTTTATCTTTAATTTAAACGTTTTTACACTAAGACCATTATAAGGACAAGAGCTGTCTGAGACCTCTACTTTTAATAATTCAGTCGTAAAATTATTAACTGCTTGTGTATCTACATGATACCCTATTTTAACTATTTTGTCATTTTTAGTTCCAGTCTCTATTATTTGAAGTTTATTTCCAAGTGTATGTGTATAGTAAGCTATTAATGAGTCTGAGTTATCTGCATCAGAAATAGGAAACTCAAACCAATACAAACCTGTATCAGGACATAGTACAAACTCGTTTTCAAAATTTTCAAAACTTGGTAAAGTATTATTAATTGATATTAATCGGCTTACTATTTCTCTTGCAGCTTCACTAACCAGTATAAGTTTTCCATTAACTTTTTTCCATTTCTTTGCTTTAACAGTATATATCGTTACTTCATTTGCACGTACTGGCTTAAACATCATTTCTCCAGTAAGAGTATCAAAAAAGAATCCGCTTGGATACTCACTTTTAGGGGCGTAGGGTTTTAAAACTGAAAAAGGAATACTTTTAGAAAAGCTAGGAAAATATAAAATTTTCTGATAATTATCTCCTAAAGGGTCATCCATTTCGTAAGTTATAAACTCATTTTTAGCAGTATCACGAGCATCAAAAGAAAGATGCTGCACCTGATTATGCCGTATAAAAAACGTAGGATCCCGATTAAAAAGAGGAGAGGACTCCTCCTCGCATCTGTTTAAATTTAATATTATGGAAAGATAGCCATTGGGGCCACTATTGTTATAATTAGTTGCGGCAACGGAAGTGCCATACTCGCCTGATTTAATACTAAAATTACAACACGCAGTTGGTAAGGTAGTTGTGCCCTGCAACATTACTCTTCGAACACCATTTACTGTTCCTGAGTTACAAAAACTTTTATCAATACAGCTACCTGGTATGAATGTTATGTCAGTAGAGTTAATATAAGTCATTGGCAATGTTATTGTTGCCCCACAACTAGAACTAATTTCTATTGGAAAATTGGGAGTAACTGGGGCTGAACTACAATTCACATAAACATAAACAGTAAATTCATACGTGCTGTCAGATATATGTTTATAAAACATTTCCAAACCAGCAATATGGTTGCCCATAACTTGAATATTGACAAAAATAAAGACAATAATAGCAGTAATTGCTTTTTAAACATGGTTAGATTAATATATCAATTAAAAAATACTTGAATAACTTTTCTTTGCTGGAAAACAAATTAAATTAGCGGCTTATTTGCACATTACTTTTATATATATTCCCCTCAATATCTTTCGCTTCAATAATATATATACCTGTGGGTAGGTATTCAATATTTACCTCAGCTTTTGTTGCGTTTATATTACTTTCAATAGTATAACGCCTGCCTAAAACATCTACCAGTACTATTTCCGTAAGTACATCATCGGCTTCAATAGTCAACCTATCTTTAGCAGGGTTGGGGTATATTTTTACGCTGTTTTTTTGTAGCGTGTTTACTGATAAGGGAAATGAAACAGTAACCGTATCGGTGGCAGTATCAGAAGGGCAAATATTAAAATTACTTACTATTAATGATACTATAAACATACCCGAATCATTATAAACATGGCTTGCATTTGGGGTGGTTTGTATATTACCTATTGCCCCACTTTGTCCCATATTCCAAGTACTTACAAAAGCTGTATCTGCGGTAGTAGTATTGGTAAATTTAAAAGTGTCTATTGATAAACCTGTATGGTTATTTGTAGTAAAACTTGCTTTGGGTTGTTGCACCACTCTAACTCTTATACTATCATATGTATGACAACCTGAAATACTATCGTTAAAATCGTAATACAAATAATGCCAACCTTTGGTGGCTACTGATGGCGAAAATATATTAGCACTAACACCCGCTCCGCTCCAAGTACCATAGTTTGGGTTTGAAATTAATGTTATAGGTGCTGCTGTTTCGCAAACAGGGGGCACTTGCGGCAAGGTGGGTGGGGTTGCGCTGTCACGCCTAAAAGTATAGGTTTTTTCGGCTTTTGCAGTTGAGGGGCAAAAATTATCAGTAGCTATTATTTTAAAATAATAACTGCCTGAGTTTGTAAACATAGTAGAATCGATAGTATAACAAATTTTAACATCCACTTTATTGGGTTGTATAACTGTTTGGCTAACTGTCACATTTTTTAAATTATGCCTTACTTCTATACTAAGTGTATCATTTGCATCTGCATCTTCAACAGGTATGGTAATACAATAGTTTCCTATACCACAACTACTAAAAACACTACTGCTATTAATTTTATCAATTTTTGGTGCTTTATTACCTCCTGCATTTATAACTATTAGCTGTAAATCTCTAATCGTTTCACTTATTATTTGTGGTACACCGCTTATTATACGCCACTCTTTTACTTTTACTGTTACAACTGTTATTTGATTGACTTGTGTGGGACGAAAAGACATATTACAGCTTAGCGTATCAAACCTAAAGCCAGCGGGGTAACCCAATGCTGTATTGGGGTAGCCTAAAAAGCTTATAGGCCTGTCATTAGCAAAAGAGCCCGAGTAATTAATTTGTGAACTAGGGCCTTTAAGTGGGTTTATTAACTCATAACTAAAAAAATCATTATCAACGGTATCAATAGCCGTGTGTGATACACTTATATCGTTCCCCACACCCATAAATATTACTGGAAAACTTAAAAAAGAAGGTGATGAGTTATTGGGAGCCAAGCACTTGTTATAGGTAGTGTGTATATAAAAAAGTTCGTTTGCTGCACCTGTAGTAATATTACTATTGCGGCAACATTGCTGCCAACTAAAGGTATATTCACAACTTGACGAGGCAAATAGCTTAACGTTTGCCTTATAAATGTGCTCTTCAATACCGTATTGGTAAGATCCGGAACATTTACTGCTTTGAGGACAGTTTGGGTTAACACCAGTAATATCTTTTACTGATATAAGTTGAAGTGTATAGTTAGCTGACCCAGAACCGGTACTTACTTCTAACAGGCTATTGGAGATGGGTATACCGTTACAATCTCTATATATGGTTACTGTAACCTCAAAACTATCGCTACCCAAATTAAGGTATGTAATATCGCCTCCCATCAGATGAGTAGCTTTTGTATTTGTAAATAGAAGAACAAATAGGCAAATAAAGAAAATTATTTTTTTCATACAATCGGTAAAATTACTGTTTTATTTATACAAATATTTTTCAAGAAATCTTTTTTCATCGAAAAAATTAATGCAACACAAATACTTTAGTGCTTATATAGTTCTGATTGGTTAGTTTTATTCGCACTAAATAAATACCATCGGCCAAGTTGGCTACACTTATTTGTGCTGATTTTGTGCTCTGTATAGCTGTTGCATCTGCTTTTTTGCCGTGCACATCATACAAAGTAATTCCTTCTATTTCGTCGGCCAACTCAATGGTTAGCAAATTGTTGGCCGGGTTAGGGTATACTTTTATTTTCTGGTTATTAATATCTCTTACCCAAACATTGCCGCCGCCGCTTTGTGTGGTATCGTCCACATGTATAAATTTATTTTTTGTATATGTTTCTACACAGCCTGCCGTGTCGGCTTTTAGGGCAACGTTATATTCTCCTGAATCTGTAAAAGTATAAGTAGGCAATTGCCCGCCTATCGAGTCTGTTTTATTGGTTATAATATTGGTAAAATACCACATCCAATTATTTCCTTCGGGAAAAGAAAGTCCAAAAAAATCAACTTTTAAAGGAGATACCCCTTGTGTTGGTGCGGCTGAAAATTGCAATACTGGCGATGGTATTATTTTTATACTGGTTTTTCCTGATGAAGCGCACGCATTACTATCTAAAAATGTATACGTTAGTTGAACACTGTTATTGGGTTGCAACACAGTATCTGCTTTAAAAATACTGTCGTTTACCACACCTAAACCCGTCCAAACGCCCCCTTTGGGTTGGGCTGTAAGTAAAAAAGGCGGTATATTTTTACAAACGGTTATTGGTATATGATATACAGGGGCTTGCAATGTGTGTGTGGTGATATTAATATCTTTATGAAAATAACAACCTAAAGAATCAATAACGCGTAAATCAATAAGGGCACTTTTGGTGTTAGCATTAAAGCTATATACTACGTTAGGGCTTAAAAAACCATTGTATGCCCACCTATATATGTAGGGCTTTGTGCCGTTTTGGGTTTGAGCAATAAGGTTTATGGTTTGGTTAGGACACACTACACTATCGGGGGTATGGTTTACTTGGAATACATAGGGAAGTGTAATAAAGGTTGAATCCCATGCGGTATCAGGACAATTAAAGCCTTCTTTTGCCCAAACAGCAAACTTATGCCACCCTGCAGTATCGAAATATATTTCGGCTTCGTCTTTTGTTGAGGAGCGTATGTATGCATCGGGCACAATAAACCCACGTGTAACATTGCTTGGTGCAGGATCTGCCATTACTAGTTTCAATCTATTGCAACTACTCTGTTTTGATGCAATTTGCAAGTACTTGGTGTCGGTTTTTTCTCGTACGGTTATCGAAAAACTACGAGTACTTATCCCGTTGAGGCTACACCCATTATCGCGCACGCGCACAATAAATGTGTAGGGCTTGTTTCTTACTTCAGCCAATGTAGGTGTCCACCTAAAAGTAGCCCTAGCTAAACGCTTAGAAGTATCAACAATAAAACTTGCACCACTTATTGCATTTTTCCATTCTAAGAAAGTACTATCACTATTGTCAGGGTCATCTGTTACTATATCAAACACTATTTCTTCGCCCGCACAAGCACCTGCCGTAAATGGAGGCACAATTCGAGGCAGCCTATTGTTTGGTGAAGCATATACAACCACCACTTGCTCTACTTCGGTAACCCCAACCTCTTCCATTTTGCCATTAATTCTTCTATACTCGTGTACCCTAATTACCACCACGGCTTGCTCATTTATTTTCGTGGGTCGAAAAGCTAACTCTCCTGTTTGTTTATCAAAATGAATACCTGCGGGAAAATTAAGTGTGGCATTTGGAGAGCCTAAGAAGGTAACGGGTCTGTCTGCTGAAGAACTACCGGTGTATTGCACATTAACACCGCTTGCAGATTGAGGAGAAACCAATTCAAAAGCCAAAGAATCTCCATCTATAGTATCTGTATAACCAGTGCTTAATGCAACGTCCATACCAACTGGTATAAGCATTTGCGGAGAAAAAGAGGTGCGTGCTGAGTTGTTTAGCCCAAAACACTTATTTAGTTTGGCGTATAAATAAGCATTAGTGCCTGCTGCTCCTGTAGTAATAGCACTGCTTCTTACTCCGCCATTAAAACCAAACACAACCTCGCAAGCTGTATTACTAATGTCTACAGTTGTTTTATATTCTCGCTCTTGAAAACCGTATTGAAATGAGCCTGCGCAACGACTACTAATTCCACAACCACGAAAAGAACCTGTTATATCTTCACTTTTAATAAAAGATAGTTTTTGCTTAAAACTTCCTCCCGTCCATGAAACAATTAAAGTATCGTCGTAAGCAGCAATTCCGTTACAGTCAACATATAGTTTTACCGTCACCTCATAAGTTACTGAATCAATGGCTTTATAAGTAATGTTTCCTCCTGCGTTTGTAACGGCTTTGGCTTGCAATGCACCAATAAACAAAAAGGCTATTAGTAGTAAGTAATGTGGTTTCATAGATAGACTTGTTACTATATAGATACCACATGTTAATAAAGAGTTGCTTGCCCAAGCTCACAATATTAGCCTTACTTAATGGCTTATAAATATGGGCGAAACCCAATGTTTGCCTTCTTGTGTTTGTATAGTGATAAAATAAAGGCCACTTGTCAAGCTGCTCGCATCACAATGAATTTCTGTATCTCCATTTCCTGTTAGTTCAACTACTTTTACGCCTATGCTATTATAAACTTCTATAGATTTAATAGCCAAATTAGTCTTAATAGTGAACCCTACATTGGCAGGATTTGGATAAACAGTTATTCCTCCTTTTTCTATCTCGTTTACTGATATATTGTTTTTGGGCTGGGGTTTTACCGTTATATAATTGGTTTTGGTAAGTGAATCAGGTGGACATACACCATCATTTACCCATAGTTTTACACTGTATATACCTGTATCGGTGTAAGTATATGCTGCGTTTTTGGTGGTGTATGTAGCATTAGTACCTAGCAACTCCCATCTGTTTTGGGTAGTTGTATCTGCTTGGGTAGTATTAGTAAAAGTAATCGTACTACCTTGATATATTGCGTTACTATCAGCCGTAAAATCAATTTGAGGGGAACCGTAAATTTTTGTTTGTGTAGTTTTTTTGCTGCTACAACTAGTGTTATGGTCGGTATAGAAGTATTCAAGCTGTTGTATACCTTTTGAGGCGGTTTGCGGATTTAATTGATTATTGTTAATATTTGTTCCGCTCCAAATACCACCTGTGGGGTTGCCATATTGTGTCAAATTTAAAAGGCTGCCACCTTGACAAACAGGGGGCACAGGACTAAAGGTAATAATTGGGGGTGAAACAAGGGTGAAATTATTACTAGATGTTCCTGTACAGCCTAAACTATCTGTAATGGTAACACTAAAATAGCTTTTACCTGCCGCAGCATTTTTTGTATTTATTGATATATTTTCTCCATAACGGTTATAACTGTTCCAAAAAATGGTATAGGGATACTTTCCACCAAAAGGGGCGGCTTTTAAGTGTAGGGTGTCGCCAATGCAAATACTATCAGGATATGAAAATTGCGCCTGTGGTTTTGATATATCTACTTGCCATTGCGCGCTATCAACACAGCCCCCATCGTTTATGCGAAAAGTATAAGCCGAGGGCACTCTTATAGAATCTGACAAGTTTCTTTCATTATCATTTTTCCCATTCCATCCAAAAGTAGGCAGCAATGAGGTATAGGAGATGGTAGAACTAAGTGTAAATGGTGAATTTGGACAAACTATATCAAGACCACTAAGACTAATTGATGGATTACGATTTGTTATAGTTAAAGTGTCTAATGCCTTACACCCATTGTTATCGGTAATTTCAACATTATATAAATATGTGCCCACTGAAGGATTAATTGCTATGGATTGCCCCGTCTGCCCTGTTGACCACAGGTAGGTATATGGAGCTACTCCAAATTGAGGCACTGCATTTACATTTACAGGAGCACCAAAGCAAGTTGTAACGCCTCCCCCAAATGCTTTTACTCGTACAAAATCAAGCGCACTTATGTATACCGAATCAGTATAAACATAATAATTACAATGTAAGGTTGATGTAGCATATAATGTGGCTTTTACCCAACCTGTATCATTGGCTTCTACTTCAATAGTATCTCCCTTTTGTTGAGTTTTGGTAAACTTCCCTTCAATTAGCCAAGAGTATTTAAAATTTGAGCCTGTTTGATTATTCTCTATCCAAAAACGTGGTCGGCCACAATTAGTAATCTTTTTAATTTGTGATGAATCGGTAAAAGCGCCGCTTCCTTCTTCTATGCCATACGTTTTTACCGTACGCCCCCTCACAGGGCAAGCATTGTCTTTTATTTCAAGGGTAAAAGCACTTGCTTTTAAATTAGGCGTTAAACTATCGGTAATAAAAAAAATCGCCACACGTCGTTTAGCAATACCTGCCACGCCACTAAGCAATTCTGCTTTTGCCCAGCGCAGATTGTGTTTTAGGCTTACTTCGTAAGTATTACCAACATTAAGATTAGTTATATCTATTATGGCAACGGAAGTATCGCCCGCACACCCTTTAAAAATGTCTGGTGAGTCCTGATAAGGCAAAGTGTTATTCCCTTGATTTGTAACTACTACACTTTGCTCATTTCGCGATGTTCCCACTACTTGCATTATCCCATTAATTTTTCGCCATGCGGTAGCTTCTATACCTATCACTGTTCCTTCATTCACAATAGTTGGTCTGAAATAGATATTACCTCTTGCCTCATCTAAATTAAATCCGGCAGGCTTACTGAGACTATAATTAGGAAAACCTAAAAAAGTAAGCGGCCTATCTTTTGTAAAACTAACTGTATAGTTTTGTTCTGCTCCTTTGGTATACAACGGAGTATACGATTTATAAGATATTGAATCGTGGGTAATGCTATCTATGGCTGAATAATTAAGTATATGATCTCTCCCAACAAACAAAATAAATTGTGGTGGATTGTCTACCCATTCTATACTTGCGCCAACGCATTTATCAATTTTAACTTCAGAATAAAAGTTTGAGTAACTCGCCCCTGTTGTTATAAACCCTGTTCTGCAACACTGTGCCCACGATAGGGTAACCTCACAACAATTTAAACTACTTAGGTCTATAACACCTTTAAAAATATGCTCTTCAAAGCCATAGGCATAGTTGCCTATGCATCTGCTTTGTTGCGTACAATTTGGATCTATTCCGGTAACATCTCTAACACTAATTTTGGGTATAGTAAATGTTTTAGAGCCCGCGCTACACATAGCTGTTATTGGAGGATGATTAAGAGGAACACCCCCACAATCTCTATACACATGCAGCGTTACCTCATACTTTTGGTTGCCCAAATTTCTGTAACTTATTCTTGCTCCTACAACATGATTGGCATAAAGAGACCCTAAAAAAGACAACAAAAAACTTATAATTAATAGGTGCTTTTTCACGGAGTCAACAATTTACCGTAAAGATAAATTTATATTTCCCGTATTATTTTATCATTAACCGATATTTACATTGGTATGACGATAATATGTAACTGTTATTACAATTTCCTATTTGGTTATAATAAATGCGCTGTGCGTAAATGCACCATTTGCTAAATTTAGTTTTAGCGTATATGTACCCGCTGCCAAGTGTGCTAACTCTATTTGTGCGTGCTGGCTATTAGTATTGGTTTTTTCCCAAACTTTTTTACCCAATACATCAAACACTTCTATTGCAGTAAACGGGCTTTCGGCATCAATAGTAAGCCCACCGTTTGATGGGTTGGGGTATATGCTTACTATATTATTTTTAGTTTCTGCAACCAACAAACTATTATCCACTAGTATGTATTGGTTTTTCACCACTGTTTGCAAAGGGCATACACCATTGTACACGCTTAGTTTTACAGTATATCTACCATTGGCACTATAAGTATAGCTTGCATTTTGTGTGGTAATAATATTGCCAACCCCTGCCGTATCGCCCATATCCCAAACGGAAGTATAGGTAGTATCGGCTATAGTTTGATTAGTAAAATTAAACTGGACACCCGGTTTTGCTGCTGTTTTATCTACAGTAAAATTAGGCACAGGTATTTGTTTCACATTCACAAAAATGCTGTCTTTTTCAGGGCAATTATCTACACTCAAAAACTCATACTTAATGTATTGTTTTCCTTTTTTAGCCAACTGGGGAATAAATAAATTAGTATTTACTCCTGAACCACTCCAAACACCTGTATTGGGTATCGCTTTTAAGCCAATTGGCGGGTCGTTTTCGCAAAGAGTACCAATGGGGGTAAGTGTAGCTTTTTGAGTAGGGAAAACACTGAATGATATTGTGTCCCTATCTATACAACCATTATCATCGGTAACGCGCACAGAAAAAGATTGTGGCGAGTTTACTGTTTTGGTTATTGATGTCCCTGTACTGCCATCAGACCACAGATAAGAATAAGGTTGCTGCCCACCAATAATAAATGCGTTGGCATTTATTTGTTGATTTTTGCATACTGTTCTATCCAACCCTAAATCAACAACGGGGCTATTAAATACTATTACCCTAATTGTTTGTACTGTGGCACATAAATTACTATCGCTAACTACTATGGTATAATTAGTGGTTTGTTGCGGACTTACGGTATAAGTACTTGAAGCTACAACGCCATTCCACCTAATTATATGTGGGGCAGTGCCTTTAATGCTATCTATTCTTAAAACCTGCGATTGGCCTTTGCAAATATTAGTATTGGGTGGTGCTATAAAAGTAGGCAACGGATTAGCTTTAATCCACGCAGTATCGTAGGCAAAACAACCTAGTGTATCTTGTATACGTACCACTATGGCTGTATCTTTATTGGCTACTATGTTTACTACATTAGTATTTATACTTGTTCCCACCCAGTTGTATGTAAAGGGCGCAACACCCGCATTTGCTGTGGCTTTTAGCTGTAGAGCTGTTCCTGCACATACAGGCGGATAATTGCCCGCGTATACGCCAATAGCAAATAGTTTTATTTGTGTAGAATCGGTATATGTACAACCGTATTGGTTGGTAGCAGTAACCGAATACCATTGTGAAGTGTTATTGCTTATTTGGGCTGTAACCGTTTGCAAAGTATCTAACCCTTTCCAATCGTATTTTGATACTTGTACTCCACTATCGGGTGTGGCAGTTAGCATAAAAGGCACTAAAGGGCAAACAGTGTCTGTTTCTCCTGCATCAATATATGGCATGGGGTTTAGGCTAATTTTTACTGTATCAAAAGCCACACAGTTATTACTATCTTTAACAAATACTCTAAATGTGCTATTGCTATTTATTTTAGTGTAAAACGAAGCGGTTTGAGGCTGCGGACTAGTATTTGGTATTGATGCCCAATAATAACTAAAAGGAGCTGTTCCACTTACGGCTTTAGTATAAATAGATATACTATCGTATGGGCAAATGGCACTATCAGCTTTTGTGTTTAACTGTAGGCTATACTGAGGGGCGATAAAAACAGAGTCTACGTGTGTATACGTACACGGTGCTTCTGATTTTAATATTAAATAAAATTTTTTCCACCTGCTACCTTTAAAATATAACCGAGATGTATCTTTTGTATCGAAAGAAATAGAATCCTCGTCCATTAAAGTAAATGTTGAATTTGGTGAGGAACTTTTTATATTCACCACAATTTCGGCCGAACTACATTGGACGGTTTTTGACACTATCTCAAAATCGGCCGAATCGGGTGCTTTTCGCACTATATAAGAAAGTATGCGGGTGTCTCGCCCCCCTATCATGCAATTGTTATCGCTAACCGAAATGAAAAAGGGGTGGGGTTGGTTGCTCACTTCGCTTTGTGTAGGTGTCCAGCAAACCTGAGCTGTTGCTAGCCTACCTTTGTTGCCGTATGTTACAGTGGCACCGGGCGGCAAAAAATCTACATTTAAAAAAGTGGTGTCGTTGGCATCGTCATCACTGGTTTCTATATCAATACAG
>MDTD01054290.1_pt1 | contig 13658 bp, 13 predicted proteins | sample 811221 | NCBI WGS metagenome assembly MDTD01 (sample SAMN05326646, study PRJNA326480) | marine metagenome | isolation source: seawater | place: Pacific Ocean: South West | collected 2011
GATGTGGAGCGAAGGCATGCCGTTGGTGAACGGGTCAATGCGCCGGAACCAATCGGCAATTTCGGGCGTTAATGTGTAGGCGAGGGTCTCCATTTCTGGGATGGTATCGCCGGTGACTCTGACGTTAAAGAAGAGGTAGAACGGCACGGCCAGAATGTAGACCCAAGCGATGGAAAGCGTGACCCGGTCGGCAAGCCAGCGGTCATCAAAATAAGCAAAGTAGAACACAGATACATAGCAAATGAACATGAAGCCTGCGACATAGAAATGCGTCAACGCCGTGGTCAACCACGCCGCCTCGAAGGTTTGCTGCACCCAGAGCACCAAATTGCCCTCAATGGCCCAAATGTACGGCGTCATGTCAAGGCCGGTGCTCGCCATCAAGAGCCGGTCGATTTGGTCGAGCGTATCTTTGGCGTTGTAGATGGCGAAGACGATGAGGATGTGCACCCAATACCTGCGAAAGAAATCAACAAAAGGTGGAAGCGACAACTTTGCCCACGGTGGTTTGAACACCGGAAGCAGGATGACGCCAAGAGCCAAGGCGCTGATCATCCAAGTCAGATAGACGCTCTGCACAGGGGGCTCACTCCAAGTTGTGGGTCATGGCATTCCTTCATGAAAGCGTCGTCAACGAAGCCCCCGGTGAGGTGGGTTCTACCAGGCGCCGTGGACATAGGGCTTGCCTCGGTCCGGATCGCGCCTGTTCGCGAGGTCGTAAATTCGTTCAAATCGGTAAATGCCACTGGAGCAGCCTTGTTGCCAGTCGAAAGCGAGGGCGTATTTTCCCACCGTGCGAACCGCCGGTTTCTCGGCGGGCAGCGCCTCAATTTGGCGGCGAAGGGTACGGCTTGTCTCGTCTTCGTTTCTCATCGGCGAACATTTGGCGCAGGGGCAAGCATGCCGCAAGTCGTCATAGGGGACCGTGAATTCCGACCCGTTGTCGTAGGTGAGCACCATGTCTTGGGGGCGCCGTTCCAACTTCTTGAGGGTGGGGAGAATTTCGCTCATGGCGCCACCTCAGATGATTTCGAGTCCGCCATCTGCTCCGTCGGAAAGCTGGTCTTGAATGGCCGCCACAACGTTGGCAAATGCAATGGCGGATGGGCCATCGGGCTCGGAAACAATGCGATGAACGCCGTCGTCGCCGCCTCGTACGAAACCGGGGTCAAAGGGAAGCGCCCCAAGGAAGGGAACACCGAATTCCTCGGCCGTATCCCTGCCTCCACCTTCTTTGAAAATATCCAGCGTCACGGAAAACTTCCCTTCATCGTCGGCCGTCGCGGCAAGCGTTTTGCCTCCGGGAGCAGCGATGCTGACCTCGGCTCCTGGTGATGTCGTGCCGTTCACCGTGAAGCCGCTCATGTTCTCAACGATGCCGAGCACGGGCACCTTGAGGGATTCGGAGAAGGTGATGGATTTCCGACTGTCGAGCAGGGCAACCTGCTGTGGCGTGGTGACAATAACCATGCCGTCGATGTCGGGAAGAGATTGCGCCACAGTCAACGGTTCATCGGAGGTGCCAGGAGGGAAATCGATGATGAGGTAGTCCAACTCACCCCATTCAACATCGCCGATAAACTGCTGGATGGCCCCGAGTTTGATAGGACCTCGCCATACGACGGGCGTGTCTTCGTCTTCCAAGAGGAACGCCATGCTGATGACTTTCACACCAAGGTGGCCTTGAGCAGGATGGATGCGCTTGTTCTCGACGTGAAGGCGACGCCCGTCCAATCCCATCATCTTGGGAACGTTCGGGCCGGTGATATCGATGTCGAGAATACCCACGGTGTGGCCTTGTTGAGCCAAGGAAAGAGCCAATCCGGTTGAGACGGTGGATTTCCCCACACCGCCTTTGCCAGAAAGCACCATGATTTTGTGTTTGATTTTGCGACCGATTTCCTCCATCGCCATCTTTCGCTTCATCTGAGCGTAGGCTTGTTCCATCTGCTTCTGCTCTTGGGGTGATGGGCCAGCAAGTGCTTCGTTTGAGGCACCGGGCGTGTTGATGGAGACCGGGGAATCCGCCATGCCCAAACCACCGTACTGGCCTACTTCAACCCACCCACGGAACGCCGATGCTCGAATTTATGCGCGAACCGAGAGTTGGCGGTCAAGCATGCAGTGAAAAAGAACGGTGAGTCCCACAACCACCCCGACCGCCGGCAGCGACCACGTCATGCCACCGTAAGCCCATGCCAAGCCAAAGGAGAGCGGGAGAGCCACCAGTGAACACCTTCGGTTGGTTTGCCGACGATGGGTGCGAAGCATCGCCCCTTCAAGCACGACGGTGAGCGGTCCAAACAGGAGCACTTGAAGGCTGATGAACACAGCGACCAAGGAAAACAAGAGGTCCATGCCTCGTGCAGCGAACACGATGTGGAGGCCAAAGAGAAGGCAGAACACGCCGAGGTTCAGCAGCAGTGCACGCCTCATGATGACCCTACGCCCTACCCCTATGTCAAGCCATCAACAACCTATGGAGAGAGATTTGAAAGCGGGTGAGGCGTTGGGGCAGGACATGAAACTCCTCTTTGTCTGTGTCGGGAACACCTGCCGCTCTCAAATGGCTGAAGGCTTAGCAAAATCGATGGGTTTTGAGGCTGCATCAGCAGGCACCCATCCGGGGCCCGAAGTGGCCAAGCATGCGGTCAAACTGCTCAACGGCAAGGGAATTTCCACTGATGGAATGGTCCCGAAAGGTCTGGACGGCATTGACCCGAGCGCCTTTGACATGGTCATCTCCATGGGATGCGGCGTTCATTGCCCGGCCATCAAAATCGACGAAGATTGGGCGCTTGAAGACCCCGTGGGCCAAGAATACGAAGTCTACGAGCAAACGGCCGCTGAAATTGAGCGCCGTCTCCGACTCCTCGTCAGTCATTCCTCTTGAGAAACTGGCATGTCGCCAACGCCCTCAAGGTCAATGCGCAAGACACTGACGGTTCGCATCCCGTTCTCACCCTCAACTTCTTCGGATTCGCACGAAAGGTGCTGAATGTTCACCGTCTCAGGCAAGCCCTGAGCGATGTGGCCGTTGCGGCGACGGCACACTTCAGCGACGTCCACCGCACGGGAAATGGTGGCCCCTCTTGCCACCAATTGCAGCTCTCTATTGCCGTCTTCCATCGCTTTGACCACCGCTCGGACATAGGCGTGAAGAGGTTTTTTTCCGATGAAGATGATGCGACGGTCGGCCATGGTTATCGATGTTCGTTGAGTTCGGCCACCCCATAAACATTGACTGAAAAATGAGGAGAAATGGCTCGCAGTGGTGCGAGCGCCGGGACTCGAACCCGGGTTCAGGCGTTGGCAACGCCCGGTGATAACCACTACACTACGCTCGCTTGCGCCCTTCCCATCTTGCAGGGGTTTAAACGGTTGTCGGCGAAGAATCACGGCCGCTGATTCTGCCTCCAATGACGGAGGTCACTGCATCCCGAATCGGTCGGCTCCACCCTCGCCACCACGACGGGCGAGGAAGGTCAGCACAACCACTGCGCCGATCAAGACCAACAACCCGAGGCCACCGAGCACCGCCGTACTCAATCCATCTGTTCCGTTGGTGGAATCATCAGCTTCCTTGAGCGTGATGACGTCAGAAGCCAAGTTCAATTCGCCGTAGGTGTCAAACGCACGGAGAGATACTTCGTGCGTGCCCAAAGGCGTGCCTTCCCGAACGGACAGAACCACGCTGTAAACGCCATCACCAGCGACCTCGTCGCCACCGTTGACACCATCATCGTGCATCATCGCCCATGTTTGGCCTCCAATCGGTGTGAAGACACCGAGGTTGATTTGGACCCGCTCAACGCCATCGGGATCGTTCACCTCAACGGTGTAGACAACCGTGGCATCCGGGTCCTTCTCCACAGAACTTGGTGAGGTCACCACCACCGGTCGGTCGTTGAGAATATGAACCTCAATCGGCATGGTTACGCTTTGGTCAACATGGTGCGGACCGAACACAGCATCGCCAACACCGTTGGGGGCCGGGGTGTAAACGCGCTGCTGCGAGACGGCACCTTGCTCGTCTTCAGCGACAACCAGGAGTGATTGATGCCCAGGGGTCATGCCGGGCGGCATTTCAATCATGGCCGCCCAAGGCGTGCTGCCGCCTTCTGAAGTCAGATTGACCACCTCGCCACCGTAGCCACGCAGGTCGATGTGGACGGAGCGAACGCCGTGGCCGTCGTAAGCCTCGACATTCACCACGATGGATTGACCTCGCTCGAGGGAGGTGGGAGCGATTTCGACCGCCAGCAATCGAGGAGGTTGATTGGACACTTCAAGCAGTTCCTCACCGCTGGCAGTGGCGCCAAAACTATCGGTCGCTGATACGCTGACTGCAAACGAGCCAATTTCTAGACCTGGAATGATGACCGATGCCGTGTAGACGTCATCGCCAACAGCGAGGTCGCCGTCAAGTCCTCGGTCGTTCAGTTCAACCGTACCAAGACCAAAGACGCTGAGGTCGGCCTGCACGCTCACCACGTTCCACTCTGCATCCTCAACCGTGGCTTGGAGATGGGCAACCCCGCCACCTTCGCCAATAGCGAGTCCCTCGCGCCATCCAATCTCGGAGACCATCGGGGGGTTGTTGTCGTCTGCGCTGACGATTTCAGGAGAGAGGACCCGTTCGAGGAGCTGCGTTTCCTGCAGCATCACGGTCTCGTTGTCATCGCCAAAAGGAAGGCTCAGTGAGCGTTCAACCGTAGACAGCAGGCCTTTGAGCGGCCCTCCCACGACAACAGCACCAGAGGCCGTTCCTGCCTCCCCACTTCCCTCGTAAACACCCGTCCAATCGATGACGCTGAGGTTGTGGCCGTCCCGAACATCCGTGCGAGTCTGGCCGACATCGACCGTCAACGTGAGCCCTTCCTGCCCGTTCAAACGCAGGCGGTCGTTGGTGTTGAGCGGGATGGGCATCCATCCAGTTTCCCGACCAACGGTCAGGTCACCGAGGCTTTCTTCGGCCACCGGAGCGGTGGCGTTTTGCTGGATTGGACTGCGTTCCGGGAACTCTTCGCCCTCGGAGGCGTCAGGCCCCGTTTCTCGCCAAACCAAGCGCACGGTGCGGTTGTCCCAGTCGGATTGAACCGTTTGGTAATCCCACGTTTGGTTGTGGGTTGCACCAACCCCAGCGCCGTCAAAGAAATTGCCGCCGTTCACGCCCGTGATGTTGAACCATGATTCTTGGAAGATGACGTTGACCAGGAACTCCTGGCCGGTGGCGTTGGCTTGCATGCCCGTTGTCTCAATGCCTCGCAGCACACCAAAGGTGCCTTGAACATCACCCGTTAGGGTGCCGTCGACGTGCAGGTCGTCGATGAGGGTCGTGCCGTTTTCCAACTTTGTATGCAAGTCCAGGATGGTCCCGTTCACTTGGAGCGAGGCGTTTTCGTCCTGGTCGACAAAACCAAAGCTTCCATCGCCGTAAAGTTCCTCCAAGTGCTGCGTACGAACACCGTTTTCCCATCGTTCGACTGACGAGAAACCGTCCAGAGAGACATCGAGCCGAGTACCTTCCTCAATGAGCATGAAATCGGCCATGGCTTCGAATTGAGTGTGCTGAAGCACGCGCTCACCGTCCACATCCACGTATTCAAAGAAAAACACGGCCAGCTCACCATCGATGTCGAGGGAATTGTTCTCACCGTCGTCCTCGGAGACATTGAGTGAACCTGTGGCTTCCAGCGACAGACGTTCGCCAACCACGCCGTCGATAATGGAGCGGTTGAGCAGGGCATGCGAAACATCAGCGTTGATGACGGTGGTTGTTTCGCCATCAATCAATTCGGTTCTCAAATCACCAAAGCCTTGCGCATCGAAGACCTGACTGGTCAACACGCCAGCGACGACGGTTTCGTTTTTCCACAACTGCGTCAACACCAAATCCAGTTCGGTGACCCCGTCCGCCGTGCTCTCAACGGTGGCAAAGGTCCCGTTTCCAAGTTCCCAAGACGAGAGGGTATCGCCCACTCGTTCCTGCCAGCCTTGGCCGGTGAAACTCAGGCTGAAATTCTGGTCGCCAGCCTCGGTTGCGTAGGACTGGTCAAGGTCCCATGTCGTTGAGAGGAGAACCTCGTGGTCGTCCATGGGTTGGTTCCAGCGGCCGACCACGAAACTACGAACCGTCTCATGGTCAAGGTCGCTGACCTCGTTGTGGTCGGTGATGGTGATGCCGAGTTCAATTTCATCACCCCACGAAAGGGAGCTGTTGAATTCGAGCAAAGCCGTGCGAAAACCCTCCTCGCTGCCCCAGGTGATGCTGTGGCTCGTGTCCAGTTGACTGCCGTTGTGGGTGTGGTGCATGTCAACCTCAAAACCGTAGGAGCCGTTGTCGGAAAAGGTGAGCATGTAGGCGTGAGCAACATCCGTCGTGCCTTGGCCCACCCAGTGCGTATTGATGCGAACCGAAGGTGCAGTGTCTGCCTGAACATGAAGGGGAAAAACCGTAGCGACCAACAGCGCCATCATGAACAGCGACGGAAGTCTACGCCGGGGGGTCATGGGTGGAATGTGGGACGGCTCCCCTTCAAGACTTTGGGTCATTCGCCTCACTCAAAGGTCAAGAACATAACCAAAGAAGAGGGGGAGAACGATGGTGGCGTCGCTGTGCACGTTGAATTTCGGCGTATCAACGCCAAGTTTACCCCACGTGATTTTCTCATTGGGCGGCGCTCCGGAGTAGCCACCGTAAGAGGCCGTGGCGTCCGTTATCTGGCAAAACCACGACCACAATGGTACGTTGTCTTCCTTCAAATCTTGGTGGAGCAGCGGGACCACGCAGATGGGGAAATCCCCGGCTATGCCTCCGCCGGACTGAAGGAAGGCCAAGGGCGAGGAGCATGAACGGTAAAACGCCATCAAGTTGGTCATGTAGTGCGTCCCACTCAACATGACATTGGGGTGGAGTTGCCCCTGTGAACAACGGGCAGCGAAGATGTTGCCCAGCGTTGAATCCTCCCATCCAGGGACGTAGAGAGGAAGGTTCGCCTCGGCGGCAGCCAATAACCAAGAATGGTTTGGGTCGGCTTGGTAGCTTTCAGCGAGCACACCAGAGCGCAGGAGACGGTAGAGATGTTCGTGAGGCAGCAGCGATTCGCTGGCCTCTTGAGCCGAACGCCACACGCCCGTGAGATGGTGTTCGATGGCTCGAATGGCGGCGTCCTCAGGAATGCAGACGTCGGTCACCCGATTCAATTTACGTTCCAACAGACCAGCCTCGTCTTTCGGAGAGAGGTCTTCATGCTCGGGAACCTTGACGTAAGCATCGTGAGCAACGAGGTTGAAGACATCCTCCTCAAGGTTGGCACCCGTGCACGAAATCGCTGCAATGTGCCCAGCACGGATCATAGCGGCCAAACTGCGTCCAATTTCTGCTGTGCTCATGGCACCGGCCAAGGTCAAGAACAGGCGCCCGCCCTGCTCCAAATGCTCGACGAGCGACGCCGCAGCACGGCGAACTGTACCTGCGTTGAAGTGCCGATAGTGTTCGTCCACAAAGGCCCGAATCGACATGGTCACGCCTCCGAGATAAATCGCTCAACTCGTTGTCGGCGAACACATACCAAATCTGGCATTCGCTGCATGAGTTCTTCGTGAAGATAGGTTGCGATGGTGTCCGGGTCGGTCTCGCCGCAGGTGAAACAATCGATGGCCAACAGCCCACGGTCTGCATAACAATGCGCTGAGATGTGACTCTCGTCGATAAGCACCACAGCGGCAAATCCAGGCGGTGATGTGCTGCCATCAAAGGGCGCAAGATGGGCGTGAACCTCTTTGGCCGGACTTCGTTCAACCGCTTCTCGCATCAGCGCAAAAAGCCAAGCATAGGCGGCTTCATCCACAAAAACTGCGTTGGTGTAATCCAGAAACACGTGGGCGCCTTGGTTCGCCTTCCCCGTCATGTCTTCACCTGCCGCCTGCCCTACTGCGCTCTTTTTCAATTTGATGACCGAGCCTCTCCATTAAATTCTGTGAAAAACGCTGCATTAAACGGCACATCTTCGTCAGCAGCCATGACCTTCCAGCGCCCTTCATCACGAGCAAGAACGTGGCTGGCGACGACCTTCGTGGCCAACAACGCCGCCGTAAATTGGGTCAAGACCCCGTCCGCTTGAGCAACGATTTCGTTCACATCGGCGCTGATGACCATCACCTTCGGGTTGGCAAACAGCGTTTCAATCGTCTCCACAGCCTGCCAAAAACTCAGCCCACCGGGAACCGGTGTGCCGGTGGCGGGAACCAATGCGCCGTCAAGACCATCGATGTCGAGCGTGAAATGAACCGGACCAGAAAGCGAACGGAGTTGCTCAAGCCATGCTTTCCACGCCTCGCCACCGCTGTGGGGGTGCTGCGTGTGTTTTGCAAACGAGGTCGTGATGCGATTGTCGGTGTTGATGCGGACGAGTTCTTCTTTGCTGTAAGCACGAACACCGGCTTGAAGCAGACGGCCAGCCCCGACATCGAGGCTTCGTGAAGCTGCACAAGCATGAGAAAAAATCTCACCGTCCAGCGAGGAGCGAAGGTCAGCGTGAGCATCGAGTTGAACGATGGTCAAATTTGTCAGGTCACCCTCCACGGCCGGGTGGTGCCTTGCGGCGTGAATAAGTGGCGGTAGGATGCCGTGCTCACCTCCCAAAAACAACGGAAAGAGATTCCCGGAGTAAAACGACCGAGCGTGGGCCGCCATCTCGTCAAGTTGGCCACGGAGAGTTGGTGCTCCGCCTTCCCATACCGGTTCGGTGCTGATGACGTAGCCTGCAGGGAGGTCCTTTCCAAGCCGATCGTCAAAAAGTTCCACCTGGGCGCTTGCATCCAGACAGGCTTGGGGGCCATCGCAAGCCCCTGTACCGTAGGATGTTGTCAACTCGTAAGCAAGGGGCACGACGGCAATGTCGGTGGGTCCGCTGGCCTTTGAAAGGCCAAGAAATGCCCCCTCCTCAAAGTCCACTGACATGCATTTTGCGGGTTGCCGCCCCCTTCATCATCCTACCGATGGCAATGAACTCCGATTTACGACTCCAAAGTACCGTTTTCAAGAAAAAGCATGGAACACTTAATATGGGTCGGTGACCAATAAAACATAGCAACGGGAACCGAAAACAGCCGGTTTCCACCTGCACGGAGGGGAAAAGATGGGAATGACACTCGCAGAATTGACCAAAGCGATTCAACAACACATCGATTTGGACATGGATACCGAAGTCGCACAAGGCATGGCAGAACACGCCTTGGGTTTCTTTGGATTCTACAATCGCATCATTGACAACGCGCTTGAACCAACCGACCGCAACCTGTTTTACATGTTCCAAGATTACGACCTGCTCACCACCGAGTCCGAAGAAACCACGCTTTGGGACGGTCGAGAATGGCGCATTCACTACTGGAAGTTCAAGCCCGATCTCCGTGAGCGAGTGGAAGCCTACATGCAGCGCAATCTCCAGGAAGAAGAAATCGACCCCTTCGCCGACATTTACGCCACGGACGGGCCGAGTATTTGGACCCGAGAAGGTGAGAAGGTCGCCAACCCGAACGCTTTCACTTCCGACTGGTGAAGTGTCGTCAATGCAAGCGTTTTTGATTTGCATCCACGAGGAGAACCCATGCGCGTAGCGGTTGGACTGGTCCTCTGCATGCTGATGGCGTGCATTCCAGCGGCTTCGGCTCAATTTGACCCCGAGCAGCTCTACGCTTGGCCAGGCGATCCTGTCGATAGCCACGTCCACATGACTTGGGCGGCACTGACCATGGAGGTCAACGAGTGGGCCGATGATTATCCCGAAATCGTTGACTTGACCAGCGCAGGTGAATCCGAACTCGGGAAGACCCTGTGGGTGGTTCGGCTGTCAGACTGGTCCATGGACACCAAACCAAACGGTTCAGCCAAGGAAATCATCTACATCGACGGCGGTCATCACGGTAACGAATACTTAGGCACAGCACTCGCTTGGCTGTCGGCAAAGTGGTACATCAACGGCTGGGTCGAGGGCAATGAAGAAGCCATCACTGTCTTGCAGAACACCGAACTCCACATCCTTATCATGCTCAACCCGGACGGCAACGACTTCGACACCCGATGGAACATCAATCAGGTTGACTTGAATCGAAACTACGACCACTACTGGAACACCTGCCCCACCACCCAACCTGGAAGCAGCGCATTTAGCGAAGCAGAAACGGCGGCCAACGCGGCCTACATCAATGCACACGTCACCGATGCAGACCTCTACGTCACCATGCACACCGGCGTGTGGATTATTCTCTATCCGTGGGGGAAGTGGCCCGAACAGCCCCCCGACTGGGAGTTGTTTTGGCGCATCCGAGACGATGTGCAAGCCAACATTTCCGAAATTCCCATTCAAAACGCCAACCAAGGCCTGTACCCGAACTGCGGCACCAGCCGAGACTACGGCTACGGTCAGATGGGTTTTCCCACCTTCACCTTTGAGACCGATGACGAGCAATTTGTCCCCGGCAGTTTTGAGAACATCAACGACCGACTCGCTGAGGAGATGGATGTCATGCGCTTCCTCATCGAAAATGTATGGTATTGGCGCGCCCGATTGGACGTGCAGTCCATCACCGTGAGCGATGACGACGTGGCGCTTGAGGTCGTCAATAACGGGTTGGCGTCCACGGCCAACGCCAGCCTTGAATATCACAGTCTCACAGGTGAAGTGCTCTGGGCCTCGCCGTACTTTACCGCCAACGCCTCCAACCTGACATCGGTTTCCTTCGAAGTGGACGATGATGTGTTTGATGCCGATGGTAGGTGGAACCTCAACTATCAGAAGCGTGTCATCAACGCAGCGACGTGGGTGAACGAATCCGTGGACAGCAACCTGACCGTGTTCCTTGACGATGAAGACGACCGATTCCTCGCAGGTGTTGGCCTGTTCAACCCCGTCGCCGTTATGCTGGGCATCATCGGTGTTGCCGTTCTCGTACGAAGCGAAGACGAAGACTGCGAAGAAATCGGGCCGCAATCTTGACCGTTTTCACTCCCATCGCACGTGTGAACGAGAGGCGTCAGCCCGACGATAAACCCGTCCGATTTAGGAAGGAATGGACTGGGAGGGTTGAAGTGGGAGAATTCGTTGGCGCTGGATGGTGAAAGCATGCAAGTGACCATCAGTTCAGGAAACAACATCAACGGAACCCTCGTACTCCCACTCTTTGAAGGCGAAGAAGCCCTGCCAGAAATCGACGAAGGCATCCCTTCCACGCTGAAGAGCCAAATCAACCGCGTGCTCGCTGATGGTGATTTCAAGGCTAAGGCCAACGCCACCATGACCCTGATGGGAACCGAAGGCGGCAAAGCCATGCTCGTCGGTTTGGGCAAAGAAAGCAAAGCCGATGTCCACGCTTACCGCGAAGCTGGTGCCACGGTGGTCGCCTCCTGCAAGAAGGTTCACGGCGACGAGTTGACCGTGGTCTTCCACGGCGCTGACATGGCCTGCATGACCTCCTTTGCCGAAGGCATGATGCTGCGTGATTATTCCTACGACCTCTACAAGAAGAAAGACGACGACCACGAAGACACCAACCTCTCGGCCCGAATCAACTGCGACGAAGGCGACGCAACAACCTTGTCCGCCGCCATCGACCGAGCCGCATCCATTGTGAGCGGTGTTCACCTTTCACGAGATTTGGGCAACTGCCCACCCAACGACATGTACCCGATGGCCTTCGCTGAAAAGGCCGAACTCTGGGCCAAGCAATACGACAACGTCAAGGTCGAAGTCATCGACTACGAAGCGGCCAAGCGCCACGGTATGGGTGGGCTCGTCGCTGTCGGCATGGGCTCCTCGCGCAAACCCTGCATGGTCATTTTCACGCTCAACGGCGACCAAAAAGGCCAACACCCCATGCTTGTCGGAAAGGGCATCACCTTTGACACGGGCGGCATTTCGCTCAAGCCCGGTGCTAACATGGACGAGATGAAGTACGACATGGGCGGTTCTGCCACCGTCTTTGGAACCATGGAAGCCCTGGCATCCAGTGGCTACCCAGGCAAGGTCATCGGCATCACGTGCATGGCAGAGAACATGCCCGCTGCCAACGCTCAACGACCTGGCGATGTCATCACAACCCTCTCTGGCAAGACCATCGAGGTGCTCAACACCGACGCCGAAGGTCGCCTCGTGCTTTCCGACGGGTTGTGGAAGGCCGGTACCGATTACGACCCCGAATACATCGTGGACTTCGCCACCTTGACCGGTGCTTGCGTGGTCGCTCTTGGGCACGAAGCCACTGGCCTGTGGTCCAACGACGACGATTTCCGCACCCGCATTCACGAAGCTGGGAACGATGTGGGCGAACTCGCTTGGCCCATGCCGCTCTTGCCCGCCTTTGAGAAGGAGATGACCGACTCAAAGATTGCCGACACCCGAAACCTCGGTGCCGGTCGCTGGGGTGGTGCGAACACCGCCGCCGCTTTCCTCAAGCAATTCGTCCCCAACCGAGGAGAAGGCGACGACGCCGAGCAGATTACCTGGGCTCACATGGACATCGCCGGAACCTACTGGGGTGCCAAGACCAACAAGATGGTCGGCCACGGTGCCACCGGCATCCACGTTCGAACCATGGTTCGACTGATCACCGGCGAGTGAAACAACCCCCGTCTGCAACGGACGGGGTAGACCCGTTCAAGGCGTCTTTTGCCGCCAAATGGGCTGCGTTTGCACGTTCGTGTTGCTCAGCCCATCCAACTCAGCACGCTGGTTTCATTAGATTTATATGGGGTTGCACCTTGGCAACTACATAACCGATGGTTTAGTAGTGGTGTGAACGATGACCGACGACTGGGAAGATGACCTGCTGGACAAGTTGGAAGAGATGCTACGAAACATGGGCATGCCCATCAATCGAGAACAACTCAAGGGCTTCATGAACCAGTTCAAAGACCAATTTGATGCCCTTGGCATCAACCCCGAAAAAATCGCCAAAGGTGAGGTCAATTTCAATTTCGACATCTCTGATATCTCAAAGATGTTCAACGCCGGTACTTCCGTTGAGGACCTGTTCAAGAATTTGGGCATGGACATCCGCGTGGATGCTGCCCCGGTTGAAATCGACCCCTCCGCACTCGAATCCAATGATGATGAAACCGTCAAACTCCCTGCAGAGGATGTGTACCTCGACGGTTGGAACATGTCGGTCACCCTTGACTTTGCGCTCAAAGGCGATATTGAATCCGACCACCTTGAAATTGAACTCATCAAGAACGGTTCGCAAATCGAAATCATGCGCACCACCCAACCCAAGCCACTGGCTTTGGTGGAACTCCCCCATCCCTGCGATGACGTGGTGGATTGGACTCTGAACAATGGCATTCTCGACATCACCCTGAAACTGACGCCCCAAGGAAAGGCGTTGGAATCGGATGATGACGATACCCTCCCTGCCCCGGGGGAGGTGAGCATCGACCTCGGCGACGACGATGATGACGAAGACGACGGTGGCATCCCCATCTTTTGAAGGACGTGAAAACAATGAGCAAAGTGATTGGAATTGACCTAGGAACGACAAACAGCTGCGTGGCCACCATCGAAAACGGTGAACCCGTGGTGATCCCGAACGCAGAAGGCGCCCGAACCACCCCCTCGGTGGTGGCCTTCGCCAAAGACGGCGGTGAGCGACTCATCGGC
>MDTD01022464.1_pt1 | contig 13656 bp, 11 predicted proteins | sample 811221 | NCBI WGS metagenome assembly MDTD01 (sample SAMN05326646, study PRJNA326480) | marine metagenome | isolation source: seawater | place: Pacific Ocean: South West | collected 2011
GAGGTCACTGGTTTCCATTGTTATTCCTGTTTTGCTGGAGCGCGAATCGGCATGATATAAAAACATATCATTAATACATAGGCAGGTCTGACGTCGCAGATCTGGCCGTCAGAACCCAAAGGGGCCCCCATGGGACACAAGCTTATCCGAGGAGCGATCGAGTACACCAGTCGCAAACCGGAGCGCATAGGGGAAGTCCGCGGCCGAGAGGTCTTCACGCTGAGCTGCCAGCCTGACGGCACGGATGTATTGCTCGCTCATTGTGAGATTGACGATGCCCCCAAGGTTACCCGGGACGTTTGCCTCGCACTCAGGCACGTCGACTCCAGCCCAATTGACTGCTCGGTGCGGCTATCGGTCGGGGGCCAGTTTGAAGGCTCGGGCTGGATGCGATTTGCAGAAGGTTACGCTGAGTGTGAAACCTGCAACGCGCGCGATGGCCGCATCACCCAGAAACTGGAAACCAACGCTCAAGTGGGCTGGCTTCAGAGCCATCCTATTATCGGCGATGCGCTGCTCATGCGGCTTTACCCACTAGAACAAGGTCCCGGTGTTCACTCACTGAAGAACGTGTTCCTGACCTCGCCCGACCATCGCGGCGCCACGGGCCCCTTCTTTTTTGTGACCAGTTTCGATCTAGTCTATGTCGGTGAGGAGACCATCGAAGTGGCGGCAGGACAGTTTCAGGCGCGCCACTTTCAGGTTGCTGGCACGGCCGGCAATCTCCCCGAGGAACACCCTCCCTATGATGTTTGGTGCTCCGCTGACGACGACTACCTGCTGCTGAAGGCCAGCGCAGAGGGTTATATGCAAACGCACTACGAGCTCGTAGAACTGCATATCGAGGAGACGCCCTAGTGGAAGCCACCGCTCTCCCACATAGCGGCAGCCGCATTGGCCGTCACCGCAAGAAACTGACCGAGAGGGATTGATGTATACGATACTGCTTTATGTTCACGTTCTAGCGTTGGTTTACTGGCTAGGCGGAGACCTCGGCACATACTTATCCAGCCGCCATGTGCTCAATCGGGATCTCGCAGTGGAATCGCGACAGACCGCTTTCAAAATCCTGATGGAGTGTGACATGGGCCCCAGGCTGGCAATGCCGATCATTCTGGGAACAGGCTGTCACCTTGCAGCCCTGCGTTGGCCTACTCTCATACCCGCTGAAACAATACTGATTGGCTGGGGCACAGTCGGCGTATGGCTTGGGTTGATTCTCGCGATACACAGCAATCTCGGACACCGCATGCCTGCATTGGCACAGTGGGATCTCCGGCTCCGGTTCGCATTGGTGTTGACGCTGTTAGGAACGGCCGTACTGGGATTCTCAAAAGGCCTGCCCGACTGGATGGCGATCAAGATAGGGATTTTCGCGGTACTGGTTGGCTGCGGGATCGCAGTGCGATTCGGACTAAAGCCCTTTGCTCTGGCCTACATGCAGATGATTAACGACGGCGCCAGCGAGGCGGGAGACAGCGCCATGATCCACCATATGGGGATAGTGCGCCGCTACGTGTGGGCCATTTGGTTAGGGCTTTTCGTGAACGCTGCGTTAGGGCTACGTGTCATAGGAAGCTGAGGTCATGATCCGAGACGCCATCTCTCCAGATCCACCATCACACAGTGAGAGCAGACTATGAGAGGCAAAAAGGTTGCAGTGTGCACCGGATCAGGCAGGCATGGTGGTCTGGGGGAGGCCATCCTGAAGCGACTGGGCGAGGATGGTTATCGTCTGGTGGTCACCGACATCGATGGCGCGGGTGATGATCACCTCTCAAGCAACAGCGAAATGGAATCTGTGGCCGAGGGTCTGCGATCCCTCGGTACCGAAGTGATCTGTCAGCCCTGTGACGTGCGCTCCCCAGAGTCGGTCAACCAGCTGTTCGAGACGGTAGCATCGACCTTCGGGCAGGTAGATGTGCTGGTCAACAACGCCGGTATTGGTTACGTCATGAAAGATACGCGGGACGTCTCTCTGGAAGAGTGGCAACTCGTTATCGACGTCACCTTGAGCGGTGTCTTTCTCTGCACCCAGGCGGCCGCACGCCATATGGAAAGCGCTGCTGCGGGCGGTCGGATTATCAATATCGCCAGCCAGGCAGCAAAGTCTGGCTTCCCGCACATGGCGCCTTACTGCGCCGCCAAGCACGGCGTCATTGGACTTACCCGAACCGCCGCCATCGACTTCGGTGCGGCAGGTATCACGGTAAATGCTGTGTGCCCAAACCATGTCACGACGGGCTTGGGTAGCGCCCAAAATACATACTTTTCTGCGTTCAAGGGTATGACCGAAAAGGACTACCTTGAGGAGATGGCCGCGAGAATTCCACTGCAACGCATTGGCATCGCTGCCGATACCGCTGCCATATGCGCCTTTCTGGCCTCCGATGAGGCCAGCTTCATTACGGGGGAGGCTATCAACGTCAGTGGTGGAGAAGAAATGCACTGAGGCAGCTGGCTGACTGCATTCGGCACCCGGTGCTGCCATACCATCTCAAACACATAGGCAGCGAGAAAGTCCTGTCAGCGACTACAGCACGCTCACTCGTCACACGCTGCATCCATCCAGCGCCCAAAAAAAACCCCGCTCGAGGACACTCGGCGGGGTCTTCTTTGCATCAGGTGAGGCTTAGCCAATCAATTCAGCGCGCCTCAACTGAGCGATCTCGCATTAACCACCAAAGCGGTACTTCAGCGTCGCCAGATATGTTGTTGGCATGTTGTAGTAACGCGTGAACAGGAAGGACTGCGTGTAGGTCTTATCGCCGCAGTTCTTGCACTCCAGATTGAGCTCCCAACGCGAATCTGCCATCGAGAGCTTAACGCCGGCATTCAGCAGTGTCACCGACTCGTTGTAGCCGCTATTACGGGTGCCGGGGTACTGGGATCCGAGATATCGCACCATGACATTCGGCGTGATGGTGACCCCACCCAGAGTGAAGTCGACCGAAGTCCCTAACGTATAGGTCTGATGAGGACTGCGCTTCGGCTCAGCGATGTTGCAGTCAGCATCATAAGCAGCGAGATTGGAGTTCGGCGTGACACAGCCACCGGGCAGGTCCTTGTACTTGGCATTCTGCCAGCCCAAAGCCGCGAAGATCTGCCAGTTATCGGTCGGCAAGGCCGTAATCTCTGCTTCAATGCCCGGTACTTCCAAACCACCTGCGTTGGTCGTCAGGAACTGACCATCGGGTGTTGCTGATGTGGTCTGCAAGTCCTCGAGGTCCGAGTAAAAGGCTGTGATATTGGTGCGGAGACGCCCATCCATCCAGTCACCGCGCATACCCAGTTCATAAGACCAGATCGTCTCGGGCGCAAACGCCTGTAACGCGGATGAGCTGGACCCACGTGCGTTCCAACCGCCCGATTTGAAGCCGTTGGTGGCCGAGGCATACATCATGAGGTTGTCAGTGAATTTATGCGCGTAGGCAATACGCGGCGTGATTTCCTGCTCGTCCTGTGACAAAGGAATTCCAGCTGCAACCATCCCAGCTGAATTCACCGTACCTTGGAAGTCGACAGTCTTTTCCTCGTCGGTATAACGCGCACCCAGCGTCAGGGTGCCGTTGTCGCCGATCTTGATATCGGCTTGCGCATACACGGCGAAGCTTTCTGTGGTGTTACTCAGGATGCGGTCTGCCAGCGTCAGAAACGCTGTAGAAGGCGGCGCCGGAACACCCACAGCGGCGAGGTCGAGGTAATCGACAAAATCGACTTCGTTATCTTCATCCATGTAGTAAACGCCGGTCTGCAAGAAAGCGCGGCCGTCCCAGACGTCCCCAGACCATTTCAATTCGGCCGAGAACATGTCGTGCTCACCCTGGTTATCAATGATGAAAAAGTCGGGGAAGAAGTCGAGTGAGAACGGGAAGTTCAACAAGAAGTCCTGCTCGATTGAGCGCGACCCCAGAATGAAATTGGCGGTGCCGCCCATTGCATCCCAAGCAAGATTCGACGTGATATTAAGCGTGTCGACTTCGTTGCCGTAATCGGACATGCCGCCACCCATAGGCAGGCCGTCACCCAATACGGACAGAGAGTAACGGTCGTCTCCGTCCAGGAAACCATGAATGTTAGCGACCTCGGATTTGCCTCCGTCAACCGCAACATCCCAGGTCATGGAGTCTGAGACCAGCCACCGAACCGCCGCCCGGAATCCCGTCAAGTCGGCCTCGTTGTAGTCTTTGCCGTCTGTCCGATTCTCTAGGTAGCCGTCGGTATCGACGTAGTAGGCAGAAAATTTAGTCAGGACGGTATCGCTGAGGGGCACGTCGATGCTACCGCGCACCAGGGTTTTACCCCAATTGCCCGCGCCTGCTTCAACATAGCCCTGCATCGTGTCAGAGGGCTTCTTCATGACCACGCTGATCGCGCCGCCGGTGGTGTTGCGACCATACAGCGTGCCTTGGGGGCCGCGCAGCACCTCGATACGCTCAACATCAAACAGTGCAACGTTGTTCACGTTCTGCCGGGTGATGTAGACGTCGTCCACATAGGTGCCGACTGGTGGGTCAAAAGTAGAAATAGATTCGTCATTACCCTGAGCGCGCAGGTAATACATATTGGCGGTGCCGAGACCTGTGTTGTTGCCGCCGAACAGGTTCGGGACGACATTAATGAGGTCGAGGGTGTCATCGATCTGCAGACGCTCGATCATCTCCTCGCTGTAGGCGCTCACCGCGATGGGAACGTCCTGCACCGACGCCTCGCGTCGTTCAGCAGTCACCAAGACTTCTTCGAGCTGCGCAGTGGCGACGCCCGGTATGGCGCTGGCCACAGCGGCAGCCAGCACGATCGGCATACTTACGTGATAACGATGTTTCTTCATTACAGGACTCCCCTATCGGCTTATTTTGGCCGCGCTCTAACTGATCACGCCCGTATTGTCATATCCGTATATCATTAGAGCTAATCAGCGATCAAGATGGGTCCACAAAGATTTACACTCATCTCTGTTGGTGTGACCCGAAGCTAAGAGAGGGCAAATCATGGCGGGATTGCAACATTCCCTGGCACTGAACAAGAATCTCGATCAACGCGCGAGGGAGCGCTTCACGTCCTCAATGCGTGCTTGGGTGCTGACGGATCTGGCGAGCCAGATGCAGAGTGACTATGAAGTGGCGCGAGAGGCTGACGGTGCACACCATGAGTCCGGGGAGGCTGTGCATCAGTTTCTGAAACAGCGAGGGCTGTTCAAGTGGTATTCCAGCCTCCGCTGCGCGACGCAGGAACTGGTATGGCAATCAGTGCTCTGTGCCATCGAATCCGACCCCGAGTCGATCGCGCGCATCAGCTCATTCCGCGGCACGGAACACGGCGGCTCGCTGGAGCTCAGCGCCGCCATTGCCATGCCAGCCTATTCCGAAGAGATGGACGTGCATTTGATGCCGGGCAACTATCAAGGCGGGCCGGGCGATGGCGCAGAAGCAGGCGCGGTCTATGACAATGGGCTCGATGTATTTTCCTTCGGCGTCATGGGTGAGAACCTGGACGATATTGGCCACTCTATGGCTAATTTTTGTCGTCTGAAGTGGCCTGACCTCAACCCGCAGCTCATCGTCGACGTCGGCTGTACCATCGGGCATAACACAGTGCCCTGGAAACAGACTTTCCCGCACGCGAGGGTGCACGGGCTGGATATTGCTGCCCCCTGCCTGAAATATGGCCACGCTCGAGCAGAAGCATTAGGCATCGCAATCGATTTCAAACAAGCAGCGTGCGATGAACTGCCCTATGACACAGACAGCGTCGACGTCGTATTTTCCTCAATGTTTTTGCATGAGCTCCCTGCGGAACTCATTAAGAAGTTCTTCAATGAAGCATACCGCGTACTCAAACCGGGCGGCATTCTGATCAACATGGAGCTGCCCCCTAACGACGCACTGGGCGCGTATGAAGCGTTCTATCTCGATTGGGACTGCTTCTATAACAATGAGCCGTTTTACAAGGGCTTTCGTGACCTCAGCTACCCTGGATTATGCACCGACGCAGGCTTCTCAGCTGAAGAGTTCTTTCAGGCCACCATGCCACGCTTCACCTATGTGAGCGAATCCGAGTTTGCAGACAGCGCATGCAGTGATGCCGCCTTCGATGCCGATACCGGTCGGCTCTCGGATACGATTACCTGGTATGCCTTCGGTGCAAGAAAGGCCGGAGCGTTGGCGTGAGCGACAAAAAGAAGGTGAAAGCAGGCCGTCCGGCCTTCTTTTCGGACCCTGACATCGATCGGCTTCTTGCCATCACAGTCCGACTCATGACAGAGCACTCGGTACTCACAGAACGAGTGAAAACCTTGGAGAGCCTGCTAATTGATTCGGGAACCGTTTCGCGAGATCAGCTCGAATCCTTTGAACCATCCGCCGAACAAGACGCTGAATGGGCGCAGGAGCGCTTCCGGCTGATCAAGGATGTTCTGGAATCGGGAGCCAACATCACAGAACAACAATAAGGAGAAGGTCCATGGAAGCCTTTTGGCTTTATCTACACATCTTGTTGCTGGTGTTCTGGGTGGGCACAGATATTGGGGTATTCATCGCCGCCAAATGGTCAGAGAAAACCAGCCTGAGTATCGAGACCCGCCAAACCGTTTTACAGCTGGGCATGGTGCTCGATCGTCTACCCCGTTCAGCACTAACCCTCATTATTCCGTCGGGTTGTCAGCTAGCAGTCAGCAGTCAATGGATGGCACTGCCCGACTCGGCGCTGCTCGGCATGTGGCTCGCCTCAGGTGTTTGGCTGGCGATCCTCTGGCGAGGATTTCTGTCGACTGACGCTAACGTTCAGGAGCAGTCCGCCAAAATTAACTGGGTGCTCAACCTCGTGCTCGCGGTGTGCGTGAGCGGCGCAGGCGTTTACCTGTTCGCCGAGCGAGTCATACCCGATTGGCTGGCCCTGAAGATACTGGCTGTGGGCGCCATTTTCACCGCCGGTGTCTTGCTCGATCTGCTGTTTAAACCGGCTGTGGATATTTTCAGCGCGCTGGCGGATGCCCCCGATGACGCCGAATTAAATACAGCGTATTCGCGGGCCTTGTCACCGGTGTACATCGCGGTATTGGCCATTTATGCCTTTGCGCTGACTGCCGCGGCGCTGGGAGTATTTCAATGACAATATCGCCACAGGCTTCTCCTCGAAAGCGGAATCATTGGCCACTGCAAGCTGTGAACTTGCGCGCCTTGGTGTCACTGATTCTGGCCACAGCACTTGCCGTCTTGTCGCCCAGCTCACGCGCTGACTTCGCTAGCGAGATTGAAGCCGAGGGCGGTAAGTGGGCCAACTTTTATGAGCAAGAGGATCTGGAGGGCCTGATGACGCTGTACGTCGATGACGCAATCGTCGCGCTGCACGGTCAACCGGCTCTCTTCGGCATCGATGCAATCAGGGAATACTTTTCAGCCCGCATCGGCAAAGCTGAATCCGTGTTCGAACTCGATTACGAGCTCAGGGAAACCCACGGTGAGATCGCCTACATCATCAGTAAATACTGGCTCAAAGCGACCGACAAACAGACTGGGAAGGTCTACAAGGATGCGGGGAGATCATTGCTGGTATACAAGAAGCAAAACGGCCAGTGGAAGATTGCCGCAGATATCGATCAAGCCACTCCAGACGTGACCTGGCCCGCACCCTCAGGCCTCGATTAAACACACCTTGCGGGTTCGCTTGCTCTTATGAGCCGCAAACTTGCACAAAGATCACCGCAATGAACCTCTCTCATATGAAGCAAAAACAATGGCTACTGGCGTCTCGACCTGAAGGAATACCTGACCGTACCCATTTTGATCTGGTCGAGGTGCCGGTTCCTGAGTGGGAGCCGGGAAAAGCGCTGGTCAAGACGCTTTATCTTGGTGTAGCGCCAGTCATGCTCCGCTACATGCGGAATGAAACCGAATTCGAGTCACCCCTGCCGCTGGGCTCACTCATGCCGGGCCGCGGCGTTGCACAAGTTTTGAGAAGCGACTGTCCGACGCTCCCCGAGGGCGCCATCGTTCAAGCACGTTTGGGATGGCAGGAGTACGCGCTCATTGATGCGAGTCATCGACCTGCGCCCTTCATACTGCCCAGCGACCTCCCCGCGTCGCATGGCATCGGAGCGGTTTCCCTGACAGGAATCACTGCCTTGGTTGGCCTACGAGATATCGGCCTTGTTCGCGCCACCGATCGGATTTTGGTCTCCGGCGCGGCCGGGGGCGTGGGCAGCCACGTCGCCGAGATTGCCAAAATACTCGGGGCAGGCTCGGTAACCGGCATTGCAGGCGGCCCGGAGAAGTGCGCAAAACTGCTGACGTCCATGCATTACGACGAGGCCATCGACTACAAAAATGAAGACGTGGACGAGGCGCTCAACAAGCTGTTTCCCGAGGGCATCGATCTGTACTTCGATAATGTTGGTGGCCCGCTTCTCGACAGCGTTCTGGGACGATTACGGCGCCGGGCACGCATCGTCATTTGCGGCGCGATCTCTGAGTATCTAAAAGATAAAGAGAATCGGCACAGATTCATCAACCTGCAAAATCTGGGTCGCCAGGATGCCAAGATGGAAGGGTTCTTCGTATTTGACTACGAAGCGCAGTACCCCGACGACATTGCGCTGCTGGCCCAATGGGTCCGCGAGGGTCAGCTGAATCCGGTTGAGGATATTTCACAGGGTATCGAAACGCTTCCCGATGCGTTGGGGGATTTGTATTTCGGCCGCAATACCGGGGTCAGAATGGTGCACGTCGGTGACCCCGTTCAACGCTAGCAGCCGACTCACCAATCACCGCGTTGATATCTCTGGGATTCGCTAGCGCGACGATGCTCATGTCGACGCCCTATCCATTACTGGTCATAACCGATACGTAGCTGGTACCGCCACTTTTTCACACGTGCCGCATGTACTGGGCGGGACACGCGCCGTCTGACCCAATGACACACTCGCCGTGGTGTCATCCGCGGAGCCCATAAAAAAGGGCGCCCGTAGGCGCCCCTTCTCACAACACAGCCGATCAGAACTTCAGCTGAACCTCCGCTCCAAAGTAACGCGGCCGGTTTGGTGTACCAAATGACCACAGACCAGGTGCATAGACTGGGGTAGCGTTGTTCGGCCCAGCTGCGACCACATTCGCCCCTACATCAAGGAACGACATGAGGTACACCTCATCTGTCAGGTTCTTACCAAACAAAGAGATGGTCCAGTTCTCAGTCTCCCAGTTAATGGAGGCATCCAAGAGGCCAAACGCATCAACCTTAGAGGGGTTATCGATATAACCGGCCACCGAGTGATCAGCATTGGCTGTGGCCGAGATGTAGTAATCATCCTTGTAGGTGTAGTTGAGAGTAGCAACCAAGAAGTGACCGGCAGCCATTTCCCGCTCGAACAACAAGCCCAGGCCTGCGGTCATATCGGGAGCGCGACGCAGATCGATAGAGCTCTTGTCAACCATGCCCGTGGCGCTGGAAGTCATAAACTCATCATAAGAAGCATCGAGTAAACCCACGTTACCGCGCAACGACAAGCCTTCCGTAATGATCCAGGTGAAGTCCATCTCAACACCTTCCATCTTGGCACTTGAAGCATTTTCCACAATGGTTAGGGTGGCCTGACCATCTTCACCCGGCTTCACGATGTCTTCCTGCTTATCATCGTACTCCACTGTGAAGGCAGCAAGGTTAAGCTGGAAGCGGTTGTCGAACATGGTGAACTTAGCACCAATTTCCCAACTCTCTACCGTCTCAGGATCATAAGGGCCAGTGTTGCCGGGAGCCGTTGCGCGGCCATTGAAACCACCGGAGCGGAAGCCCTCCGAGTAGGTCACATACGCCATACCATTTTCAAAGTCATACTGGGCGCCAATGCGAGGCGTAAATTCGCTCCAGGATGCCTTGCCATCGAAAGACGGGTCGTAAACCGAAGCGGCCCAGTCCGGGCAGTTCTCGCCCCAGGAGCCAGCGACGGCGTTACCCGGGCCGGGGAACAAGGGATACGAGTCAAGCGTCTTTTCGTAGCCCGCCACGTCGGTGTAAACGATGTCACCCGGAGGCACGACACCCAAGCCGGAGAATACGTTGTTGGCATAGCCGGTTACGGTCATGCACGCTTCTTTTTCCTCGTCGATGTACCGGCCGCCCACACTCAACATCAGGCGATCGGTGATATCCCAATCAACCTGACCAAAGAATGCGGTGGACTCGACCTCTTGGTTGTATAGCGGCGAAGTACTGAAGTTAGTGATCGCTGCAGGCTGCCCATCGGCACTGCCCGGCACCAGCGGGTTGAAGATGTTGAACAGGCCCGTGTTCTGTTGGAGCGTGTAATCACCATCCCAGTAGAACGCACCAACCGTAGATCGCAGGCTGTCGCTCCAATCAGACTCCAACCGCAATTCATAGCTGGTCTGATTCTCTTCCGTAGGACGGTCCGTCCAGAACAGATCGGCGGCCACACCGTCAAATTCCTGTCTGGCAAGTTCATCTGTCTGTCGATCACCGAAGATCAGCGCGAGCTTGTGGTTATCAGCAAACTGCCAATTAGCGTGGATCGTAATCGAATCCGTCCGCATAGCCGCGTACTGCTCCTGTGATGTAAACGTGGTGAATAGCGCATCAGATTTCTTGCCCACCGCACAGTTATCGGCACAGAAAGCACCAAATGCCTCGCCTGGCGCAGTCAGTGCCGTCACGGGGCGGGTTGGCGTTTCGTTGTCGATGTAGTCGTAGATCAAGCGGAAATCGAAGGTATCGCTGGGCGCGAAAAGAGCGTCAAAAGACATCATGAAAAGGTCGTTTTCACCATCCGTCGTACCGCGAGTGGGGTTGTCGATGTACTCACCACCCTGAATGCTGGATGCGGACAACTTGACAGACAGGCCACCGATTTCAGGGAAATTGATCAGGCCCTTGAGGTCCTGCTGGCTGTCCTGAGCAAACGTACCCACCAGTTTGCCGCCCCACTCGCCCGTGGGCTTGGAGCGAATCACGTGGACCAGACCACCGATCGTGTTGCGGCCAAACAGCGTGCCCTGGGGGCCGCGCAGCACTTCCACACGCTCTGCGTCCCAGACATTCAAAAGAGCGCCTGTAGTGGTCGCGAGGTAGACGCCGTCCTGATAAATCGCAACGGCCGGGTCAAAACTCTTCTCAACTTCCGCGTGTTGCATACCGCGGATCGAGACGCCGACTGTGCCGTTACCAAGAATCGGGTTGATGATGAGGTTAGGCGACATGCCCGTGATCTCATCGATCGTTCTGGAGAACGTTTTCTCAATGGTGTTGGCGTCCATGGCTGACATGGAGATCGCCACGTCCTGCATGTTCTCTTCACGCTTTTGTGCGGTCACGACGACTTCTTCAATTTGCGCCGTGGTAGATCGTTGCGCCAGCGCCTGACCGGAAATGGCCATGGAAACGGCGACAGCGAGGATCGAGGTATTACGAATGGTTCTCATGGTTCCCTCACGATTTAGCTGTTGTAATGGTTATTGGAAGTGAAGCACCGCAAACCTCTAGCAGCTTGCAGATGTCTCGTTGCTTATAGTTGTCCGGACAAAGATTATCAGAGTCTCTGTGCGAGTCACCCCTGAAAAGACTCGCTTATAGCTCTTTTAGATATAACGATATAACAAAAATATTCTTTTTAGGCGGTGATTCCATCACACAAGGACACCCTCCCGCACTTCTGTCACACTCGACGTCCTCGCCTCAACAGCTTGAGAGCTCACATGCTGCCCTCGATCCAGGACGCACTCACCGCGGCGAAACGCGGCGATCTCGCAGAGGCCTGCACTTTGCTCGATCAGGCAATCGGCAATGAAACCGACCCGGCGGCGTTGTATCAGGCGGCAGTCTGTTACCGCGCCAGCGAGCGACTGAACGACGCGCTGGGGCTGCTCAAGGTGCTTGAAGATCGCGGCCAGACCCAGCCTCCTGCGCTTCTGCTGCGCGCCGATATCTTCAGCGCACTGGATCGGCAACATCACGCGATACCGCTCTATAAAGCGCTGGCTGACTCTGAAGATGCGCGCATGCGTTATGCCGCGGCATCCGGGCTCTTTAAGTGTGGCGACGTGGAGACAGCGCTAACACTCACGCAGTCGCTTTGCGATAACGGCGACCAAAGGTTGGCCGGCCAAGCCTTGTTGCTCCGCGGCCGGTGTAAAGCCGCATGCGAAAACTACCAGGGTGCGGCCGACGCATTCAACGCGATCTCTGCCCCCTCTAGCCTGAAACGGGCGGCGGCGTTCCGCCTGGCGAGGCTGGCATTACACCAGGGGCACTTCTCAGAGGCGTCGTCGCGCCTTGCGGACCTAACGGATACCACCAATAACGAAACACCTCTGCCGGGCGCTCACGAGCTCCTGCTTCAAACCTATATCCACAGCGGACAATCGAGCGCAGCGCTCGAGTTCATTGAAACCATGCCTGTGCCATCAGATATTCACTGCGTCAGGCATGCCACCGAACTGCTATGCGAGCTGAATGCGCCCGATCCGCTAAGGCTCATGAGAGCCAAGTGGACGGAATCGGGCGATCCGGCCGTGTTCCGCGAACTGCTCAGTCAGCATTTATCTCTGGGGGATATTGCAGCAGCGCAGGATCTGGTCAGCGACTACGCAGCGCGACACACTGAAGACGTCCACTGGCGCTGGGGACACCTGCACTGTTTAGCCGCGTCTGGTGAACATGAAGCCGTTTTGACACATCAGACCACGGGTCCCGACAGTGCGCTGGAGCTGATTTGTCAGGCGCACTTTGCACTGGGTCACTACAGCGAAGCGTTGAAACTTGCTCAACAGCTCTGCCGGACGGCACCCGGCGACCAGTACCACCTCGCATTGCTGGTCACAGCCTTGCGCTGCCTGAATGACGATCGATCCCTGGCGCTCACCAACCTGGAGCACTTGGTCCATGAAACGATGCTGCCTGCACCGAGCAAACCCAATGAGTCACTCACCTCCTCATGGAGCGCCGTCGCGACGGCACTCGCCAACCGACACAGCATGCAAAACGCGCCCCCCAGCCAGTCTGTTCAAAATGGCCTGCAAACACCGGGTAATTTGCTGACGCAAACAGCAAGCACTGACTTGGGGCTGCTTAAAGAGACGGTAGAGTCCATAGCAGAGGCGTTCTTCACCAGCGCGACACTCCGGCAGCTGGCTGACGCACACCCGCTTCAGTTGTTCCGGCCCAAGCGGCCGATGATGCACGCCAGTTGGGCGATTCTAGGCACAGCCGGGACCTTCCATCGCGCACACGTTCACACCAAAGGCTGGTACAGCGGCACGGTTTATGCGGAAGTTCCCAGTAACATCAACGCGGAGGGTGACGCAGGCCATCTCGTGCTGGGAGAGCCGCCGTTTCAGACGAAGGACCCACTACCACCATTGACCACCATTCAACCTGAAACAGGCAAGATGGTGCTATTCCCGAGCTATCTCTGGCATAGCACGCGGCCCTTCAGCGGTGCGGAACGACGGCAGGTCGTAGCGTTCGATTACGGCGAGCCGAACCGCTTCGTTTAACCTTTGGGCAAGTTATTGCGAGTCCATCTGCACCTGAGGGTGAGGAGTGGCTGCGTCAAGCTATGATCCACTAAACATGTTCCAGTTACTAACCAGTGGTCAGTGGTCAGTGGTCAGAGTGATGCATGACATCACATTAAGAATAAACCCTGAA
>MDTD01125101.1_pt1 | contig 13656 bp, 13 predicted proteins | sample 811221 | NCBI WGS metagenome assembly MDTD01 (sample SAMN05326646, study PRJNA326480) | marine metagenome | isolation source: seawater | place: Pacific Ocean: South West | collected 2011
AAAGTTAGGTATAGGAAATTAGAAGGGGCGTTCTGTTGCCCGGCCGCCCCAAAGCCGCGCTTACCTAATTAGATTAAGCAGCGAGTGCTAATTCATTATCGTTAGCAATTATTTTAAAGTTTCTATGACGAAGAAACGCTTACAACGAGCAAAAACCATATCTTTCAGAGCACGTCAAATCTATATCACCCCCATATACCTTTTTGGTGGAGGTGTCGGGTACCGCCCCCGAGTCCGATACACCTATTGCATAAAGCGTTTATTGCTATAGTTGATAAACAACAAGTATAATATAGTCTAATTAATGATTCCTTTAAATACTTATGACTAAAAAAAAATTAAAAATACCTAAATTCAAAGATTTTAAAACTTCAAGATCAACTTCTTCGGCTCTTGAAAAAATTTTGTATAAACAAATTCCTGTTTTAGACCATGGTTTTATTCGAGTTATAGATTACATGGGAACAGATCAGTCAATTGTGCAAGCGGCAAGAGTTTCCTATGGGGAGGGCACGAAAAAACTTAGAGAGGATAGAGGATTAATAAGATATCTCCTGAGTCATTGGCATACTACTCCTTTCGAAATGTGTGAAATTAAATTTCATATTAAATTGCCAATTTTCGTAGCTAGACAATGGATAAGACACAGAACTGCGAATGTAAATGAATACTCAGCTCGTTATTCGGTTCTTGATAAAGAATTTTATATTCCCGAAATGGACCAATTAGGATCTCAGTCTACAACCAACAAACAAGGGCGCTCTAATACTCTTGATAAAAAATTTGCAAAACATGCTCAAAATTTAATAAAAAAAAATTCTGAGCAACTTTATGAGGATTACCAAGATTTATTAAATGGTAAATTATTAAATAATGACGAGTATGTTGAGGGAGAGGGCCTTGCTAGAGAGCTTGCAAGAACAACATTGCCACTTAATTATTACACACAATGGTATTGGAAAATTGATTTACATAACCTTATGCATTTCTTGAGACTTAGGGCAGACAGTCACGCGCAATATGAAATTCAAATCTATGCTGAAAAAATGGTTGAGATACTTAAAAAATGGGTCCCACTTACTTATGAAGCTTTTGAAGACTATCGATCGGACTCTTTCCAATTATCAAAAGAAGCATCAAAACTCATAAAAGATAAATTATCAAATAAAAAAATAAAACTCTCAAACTACAAACTATCTCCAAGAGAAATACGAGATATAGAAAATAAATTTGATATAAAAGTTTCTTAATTTTGTAATTTTTTTATAATTTTATTGGCAATATTTTCAAATTTTGATGAATAGTCATCTTTATAATCATAACAATAGGGCTTACCTTCATCGCAACTCTTTGGAACATTTGTGTTGAATGGTAATTCTTCTAATAGATTTACATTTTCTTTTAAAATAAGTGATTTCGTTTTAGATTCACCAAATATATATTTTTTATGGATACCATCCTCTAGGTAAGACATATTCTCCACAACGCCCAATATGGGGACCCCAACTTTAATAAACATGTTTATACCTCTTACAACATCTTTTAAGGAGAGAAGTTGAGGAGTAGTCACAATTACGGTACCATTTAGCTTGAGTTTTTGAGACATAGATATTTGAACATCTCCAGTGCCTGGTGGAAAATCAATTATAAGATAATCTAAGTTGCCCCAATGAGTTTTGTTAATGAGCCCGTCTAGACCTTTAGCTAACATGGGCCCTCTCCATACAACCGCTTGATCCTCATTTACCAAAAAGCCTATCGACATAGCTTTTATTCCAAATATTTCAAAGGGAACAAATTTTCCATCTTTCACCTGTGGTTCTCTGTCGCCAAGCCCCAAGAGAGTAGGAACGCTAGGTCCGTAGATATCTGCATCTAGCAGTCCAACCCTGTTACCTTGATTAGCAAGAGTTACGGCTAAATTGCATGAAATTGTAGATTTACCAACGCCACCTTTACAACTTGATACTCCAAAACAGGTCTTGATATTCATATATTAAACACTACATATAATGTATTGTGGTCAAAAACAAATCTAAATTGTTAAACAAGACATATACTGTATCGTGACTCAGAATAAATCCAAATTTTTCGCTTTGGACGGTCCTTGGGGACCATCCTCGGGTAATAATAACCAAGGATCAAGTGGATTCCCAGGTGGCGGTAATAAAGACTCGATTGATGAGTTACTTAATGATCTTAAAAACAAATATAAAATTAAAATGCCTTTCAAAGGTGGAAGAAAAGGCATTTCATTTACAATACTTATTTTAATCTTAGGTTGGTTAGCGACAGGTTTTTATAGAGTAGAACCAGACGAGCAAGGAGTTGAATTATTATTTGGTAAATGGAATGAGAGCACCACAGCACCAGGTTTGCATTATTTTTTTCCAACTCCAATTGGTAAAGTTTTGACACCTAAAGTTGAAGCTATTAGAAAAATCAATGTCGGCTTTAGATCCAACGGTACATCAAAGAGAGATGTTTTAGAAGAGAGTATGATGCTGACATCTGATCAAAATATATCTGATTTAGACTACACTGTTCTCTACAGAATTAAAGATGCAGGGCAATTTCTTTTTAACCTCAGAGACCCAGAAGAAACAGTCAAGGTCATCTCTGAAAGCGCTATAAGGGAAGTTGTTGGAATGACAAGACTAGAGGATTTATTAACTGTTTCTCGTCAAAAAGTTGAGAGAGACTCTCGATCTTTGCTACAAGAACTTCTTGATGAATACGAAGTTGGTATCTTGGTCCAGTCAATTCAACTACAAGATGTTAACCCGCCAAGAGAAGTTATCGATGCATTTGATGATGTTCAAAAGGCAAGACAAGATAAAGAAAGAACAGTTAATCAAGCCGAAGCTTATAGCAATAGAATTGTTCCTGAAGCAAGAGGTGAAGCTGAAAAAATACTTCAAGAAGCCGAAGGTTATAAGAATAAGTTAATCAAACAAGCAGAAGGTGAGGCAAGTAGATTTACACAAGTTTTAAATACATATGAGCAAGCAAAAGATACTACAAAAAAAAGAATTTATTTAGAAACATTAAGAGATGTACTATCTGGGTCAAGCAAAATCATGATTGATCAAAATTCTGGCAATGGGGTAGTTCCATATTTACCGTTAAACGAATTAAACAAAAACAAACAGTCAGGAAATAGCCAATGAAAATGAGAAATATTGTTATTCTTGGTGTATCTTTTTTCTTTATACTCTTTGCATCTGGCTTCTTCTTTGTTGTCGATCAAACAAAACAGGTTATAGTTCTTCAATTTGGTGAACCACGAGCAGTACATCAAACTCCTGGTCTTAAATTCAAACTTCCTTTTATTCAAAATGTTGTTTACTACGATAGCAGGGTATTGAATTTAGACCCAGCTCAAGAAGAGGTAATATTAAGAGATCAGAAACGTATTGTTGTTGACTCAATTGTTCGTTACATGATCAAAGACCCACTTAAGTTTTTTCAAACTACAAGAACTGAACTAGCACTCAATGATCGTCTTGGAAGAATTGTAAATTCTTCAGTAAGAGGTGTAATAGCTCAATATCAGCTAAACGACTTACTTTCAGATGATAGAAAAAAAATCATGGCAGAAATTTTTGAAAATGTCCGTGAAGATCAAGATAATTTCGGAATAGAAATTGTTGATCTTAGATTAAAAAGAACTGAATTAACTCCAGAAGTTCAATCAAATGTTTTTGATAGAATGAGAACTGAAAGAGAAAGAGAAGCAAATCTCTTAAGAGCTGAAGGCCAAGAAATTTCTCAGAAAGTTAAAGCAACAGCTGACAGGGAAAAAATAGAAATCATTGCCGAAGCAGAAAAACAATCAAATATCCTTAAGGGTGAGGGGGAAGCATCTAGGAACCAAATTCTAAATGAAGCTTTTGCAAAAGATCCTGAATTTTTTGAGTTTATAAGATCAATGGAAGCTTACTCTGATACATTTAAAGACGGTTCAACAACTATGGTTATTTCTCCTGACAGCGATTTCTTTGAATATTTTGAAAATGCTGAAGGCTCCAAAGATTAATTTATACTTAATAATATGAAGAAACTTGTCTCAATTATATTTTTTTCTGTTTTTTTTATTTTTAACCAAGCATTTGCAGATTTTGAAAGAGGATATGCTGACCTAGTTGATAAATTATTGCCCTCTGTAGTAAGTATTGCTACATCACAAATAGTTGAAAGAAGAACTAGCTCCCTCCCAGAACTTCCAGAGGGCCATCCTTTTAATGATATGTTTGAAGATTTTTTTGGAAATCAAATGCCAAAAAGAGAAAATATGACTGGCTTAGGTTCAGGTTTTATAATTAGTAAAGACGGCTATGTAGTTACAAACAATCATGTAATAAGTGGTGCTGATCAAATAACAGTAATATTTAATAACGGAGTTAACGAGGTCCCTGCAGAACTTGTTGGAACAGATCCAAAAACTGACATCGCAGTTTTAAAAATTAATTCTGAAGGTCTAAATATACAAGATACTAACTGGGGTAATTCAGATATTTCGAGAGTTGGAGACATCGTTCTTGCTATTGGTAACCCCTTAGGTTTAGGAGGTACTGTTACTTCAGGTATCATCTCTTCAATCAATAGAGATATTGGTGGAGGCCCTTATGTTGATTTCATCCAAACAGATGCACCTATTAATAGGGGAAATTCAGGGGGTCCATTATTTAATTTAGATGGTGAAGTTATTGGAATTAACTCGATGATTATTTCTCAGACAGGAGGAAGCGTTGGATTAGGTTTTTCTATCCCCTCTAATACTGCAAAATTAATTGTTGAACAAATTATCTCTTTTGGACAGGCAAAAAGAGGCTGGCTTGGAGTTCAAATCCAAGATTTAACTCCTGAATTTTCAGAGAGTTTAGGTTATGACTCTACAGAAGGGGCATTTGTTGCCTCTGTTCAACCTAATAGTCCCGCTGAAAAATCAAATATTCAAGCAGGAGATATCATAGTTAGTTTTAATGGTAAGAAAATTTCTTCGTTCAAAGACTTACCTAAGGTGGTTGCGGAAACACCTATTGGTAGTGAAGCTTTGGTAAGTGTATGGAGGAATGGAGGCCTTATTGAAATCTCAGTCAAAATTGATGAACTTAACGAAGGTAAACAAACCGAAGCTAAAAGAATTGACGGTCTTTACATTGAAGAGCTTGATATAACTCTTGTAGAAGTTACCTCAGAAAGTTTACAATCGTTAGGTTTAGAACCAAATATTACAGGCGTGCTTGTTGAAGAGGTTGGAGAAAAAAATAAAAATTTACTTCCTAATGACTTAATAATTCAAATCTCTAGCAAAAAAATAGATAGCTTGGCCTCATTTGAGAAAATAGTAGATGAAAGTGTAAAACTTCAAAGGGATAAGCTTTTATTACGTGTAATTCGAGAAGGTAATGAATTTTGGTTAATCAACCCCTTTGTGATTGAGTAAAACTCTATTTATTGTTGGACCCACTTGTGCTGGCAAAAATAACTTTGCTTACGAATTATCCAAATTTTTTGATATCGAAATAATCAATGCTGATAGCATTCAAGTATATAAACAATTAAAAATTCTATCTAATAGACCCTCTGACAGGGAATTAAAGATAGTTCCACATCATCTTTACGGTCATATAAATAATAAAGAGTATTCAGTTAATCAATGGGTGAAAGAAGTTAAACAAGTATTATTAAATATTCAGAGAAGAAATAAAATCCCTGTCTTAGTTGGTGGGACGGGATTTTATATTCAAGCTTTAATAGAAGGATTATCTGATATGCCTGAAATTAGTATAAAATTTAAGCAAAAAGCTGAGGATTTGTTTTTGAAAAAAGGAGCTGATCATTGCCTAGACTTACTTGAGACTTATTATAAAGAAAAAATTTTCCCTAAAGATAGACAAAGGCTAATCAGTAGGCTTGGCTTTTGTTTGGAGTTTAATGATATAATGGAAAATTATTTCGGAAAAAAAACACCTATTACGCCTGATCCATTGGTTATTCAAGTTACTAAGCCAAAAAAAGATCTTTATGAATTAGCTCATACAAGGTTTCATAAAATGATTGAAGCCGGAGCGCTTGAAGAGGTCAAGTCATTATATGAAAACAAAAAAATCTCTAAGACATTGTTGAAAGCACACGGCTTACCTGAGCTTATTTCATATATAAGAAATAAAATGAGCATAGAGGATGCTATATTCGATGGAATACATAATACTAAAAGATACATTAAGAGGCAATTTACTTGGTGGAATAATCAAAAATTTTGCAATTTAAATTTAAGAATAAATTATAAAAAAAGCTTCCCTAAAGATTCAATTGAAAATATAAGTATATACTTAAACAGATGAGTATTGAGCAAGAAATAACAGGTGCTGAAATAATATTACAAGCCCTCAAGGACCAAGAAGTAGACACTATATTCGGTTACCCAGGAGGTGCTGTTCTTCCAATATATGACTCCATATTTGGACAAAACTTCTTAAAGCATATTTTAGTAAGACAAGAAGCTGGTGCAGTACACGCAGCTGAGGGATATGCTCGATCTAGTGGTAAGGTAGGTGTTCTTTTAGTTACATCAGGACCAGGGGTTACAAATGTTGTAACAGGATTAACCGATGCTTTGATGGATAGTATTCCCTTAGTATGCATTAGTGGTCAAGTTCCATCTCATCTCATTGGAACTGATGCTTTTCAAGAGTGCGATACAACTGGGATAACTAGGCCCTGCACAAAACATAATTATTTGGTGAAGGATGTTAGCAAACTTTCTGAAACTATTCATGAGGCTTTTGAAATAGCTCGCTCAGGAAGACCAGGACCTGTTTTAATTGACATTCCAAAAGATGTTCAATTTTCAAAATCTAAATACATTAACAAAAATAAAGTATCATTTAAGAGTCATCGTATTAAGTCAGGATCGAAAGAAATTCAAAAAGATTTTATTGAAAATTTAATAGAACATATAAAAAAATCTGAGAAACCAATACTCTATGTTGGTGGTGGATGTCTAAATTCGGGCCCACAAGCCAGCCATGAATTGATGAAATTAGTTCAATATACAAATATTCCAATAACGACAACTCTTCATGGCTTAGGCTGTTATCCTGGAGAGGACCCTAAATCACTTGGAATGCTGGGCATGCATGGGACATATGAAGCTAACTTAGCCATGAACAAATGTGATTTAATGATTAATGTCGGTGCCAGGTTTGATGATCGAGTAACTGGACGTTTAGATGCTTTCTCTCCTAATTCAATAAAATTTCATTTTGATATTGACCAAAGTTCAATCAATAAGAATGTGAAGGTCGATTTTCATACAAATACTGACATCACAATGTCTCTAACAGCGATAAATGAATTCATTTCTTCAAATAGCGTTATTTTTGAAACAGATAAATTGAATAACTGGTGGGACCAAATTAATGAATGGAGAGGAAAGAACTGTCTTCATTATGAGCAAAGCGAAGATACAATTAAGCCTCAACACGCAATTAAGAGACTTTATGATTTTACAAATCAAAAAGATACTTTTATCACAACAGAGGTTGGGCAACATCAAATGTGGGCTGCCCAGTATTATAAATTTGCCAAACCTAATAGATGGCTTACATCTGGAGGTTTAGGCACAATGGGTTTTGGAATGCCAGCTGCAATTGGAGCTCAAATGGCAAATCCTAACTCCCTTGTTATTGATATAGCAGGAGAGGCATCATTTTTAATGAATATCCAGGAAATTGCTACTGCTGTTCAGTATAAATTACCAATTAAAATTTTTATTTTGAATAATGAATATATGGGAATGGTTAGACAATGGCAGGAATTGTTGCATGGAAGTCGTTACTCTGAGAGCTATGTAGATGCTTTGCCTGATTTTAAAAAATTAGCAGAGAGCTTTAATGCAGTTGGCGTTAGAGCAAAAAATTTATCTGAATTAGATGATGCTATAAGTGAAATGATATCTGTAGATAGACCTGTCATCGCTGATATATGGGTCGATAAGAAAGAAAATTGCTTTCCAATGATTCCAAGTGGTGCAGCACATAATGAAATGCTCCTATCAAAATATGATAAAGAAAATCCAGAAAACCAAGAAAAAGGAAAAGTTTTAGTTTAAGATGTCCTCATCTTCTGTTTATCCAACCCCAATAAATGCTTTTAAACAATCAAAGAGAAGCGTGTTATCTGTTATTGTTGATAATGAACCAGGTATACTTGCAAGGATTGTGGGTTTATTCTCTGGTAGAGGATATAACATTGAAGCATTAAATGTCACAGTTGTTGATGTTGAAAACAATCTTTCAAGAATTACCATAGAAACCTTAGGTGAAGAAAGAGTAATAAATCAAATTATTGCACAACTGGAAAAGTTAGTTCCGGTTCATAGTGCTACAAACCTTGCAAATTTAAAAGAGTCTTATGAGGCTGAAATTTGTCTGGTCAAGATAGAATACGAAAAAGAGGACCAAGATCAGAGAATTCTCAATTTTGCCGATATTTATAGATCAAGAACAGTACAAAAAAGACAAAATTTAGTTGTTTATGAAATTTCTGGCACTAGCGAGCGTATAAATAAATTTTTAGATGACTTAAATACAATCAGTGGTATAAAAGTCGAATTAGTTCGAAGTGGTCCTATAGGGCTCGGAATATAATAATTTTAGGGGGTAAAATGAAAGTTTATTATGAACAGGATGCTGATTTTAATATTATCAAAGATAAAAAAATTGTAATTATTGGTTTTGGTTCTCAAGGGCATGCTCATGCTCTTAATCTAAAAGACTCAGGAGCAAGTAACGTTGTTGTTGGATTACGAGAAGGCTCACCTTCAATTGAAAAAGCTATTAATGTAGGATTACAATCTCAAACCCCTGAAGAGGCTGTAAAAGATGCAGATATAGTTATGTTTTTAGCTCCAGATGAAAATCAACAAGAAATTTATGAAAATCAAATAAAAGACAATATTAAACATGGAGCAGCTTTAGCATTTGCTCATGGTTTAAACGTTCATTTTCAATTGATTTCTCCTAGAGAGGATCTAGATGTATTTATGGTTGCTCCAAAAGGTCCAGGGCACACCGTTAGAGGAGAGTACCTCAAAGGCGGGGGAGTACCTTGTCTTCTTGCAGTCGATAAAAATATAAGTGGAAATGCAAAAGAAATAGGTCTTGCTTACGCATCAGCTTTAGGTGGGGGTAAGTCAGGTATAATTGAAACAACTTTCAAAGAAGAGTGTGAAACAGATTTATTTGGAGAACAAACAGTTCTATGTGGCGGTTTAATGTCCTTGGTAAAAAATGGCTTCGAAACTCTCGTTGAAGCTGGATATGCCCCCGAAATGGCTTACTTTGAATGTCTTCACGAAGTAAAGCTCATTGTAGATTTAATGTATGAGGGTGGAATGGCAAATATGAGATATTCAATATCAAATACAGCTGAATATGGAGATTATACTAGAGGCCCTAGGATCGTACCTGATAATGCAACAAAAGATGAAATGAAAAAAGTTTTAAAGGAAATTCAAGATGGTACTTTTACAAAAGAATGGATGGCTGAACATAAATCAGGTCAAATAAAATTCAAACAAATGAGAGAACAAGGTGCTAAGCACCAAATTGAAGAGGTCGGTGCTAAATTAAGATCAATGATGCCTTGGATAGCATCTAATAAATTAGTTAAGGACATATAAAATTTTGTCAAATCGGGTTTTAATTTTTGATACAACACTTAGGGATGGAGAGCAATCTCCTGGAGCCTCAATGAATCAAGAAGAAAAACTATCTATCGCAAGACTTTTAGAAGAACTAAATGTAGATATAATTGAAGCCGGCTTCCCTATAGCTTCAAAAGGTGATTTTAACTCAGTTCAGGCTATAGCTAGAGAAATTAAAAATTGTCAAATAGCAGGTTTAGCAAGAGCAAAACACGAAGATATCGAGATTGCTTGGAACGCTGTAAAAGATGCTAAAAACCCTCGTATTCACACTTTTATCGCGACAAGTCCAATTCATATGGAATTCAAACTTAAACTAAATGAAGAACAAGTTTTAGATAAAATTAAAGATAGTGTGTCTTTTGCGAGGAATTTATGTCCTAATATAGAATGGAGTTGTGAAGATGGGGGAAGATCATCTATAGACTTTCTCTACAAGTGTATTGAATTAGCTATATCAAGTGGTGCAAATACAATCAATATTCCCGATACCGTTGGATATACATTACCTTATGAGTTTGGTGACATTATTAAAAAAGTAAAAAATAATGTCCCAAATATAGATAAGGCAATTATTTCTGTACATTGTCATAATGATTTAGGTCTTGCTGTTGCTAATTCTTTAAACGCTGTTGAGAATGGTGCTAGGCAAATAGAGTGTACTATAAATGGATTAGGTGAGAGAGCAGGAAATGCAGCTTTAGAAGAAGTTGTTATGGCAATGAAAGTCCGATCAGACATTACTAATGTACATACTGACATCAATACTAAAGCCATATCTAAAACATCGAAGTTAGTTTCTTCTATAACAGGTTTTCCTGTTCAACCAAATAAAGCAATAGTTGGTGCAAATGCTTTTGCTCATGAGTCGGGTATTCATCAAGATGGTGTTTTGAAAAATGTAGAAACTTATGAGATCATGTCCCCTGAAACTATTGGTTTAAAAAAGTCAAGCTTAGTATTAGGAAAACATTCTGGCAAACACGCTTTTAAAGAAAAACTCAAAATTTTAGGCTTTGAAGTTGGAGATAATTATATTAATGAAATTTTTGAAAAATTTAAACAGCTAGCTGACAAAAAAAAAGATATGTATGATGAGGATATCATTGCATTAGTTGACGATACTCATATAAACCAGATAAATACCCTTAAACTTTTGAATCTAAGTATCATGTCTGGCACAAATTCTAAACACGTTGCCTCTTTAGAACTAGATTATAAGGGTGAAAAAAAAGAAATAAGTGGTTCTGGAAATGGACCAGTTGATGCAGTTTTTAGCTGTATTTCAAAAGTTGTCGGCTTTTCTCCAAAACTAAAACTTTATAATATTAATGCAATTACTCCTGACTCAGATGCCCAGGGAGAAGTTGCTGTGAAATTAGAATACATCAATAAGGAATTCATTGGTAAGGCTTCAGACATAGATATTATTGTTGCTTCCGCAAAATCTTATATCAATGCTGTTAATAAAATATTAAACTTTGAAAAAAATTCTAATATGCAAGAGGGAATATCTGAAATTAGTATTTCAAATATGAAAGGTATTTAATGCTTAAGTCTTTAAGTTCTTTTTTGAGTGAAGACATGGGTCTTGACCTTGGAACAGCAAATACTCTTGTCTACGTAAAAGGAAAAGGAATTATCTTAAATGAACCCTCTGTTGTAGCAATAGCTACAGATAACAAAAATAATAAGTCAGTTTTAGCCGTCGGAACAGAAGCTAAATCAATGTTAGGCAGAACTCCCGGATCCATTGAGGCGATCAGGCCTATGAAAGATGGAGTAATAGCCGATTTTGACATTGCTGAAGCTATGATTAAACATTTTATAAAAAAAGTTCATAAAAAAAGTTTTTTTGCTAACCCAAACATTGTTATTTGTGTTCCCTCTGGTGCCACAAACGTTGAGAGAAGGGCTATTAAAGAATCAGCCGAAGCTGCTGGGGCAAAAAAAGTGTATCTTATTGAAGAGCCCGTTGCAGCTGCTATAGGCGCCGGCCTACCAATCTCAGATCCATCAGGATCAATGGTAGTTGACATTGGTGGAGGTACTACTGAAATTGCAATATTATCTCTAGGTGGAGTTGTGCATTCAAGTAGTATAAAAATAGGAGGTGACGCTTGGGATGATGCAATAGTTAATTTTATGAGAAGTGTCCACAAGTTGGCCATAGGAGAGTCTACAGCAGAAAAAATAAAACATGATATTGGTTGTGCTGGAATACCAGAAAACGGTGATGGCAAAACATTGACGGTTAAAGGTAGAGATTTAATAAACGGCCTTCCAAGAGAGGTAGTTATATCAGAGCGCCAAGTCGCTGAGGCATTGTCTGACTCTTTATCACAAATAATTTCAGCCTTAAAAAGAGCATTAGAGGTAGTGCCTCCAGAATTAGCTGCCGACATTGTAGATACAGGCATTATGTTAACCGGAGGAGGTGCACTCTTACAAAGGTTAGACGAGGCAATCAGAGTTACAACTGGGCTACCAGTATCTATAGCAGACGATCCATTAACATGTGTAGCGAGAGGAACTGGCACTGCATTAGAAGAAAGTCACAGACACCAAGATGTGTTCCTAAGTGATTAATAACAAAAAAATATTCTTAATTTACATATTTTGTTTTTTCTTATTTATAACTCTAATTACATTTCCAAATTATTCAAATAAAATTCGCTTAATAAGTTTTTTTATAAAAGAAAAATTAGAAAATCCTTTTATATTTGTTTCAAATCGATCTTTAAACTTCTTTTACTCATTTAGAACTAATCAAGAACTGATAAATTCAATTAATGATTTAAAAAAACAAAATGATTACCTTAAAAATATAAATAATTATTATAAATTATTGACATCAAAATTTAATGAGCAAAATAAAATATTTCATGAGAATTCGTTAATTATTCCTCAATCTATTGGGGTATCGATTACAGGTGATAGAGATTTATTTTATAATAAAAACTTTATTATTAACAAAGGATCTAGCAGTGGTATTGAAATAAGTGATTATGTTATAGATGGTCTAGAAATAGTAGGCCGAATTAAATCTGTTGATATAAATACCTCAGAGGTAGTTACTGTAAAAAGTATTCATTATGGAGATGAGGTTTTGGTTAATGGAAGATCATTTATAGTTTCAGGAACAAACAATAATTATCTTAGTTTTCTTAGGCAAAGAGACTCTTTAGAGGATTTTAATTTTTCATTTGGTCAAGTCGCAAAGGTTGAACTAAATTTGGTTAATTTAAAATTAGGTATAATTGATTTTTTTGAAAATCAACCAATAATTATTACTAAAAAAAAATTTAATTTAGATAACTTGAGGGTTGTAACTGATGATTAGAATATTTTTTATCTTAATATCATTTATTGCTTTTGGAAATTTTAATTACGTTGTAAATGATTTGATTTTATTATCATTGATAAATATAGCTATCTACTCTGTCTTAAGAGAAAAAAAATTTACTACATTTGACTTTATTATATTCATTTTAAGTACTTTGTGCATTGAGATTTTAATTGGACTTCCATTATTTATAAGCTCATCTTTAGCTTTCTTAATTCTTTATATGATCAATTATGTAATTAACAATCTATCTATAAATAAAATTATTAATTCTCTGATCTTTTTCATTTTAAGTATATTTGTATTATTTTCCTTGGATCTCTCTTTATATGGTCGGATAAATGAGTCTCTGTACTTATTATCTTTTTTTATTTTATTAATTTTATACATAAGTCTTAGCAAATATGGAAAAAAATAAGACCACTGAAGAAAGTATCAAAATTCTTAATAGAAGATCATTTATAATAATTTTATTAAGTTCTATCTTTACTGCTTTCATAATTTTAAGATTATTTTCTTTACAAATTTTAAATTATAGTTTTTATAAAAAAAAATCAGTTGATAATAAAGTTTCTGTAAAGGCTACACCTCCCTT
>MDTD01143345.1_pt1 | contig 13654 bp, 6 predicted proteins | sample 811221 | NCBI WGS metagenome assembly MDTD01 (sample SAMN05326646, study PRJNA326480) | marine metagenome | isolation source: seawater | place: Pacific Ocean: South West | collected 2011
CGGCTCGACAACTGGGTCATGATTCCGCAACGGAATTTAATGAAAAGTTGCTCAAAAAAATGAACCAATAGCCAACGGCTGCCCAGAGTTGGCAATTTTTTTTTGTCTAAGTTACGAATTATCAGCGAACTGCGTAAAGGGGATAAAATCCTTTTTCTGGCAACTAAAAAATATAAAAAAACTTATGGACTGAACCGTGTTAATAACTTGTGAGAAAGTTTCTTTTGTTTGTGAAATTTTTTTCTTGGTTTAGCGAAGATTCTTCTTCAAAAAGAGTGTATCCCTTTTGTAACAAACTTTAACTCATCCCCCACACTTATCCCTTGAAAATTACCTGCAAACTGCTGTCTTTGAATGATTTGCGCGAACTTTTGAGAGTCCGGTCCACTTTCATCACAAGTTGCAAAGAGAATTTATCGAATTTGCGTAAAGTGTTTTCCCTAGGCAGTTTTTGCGTCCTTGAGGCTGGGTGTGAATAAATTTCTATAATTCGAATGTCCCAAACCACTTCCACTCCTGAAACCTTTTGGAATTCCCTTCGTGAGCAGCTCTTGGAGGTCATCCCGGCGGATACCTTTAGAGTGTGGTTCGATAACATGCGTGTGGGGCGTTTGGACGAAGACGGATGTGAGTTGATTACTCCAAACGAATTCTCCGCCATTTGGATTCGAGACAACTATCTGGACGTCATCAGACAGGAGGCGGACCGATTGGTGGGGCACCCCTTCACCGTCGAACTGCTTGGAGACTTGGCGGACGAAGATGAGGACGGTTTTAAAAGCGATCGATTTCCCTCGGCCAAGGATAGCAAGCGAAAAGGTTCCTCCCGCGTAACCGGACCGGCATTACAGGGCCGTTCCTTAGGCATTAACCCAAAAAACACCTTTTCCAATTTCATCGTCGGCGGAGGGAGTGAACTTGCCCATGCGGCATGCGTTGCGGTATCCAACGCTCCTGCTCACGCTTACAATCCTCTTTTTCTCTATGGTGAAACCGGATTGGGTAAGACCCATTTGATGCATGCCGTAGCCCATCAGGCCTTGAACCGCAACCCCTCCTGTCGGATCACTTACGTATCCTGTGAGAAATTCACCAACGAATTCATCCGGGCCATCCAAGAAAATACTCTCACCAAGTTCAGATCCCGTTACCGCAGCGTCGATTATCTTTTGATCGATGACATTCAATTCTTGGCCGGCAAGGAGCGCATTCAGGAGGAATTCTTTCACACCTTCAACGACATCTACGAATCTCAGCGGCAAATTTTCCTGACCTCCGACCGTCCAGCCGGAGAAATTGATAAGATTGAGAGCCGTTTGCTCTCGAGATTCCAATGGGGTTTGGTGACGGACATTCAGGCGCCTGACTTGGAAACCCGTGTGGCCATTTTGGCTCGTAAGGCAGAGGCCATGGGGATTTCCGTTGAGCCCGAAATCATTGAGTTCCTCGCCAAGAACATTTCCCGCAACGTGCGAAGAATGGAAGGGGCTTTGACCCGGGTAGCCGGATATGTCGGACTGACCCGAAAAAAAGCCGATTTGGATACGGTTCAGCGATTGCTGCGTGACATTCTCAGGGAAGAAAACCTGAGTCGCATCACCATCGAGACAATTCAGAAAAAAGTGGTTGATTACTATCACCTCCGAATGGCTGACATGCTCTCGCGTCGCCGTCCCGCCAACATTGCCTTTCCGCGTCAAGTTGCCATGTATCTGTCGAGAATGCTCACCGAACATTCCTTGCAGGAAATTGGCAGCGCCTTTGGAGGCAGAGATCACGGTACGGTCATACATGCCTGCAAAACGGTTGAGAATATGATGGATCAGGACTCGTCCATCAAGCATTCGGTCGAGTTTCTCAACGAACAATTGTCGCAATCCATGGAGTAGAGGAAGTCTTTGCGGCTTCGAGCCTTTCCTCCCTTGTCATTCCCTGAAAATTCCTTAGGAATTCTTTTCTATGAATATTAGTGATCCCGAAAATTCCGAGGACTCCTCGGTTGAGTCCGGAGACGACCCCATTACTTCTCCGCCAACCGAACCCAACGAGGAACAGAAGAGAGAGATTGCCCGTTGGGTTGCCGAAGGTATGGGCTTATCCGACGTACAAAAGAAAATTAATGCCGATTTCGGGGTTGTCATGACTTACATGGACGTGCGCTTTTTGGTTGATGACTTGGACCTTACCTTGGTCGACAAGGAGGAGGACAAGCCAAAGGAGACGGACGATGGGGCGGAGCAAGCCCTCGAACCCGAACAAGCCTTGGATGCGGAGGGAGGAGTTTCCGTGGAATTGGATTCGGTCACGCCTCCGGGAGCAATGGCGAGTGGGTCGGTGATCTTTTCAGATGGTCAGAAAAAACAATGGACGCTCGATCAGTTCGGGCGCTTGGCCCTGTCCGGAGGTGACGAGGGATACAAGCCTTCCGAGGAAGACGTCGTTGAATTTCAAAAGCAACTGGATGGAGCCCTCCGGGGCAAGGGTTTCTAGCTTTTCTCCTTTTGCTTAAATAGGGGATTCGACAGGTAGGGGAAGCGTTGTTCTTTCCAAGTCGACCAAGCGGGAAAAGTCCTTTTTTTCGTTCAGGGTTCCGGTTTCCTCCAACTGTGTGGACAGAAGAACGTTTTCCATCGCACGATTCAAACGGATCGCCTTCACCTCCTTTTTTTCAAAAAGGAAACGTTGGGATTCGAGCTCTTCCGTTTTCCTTTGTCTCTGCTGAAACTTGTTCCATTCCTGCTTGTGATGAAGTAATTTGAGAAAATTTTCCCGCTCGGAACCCTTGAGAATCTTAGTCACGATCGGATGGAAGGGATTGTTCAATTCGGGATACCGTTTCCTGATCCTTGTTTTTATGCTCTCCTTGATCTTATTGGTCTCGGTGAGCGAATCTTTCTTCTTTTTGGCCGCCTCATCCTTCGCTTTCTTGAAAGAATCGATTTTTCGTTTGAGCTCCGGGAAGGCGTGGGTGCCGTTCAAATCCAAGGATCGGGAGAGTTCGCCAAGGATTGCTCGTTCCTCCGGTTCGGCCATGTTCATTAATTCTTCCATGGAAATTTTCGATTCCAGAGGGTTCTTTAGGATTTTACCCAGCCATCCTTCCTCGCTGAAAATCTTTTCCGCAAGTTCGCTCAATTTTCCCGATGCGTCTTTTTTTTCCGTAGACTTTTTCTCCCCAAATCCCGGCGAAAAAATGGTTCGCAACCAGATTTCGGAAGTTTTGACAGGCAAGTCGATGGTATCGGAGTGGATGATGACGTAAGCGTGGGCTTCGCTCATCGAAGTCCGTCCGTCCCCGTCGTAATCGGGCTTTTGTACTTTGTCGCCGGTGCGGGTGGTTCCGCACAACGCTTCCCAGAATTGAGTGCTGTATTCGCGGTAATCGCTTTCTCGTACGTCGGGCGTGCATCCGGCGGCAACCCGGTTGTGAGTGGTCGCGAAAAAGCCGGCTCTTGGTTTCTCCGAGAGCCCTTTTTCGGAAGAGCCTTCCTTAAAAATAATTTGAGCAAAGCCACCGCTGTAGCATTGTACCATTACGAACAGGCATGCCTGCCCGTCCGGCAAAGACTCCAATTTTTGGGCGAAGGTTTCCATCTTCAGGTGAAAATTGTTCCAAAGGTAGGCGGTGGTGTTTTTGGGTTTTTCCTTGTTTCCCTTGCCTCCGTGTCCGGTGAAATAGATTAGGTTGATCGCCTTGTCCGAGGCTTTCTTTCGCTCGCTTATCCATTTTTCGAGTGATGCGAGGGAGGAAGCGCCATCATTGGGGAGGTCATTGCTCCGGTACTGGTAGTTCAATCCGCTTTTTCTGCCAATGATCTCAGCCAGAGCCCGATTCACCAGAGGAATCTTGAAGTTTGGATCAAAAAATTGCAGATCCCTGTCCGGAGCGTTGCCATCGGCGAAATAAAGGCTCATTCTTGATTGCTCCAGACCCAGCGCTGGCCGGATCCTCATGAAGTACTTAACGTTGCTTTCAAGGGAGAATTGATTACCCGAAGGCGAGTAGCCTCCTCCAAGAATGAGCAGATCAAAGGGCGATCCGGAAAAATCCTCTTGGACCCGGGAGGACTTTTTTCCGACGGTGGGCTCTGCTTGGGCAGAATTCCCCTCGAAGGTGTTGGGCAAGAAAGTATCTTGAGGCGAGGCTTCTTGAGCGGGAACTTGACCCCCCGAAGTCCGGTCAATGTCACCAAGTAGGGAATCAATGCCCTCAATCACCTCGTCGATCGTTTTAAGCGAGTTCTCATGCCCTTTGGATTCCGCTTCCTCCTTCACTATTTCGGGAACCTTCTGTTCACCAATCGTATCCTCCGGACAAGCAGTGAGTGAGCTCAGGTGGAAAAGCAAAGCAGTCAGAAAAGAAGTCAATATCTTCATCTCCTCATCCCAAAGGCAAAGCAAAGGCTAGGCAAGAACCTTACGACGTTTTAACGCTTTTGTTTCGAAGTCTGCCCGTGAGAGCCGACCGGATGAATGCCTCCTCGCAACGCACCCGCCTCCACCGCTCCGAAGTTGGCCTGAAAGTCTTTGACCAAGGGCCTGCTGTTGGGCATGGAAAGCCATACGCGCAGAAGATGCCGTCTTTTATCCGATTCAATGAAATCCTCGAATGCGGTTCTTCTATGGAGAGTGGTCCAGTTGTTCAGGAAAAGCATATCTCCGGCCCTTAAGGTAAAGCGAGTTTGCAGTTCCTCTCTTTCGCAAACCTCATCCAGAAAATCGAGGGCCTCCCTTTGCGGCGAACTTAGGTTCGGGCAATCGGGGTCGGCATCCGCCCGGTCAATGAGAACGCGGAGGTAGGAGCAGGCGAAGTGGGAATCCTGCCATGAGAAAATCGGTTGCATGCAGTAGGGCGAAGGGTTCGCCCGGTCAATGACGTGTCGCTTGTAGGGGTAGTTTCCCGCCAAATGAGCATGAAGGTCCGGTCGTTCTTCGCGGATCGTCCTTTCGACGGTTGAACTTTGAACAACTTGATTTTCACCTCCGCTTTTCGCTGGATTCAAGCATAGGAATGCAATCACGTCGCAACGGTCGGTATGAAAACTGAGTTTGCGGTTCGTGTTGGGACCTCGGGTTCTGGGATCGTCCTTTCCGAAGGATTCGTTCCGGATGCTCAGAATAAGCTCCCCCTTGGCGCTTTGAGACAAAGGAGTTCCCAAGCTCCGGCAGAACTCCAGAAACCAGGCGGAATTTTTCTCAAAGCTCGCGGTTGCAAGGGATTTTGGCGCGGACAGCCGATACATACCCGAGGCATTCTCAAGTTCATCCGCTAGTTTCTTCGTGTCTGGTTTCGAATGTCCGTTCATTGAATAGTTCGTTCGCGCCTTGCAATTTTTGCAAAGTCCTTATGAATTATAAACCACCAATGAGCAACCGCACCATCCTTTCTTTTATCTTTTTCGGTATCTTGTTCCCTTGTTGTTTGTCGGCGCAGCCAAAGTACCTCGAACTTGAGGGTTCGGAACTGGTGGACCAAACCCTTTTCCTTCGTTTGGACGGTCAGTCCTTGGAATTCAGTAAAGTCAATTCTTCGGTTTTGCGCAAAGATGCGTTTTCCTGGCATGGGCAGCGGTCCGGTGAATCACTTTCGACTCTTTCATTCGTAGCGATGGAGGGTCATTATCATGGCACTCTTCTCTGGGATGGAAGAACTTACAAGTTCAAGGGACCGGGACCTTCCTTCGTTCTTTCCTCAGCGCCTCGGGCTCTTCCTTGCGGAGGATGCCGGGTGGGCTCCTCTCTTCCTCCCGATCCTCGGAGGGCCGGACAAGTCGCCCGCACCTGGAGAACGGGAGATGCCAATCTCATCGATTTGCTGGTGGTGTATCCTGCCGCCGTCGTTTCCGCGGCCGGCGGTGAATCCGCGTTGTCCGCGGCCATTCTTGGGGCAGTGGCGGATGCCAACCTCTGCTACCTGAACAGCGGATTGGATCTGCGACTGCGTCTCGTTCACCAGGCCCAGACGACTTATTCGCCAAGCGGGGTTCTGGATACCGATCTGAAAAGGATCAAGGAGACCGCGGACGGACACATGGATGAGGTTCATGGTCTGCGTGATCTGTATGGAGCCGATCTGGTTGCCTTGCTAACCACCACCAGTGATACGGGTGGGTTGGCCAACACCATGAGTACGCCGAGCCTTAATTTTGAGGATTCCGGATTCAGTGTCAGCGTATGGGATCAGATCGGAGCGCCCAGTTACACTTTGGCCCATGAGGTGGGACACAATATGGGCTGTCTGCATAATCGGGAAGATGATGACACGACCGATGGTGATGAAAATTACGATTTGTTTGCCTTTAGCTTCGGAAAGAGGTGGCAGGACGAAAATTCCGGCTACCGGACCATTATGGCTTACGACGACAACGCGGAAAACTTTCCCACCAAGATTCCCTATTTTTCCAACCCGCAGGTTTCCTACCTTGGGGTGACCACGGGAAATGCAGGGACGGAAAACAACGCAAAGGTCCTGTCCATCACCGCTCCCTACGTTTCCAATTTCAGGAAGTCCACGGTTCAGGCAATCAATTCGAGCGTATTCACCTTGAGGGTGGCGGAAGGAAACGCTTCTTCTCTTGGAGTGAGGTTGGCCATGGAGCCCGCCGACTCGACTCAGGTCACTTTCAGCATTTCGGGCGATTCCGATTTTCAAATCATCGGTCCTTCGACTCTCACCTTTGATGCGAACAATTGGAATTTGAGTCAACCCGTGGCCGTTTTCGCGGGTTCGGATACGGATGATCAGAATGGAACGGCCACTCTTTCCTTGAGTGCGAGTGGGATGACCACGGCTACGGTGGACCTTGTGGAAGAAGACCAAAATAGCTCCATGGGCTCCTCGCATTATGCCTTTGCCGGGGTCGTCACCAACGAACTGGGGATTGGCTTGGGCGGAGTGGAGGTTGCTTTCTCGGATGGATCTTCCAGTGTCTTTACCGATGCCGATGGGCTTTTCTTGGGAAGTTTGTCCAGCGGTTGGACCGGTTCGGCAAGTTTGTCCAAGACAGGGTACGCTTTTAGCGGAGCAAGCGTAGACTTGCCCGGGCTCTCCGGTCATTCTCTTACTCACGCCTTCAGCAGTTCGAGATCAACGATTCTGTACGTTGATCATGATGCATCCGGACAAAACGATGGAAGCAGTTGGGCAAACGCTTTCACGAATTTGGCACAGGCCTTGAAGGCGGAAGCCGATTTTCAGGAAGTTTGGGTTGCGGAAGGAACTTATCTGCCGGGCGAAGTCCGCACCGATACTTTCATTCTGCCTCCGAATATCCCCGTTTATGGTGGTTTTGCGGGTAATGAGGTCTTGCGCTCTCAGCGTGATTCCAGCGCCTACACAACGATTCTCTCCGGAGATTTGGGGGTTGCGGGCGATCATACGGACAACGCCTATCACGTAGTCTCTCCAGCCTCGGGCTCGACCTTGGATGGCTTTGTCTTGCAGGAAGGGTATGCCAGCAAGAACATCACCGGAGACGATCGGGGCAAGGGGGGAGCCTTGTGGGCTGATGGAATCGCGTTCACCGTCTCCAACTGCTCTTTTCAATCGAACCGATCGTTTCAGGGGGGATCCGGAGTCTACCTTAACGACAGCAATGCCTCCTTCCTCAACTGTGTCTTTTCGAATAACCTTACGGATTCCACCGGTAGTGGAGCGGCGGCGTACCTGGAGGATTCCAACGTGTCCTTCGAATCCTGTTCCTTTGCACAAAATCAGGCCCATTTTTATGGGGGTGCGATCCGATCCGATTCCAGTGCGCTGGACCTCCTGAATTGCACCTTCACTTCCAACCAAAGCGTCACCTCAAATGGGGGTGGAGCGCTTTATCTGAATGGAGGGAGCTTCACCATCCGTTCCTCCGTTTTCACAACCAATTCCGCCAACTACGATGGGGGCGCGGTCTTGTCCGACGGAGCATCCGGGTCCTTTGCCGATTCGAATTTTTCGGGCAACCTGAACACGGAGTCAAACGGAGGCGGAGCCTTGCACCTGAAGGATACCAACGCATCACTTTCCGGTTGCCGATTTCAGGAGAACCTGACCTACGCCCCCAACTACGGAGGGGCGATCAAATTTTCGAATTCCCAGTCCTCGGTTTCCTCCTGTGTTTTCGTTTCCAACCGCAGCATGAACAATTCGGCGGGCGCGGTGTATGGAGACGGAAGTTCAATCCTTACCGTTTCCGACAGTAACTTCACCAGTAACCAAGCAACCCAAGGTGGAGCACTCTTCATTGATTCCGGGGGCGCCTGCGCGATGACCGGAAATCGTTTCGTTGAAAATTCGGCAAACGTTGGTGGCGCTTTGTATCTCAGCAACTTTGCGACCTCCAAAATAACCGGCAATGACTTTCATGAAAACAATTCCACTCAATTCGGCGGTGCCCTTTTTCTTACGGATGGCTCGCTTGAGATTGAGGGTGGTACCTTTTTCAGGAATTCCTCCACCTATGGAGGAGCGGTTGCGGTTCAGTATTCGAGCATGATCACCTTCGATGGGGTCAGGGGTTTGGGAAATGAGGCCAATGGAACAAGTTCCGCAAGTGGAGGGTTCCTTTACCTGGGTGTGGAGTCTTTGGGCGCTGATTTGATCAACTGCGCCCTTTCCGGGAACCGGGCTAAGGGATATGGAGGAGTCGTTCGACCCAGTGGTAACCTGACCATCACCAATTGCACCATTGTTGGCAACGTCTCGGAATCTTGGGGAGGCGTGGTGATTTTATTCGAGGGAGACGTTCTTACTCTGGAAAATTCCATTCTCTGGCAGAACCAGGCAACGGTTGCCGGAAACGACGTGGCGGTGAATACCGGCAGCGCCTCGGCTCATTACAGCCTCTTCGATCCCAGTCAATCCTATGGATCGATCAGCGGAACCTCCAACTTGAGTGATTCACCGGTTTTCGTGGACTCCGATGGTTCGGATGGTATCATGGGTACGCTTGACGACGATTTGCAATTCCAAGCGGGGAGTCCGGGTATTAACCAAGGTTCCACCTCCTTCACCAATTATTCCACGACGGATTTGCTGAAGCAGAGCCGTTCAGGTTTGCCTGATATGGGCGCTTATGAGTATTGGTCCGATTCGCCTCCGCAGTTCACTTCCTCCTCCACCGTCTCGGCTGCGGAAAACCAAACTTCGGCTGTCAGCGTGTCCGCGACCGATGCGGAAGGTTCCCCCTTGAGCTTTGAGATTTCCGGGGGAAGCGATCAGACTCTCTTTTCCATCGATTCCCAAAATGGATCGGTTCTCTTTCTGAGCGCGCCCGATTTCGAGTCACCTGCCGATTCCAACGCCGACAACCTGTACGAGTTGGAGGTCTCGGTTTCCGATGGAACCCATTCCACACAGCAAAGCATTTCCCTCACCGTCACTGACGTTGCGGAGAGTCCGCAGATCGACGGAGGTGGTTCGGTCCTGAGCCTGTCCATGGCTGAGGACGGTACCGTATCCTACGATTTCAACGCCACTGACCCGGATTCGGGAACTTCCCTGACTTGGACTCTTTCGGCAAGCCCGTCCAACGGGTCCGCCTCGATCGATGCAAGTACAGGAACGCTCACTTATTCGCCCACTTCCCATTATGCGGGACAGGATTCGCTGACGGTGAGTGTGGGGGACGGGACCTTCACGGTTTCCAGGGAGGTTAATCTGACGGTGACGGCGGTGAACGACGATCCCGTCTTCTCATCGGGTTCCACTTACTCGGTGAACGAGGGAAATTCAACCGTAACCACACTGAGCGCCTCGGATCCCGATGGAGACGCTCTTACCTTTTCCTTATCGGGAGGTGTGGACCAGTCCCTTTTCGTGCTCGAATCTTCTTCGGGCGCCCTGACTTTCCTGATCGCGCCCTCATTCTCCAATCCGACCGATCATGACGCGGACAATCAATACCACCTCATGGTCACGGTGTCCGACGCATCCTCTTCGTTCACTCAGGGAATCGTGATCAGCGTACTGGAGGTCGAAGCCCCACCGGAAAACCTGGCTCCTGACATTCTGGACGGGAATGCGTCCCTCAGCTTGAACCTTTCTGAAGACGGAAGTTTGAGTATTGATTTGAATGCCACGGACGCGGAGGGAGATACCCTTTCCTGGACTCTCCAATCCGGGCCGTCCCACGGTTCCGCCACGATTGACGCGGCAAGCGGTTTGGTGGCCTATTCTCCGCAGACCGATTATTCTGGCGATGACAACCTGACGGTCGCGGTCAGTGATGGAGACCTAAGCGACTCCATTCTCTTGAGTCTCTCGATCGTTGCGGTGAACGATCCGCCGGTCATTCATTCCTCCGCCTCTTGGGAAATTTCCGAAAACACAACATCAGTTTTCGAGCTCAACGCCACCGATGCGGATGGCGATTCGCTTGCCTTTTCTTTGACCGGAGGAACGGACCGAGCGAAATTCGACGTCGATTCTTCGGACGGAACCGTGACTTTTGCAAGCGCTCCGGATTTTGAGAATCCATTGGATGGAAACGTCGACAACCAATACGAGGCAGCGATTTCGGTTTCCGATGGGCAGAGTTCATCCACTCTTTCCTTTTCGGTTCGCATACTTGACCAAGCCGAAGATTCAAACGAAAGCGCGGTGACCGGAGTGGTCGAACTCGCGAGCGACCTCGGATCGGGATGGAGGCAATCCAGTTGGTTCGGGTCGTTTTATTCCGTTTCCCATCCTTGGTTGTATCATGTCAATCTCGGTTGGATTTATCTGTCGGAAAGTGGAGTGAACCTATGGTTGTATCAGGAAACTCTCGGCTGGTTATGGACCGATTCGTCGCTTTATCCCCATCTTTACCGCTTCGTGGGAGATTCCGGAAACTGGATCTACCTGGATCCCACTTCATTTCGTGGGCGCATTTATGATTACGATACCCAATCCTGGTCCGAGTTGCGTTGAATGAATCAGTTCAGGTTGGAAAAGCCCGCTCCGGTGGCACTCGATTTCTGAAAAGGCCGGAGCCTTCGGTTCAGTTCAAATTGGGTATGGACTGATCCAGAACTTCCGCGCCCCGGTCATAAAAGTGGAAATCGAGAAAGGGCAGGACGTATTTGCGCGTGTAGGATGCGTCCAAGCGATGCCCGCCCCCCTGAATGGTGATCAGGGAACTGCTCACTTCCTTGGCGAGAAGGGATTCGTGAAGGATTTCCGATTGGTGGAAGGGAACCAGTTGGTCGTGGGTGCCGTGAAAATGGAGAAATGGCGGGTCATCGGCGCTTACGTGAGTGAGGGGTGAGGCTTGTAGGGCTTTCTCCTTGGCTTTTTGAATGGGTGCGCCGATGAGTTTGCTTTCGGGGGAATAGGGGGCGTTGTGAATGATCTTGCTGGGGTGGTCATCCATTTGCAAAAGGGCGCTCGGTCCGTAGCCGTTGATGACCGCCTGCACCCGGGAGGATTTTCGCAGGTGCTTACCCAGTTCACCCTCGAGATCCTTCAGACCGCTGCTGGTTCCGAGCATCGAAGCAAGGTGACCGCCTGCGGAAGTTCCCCAGACCGCAACCTTTTCGGGGTTGATCCCGAATTTCTTGGACCGAGCCCGCAACCAGCGGATCGCCGCTTTGCAATCATGAATTTGAGCGGGCCACTGAGCCTCTTCGCTCAGCCTGTAACCAATGGTGGCTCCGACGTAGCGCCCAGTGGAAACGAGGGCTGGAATTCGGTTGGGGCTGTGGCCGCTTTTCTTGTCGCCACCACGCCATCCACCCCCATGGATCCATACGACGAGCGGAAGCGTTTCGTCTTCTTTACGGTTGTCCGGGACGAAAAGATCGAGGGTTTGACGGGGGTTTTCCCCACCCGCGTAATTGAGATTTCTTTTGACCGAGTGGGGTTGCTCCCGAACTCGGGGCTGTCCTTGGGCGAAGCCTAGGGAAAGAAACAGAATGAGACCGCTGAGGCAGGACTGGGGCAGGAGCTTCACGAGACTTCGTGCGATCTTACTCACCCCCCAATCGGGTGGCCTCGTTCAGTACTTTCATAAAGAGATTGAAGTCGAACTTCTCCGCCTTGGTGGTTTTCACTTTGGGCCATTCGGCAAGACTTGAGAGAGACGATTCCGCTCCGAGTTCAATGTTTCTCAAGGCAAACCCACCAAATTTGATGGAGGAAAGTTCACCACTTAGGTCGAAGGATAGCTCGGCTTCGGAAGCTTCGGGAATATCGGGGTTAAGGGATCGGATCGGATAGGACATTCCGGAGTTGATGGCTTGTCCGGCAAGCAGCCAGATTGACTTTCTGGCAAGGAGGTAATCAAGCATCACTTCGCGTCCCTTTGGAGTTCCAAGGTACGGATTGTCGATGAGTTTCTCGGCTTCCTCAAGTAACTTTTGAAAGGAGGAGGACGAGGCAAAATTCAGGTTGAAGGCATAATTGAAGATTCCCGAAGAGACGTCCCGGGTAATCTGAAAGGAGGGGATGGGCAGCGCTCCAGGTCCTTGGAAAGACAAGACTTCCTGAGCCTTTGGAAGAAGCAAACGGGTTTCCTCGGTCGAGGTTCGGTAGGCGAGGTAGACGTCTTGATTTCGATAAAGTTGAATCTCGAGCGATTGCGCGGGTTTGGATATGCCCAGCAGCACTCGAAAATCGACCGGTCCGGTCTCGTCGGATTCCTTGGACCAGACGACTTCCAGTTGGAGGGTTTCACCGCCCGCACTCAGTTTGTCCAGAGCTTTGCCCAGAGATTCAAGCAGGTTGATCTTGCGGTTTTCAGCGAATTCAAGGCCGTTGGCCAGAGAGCCTGCGGTGCTCTTCCATCCTTCCTTGGCGTCGCCGGCCGTCTTTTTGAGAGTGGCAATGGCATCTGAGGTCTTTCCTTCAAGATGCTGAGACAAACCGAGGAAGGTTTGGATCCGGGGTTCTTTCCTCACCTTTTCGGGGAGTGCCTCAATCAAGCTCAAGGCTTCGTCCGACCGCGGCGAATGAGAGAAGAGGGCGTTGATAATCGAAAGAGTGAGCACTTCCGGTGATTGAGCTTCCTCTTCGGACAACTGAGCGAGGTAGTAGCGAATGCAAAACCGGGCGTCCGACCCGGAGAGGGTGGACAGACTCTTCAGTTTGTCAAGAGGCTTGCCGGAATCCATCGCGACGTTGACGACTTTGTTGAAAGCGTTGTTTCCCTTGCGCGATTCTTCAAGAAGCTTGGAGGCGCTGGCTTCCACTTCTTCGACTTCCGCCTTTTGGGCGAGAAGATAAGTTTGCAGACGCAGCGAACTGTCCTGCAGAAGGTCCGGTCCCTGAGAGCGCGCGATGAAGAGAATGGCCCGGCAAAAGGAGGTGGCAAAGGCTTTGTTTCCGAGGTCTCCGTTTTGGGCTTTTCCTTTCAGTAATTCGGTCAATTTGGGGGAGCCCCGGTCGAAGGAACTTATGAAGTGAAGCGCAGGAAGGCTTTTCGGGTAAGTGAAGAGCAAAAGACTGCTGGCATGATCGATGGCATTAAGGTCTTGGGCTGCTTTTGCGACCATCAGATAGTCCAGGCACAAGCGGGGAGTTTCAATGGCATCCGGGTTGGTATCAATGAATTCTCGGGCGGTTTCCAAGAATCCGTCAAAATCCGACTCCTTGAGAAAGTCTTCGTAAAAGGGAATGCGATTCTCTCCAGACGCAGAGAAGAACAGGCAGAAAACGCAGATTCCGAAGAGGATTGGTTTGAGA
>MDTD01041343.1_pt1 | contig 13653 bp, 19 predicted proteins | sample 811221 | NCBI WGS metagenome assembly MDTD01 (sample SAMN05326646, study PRJNA326480) | marine metagenome | isolation source: seawater | place: Pacific Ocean: South West | collected 2011
ATTGCAAAAGACTTTTTTAAAATGATGATTGGTTTAGGTGTATCAGTAGGAATAGTTTTAGCTATACATTATGTAATAGTTCCTAATGGATACTAAATAAATAAAAACGAGGTGAAAAATGAATAATGAAGTTGAAGCCTATGTGGGCGAGTTGCAGGAGTTAAGAGCTTTAGTTAAGAAACAGAAAAGGATTATTAACGAGCTTCAAACTGCTGTAAATGAAAATAAAAGACTGTTGACTGAAACAGCTAAATAAGATATACTAAGTTTTTATATTATGCATTTTGTGGACAATAATAATACATTGCAATACAAGGAGATACAATGTCACAATCATTTGCTGAGCTTAAGCGCTCAGGTAAAACAAGTCTTGATGCACTTCTGCAAGAGACAAATAAATTAACAAATAACGAAGGTAATAAAGGCGGAGCTGATACAAGGTTTTGGCAACCAGAAGTTGACAAAGCTGGAAACGGTTATGCTATTGTAAGATTCTTACCAGCACCACAAGGAGAAGATATTCCTTGGGTTAGATTATTCAATCATGGATTTCAAGGTCCAGGTGGATGGTATATTGAGAACTCTTTAACAACATTAAATAAAAAGGATCCTGTATCTGAATATAATAGTACATTATGGAATAGAGGTGATGATGCTGGTAAAGAACAAGCTCGTAAACAAAAGAGAAGATTACTTTATATTGCTAATGTTTATATTGTTAAGGATCAACTACATCCTGAAAATGAAGGTCAAGTTAAGTTATATAGATTTGGTAAAAAGATCTTTGATAAACTTAATGAAGCTATGAATCCTCAGTTTGAAGATGAGAAACCTTTGAACCCATTTGATTTATGGGAAGGTGCTAACTTTATGTTAAAGATTCGTAATCTTGATGGTTATAGAAACTATGACAAGAGTGAGTTTGGTGAACCAGGTCCATTACTTGATGATGATAGTAAAATGGAAGGTATATGGAATAGTGAATATAAATTAAATGAATTCATTGATCCATCTAAGTTTAAGACGTATGACGAACTTAAACAAAAGCTAGATAAGGTGTTAGCTTTATCCGGGGGCAGCCAGCCTTCTTCTACAGCTGAACAAACTCAATTAGAAACAGCTCCAGCACCAAGTGCTGGTAAATCATCTCCTCCACCTAAAGCGGATGATGATGATAACTTAGACTTCTTTCAGAAGTTAGCTGATGAGGATTAAAGCTCAGCTTGAGCAGATTGTAGTCTGAATGATGAAGGATCTTGGTTGTGCATTGAGAAATCTCCTCCACCACCGGATCCTCCATTTACATTGGTAATATTAGTAGTGCTGTTATTATCACCACCTTTATTAATTGTTGGAGCAACTACTGGAGCCATGTTTTGAGCTCCTTCTTGGTTGAGTAAATCACCTAATTTTTTTTCTGGAATTACAACATCACCTTTAGCAGATACGGTTGCAACTTTACCATCAACTATTTCCTTTTCAACTGCAAGTTCTCCAGTAGGAGGTAATACACCCTGTTTAATAAGTTCTTTTACTTGTTCTGCAGATGTTTCACCTGGGATACTTCTATCAGTTGCAACAACTGCTTTTTCAGTCTCTGTTAATCCTGCAGCCTCAAGTTTTTCAGCTTGTATTTCTTTAACTCTATTCATAACTTGTGCTTGTTGTTCTGGAGTTAAATCTTCAAAACTTTTGTTAAATTTTGTTTGAACACCTCCTACTTTCTTTTCAAAAGAACGATCACCGCTTGCTTGTCCTTCTTCAGCAAGTTGATCAATTACATCTTTTTGTATACTTTTCGTTCCACTTTCACCAAGTATAGCTTCTCTTTTTTGTTCAGTAGTACCTAGTCCAAATTTATCAGCTAGAAAGTCTCCTCCTGGTAAAGATCTTATGGCTGAATTTATTATTTCAGGTAAGTTTTCAAAAAAATTAACTATGCCTCCAAAAGCATTTTTAATTAATTCTTTAAAACTAAAATCTTTCAAAGCTTCAGCTGCATTTTCAAAACCAAGTTTTTCTAATACAAAAGCAGCTATATCTTTTATTAAGTCTAATACTGTTCCAAACAAACCTCCAAGTACATTTCCTATTGCAGTAAGTATACCATCTATAAAACCACGATCTTTATATCCTTCCATAAATCCTTTGACAGCATCTACTATCCCAAATAAAACTGTGAGAGGTAATGCTATAAATCTTAAAGCTACTCTCAATACTTTAGAAAGTATAGGAAACTTACCAAAAAACTCTTTTATTCTTGTAAAAAATTTTCTGATAGGCGAATCTTTTCCTATTAATCTTGATCCAAAACCTCTTAAAGTTTTACCTAAATTTACAAAGCCTAAAGTAAAAATTCTTAATGATTTATTTAATACTCTAAGTATAGCAGGAAGTTTAACTGATCGAATTATTCCTTGAACAGTATCTTGAAAGTACAACCCAAGTCCTAACAAAGCAGCTTTTAAAAGACCACCTAAACCACCACCATCAATTTTAGAAAAATCAAACTCATCTTCTTCAGGTAAACCAGCAGCGCTAGTACTAGCTGATCTAGCTCCTTCTGCAGCAGCCTCAGCTGATCGTGCTTCATTTCCTTCTATCTGACCTTTTACAATATTAAGATGTTCAACATTTACATCAAGTATTCCTTGAAGTAATCCAACCATTTGTTGTAAAGAATTTTGTAATGGAGAAATAGCATTTATAAAAGCATCTGTTAATGCTTTCATTAAAATAGATCCTTTATCTTCTCCACTTAAAGTGTTTAATCCAACTGGTGGACCTGAAGTTTGAACTTGTAACTCTCCTATACTCATTTTTTATCAAACTTTTTACTTGATCCAGTATACAATCCAAACCATGCAGCACCTGCACCTACAACAATACTTACTAGCCCAGCTTGTTGAGTATTTGGATCACTCAAACCCATAAACCAATGTACTACTTCATATAATAATACAATGTATACTGTTATGAATATTCTGGGGAAGATTCTCCAAGAATCAACCGCTTTTGCTAAATCTATTAACCAATCAAATTTATTTTTATCCATGCTTCCTCATTTGACTTTTGGCATTTTGTTGCCTTATTTTTTCATTTTCTTTTTCAATATGTTCTGCTAATAATGAAATATAAATGTCTCTTTCAAAGCGAATCATATTTTCAAGCTCTTCTAATGAATATTTATGGTGTTGCATCAGTGCAAAGTTAGTTGTATAATAGTTTTTTAGCGTGTCATGGGACATGCTTATAAAAAAAAATCCATCAACCCTGTTAATGTATATTCAACTTCTTTACCACACTTGGCACATTTATATTTGACCTTGTGTTCGAGTTTGGGAAAAGTATTAAAGAATCCAATTATTTGTTTGAATTGTTTTTGATCTAACTTACCTATAAACTCTTTTAATTCATTAGGTGTAAAGTCATTATAAACTTTATCACTATCAAATACATTCTTAACACATTTTTCAATAATTGCAAATGTTTGTTCAGTTGTTACATCTTCTAAATTATTTCCAACTTCAGATAATGAAGGATACTTCATAGTAATACCAATATTACTATCTAAATTTATTACTGTATTATGATCTTTATGTCTAGTTACTTGAACATCTTCAACATTAACTTGTATATCAGTCTCACCCTTACATTCTGAATCTTGAATATGCCTCATTCTTACTTCAATAACTTCACCAACACTCTTCGCTCTCAATTGTAAAAATAACCACTCAATATCAAACAATGGTAAATTTAAAACATTAACTCCAGATGTAATTATACAGTTTTGAAGTATGTTAACAACTGTAGCTAATATTTCTTTTTGATCTTTTCCTTCTCCAGCCATAAGAAGTACTTTTTCTTCTTTAACTAAAAAAGGTCTAAATTTAATTGTCTGATTATTTGAAGGTAACTTGGTTTCAAATTCAGGTGTTACTATATTCGGTAAAGCCATAATAAAATCCTACTATTATATATATGTTTAAACTGTAAAAACGTCAACCCTGTTTCTGTTAATAGCATCTCTGGTAATTTTAGATCTACTAACTGCTCCACCACCACCTGCTAAATTACCACCAACTTTAAATATATTTAAAGCAGCTGTAGTAGCTCCAGTTAAAAATGCTTGTTGTCTTTGTGTTAAACCAGATCTTGCTGCTACTTGACCAGCTAATACAGCAGCTCCTTGCTCTATACCAGTTCTAGCAGTTGATCTTCCAAATCTTCTTCTTCCATCAGTAGCAAATCTTTTATCAACTTCATAATGGATTTTATCTTTATAATATTTGTAATCAAACACAACATTTAATCTTTGTATTTCTTGAGAACCCCAATCTGCTTGCATATCTTGTATAGTTCTAGGATAACATTCAATTAATTCTTGCGAATATATTGGATTTAATCCAGTTGCATCTCCACCAGATCCACTTGTTTCAGATCTAGGTAGTTCTTCAAATTGCATGATAGTGCAGCTAGTAGTATAATTAGAAAGATAATTTAAATCCTTAGTATGTTGAGCACTGTCAAAATCATCTCCTTGAGTTCTATGATGACCAACTATAAGATCTTGCCATAATTCAAAAAATACTTTTTCTTGCAAGTTTTTAGAAAGTATAATAGAAGCATCTACTGGTTGGTAAACAACATTAGTAGGATACTCTCTAAGTAGTCCATAGTTGCCTTCTTTATATGGAGAACTAATTACAATTCTACCAGGCATACTAACTCTATCACATCTAAATGCTATATGAGTAGTACCATATGTCTCCCAAGTAGTTCCAAGTTTTTGAACTTCATTAAGAAATGTTTGTCCAATTAAATTGTTCTCAAGACCAGGTTTATTTTGAACTGATGGGACATTAATTATAAACATAAAATGTGAAGCCTTGGCTACACCAGTTCTTCCAATCGAAGCTGCAAAGTTTTCTATATTAAACACCGATCTGTTTCCTACTCTCTCTAAACACTTTTTGTTTAGTTGCCTTTCTAAATCTTTCTGTTGGTAAGAATAAAGCTAAGTCCCAAGCATTAGCATTAATCTTAACAAGTCTACCTCTTACATTAGTCATTAAATAACTCTTAACACATGGTTTGAAAAATCTAAACTTGCTAGCCCTATTTAGTAGTTTAAAACCAGCTTTTACTCTAGTCTCTTCATCATAATTACGATCAGTAGTTACAGTATATAATGCATCCATCAATCTAGCTCTTAATCTTGGATGAAGATAATGTAAATTAATTCCATAAAACTTACCACCTCTAGTAGCTCTTTTTCTATTAAATACATCCTGTAATGGAAAGATTAATGGAAAGGTATCATAATATGGTAACTTATCTTTTGTCTTGGGATTATAAAAAAAATGATACATAAAACCTATTTGAGGAAATCTTGTAAATTGAGCTTTTGGAGCAGTTGAAAATATTTTTTGAGGAGTAACAGATCTTTTATTTTTAGCAAGATCCCTAAACCAATTTCTTGAAGTTCTGGTTAAAGCAGGAACCTTTCCAGCCTTGACACCTTCCTCGAGCATTTGATTAAATATATAAGCTACCAACTTTTAATTCCTAATTCTTTTTCTGTGATTAAAATAAATCGCCAATCTCTATCTTCACAATATTGTTTAGCAAACTTCCATTTATAAGTATTTATTGCATAAGTTTTAACTTCATTGATATACTTTCTAGTCTTTCTTGTTTGTACTTTTGGTTCTTGTGTTTGATTAAATGGTTTAACCTCTATAATAGATACTTCTTCTTTACCATCTTTTGTTTTACTCCATATCTTAAAATCTGGATAATATCTATGATACTTACCAGTGATTGGATGTTTATATGGTATAAACAACTCTTCACTTTGCCATTGATATATCTCTGTTTTATTATCAAAATATATCATACACTGTTTTTCCCACGAACTACGATAAATAATATTAGTAGGATCGCCCTTATACTTAGATGGGTTCTTAGGTTTAAAGAAACCTTTGTAGCTTTTGAAGGTCATACTTGTAATTATACAACAAAGGATAAAAAAGTCAATGGTAGCGTTTCCAAAATTTCCTGATTTCAACTTTAATGGATCCAATCCAATAGTTGAAGAGGTTCAAAATGTAAGAGGTAAATTAGCTGCCTCAGGATATCTTGATATGTCAATACAAGATGTTGCTTCAACTGTAGGAGCTAGAATTGGTATTGATTTAAATAATTTAGATATATCTGGTCCTTTAAAGGAATTACAGCAAGCAGCTGGTCTTAAAAATCTTTCTTTTCCAGAAAAGATTGAGAATATTGGAAATTATATGAATATAGATATATTTAAAGAAAGAATATTTGAAGCTGCTTTAGGTGTACAAAGAAAAAAGAATAGAGAAAAATTATTAACTATAAAACTTCCACTACCTTCATCTTTACAAACAGCTTATGCTCAAGGTTATAAACAAGAAGGACTTGGACCAATTGGAGCTGCTGCAGCAACTGAAGTGTCTGGTCTTGCTAAAGATATAGCAGCGGGAAATGTTCCAAATAAAGATCAGTTAGTAGATTCATTAAAAAAAGTATCAGACAGAGTTGGTGTAGAAGGTCTTGCTTCACTTGGCTTAGGAGCTGCTGATGATATTATTGGGTTAGCTGGAGCAAAGATAGGTGGAATAGCTGGTGCAGTAGTTGGAGATAGTTTAGGTAAAGTAGTTCAAGGAGCAGCTGCATCTGCTGGTTTAGCTAGAAACCCACATATGGCTGTTTTATACGAGGCTCCAAACTTTAGAAGTTTTCAATTCTCATTTGATTTAAAACCTAAAAATCTAAGAGAAAGTTTAATTATAAATGAGATCATACATAAATTAAAGTTTCATTCTCATCCTTCAAAAACTGAAAAAGAACATTTCTTTAATTATCCAGAACAAATGGGTATAAGATTTCAAAAAGATGGATATTTATTTAGAACAAGAAGTTTAGTATTAACAAATATGAATGTTGAATATCATGGAGAAGGAACACCATTATATTATGATGCAGGAGGAACTGGTAATTCACAAAAAGCACCAGCTGCTGTTAGATTAGATCTTACATTTACAGAAACTAAAATACTTACTAAGAGCGATATACAGGATGGTATGTAATGCCTTATTTGTTTAGATCCTTTCCAAAAGTTAACTACAGTCTTAAAAAAAATAAAAACTTTGAACTGTTGACTAATATTACATTAAGGTTTAAAGTAAGAGATATAATTAAAAATAGAACTGCTATCTACTTTGATTATGTTGTTAAGGATAGTGATAGACCAGATATAATAGCTTCAAAATATTATGATGATCCAACTCTCGACTGGATTATCTTTTTAGTAAATGATATAGTTGATCCATATTATGATTGGCCTTTAAGTGATGAAAGTTTTGATAGTTATATGAGAACATTATATGGAAGCACTGCTGAAGCTAAATCAACTGTATTTGAATATAGAAAGATTATTAATAATCAATCAGTAAGATTTGATGGTAAGATTATTCCTAAGAGAACAGTTGTTGTTGATTTAAATACTTACAACAGTTTACCAGCTACTGATAGAGAACAGATAAGTGCATATGATTATTATTTTGAACAAAATGTTGAAAAAAGAAAAATAAAAATTTTAGATAAACAATTTGTTTCTTCATTAGTAAGAGAAGTTGATCTTATTTTTAGTGATTTAAATTAAAATGGCAGAACCCGAATCAACAAAAAACCCACAACAAATAATTGATTACCAAGTTTTTTTTAGAAACTTTTCTGGTGAGATTACACCTATAACTCCATTAGTAAGCGCTATGAATATATATGAAAGTATATTCACATTGACATCAAGCTGTGATATAGTTATAGCAGATGCAGTTGGTTTTACACAAAGGGTACCACTAGTTGGTGATGAACATTTAATTATTTCTTACAGATCAAATACTTCCGACATAATAATTTCAAGATCATTTAAATTATACAAAATAGGAAAAAGAGTAGAAGGAGCTCAAAGACAAGAGAACTACATTATTCATGGTATAAGTGAATATTCTATTTTTAATGAAATGAGAAGTATAGACAAAAGTTTTAGTGGTAGAAAAACATCAGATGCTGTACAAGATGCGTTTGCTAATGGTTTTAGAGCTACAGGTGGAGCAGATGGTGCTTCTATACTTGGAGCAAAAATCTTATATGGTTTGAATAAAGATAGTATAGTTGAATCTGAATCTACAACAAGTTTTATTCCTCCTGGAATTAGTCCTTTTGAATGTATATCATATTTGATGGATGAATGTAGACATCCTGATACAAATAATAATTCAGACTATGTTTTTTTTGAAGACTATAATGGTTTTCATTTTACTACTATGAAAGAGCTTAAGGATCAAGAAACTAGTCAAAAATTCTTACTTGGTGATCAAGCATTTGTTAAAGATCAAGCTGAGTTTGGAGAGTCACAAATTATTACTACTCTTAAAGCAAAAAAAACGTTTGATAGAATTCAAGATTTAGGAACTGGTCTATTTAGAAATAGAGTAGCTGTTGTCGATCCATTAACAAAAAAATTTGATTCAAGAACATTTATATATTATAATGAGTTTGGACTTCTAAATAAAATTCATGAGTTTGGTGCAAGAGTAATAGCTAGAAATAGTCAATACAGATTTGTTGATAGCTCAACTCATACAAGATATTTTGCTGCTGAATTAAATACAACAAGTTTAAACACAACAGTACCACCTGCATTTTCTCCAAGACCAGGCGAAAGACAATCTGGAATATTACATGGTGATGTAAGTAGTTATATGGATCATGCATATATTAATGAAGTTGATAAACAAACTTTATTGGATAAAGATCCTTTAGTAAGTAACCCACAAATTAAACAAAGAAAACTTGGTAGAAGAATAGCAGAGAGAGCAACTATGGATGCAATAATATTAGATGCTCTTATTCCTGGTAATAGTGTAATTAAACCTGGTGATATGGTTGAGATTTATGTTCCTCAAACAACTTCTACAGAAAGTGAAAAATTTAACTTTAATTTATTTTATGGTAAAAGTGAAGAAGATAAAAGATTTACACCAAGATTTTTAGTTACATCAGTAAGACAAAATTATGATAATGAAACACAAAACTATACAACAGGACTTGAATTAATGAAGGACTCATATGCTCAAGAAGTTGAACAAGTCTTTGAAAGAAGTAGAGGAGATATGCAATAATGTCAAATACAACTTTTAATAAAGAATATCTTGGTTTTAATGGATTTATATGGTGGATGGGAGTTGTAGAAGACATCAATGATCCACTTAAAACTGGTAGAGTAAAAGTTAGATGTTTAGAATGGCATACCGAGGATAAGAATGAAGTTCCTACAGATCATTTACCATGGGCTCAAGTTATGATGCCAGTAAACAGTTCAAGTAATTCAGGTGTTGGACAATCACCTACTGGTATTCAAAATGGTAGTTGGGTAGTTGGATTTTTCTTAGATGGTAGACATGGACAACGCCCAATGGTTATGGGAACAATTCCAGGTATACCAATGACAGATGCAAATCCAAAACTTGGTTTTAACGATCCAGATGGAAAATATCCAACACTTCCAAAACAACCAGATACAAACAGGTTAGCTAGAAATGATGAAAAGTATCAACATCCAAATATACAAACTAAAAATGATTCTAAAAAAACTGATGTTTTGATAGCTAATAAATCAACTTCATGGGACGAACCTTCTTCTGCATATTCTGCTGAATATCCTCAAAATGATGTTTATGAAGGATCAGGTGGTGTGATAAGAGAATATGATAATACACCAGGAAATGAAAGAATACATCATTATCATCCATCAGGAAGTTTTGCAGAATATAATGCATTAGGTAATCATCATCAAAGAGTAGCTAACAATAATTTTACTATCGTGGCTGGTAAAGATTTTGTTTATATTAAAGGAGATGCCAACTTAACTGTAGATGGTAACTGTCATACTTATATTAAAGGTAACTGGGATGTATTTGTTGGAGGTTATAAGAAAGAAGTTATTGGAGGAAATTTAACTCAAATGATTGGTCAAGACTTAGAACTAACAACTGGTGGTGATATTAATATGAAGGCTGGTGGTAATATGGATTTATTAGGTGCAAGAATTGATCTAAACAAAGGAGCTGGTGGATTATTTGGAGGTTTATTAGGTAGTGTAGCTGGTTTTGTTGCAGGTGGTATTCTTAGCGATCTAGCTGGAAGTTTAATGGAGGAGATTGGTAATATAGGTGAAGTTATTAGTGTTGATGCTTTAAGCGAAATAGGTGATGGAACTGGTTATTTACCTGGAGGTGCAGACTTTTTGGGGGTTAGTAAATCATTGAGTTCTACTATATCTTCTGGATTTGATGTTGGTGGTGGTTTAAAAGATGCTTTTTCTAGTGCTGCTTCATCCGTTTTTGATTCAGTTCCATCTGTTTCTCTTAGTAGCTTGTCAGATGTAGGACTTTCAACTGTATCAAGAGGATTAGATATAACTAATGTTGTTAAATCTAGTATAAAACCTATTATCAGTTTTGCTAGTAGTAATTTGGATCCAAGTAGTTTTCTTGGAAATGTTGGTACTCAAATTGCAAGTCAAGTAACAGGTGGTTTAGGAGATCTTAGTAAATCATTTGATAATATTGGTGATTTTCAAAAAACATTAACAAGTAATATTAATATTCAAAAAGTATTAGGTAGTGCTGGAGCTGATGTAGTAAGTAAAGCAGTGGGTAATATGTTTGATCCTGCTAATGATTTAAATGGTTTTAAAGAAGATATATTTGCTGGAAATACATTAGGTGATGTAAAACAAAAACTATTTGCTGATTCTGAGTTAGTTCCAGCTAATTTAATTAACAAACAATTTGATGTAAATGTACAAGAATTATTTAATGCAAAATCATTAATTAAATCTGTTGCTCAACCTGATTTTGCTAATTTAGAATTAACTGATAAGATTTCAAGTGCATTAGAATTAGAAAATATTGTAGAAAATACATTAGGAAAACAAGAAAGTTTTGTAGAAAATTTTTCCAGTAAACAATTATTATCAACTGATGGATTAAAACAACAAGCATTGTTTGATTTAGAGAATAGAGTATTTAATAGTATAAGAAGTGTAGATACGCCTAATTTAATTAAAGGTGTTACAGATTCAGCTGGGAATTTAGATATTTTAAAAGAAGCAACAGAAAGAGTTTCCCCAATAGATACAGCAGATGGATTATTTGCTAATCGTAATGGACAAACTGTACAAGTATTTAGAACAGGATTAGAAACTAGTGATGGCACTCCTATAACTCCTAGTAACATTAGAGAAGGAATTGCAAACTTCTTAGAGATAGCTAGAGCAGCAGATAAAAATGGAGCTTAAATGTCTTTCGTTGAAGGTAAAGGTACATACAAAATTTTAATTGGCAGTAAAATACAAGTTTATAATAATTGGAAAGATATACCACCAGAATTTGATAATATGATTTTATTCCAACCAGATTGGCAGGAAGGACCACATACTGAAGAACAACACAAATATTATGATTCGTTTAATTTAGTTTTTCAAGAACTACTAAAAAGAGAGAAAAAATAATGCCTGATATCAGTATTTCACCAGATAAATTGCCTGATGCTCGTCCAGATGTTACTTTTTCACAAATAATAACTGCTTCTGGATCTAATTCATCTATTACTATTTCTAATACAACTATTGAAGTTATATCTGCTAATACTAGATCTATATTTTTAGCAAACAGTGGTTTTTTAAGTGTTTCTAATACAGTTTTATCAAATACACAATGTCAAGCAAATGGTGTATATGTTACACCTTTTATAGATACATTTCAATTTGTAACTATAGGAAGAAGTACCAATTATGAAAGTGCTAAATCAGTTGTAGGTACTACATTTTTACCACGTGACCAAGACTTTTTTGATTTGGATCAAGATTTGAGAGAAAAAATAACTAAACAATATAGAGTAACAGTAAATTATACAAATTCAAAACCAGATGGTAATACAAGTAATTCATACGCTAATAGTTTTATATTTGTTGTAGAGCAAGATGTAATTAATGATTTTGATAGAATGAGAGTATTCGTTCAACAATATTATGAAAATAGACCATTTTTTAGTAACACAGCATAGGAGAAAAAAAATGCCAGCAATATCAAGAATAGGAGATTTAGATGTACCACACTGTAGTGGTATGGTGAGAGCAACAGGCTCTTCAGATGTTTTTGTAAATACAAGACCAGCAGTAAGACAAGGCGATATAAACACCGTCCATTTATTTCCTAAAGGAGATTTGTGTCCAGCACATGTAGGTCCTGTTAAATCAGGTTCAAGTTCAGTTTTTATTAATGGATTAGGAGCTGGAAGAGTTGGAGATGGGTTGATAAAATGTACATCTATTGCTCAAGGTAGTGAAAACGTTTTTGCGGGATAATAACATAAATAACAGAAAGGAAAAAAAAAATGATAAAAGGATTTATATTAGGATTATTAGCACTTGTATTATCAAGTTGCTCATCATTAATGTCTAATGACGAATACAAAGACTTACCTAATCACGATCATATTGAATGTATAGGTAAATGTGATATTAAATTAAAATAAGGATTGAAAATGGATATACATGAAACTTTGACAAGTCTTTTCAACACTTATGCTAATGAAAATGAAAAAGCTGTTGCTGGTAATAAAAGTGCTGGCACAAGGGCTAGAAAAGCATTAAGTGAAATATCTAAATTGTGTAAGGAAAGACGTAAAGAGCTACAAGAATTAAAAAATAGCTAATAAATAGATAAGAGGACAAAATGCCAGTACCAAAGAGTTTAGTATATAAAGACTTTGATATAATTTTCGATAGACACCCAGTGACTAGAAAATTAAATACACTTACTAACAATGATGCAGTTAAAAGGTCCTTAAAAAATATTATACTTACTAACAAATTTGAAAGAGCATACAGTCCAAATTTTGGTAGTGATATCAAATCAAGATTGTTTGAACAGTTTGATACAAATATTGCTGATGATATAGCAAATGATATAGAGTTTGCAGTAGCTAATCATGAGCCTAGGGTTCAATTAATAGATGTGTTAGTGAGAGAAGTACCAGATCAACATGGTATTGAAATAACAATTAAATTTAGAGCAAGAAATCAAGTTGACGTTGATCAGCTTGATTTATTTGTAGAAAGAGTAAGATAATGGCTGTTGCAAATAGTGTTTTAAGAGCTACAGAATTAAATTTTAACACAATTAAAAGTAACTTAATTACTTTTATGAAAGCTAAGCCTGAGTTTACAGATTATGATTTTGAAGGTAGTGGTTTAAATCATTTAGTAGACCTTCTTGCTTACAATACATACTACAATGCTGTCTATACTAATATGACAACTAATGAAATGTTTTTAGACAGTGCACAATTAAGAAACAACGTTGTAGCAAGAGCTAAAATGTTAGGATATACTCCAACATCTGCAAAAGGAGCTGAAGCTACATTAGATATAACTATAACTCCATCTACTAATGTTGCAAGTGTTACTATTGCATCTAATACTTTATTTACTTCGTCTTTGGATGGTATCGAATACAAATTTACAACTGATAGAGCATACACACTTCTTCAATC
>MDTD01063834.1_pt1 | contig 13653 bp, 13 predicted proteins | sample 811221 | NCBI WGS metagenome assembly MDTD01 (sample SAMN05326646, study PRJNA326480) | marine metagenome | isolation source: seawater | place: Pacific Ocean: South West | collected 2011
CGCGGGATTCGCACTCGCACCACCCGACGCAGTTTGCGGAGGTTGCCGAGCGTTTTCAGCGTGCGATCAAGGAGCAGCGGTTCCCGCGTCTGGGGATCGATGCGCCGGGTCGTCTGACGATCTCGGGCGGGCTGGCGACGTTCCCGTGGGACGGGGCTACTCCCGAGGAGCTGCTCCGCAAGGCGGACCAGTTGGCGCTGGAATCCAAGCGTGCGGGCAAGAACGGGATCACGCTCGGCGGGCCCCGGGGCTGAATCGGCATACGCTCACGGCGTGCACCCGCCCAGGACCAAGCTGAATTACGACCTGATCGCGATTGATATCGACGGCACGCTGATCGACCGCACAGGTCATGTGCCCGAGGCGAATATCGAGGCGATCGCAAGGGCTCGCGAGGCGGGGGTGACGGTGCTGCTGTGCACGGGGCGCAACTTCGCCGAGAGTGTGTTCGCGGCCAGGGCGGTGGGTGTGACGGACCCGATGGTGACCGCGGGCGGCTCGATGGTGGTCGATCCGGGCTCGGGTCAGACGCTGCACAGGTTCGCGATGCGCCAGCCCGTGGTGCAGGGCGTGGTCGAGGTGCTGCACCGGCGCGGGCACGCGGCGCTCGTGCTGAAGGATCGCGTGGCTTCGGGCTTTGATTATCTGGTGGTGACGGGCGAGGACGGGCACAGGCTCCACCCGGTGACCGAGTGGTGGCTCGAGCACATGGAGCTTGAGCACCGGGAGGTGTCGAGCCTGGAGCTCGACGAGCACCCCGAGTGGACGGTGCGTGTCGGCGCGTGCGGGCCATCGACGTGGACGCTGCCGATGCGGGACGAGATCTATGAGCTCCTGGGCGAGCAGGTGACGCTGCACTCGTTCCCGGCGGTGACATCGCGTGAGCATGTGCCGGGGCTCGAGGGGGAGTTTCACATTCTCGAGGCGTTCGATGCGAGGGCGCACAAGTGGGCGGGGATCACGTGGGTGTGCGAGACGCTTCGGATCAACCCGGAGCGGACGATGGCGATCGGGGATGAGGTCAACGACGTGACGATGATCTCGTCGGCGGGTCTGGGCGTGGCGATGGGCAACGCGATCGAGCCCGTCAAGGCCAAGGCAAGGTACACGGTCGGAATGAACCACGACGGCGGCGTCGCGCAGGCGATCAACCGCGTGCTCGGCGGGGACTGGTAGCGATGCAGACGCTGACCGAGATCCGCAGGCTGCTCGATGACTGGGGGCTTGCGCCCAAGCACAAGCTTGGGCAGAACTTCCTGGTCGATCAGAACCTCATCACGAAGCTGGTGGATACGTCGGGCGTCAAATCGGGCGATGTCGTGCTCGAGGTGGGCCCGGGCACGGGGACGATGACCGAGGAGCTCTTGGATCGCGGGTGCGCGGTCGTGGCGTGCGAGCTGGACGCGGATATGGCGGGCATTCTGCGTGAGCGTCTGGGTGAGCACGAGCGATTCACGCTCATCGAGGGCGATTGTCTGGCATCGAAGCACGAGATCTCGCGCGAGGTGATGGCGGAGCTTGACGGGCGTGCGTTTCGGCTTGTGGCGAATCTGCCTTATGGAGCTGCGACGCCTCTGATGCTCGCGCTGCTGACGGATGTACCCGAGTGCCGGGGGCAGTTTGTCACGATCCAGCGTGAGGTTGCGGATCGGTTGATGGCCAGGCCCGGGAGCAAGATGTACGGCGTGATCTCTGTGATTGCGCAGTTGTTTGCGGATGTGGAGCTTGTGGCGAAGCTGCCGCGGGAATGCTTCTGGCCCCAGCCCGAGGTGGCCAGCGCGATGGTTTCGATCGCGCCCGGGGTGTCGGTTGAAAATGATGTTGATCGCAAGCTGTTCGCACGTTTCTGTCAGCAGCTTTTCAATCAGCGTCGGAAGCAGCTTGGGAGCGTGTTAAAGGGTGATAGGGCTTTCCCTGAGGGTTTTGACGCGCGCGTGAGGGCGGAGACCTTATCGCCAGTTGCGTTTTTGGACCTGTATCGCTGGCACGCGGCGCGGTAGGATGTGACTGTTCGGTTGCGCGAGGCAGGAGGCTTCCAGCGGCATGATCAGCTCCGGTGGGCACGCAGAGACAGGTGACGATCCGGCGGCCTTGGCCCGGGCGCTGGAACCGGCGATCCGGGATTCCTGCGGTGGGCGATTGAGCGAGATCGAGTGGTTTCGGGCGACGTGGCAGCGCGGTGGCGCAGCGACGGGTTATTCGCAGTGGCGCGACGGCTCAGTCGATGTGCCGGTGATCGTGAAGATCCCGGTCGGCGCCAATGAACTCAAATGGACAGTTCAACTCGGTGATCACGGCCTGGATCGTGATGTGGTCGAGGGCCAGGTGCCTCACCCGACGCCGAGGGTGCTGGATTCCGGGCTTGAGCTGAGCGGTCACGATCTGGCGTGGTTGGTGATCGAGCGTCTGGACGGGAAGCCTGTGTCGGGCGATCTTTCGGAGCGATCGCTGGTGGGGTTGCTGCGCGCAACGGTGGAGTTCCAGGCGCGTGCGGAGCGCGAGCGGGGCTCGTTCGGATCGCCGCCACCGACGCCGGATTGGGCGAAGGCACTGGACGAATCGCGTCAGTGGGTGCGTGACAACCACATCGAGAACGCGGGGCGTTGGAAGAGTGTGCTTCAGGGCGTGCAGAAGCTGTTGCCGAGGCTTCTGGCGAAGTGGGAGTCGCGTGAGATCAACGCGTGGTGTCACGGCGATCTCCACCCGGGCAACGTGATGCACATGCCGGCGGAGGAGGGTCATCCGGATCGGTGTGTGTTGATTGATCTGGCGCTGACTCACGCGGGGCACTGGGTGGAGGACGCGGTGTACCTGGAGCATCTGTTCTGGGGCCACGAGGACAAGCTGTTTGGCGTCAAGCCGGTGAAACAGATGCGTCGTCTGCGCAAGGAGCGTGGATTGCGGGTCGGTGAGGACGACACGGTGATTGCGGATATCAAGCGATTGCTGATCGCGTCGACGACGCCGAGCTTTTTGACGGTGGGCGGCGACAGCCAGCACGCACACGGGGCTTTGGTTGTGGCCGAGGCCCTCGTGAAGCGTCTGAGCGGGGTTTGATGATAGGATATTGTTCGTATATTCTCGCTTGAGCTTGCCTAGGCGGCTCAGATCGGGAAGATATATCCTGTGCCTCCGGGCCCGAGCGGGCTCGGAGGGGTCAGTCGCTGTTCGAACAATCTCGCAACCGAGAGGAGCGATCGTCGATGGAGTCATTCGAGAAGCTGAAGCAAATGGTGGTCATGGCCGAGGACGACATCGCGAAGGCCGAGGGCGGGAACAAGGCTGCGGGCACGCGAGCCCGCAAGCAGTTGCAGGACATCCGTAACGCGGCTCAGGAGATCCGCAAGGAGATCCTGGAGCTTCGCGACCAGAACAACGGTTAACCGCCCTTGAGGGGCTAGATGGTGCAGTACGCATGGGTGAAGTGATCTCATCTGGGTCACCGTTGATTCTTGCCGACCCGGGGGCGGCTCTGTTTGACGTGCGCGGGGTGGATATCACGGCCCGCGTGACGGACAAGGAGGGCATCGAGTCATGGATCCCTCACAGAGGCGATATGTCGCTCCTGGATGGGGTCGTGTACGCCAACGAGGGCTGCAAGGAGGTCGTCGGGATCAAGCAGGTGCGTGATGGGGAGTTCTGGGTGCCGGGGCATTTCCCGGATGTCCCGTTGCTTCCTGGCGTGCTGATGATCGAGGCGGCGGCGCAGTTGATGTGCTGGATGTTCAACTACCGGCGGGGGATCCCCTCGCCGGCGGCTTTCCTGCGGATCAACGAGTGCGTGTTCCGGAACAGTGTGACCGTGGGCGATGATCTGTACATCCTCGTGAAAGAGGTGAAGTTCGGCGGCCGCGGGTACGTGGCGGCTGCGCAGGGGATCATCGACGGCAAGATCGCCTTTGAGGCGGAGATGCGGGGGATGGTTCTTCCGGAGAAGAAGGCCCGCGGCCAGTAAGTGTGGCCGTGATCTGCGGCCGAAGCGGCGCCCTGAAACGCGGGCGGAAACCGGGGGCGCGGCCGGCATTGGGGACTGTGCGCTGGACAATCCGTCTGGAAGCGTCGAACGGTCTCGATGAAACGAAACTCGGCACGATCCCGTCTTCGCACGGGGTCGTGTGCGTTTTGGGCCGGGGCGGTGCTGTCGTGGCGATGGCTTCGACGGGGGACATGCGCTCGTTCGCGGCTCAGCGGCTCGGGCCCGCGGCCGAGGGCGTGAGTGATCTGCGCGAATCGGCGGAGGTGTGCGAGTGTGCGCCGGCGGGGTCGATGTTCGAGGCAGACCTGATGTTCATGGACGCGGCAGGCGAGCGCGACCCGGGGTTGCACGACCGCGTGACGCGCAAGCTCAGGGTGTGGTGGCTGGCGACGTCACGGGCGGCGAGCGGATTCGAGTGGTCGTGGACGACGAACCCGGCGGAGTATGCGGGCGGCAAGGCTCCGGGGGCGGGCGCGGTCATCGGGCCGTTCCTTGAGAAGTCGGGCGCCAAGCGGCACGCGGCGTTTCTGGATGGGCACTTTGAGCTGTGCCGGTACCCAGAGGAGCTGCACAAGGCGCCGGGCGGGAAGGCGTGCGTGTACAAGCAGATGGGTAAATGCCCGGCGGCGTGCGACGGGTCCGAGTCGATCGGGGCGTACGAGGCGAGGCTGGGGCGTGCGCTCGGGTACGGGCGAGAAGAGGCGGAGGCGGAAGTGTCGCGGCTCGAGGATGAGCTCCGCGCGGCTGTGGGGCGGCAGGCGTTCGAGGAGGCGGCGTCGATCCAGGGGCAGCGTGACGAGCTGGCGGCGGAGCTGAAGAAGGGGTTGCGGGCGGTGCGGGGGCTCGGGGAGGTCTCTGTGGTGGCTGTGGCGACGAGCGGCGAGAAGGACGCTGCGAGCGTGCTGGCGGTCGATCGGGGCCGGTGGGCGGTCGTGGGGGCGATTGAGGCGGGGATAGGGGCCTCTGGGGCGGGTCGGATCGCGGAAATGGCGAGGGAGAGGCTGGATGCGAAGTCGGCGATGGACGATTTAGGGGATCTCGGAGTGCTGGGGGTGATTTCCAGGGAGTTGATGCGGCCAAGCCGGGGCGGGCCGATGGTGGTGGAGCGGGGCGAGGTGGACGGCGAGTCGCTCTTGCACGCGGCGGAGCGGGTGCTGAGAATCAGAGCCCCCAAGTCCAGAGGTTCGTGACAGGGAAGCAGTCGATCGATGAGTGAGCCCTACCCGCTTGTGTTCCAGCCGATGCTCCTGGAGAAGGTGTGGGGCGGTCGTCGTCTGAGCACGCTGGGCAAGCCGTTGGAAGAGCAGAAGCACTATGGCGAGAGCTGGGAGGTCGCGGACCTCGGGGCGACCGCAGAGAGCGGCGGGGGCGGTGGCGCGCGGCGCTCGGTGATCGCCAACGGGGCGCTTGCGGGCAAGACGATCCACGCGGCGCTGCGCCAGTGGAACGAGGGGCTGCTCGGGCTCGCCAAGCCAGCCGGTGATGGGGGCTTTCCGCTTCTGATCAAGTTCCTCGATGCGCGGCAGCATCTGTCGGTGCAGGTGCACCCGACGCCGGCGTACGCGGCGGCGAACCCGGGCGCGGCGCTCAAGACAGAGTGTTGGTATGTGCTGTCGGCGGAGACGGGCGAGCGCGGCGAGGAGCCGGTGATCTTCAAGGGGTTCAGGCCGGGCGTCACGATGGATGACTTCCGCGGGGCGATCTCGGCGGGGACGGTGCCCGAGCTGTTGAACTCGGTGCCCGCGGTGCCGGGCGAGATGCACGAGATCCCGAGCGGCACGGTGCATGCGCTCGGCGCGGGCGTTCTGGTCGCGGAGGTGCAAACGCCGAGCGACACGACGTTCCGGGTCTTCGACTGGATCCAGCGGTACAACCGCCCGGCGCGGGAGCTGCATGTGCGCGAGGCGCTGGAGTCGACGCTGCTGGGTGAAGCGCCGGCGGCGACGCGGGTGGAGAGCGACGGGGAACTTCTGCGGAACGATTACTTCTCGGTGCGGCAGGTTCGGGCGCACTGCGAGGAGAAGGCGATCGCCAAGCCCAATACCTGTACGGTGCTCATGGTGACGCAGACGATGGGCGCCTCGCTTGCGAGCAAGAGCGGCAAGTTCGCGGAGTTGCCGCTGGATGCGGGCAAGACGGTGGTGATCCCGGCGGCGTGCGCGGATGATGTGGTGCTGCGCGGCGGGCCGGGGACGCGGGCGCTGGTTGTTGAGGCGGTGTGATCGCGCCGAATGAAAAACCCGCCATCGGGCGGGTTGGAAGTCATCAGAATTTCAACGGTGCGGCGTGATCAGCAGCCGGCGTTGTAATTGGCGACCCAGGCGCTGAAGTCTGCGGGTGTGCACGAGCCGTCGTCGTTCTGGTCGCACTCGGGGGCGTTGGTGTTGAAGGCGGCGACCCATGCGGAGAAGTCTGCGGGGGTGACTGAGCCGTCGTTGTTGGTGTCGGCGAGACATGGACCCGGGGTGATCAAAGCGGGGACACCGGCTTCGGTTTCGTATGCGTAGCGGATGACGCGATAGTTTTCTTTGCACACATCGATGATTCGCTCGTCAAACCCCGGGAGGCGCTGGATCTCGATCCAGCCGTAATGAACACCGTCGCCTTCGTCGAACTCGAAACCGATGATGATTCCGCTGCCGACCCAGTCGATATCGAACCGGTAGTCGTCATCGGTTCCATCGTATTGCGGCGGGCGAGTCCACAGTGGAGTTTGTCCGAGGCCTTCGCCGGCGATAAATGTGTAATCCGGGCTTGGTCCAACCTCAGCCCCCACGGTGAACGGGTATGGGCCGGTTGTGGGAACGGGACTGGACCAGCCTGTCACGTCGAAGCGCGTGTGGGCCGGGATGCTGGGGCCGCCGTGAGCGAATCGGATGTTGCTGAAGTTGTTGCCCAGGCAATCACTCAGGTAGATTGTTTTAGCAAATGTGCTCGAACCAGAACAATCAGCGATGACCACGATCGTACCGTCGCTGCTGAATACAGGGTTTGCGGCTGGTGCGAGGCGTACATCCAAGTAGAGCACATCCTCGTCTGGTGTTGGTGGGGCGTTGCAATATGAACTGTTTGTTTTGGGTGCGAGCATGCCGTCGCTGACGACATGGACGATGAGGTCGGCATGGGTCGTTCCGGCACATACCAGAGCGGCTAAGAGCGTAAGTGAGGATTTTTGCATTTCGTTATTCCTTTCGAGAAATAGACCAGGCATCTAGCAGCCGGCGTTGTAATTGGCGACCCAGGCGCTGAAGTCTGCGGGTGTACAGGCGTCGTCGTCGTTTTGGTCGCACTCTGGGGCGTTGGAGTTGAAGGCGGCGACCCATGCGGAGAAGTCTGCGGGGGTGACGGAGCCGTCAAGGTTGGTATCTGCGGGGCAGCGTGCGGGCACGTATGCGGGGACGCCGGGGTCGGTTTCGTAGGCGTACCTCACAACGCGATACTGCTCGGAGCAGCGGTTGAGAAAGTTCGGGTCATAGCCCGGCAGTCGCTGGAATTCGATCCAGCCGTAGTGGATGCCGTCGTCTTCGGTGATTTCGATTCCGATGATGATGCCGTCGCCGACCCAGTCGATGTCGCTTCGGAAGTCATCGTCGGTGATATCGAACTGGGGTGGTCTTGTCCAGAACGGGCTGTAGCCGAGCGTCTGATGGGTTTCGAATGACCAGTCGGTGTTGGGGCCGACGGCCTGACCCGGCGCGAATGGGTATGGCCCTGTGATCGGGGTGAAGTTTGCTTTGCCGCTGGGGTCGTAGAGGGTGCCCGCGGGGATGCTTGGTCCGCCGTGGGCGAATCGGATATGACCGGAGTTCGGGCTTGGGCAGTTGTTGATGTTGATTGATCTTGCAAAGCTCCCGCCCGCTCCGCAATCGCCGACGATAACGAACGTGCCCTGGTTGCTCAGCACGGGCTGGGCGTCGGCGTTGAGTCTGATATCGAAGAACTCGTAGCTGACGCCGGGGGCGCCGGGGTTGACGCAGGCAAAATCGCTCGTGAGCGGGAGGATGAGCTCGTCGCTGACGTTGACCACCTGAAGATCGGCGTTCGCGGTGCCGGCACCAATAAGCGCTGTGATGATCGAGAGTGTCGTGGTACGCATATCAATTCCCTTCGACAAATTTTGAATCTGCAAGGACGATGCAGTCAGCAGCCGGCGTTGAAATTTGCGACCCAAGCGCTGAAGTCGGCAGGGGTGCACGCGTCGTCGTCGTTCTGGTCGCATTCGGGAGCGTTGGTGTTGAAGGCGGCGACCCACGCGGAGAAGTCTGCGGGGGTCAGGACGCCGTCGTTATTGGTGTCGGCGGGACAATCGCTGGTGAACGGATCGACAATTTCTGCGGGGACACCCGGCTCTGTTTCGTAGGCCCAGGCGATGGGTTGGAAGTTGGCGCCTGCGGGGTAGTCGTCAGTGAGGAGGATCCAGCCGTAGTGCGTCTGGCCGTCGATGATGAGCGAGAGTCCGATGTACGCGGTGCCATCGATGGGTGTGTAGGAGTCGTTGCTTCCCCAGGAGAAGACCTCGATGTCTTTCCCCGTGCCGCCGGTGAAGCTGGACGGCCCGACGAAGTCGCCGACGTTGAAAGTCTGGATGGGTGCGTATGTGGCGTCGTAGCTTCCGTTCCAGAGAGGAGTGCTTTGGGTTCCGCGGGCGATCTGGACGTCGGTGTCGTCGTAGATGAAAACGTAGCCCCAGTCGAGCGAAGTCGTGGGGTCTTCGGACCAGACGCCGAATGTGTTCTCAAGCTGAGGCCAGCCGGTAAATGTTGACTGTGAAGCAGCGTCGAGCGTGACGTTCAGGCCGATGCCTTCCGGTGGGCCTAAAAACGCGTAGTAGTACCGGAGCGTGAACTCGAACTCGGCATTGGTGAAGACTTCGAGATCGGCGACTGCCGAGCCGGCAGAAAGAAGCGGAACGAGGGCAATGAAGGTATTGGTTTTCATGAGAATACCTTTCTTGAAACGAGCTGCAGTGTTCAGCAGCCGGCGTTGTAATTGGCGACCCAGGCGCTGAAGTCGGCGGGTGTGCACGAGCCGTCGTCGTTTTGGTCGCACTCGGGGGCGTTGGTGTTGAATGCGGCGACCCATGCGGAGAAGTCGGCGGGGGTGAGGACGCCGTCGTTGTTGGTGTCGGCGGGGCAGTGTGGGGTTGAGCCGTCGGTGATGACGAGGGGTGTGTCGAGTTCGGTTTCGAAGCCCCAGCCCGTGACCATGTAGAGATCACGGAGGGTTGTCTGCCCGGTTGGCTGATTGAACTCGTCGACGATATCGAACTCGACATCCTGCATGAAGGTGATGCGTATGTAGCCGTAGCGGATGCCATCAGTTTCATCGAGACTGAACGGGATGTATGCCTCGTCGCCGTAGAGGTGGGTCAGACCTGTGCCGAGTTGGTAGTTTGCGACGGCCCCGAGATGTTCGGAGAAATCGGAAGAGGTTGTGAAGACGGATTCGTCGATGGTGTCTCCGACGTTCAAGACGTTGAGTTCAGCGGAGTTGGTGAGCCAGTTTCCGGTAAGGCCGAAACGAACTGAAGCGGAAGGCGAGCCGGTGAGGATGTCCTCCTCGACAGTGGAGCTCGATGACGGGTTTCGGTTGATCTTGTAACTGAAGGTGTGAAAGCCCACGCCGATGTTGTCGGCGTTGTCGGCGGGCGATGAAAGCGGGTACAGCGTTGTCTGCACGAGCAGCGGCATGCTCACGCCCGGGCCGAAGGCTGCCCTTGGTTCGAATGGGGAGAAATGGAATGCGAGATCAGAATTGTCGTAGAACGTGACATCGGCCAGTGACTGGCCTGAGACAGTAGCCAAAACGAGGGCGGCGGCGGTACGGAACTTGTGCATTGTCGGGGCTCCTATCTTGCTGCGCTGCGGAATCGCAACGCGGTGATCGGACTCCCCCCACGAAGGCACAATGTACCATAAAGACCCGGATATCTTCTGTGAAGATCCGGGTCTTTTTTTGTGAATAGTGGCTGTGATCTCGATTCTTAGATTGTGAAAGCGTTTGCGACCTTGGTCACGGCCTCGGCGACCTGCTTGATCTGGGTGTCCGTCAGTTCGTGGTGCATCGGGATGCTGAAGACTCGGGTGGCGAGCTTGCGGGCCACGGGCGGGTGGTCGGTGACGTGGGCCTTGAAGGCGGGCTGGTCGGTCAGACTCTTGGGGTAGTGCACGGCACTGGGCACGCCCTCGGCGACGAGGGCCTTGATGAACTCGTCGCGGGTGCAGGAGACTTTGTCCAGGTTCAGCTTGAGGCTGTAGAGATGCCAGGCGGAGTCGCCGCCCTTGGTGCGGGTGGGGGTTTCGACGGCTTCGACATCGGCAAAGATCGCGTCGTACTTGTCGGCGACGGCTCGGCGTGCGTTGGTCTCGTCCGCCAGGCGCTGCAGGCGTGAGAGGCCGATGGCGCCGGTGATGTCGTTCATGCGGTAGTTGTACCCGATGCGTTCGTGGAGGTATTTCTCTGTTTCGCCGTGGGAGCGGAGCAGGCCCAGGTCGTAGGCGGTGGTTTCGTTGTTGGTTGTGACGAGGCCGCCCTCGCCCGTGCCGAGGTTTTTGGTGGCGTAGAAGGAGTAGGTGCAGGCGTCGCCGAACGCGCCGATGCCTGTGCCGTTGTATGTGGCAAGGTGTGACTGGGCGCAGTCGTAGATGACTTTGAGGTTGTGCTTGGTGGCGATGGATTGGATGGCGTCGATATCGACGGGCATGCCGTAGAGGTGTGTGACGGCGAGTGCTTTCGTGTTGGGTGTGATTCGTTTCTCGATGTCTGCGGGGTCGACCTGCATGGTGTCTTCGAGTGAATCGCAGAAGACGAGCTTGCAGCCGCGGGCGACGAGCATGGAGGCTGTGGCGATGTAGGTCCAGGCGGGGACGATGACCTCGTCGCCCGGCTCAAGGAGTGCTTCGTAGGCGAGTTGCAGGGCGCAGGTGCCGTTGGCGCAGGTGAGGCCGATCTTGGCGTCCGATTTGGCGGCGAATTGTTTCTCGAGCTCGTCGCAGTTTTTGGCGGCTCGGAGCATGCCGGATTCGAGGACGGCGATGGCGGCGTCGATGTCCTGGCGGTGCAGCTTGGGTGCCATGAAGGGGACGGAGGGGCTGGCGACGGGGGTGCCGCCGTTCAGGGCGAGGGCGCTTGCGGTCGAAGTCTGCGTCATGGGTTGATCTCCGTATCCTTCATTTGGTCCCTGATCGTAGGGTTGGCCGATGGAGAGGCAACGCCTGCATGCGCGATCGGCGGGCTCGTCTGGGAGTGCACAATGAAGATGATGGTTCTGGCGGTGGCAGCGGCGATGGGCATGGGGGGGCAGCCCGCGGTGTCGACGGATGACCTGCCCAGGCCCGAGACGTTTGGGATCAAGGCGGTGACGAGGCCCAGCCAGGACGCGGTGATGGGGTTCAGCTTCCCGACGAGCGTGCTCGAGGTGCTGGTTTCGGACGGCGACGAGGTGAAGGCGGGGGCGCCTTTGGTGCGGGCCGACGACCGCGAGGCGCATTCGGCGGTGGTGCTCCAGACGATCCGGGCCGAGAGCCGACTCGACGTGCTGGCCGAGGAGAAGGCGTTGGAGCTGGCAGAAGTGGAGCTCGAAGCGACGAAGACAGCCTTCGAGGGCGGCGGTGGCTCGACGATCGAGCTCGATCGCGCCAAGCTCGGGGCGGATACCGCCAAGCTCCGGCTCGAGGCGAGCCAGCAGCGGTTCCAAGAGCAGCAGGTCCAGCTCGAGCAGCTGCAGATCAGGCTCGAGAAGCACACGGTCAACGCGCCGTTCGACGGAGTGGTCGAATCGGTAGTCGTGGCGGTGGGCGATACGGTTCGGGATTCGGACCCGGTTGTTCGGGTTGTGTCAGTTGATCCGTTCTGGATTGATGTTGCGACACCGACAGAACGGACCATGGGTCTGAAAGCGGGGGATCCGGCGTGGTGTCTGGTGCGGATTGGTGATGACCTTCGTTTGCTAGAGGCTACGATCGATGGCATCAGCCCGGTGGCGGACTCCGTGACGGGAGCCCGGCGAGTGCGGGTGGAGGCGTCGAATCCTGGGGGCTTGCCCGCGGGTTTGACGGTCTTTGTCCGGTTCGAGGAGCCGGGAGACGCTTGGGCGGAGCTGAGCGCGAAGCGGGGCCAGGACGGCCAGAGCTCGGGCGGCTGACGGTGGGTGTCGGCCGGCGCATCAGCCAGAGAGAGCCGACGTGATAGACCTTTCCAGACTCAACGCGCCCGGGTGGCGGCGCATCGTTTCGGATCTGACGGCCGCGGCCGGTGACGAGCGGGGATTCCCGGCGCACCTGCTGGCAGCGATGGGTCAGGTTGCCGGAGCGAGGCAGGCTGCCCTTTTCGAGTTCCCGCCCGCCGAGGGCGAGGGGGCGATTCTGCCCAAGGCGAGCCTTGTCTGGCCCGTGGGCCCGAGCGACGGGGCGAGCGCGGACGAGTCGCTCGCCGAGCCCGAGGTGATGCGCGCGGGCGCGAGCGCGTCGTACGAATCGAACAACACGAGCGTGTACGGGCTGAGCCAGGACGACGGGCTGTACGACGAGTCGCGTTCGGGGGGCGGCTTTGCGCTGTCGATCCCGATCGGCTCGGTGCAGGTCGCCGAGGGCGAGACGAGGCCCGCGTCGGTGATCGTGCTGCTCTTGGATCAGCGTTCGAGCGGGGCGATGCAGTCGACGATCGCGCTGATCGAGCTGATCGCGGGGTACGCGCATCTCGCGGGCGCGCGGAGCCAGTTGAACCGGATGCGTTCGGCGGGCGCGGCTCTGGATCTAGCGACAAGACTGATCGCGTCTGTGAACACCTCGCCCAGCTTCAAGGGCGCGACGATGCAGCTTGTGAACGACCTGTGTCGTCACCTCAAGGCGGACCGCGTCGCGCTGGGTTGGCGTGGCGGTCGTGCGGGTGCCGGTGCGCCGGGGGATGAGCTGGTCTCTGAGCGCGACGCGACGCCTGTGAAGGTGGTGGCGCTGAGCGACACGGAGAACGTGGACCGCCGGATGGCGATGGTGCGGAAGCTGTCGTCGGCGATGGACGAGTGCATCGATCAGGACCAGCCCGTGGTGTACCCGGTGCCGGAGGCGGCGGCCGAGGCGGACCCGTCGCTCGCGCAGACGGTGACGGTCGCGCACCGCGAGCTGGCCTCGGGCGATGCGCATCTGAAGGTGACGTCGCTGCCCCTGCGTGACGGGGACGAGACGCTGGGCGTGGTGACGATCGAGTCGGCCAAGCCCGGGCAGGCGATCGATGTGCGGACGCTGGAGCTGCTGCAGGCGACGATGGATCTGGTGACGCCGGTGATGCGTCTTCGGGCGAGCGATGATCGTCCGATTCCTGCGAGGCTTGTCGATGAGCTTCGGAAGGCGGGCGCGTGGGCGGTGGGGCCCAAGCACACGCTGTGGAAGCTTGCTGGCATCGCGGCGATGGTGCTTTTCCTGTTCGTGACGGTGTTCAGTGTGCCGTACCGCGTGGAGGCGGAGGTGCAGCTGCGTCCGGTGGAGCGGCGCATGATCGCGACGCCCTTCGAGGGGATCGTGCGCGAGGTGGTGCCCGAAGCGGAAGCGGGGAGCCGAGTCGAGGCGGGTCAGGTGCTGGCGCGGCTCGACACGAGCGAGCTGGAGCTGAGCGCGATCGAGGCCCGCCAGGCGATGAACCAGGCGCTGGCTCAGGCGGCCGAGGCGATGCGCAAGGGCAAC
>MDTD01118709.1_pt1 | contig 13652 bp, 15 predicted proteins | sample 811221 | NCBI WGS metagenome assembly MDTD01 (sample SAMN05326646, study PRJNA326480) | marine metagenome | isolation source: seawater | place: Pacific Ocean: South West | collected 2011
GACGAGATTACTTATGAAGCCTACGTCTCCGAGCAAAATTTAGTACCTGATGACAGAAATGAGCCGGTAAGCCATCCATTAGTTAATGAGATATTTAGTGGGCAGAGCAAAGATGGTCTATATTTAAGGTCCACAAACTAATTCGCGCCTAAATTAAAACACTTTTTACTCAGCAATAGGACAATTTTTAGGTCTATGTATTTAATATAGTTCAGCTTGAAGTTTATCCCATTCTCCCTCTTCAAGCTGGACAGACTAACACATACCAAAATTTAAAATTTCAACTAATTTCAGAGGATGCTACGTTTTTTTAGTACAAAAAATTTTAAAGATTTTCATGATCATTATCTTTTTTGGGTAAAAATTTTTTTTCTTACCTTGGTGGTATTTGGGTTAATTACTTCTTTGTTTGTTTCACCAGCTGATTATTTGCAGGGAGATACTGTACGAATAATGTATGTGCATGTTCCAGCGTCTTGGTTAGCATTACAAATTTTTGCAGTGATGAGTATTTGTGGTTTTATTACCTTGATATTTAAAACAAGAGTATTCACTTTAATTTCTAAAAGCTTAGCTCCAATTGGTTTTACTTTTTCTTTAGTTTCACTTTTTACAGGTTCTATATGGGGTCAACCTACCTGGGGAACTTTTTGGACATGGGATGCAAGATTAACCTCAATGTTAGTTCTAGTGATACTTTATATTATTTATATAGTTATTTGGAAAATTAATCTAAAATTTAACTTAGCTGAAAAACTAACGTCGATTGTATCTCTTATTGGATTAGCAAATTTACCTATTATTAAGTTTTCTGTTGAATGGTGGAATACCTTGCATCAACCAGCAACAATCAAGCTGACAGAAAGTTCTTCAATACACTCATCCATGCTTACTCCTTTATTAATAATGTTTATTGCTTTTTTATGTTTTTCGATAGTAATTTTTTTGATTAGATTTAAATTAGAGAGTTTAAGTTTAAAAATTAATTCTAAAAGATGAATAATAACGTTAAAAAGAGGTTATACTTTTTTTTAGTATCAATCATAACAATACTTGTAATAGGAAAGTTTATCTTTGATTCTTTGAAAGTTAATTCTGTATATTTTTTTTCTCCAACAGATTTAAAAAATATTACTGAAATTCCCAATGGGATAATTCGTGTAGGAGGTATGGTTAAAAATCAATCCTTAAAAAAAATGGGAAATCAATATTCATTTATAGTAACAGACTTTAAGAATGAAATTGTAGTAAATTACAATGGAATTAAGCCTAATTTATTTGAAGAAGGTCAAGGGGCAGTGGTAGAAGGGAAATTAAATACTAGAACTAATTTGATTGCTACAAAAATTCTAGCTAAACATGATGAAAATTATATGCCAAAAGAAGTTGCAGATGCTTTAAAAAAAAAGGGTAATTGGAACAAAAATTATGGCAAGTAGTATTGCAAATATAATATTAATACTAAGTATTTTTTTTTCATTTTTAAGTAATTTGTTTTTTTTTAAACAGAAAATTAAATTATCTATTCATTCATTTAATTTATCATCATGTTTAGTAATGATTTCTTTTTTTCTTTTAATTTTTTATTTTTCTTCATCAAATTTCAGTATTTCAGCTGTTTATGAAAATTCCCATACTTTAAAACCTTTTTTCTATAAACTTTCAGGCACGTGGGGAAATCATGAAGGTAGTTTATTATTATTTATTTTTATTATTGGATTATATGGAATTTTATTTTCTTTAATTTATCATAAAAATATTAAATTCAAGTCTTGGGTAATTTTTTTTCAAAATAATATTTTTTTAATTTTTTTAATTTTTTTAATTTTAAAATCTAATCCATTCGATTTAATTGTTCCAACACCAAAAGAAGGTCTTGGGTTAAATCCTATTTTACAGGATCCTTTATTAGTTGTTCATCCTCCATTTTTATATTTAGGCTATGTTGGTTTTTCTTTAACTCTAAGCTTAGTTTTAGCTGCGTTAATTAATAATCAACTTGATGGTACATGGGCCAAAGTTTCGTGGCCTTGGGTAATGTCATCATGGGTGTTTTTAACAATTGGAATAAGCTTAGGGTCTATCTGGGCTTATTACGAGTTAGGTTGGGGAGGATATTGGTTTTGGGATCCTGTAGAAAATGCTTCATTGATGCCATGGCTTGCTAGTACTGCGCTTATTCATTCTTTACTAGTTTTAAAAATAAAAAACAAAATGCAAAATTGGACTGCATTATTAGCTATTTTGACTTTTTCCCTAAGTTTGTTAGGAACTTTTCTAGTTAGATCCGGTATATTAAATTCAGTTCATGCATTCGCAAATGATCCAGATAGGGGTGTATTTATATTAATTATTATTTTTTTTATTACTACAGCATCTTTACTAATCCATATATTTTATTCACGAAATACAACAAATGTTAAAATTTCTTTTTTATCAAAAGAAAATTTTCTTAATATTAATAATTTATTTTTATTATTTTTTCTTTTTATAATCTTATTGGGCACTATTTATCCAATAATTTTATCTGCTCTAGGCAAGACTATATCAATTGGTCCAGATTATTATAATACTATTCTAGCACCTTTTATTTTTTTATTTTTAATTGCAATGACTGTTGGGCCAGTTTTAAAATGGTCTCAAGATACAAGATTAAAAGATTTATATTTTTTACTAATAGTTTTTTTAATAGCATTATTAACATCTCTTCTAATTATTTTTTTTTCAAGAAGGAACGAATTAATATTATATTTAGGTTTAGTTTCTTCTTTGGTCCTCATTTTGACTATTATATTTGAGATTTATAGTATTAGACATAAGATAAATATTATGAATTTTTCAAGATTTTGTTCTCATATGGGTGTTGGTATTTTTATATTGTCAGTGTTTTTAAATTCTTATTTTTCAAAAACTAAAGATTTCGAGATACAAAAGGGAGAAACGAAAAAATTTGATAATCTTTCATTAAACCTGGTCAACCAAAATATTTATAAAGTTAACAATTATTTAGAAATGAAGACTGATTTTGAAATCTCAGACAATAATAAAGTTTTTACACTGAAACCATCTATTAGAAGATATTTACAACCTAATCAGATCACATCAGAGACCAGTATTAAGCCAACCTTTTTATCAAATCACTACCTAGTAATTAATTTTCCAGATTTAAATAGCCAAGTTATTGGAGCACGTTATTATTATAATTATTTTATACATGGAATTTGGTTTGGATTAATATTAATGATCTTTGGAGGAATTTTAAGTGCATTTAAAAAAAGAATTTAAAATATTTATATTATTAATATTTCTGGGTTTATTATTTTTTCTTTTTTATCATTCTTTAAATAAAAAGAAATTTGATCCAAGAGTTATGATTGGTAAAGAATTTCCTAACCTTTTATCAAAAAGTTTAATAAATGATCAAAAAATAAATGTTAAACAAATTTCAAATAATAATTTGTTTCTTGTGAACATATTTGCATCATGGTGTATACCGTGTCAAAGAGAGCATTCATTTTTAATGGAATTAAAAAATAATAAAATAACAATTATTGGGATAAATTATAAAGATACAAAAGTTAACGCTAAAAATTTTTTAAAAAAATACGGTAATCCCTATCAAGAAATTTTATTAGACTACAAAGGTGAATTGTCAATTAATCTTGGTGCATATGGGGTGCCAGAAACATATTTAGTAGATAAAAATTTTAAAATTATTGATAAAAAAATTGGACCAATTAACAATCAATTTGTACAAAAAGTATTAAATATTAAATGAGACTGATATTTATTTCCTATTTATTTTTTGCAAGTATTTCAAGTGCTAATGAATTGGATACAAGAATAAATGATATTTCTAAAAATCTACGTTGTTTAGTCTGTGAAGGACAATCAGTCTATGAGTCTAACTCAGATTTTGCTAGAGACATTAAAAATTATGTAAAAAAAGAAATAATGAACAACAGAACAGATAAAGAAATTTATGACTTCCTAATATCTAAATATGGTGAGTCAATTATGTTTAATCCTTCACTTTCACTTAAAAATATTATGTTATGGTTCGCACCAGCTGCTTTTTTTTTAATTGGAATTTACATTATATTTAGGAGATTAAGTGTCCCTAAATAATTGTTGCCACAAATTTTTTTCTAAAAAAGTTGATCTGGAGCAAAAAAGAAGGAAAGTTTGTAAAAAATGTGGATATATTGATTACCAAAATCCTAAAATAGTTACAGGCTCTTTAGTGATTAAAAATAAAAAAATTTTATTATGTAAACGAGCAATTTCCCCAGGTTATGGAAAATGGACTTTTCCATCAGGATATTTAGACAAAAGTGAAACACCAGAGGAAGGTGCAGTGAGGGAAGCTCAAGAGGAAGTAAATATAAAGATTAAACTTCAAAAGCTATTTATAGTATTTACTGTCAAAAAAAGAAACTTAGTCCAATTTGTGTTTTTAGCTAAGCATTTAGATAAAAATTTTAAACCAGGCATTGAAACTTTAGAGGCAAGATATTTTGATTATAAAAATATACCGTGGAAATCACTAGCTTTTCCAAGTGTAACATATGCTTTAAAAAAAATTGTTAAACTACCTAAAAACTTACCAATTTTTCACTCATTTAGTAAAGATTAAGTCTTTAAAATTACAATTTATTAATATATCTAGTTTTTGATGAAAAAAATTATATACGTTTTAATTTTAAGTTTTCTGTTTACTTCTTCTTACGCACGAGATTTTAGTATGTCATCGGGTATGTTAGATTATAGTGATGATCAGAAAAGATCTGGATTTATAGAAGCAACCCTTGCTTTTAAAAATGAAAATAACGAAAATCTTTTTGGAAATTTTACACCCATTTCTGGAGCAATGATTACTCAAGATAATGCAACTATGCTTTATTCAGGCATTAAGGGAAATTTTGAAATTGGAAATTTTATTATAAGCCCCAGTTTAGCTTCGGGTTACTATGATGAAGGAGATGGAAAGGATTTGGGCTCTCATTTAGAATTTAAATCACAGATTAACTTAGGTTGGAAAATCGGAAATAAATCTAATGCTGGATTATCTTACAGTCATATATCAAATGCAAATTTAGGAGATAAAAATCCTGGAGCTAACAACATAGCTTTTACTTTTTTCAGACAATATTAACTTAAAGTAATGAAGTTAAGCGATTGTCATAACATCAATGATTTTCGTAAGCTTGCTAAGAAAAAACTCCCGTCACCTATTTTTCATTACATTGATGGTGGATCAGACGATGAAGAAACGTTAAAAAGGAATACTGAGTCATTTAATAAGTGTGATCTTGTACCAAATGTTTTAACCAATGTTAGTGAAATTGATACATCTACAACTGTCTTAGGACAAAAAATAAATTTTCCATTATTTCTATCACCAACAGCAATGCATCAACTTTATCATCATGATGGTGAAGTAGCTTCTGCTAGAGCTGCAGAAAAATTTGGAACAATTTTTAGTTTGTCAACTATGGGTACAAAAAGTATTGAAGAAGTTTCTAATATTTCAGGTGGTCCGAAGCTGTTTCAATTATATATTCATAAAGATCAGGGCCTTACAGACAACTTAATAGAGAGGTGTCAGCGTTCAGGATTTAAGGCAATGTGTCTTACAGTTGATACTATAGTTGCAGGGAATAGAGAAAGAGATCATAGAACTGGGTTTGTAACACCACCAAAATTAACACTCAAAAGTTTACTGAGTTTTATTACTCATCCAGGTTGGAGCTTAAAATATTTAACCGGACCAAAGTTTAATTTAGCAAATATTTCTCATTTAACAAAAAAAGGAACAAGTATAGAAAGCTCAGTGATGGATTATATCAATTCTCAATTTGATACTACAATGAATTGGAAAGATGCAGAGTACGCAGCTAAGAAATGGAATGGGCCTTTTGCATTGAAAGGTGTGATGTCTGTTGAGGATACAAAAAAAGCAATTGATATTGGTGCTACTGCCATAATGGTTTCAAATCACGGCGGGAGACAACTTGATGGCTCGCGCGCTCCATTTGATCAACTTGAAACTTTAGTAGACGCAGTTGGAGATAAGATCGAAATTATTTTAGATGGTGGCGTCAGAAGAGGAACTCATGTTCTTAAAGCCTTAGCATTGGGTGCAAAGGCTTGCTCCATGGGTAAAGCTTACATATATGCATTAGGCGCAGGGGGACAAAATGGTGTAGAGAGAGTTCTTCAAAAAATGAAGGATGAAATTACACGTGGCATGACACTTATGGGAACAAGAAATGTTAATGAGTTAACCAAAGATAAAATCGCATATAGATAAATGAAAATTGCAGATAATTATTTCAAATTAGGAACTGAAAATGCTTTTATAATTTTAGCAAAAGCAAAAAAATTAGAAAGTGATGGAAAAAAAATAATAAATCTAGGTATTGGGCAGCCAGATTTTTTAACGCCAAAGCACATTGTAGAGTCAGCAAAAAAAGCATTAGACGAAGGATACCATGGATATACTCCAGCAAATGGTACATTAGAGTTGAGAGAAGGAGTTAGCAGACATATAAAAAAAATGTATGGAGCAAAGGTTGATTCAGATAGAGTATTTATTGCTCCAGGCGGAAAGCCGTCAATATTTTTTGCTATTATGATGTTTGGTCAACCAGATACTGAAATTATTTATCCTGAACCAGGATTTCCAATTTACGAGTCAGTTATAAATTATAGTGGAGCAAAAGCTATTCCAATGTATCTTTCAGAAAAAAAAAACTTTTCATTTAACGCTGAGGAAGTTTTGAATTTGATAAATGAAAAAACAAGATTACTTATTGTTAACAATCCCCAAAATCCTACTGGTGGATTGATAGAAAAAAGTGAAATTGATAAATTAGTAGATGGATTAAAAAAATTTCCTAATGTTGCTATATTTAGTGACGAAATTTATTCCAGACAAATTTACGATGGTAAAAGTATGCCATCTTTTTTCTATTATCCAGAATTATATAATAGACTGATAGTGATGGACGGTTGGAGCAAAACATATGCAATGACAGGTTGGAGACTTGGTTGGAGTGTTTGGCCTGAAAGTTTGATTGAGAAAGTTACAAAAATGGCAATTAATAGCTACTCCTGTGTTTCATCCGCTAATCAAGTTGCTGCTTTGGCCGCACTCGAGGGTCCACATGATTTTTTAGACGATATGATGAAAAAATTTGACAAAAGAAGAAATCTTATTGTTGATGGATTAAATAGTTTACCGGGTATCAAATGTAACAAACCTGGTGGGGCGTTTTATGCTTTCCCGAATGTCAGTGAAACTGGAATGACTGGAGAGCATTTTTCAGAAAAGTGTTTATTTGACGCTGGTGTAGCTATTGTTCCAGGCACTAGTTTTGGCCAATCTTGCTCAGATTTTGCAAGATTCAGTTTTGCTAATTCTTATGAAAATATAGAAAAAGCATTGGAGAAAATTAAAAAAATTCTTTAATATATAGATTATGCCATTAATTTTACCAGAACCCGATAATACTATTATTGAAAATAAAAAAAATATTGTTCATGATTTGAAAAAGATTACTTCAAATATTATGTACGCCGATGATGAAATAAGACCTTATGAAACTGACGGTCTTTCAGTTTATAGACAAAAGCCAATTGCAGTAATTCTACCAGAAACAACTGAAGAGGTTTCAAATATACTTAAATATTGTCATCAGAATAAAATAAAAGTTGTACCGAGAGGCGCTGGAACAGGGCTATCTGGTGGTTCAATCCCTTTAGCTGATTGTATTTTACTTGGTATGGGGAAGTTCAATAAAATTATAGAAACAGATTTTGATAACCGATGTGTTGTAGCGCAACCTTGTGTTACTAATTTAGCAATTACTGAGTCAGTTCAACATAAAAATTATTATTATGCTCCTGACCCTTCAAGCCAATTAGCTTGCTCTATCGGAGGTAACGTTGCTGAAAATTCTGGAGGTGTACACTCATTGAAGTATGGAACTACTACTAATAATTTAATGGGAGCAGAAATTGTTTTAATGGACGGTACTATTTTAAAACTTGGAGGAAAACATTTAGACTCTGAGGGCTATGACTTGCTAGGTTTAATTACTGGTTCAGAGGGTTTGTTAGGCGTTGTTACAGAAGTCACAGTAAGAATTTTAAAAAAACCAGAATCAGTTCGAGCAGTATTAATTGGTTTTCAAACTATAGAAGATTCTGGAAATTGTGTTGCTGACATAATTGCTAAAGGTATTGTCCCTGCAGGAATGGAAATAATGGATAAACCATTGATCATTGCCACGGATAATTATGCAAAAGCAGGTTATCCACGAGACGTCGAAGCTTTATTAATTGTTGAGCTTGATGGCACTACAAGTGAAGTTGATACTTTAATTAATAAAGTTTTAGATATAGCTCAAATGAATAAAGCTTCTTATAATCGCGCGAGTAATAGCGATGAAGAAAGGCTAAGATTTTGGAAAGGACGTAAAGCAGCTTTTACTGCATGTGGAATTTTATCACCAGATTATATTTGTATGGACGGCTCGATACCGAGAAATAAATTAGCAGATGTTTTAGGACATATAAATAAGCTTTCAAAAAAATATAAACTTGATGTTGCAAATTGTTTTCATGCGGGAGATGGAAACTTACACCCTTTGATCATGTTTGATTCTAATGATCCAGTAGAGATGAGAAAAGCTGAAGATTTTGGAGCAGATATTTTAAAATACTGTGTAAAAGTTGGAGGGGTATTATCCGGTGAACATGGGATTGGAGTTGAAAAAAGAGAGTTGATGTGCGAGATGTTTAACGACAATGACATTCAGCAACAATTAAATATTAAGAATGCATTTGATAATAAAAGTCTTTTAAACCCAGGGAAAGTTTTTCCTATATTGCATCGATGTGCAGAAGCTGGAAGAATGCACATACATAAAGGTAAAGATAAGTTTCCTGACTTACCAAGATTTTAATGTCCGGACTTTTTTCTGCTAAGTCTGAACAAGAAGTTTCAGATTTTATATTTGATAACTACAATAATAATAATCCATTAGAACTAGTTGGGTATAACTCAAAAAAAATTGGAAGAATTATCCAGACATCTCAAAGTCTAAGCATGGAGTCAATGTCTGGAATTTTAGAGTATTTTCCAGAAGAGCTTTACATAAAAGTCCTACCAGGAACATCATTAAATGAAATTGAGTCCGTTCTAAAAGAAAAAAAACAATATTTAGGATTTGAGCCTAATGATTTAGGATATATGTATACTGGAAAATCAAACCCAGGATCAATCGGGGGAGTAGTTGCATGTAATTTGTCCGGACCAGGTAGATTTAAAAATGGAGCATTGAGAGACCATATTCTTGGTTTCAAAGCTGTTAACGGCTCAGGTGCAAAAATTAAATCCGGTGGTACAGTTGTAAAAAATGTTACGGGTTATGATTTAAGTAAAGTGATAAGCGGGTCTTATGGAACTCTTTGTGCTTTTACTGAAATAAATTTAAAAGTATCACCACTACCCGAATACGAAGAAACTTTCTTAATAAATAACATTAGTTACATTCAAGCATTAGAGATTTTTCAAGTAGCGCTAGACTCCTCTTTAGAAGTATCTGGAGCTTGTTTTTTTCCACATGACAATGTCTCTTTTTTTACTTTAAATGATGTAAAAAAAGACTCATCAGCATTAGGGCTGAGAATACAGGGTCCCAAATCTTCAGTGACAGAGAGAATACAAAGTTTGAAAAAAATTTTTAAAGATGAATCAGTAATAATATTAGATATGTTTCAAACCTCGATTTTCTGGAGAGAAATTAAAAATTTAGAGGGTTATGCAAATACAAAAGGATATATCTGCAAGGTATCTTTACCTATTACTAATATGAGAAATTTTTTAAATCATTTTGAAAATAAAGAATATAAATATTTTCTTGATTGGGGTGGAAATATTGCATGGTGTTTATTGTCAAGCATTGAAGATATTGATCAAATGAGAATATTTTGTCTAAAGCATGACGGGCACTTAACTGTATTTAGAGCAGATGATAATTTTAGAAAAAGTAGTGAATTTTTAACTAACTCAGACACGCAAATAAGAGTATTATCGAAAAAGTTAAAAGAAAGTTTTGACCCCAAAGGTATACTAAATCCAAATAAGATGTATGCAGGTATATAATGCAAACAAATTTTAAAAAAAATCAGTTATTAGATCCAGAAATTCAGAATTCAGAAAAAATATTTAGAAAATGTGTTCATTGCGGAATGTGTAACGCTACTTGTCCAACTTATCAAATATTGGGTGATGAATTAGATGGTCCCAGAGGAAGAATATACATGATTAAAGATATGTTGGAAAATAATAAACCAGCTAGCAAAAAAATTGTAAAACATATTGATAGATGTTTGTCTTGTTATGCTTGTTTAACAACTTGTCCTTCTGGTGTAGATTATATGCATCTTATTGATCATGGAAGAAATCATATAGAGAGAACTTACAATAGACCTATTTTTGAAAGACTTCTTAGAGCAATGTTAGCGTTCGTCTTGCCTAAACCTGGATTATTTAAATTCTTATCTATGATTGTTAGATTTACAAAACCATTTCATTTTTTGTTACCAAACAAACTGAAACAAATAGTATCTCATATACCTAATACTTTTTCATCGTCAGTATTTCCTGATAATTTAGTTTTTAAACCAGACAAAAAGTCTATTTCTAAAGTTGCGCTTTTAACTGGGTGCGTTCAAAAAGCTATATCACCAAATATTAATGATGCTTCAATTAATGTACTTTTAAGACACGGTATCGAGGTTCATATTTTGAAAGAAGTAAAATGTTGTGGGTCTTTAACCCATCATTTAGGTAAAGAGAAAATTTCGCATAAATATTTTATTGCAAATATCAATGCTTGGTACAGATTATATGAAAAACATAAAATTGATGCAATTTTAGTAAACACCTCAGGATGCGGAACAACTATTAAAGATTATGGATTTATTTTTAAAAATCATCCAAATAAACTTTTGAGAAAAAAAGCAAAATTAGTGAGTGATATTGCTTTAGATATTACAGAGTATTTGGAGGAGTCTATTAAATTAGATTTTACAAGATCAAATCATACAAAGCGTTACAACATTGCCTATCACTCTGCATGCTCCATGCAACATGGTCAAAAAGTTCATACTCAACCTATAGAATTACTTAAAAAAACTGGAAATAACATTTTAGAGATACCTGATGGACACTTATGTTGTGGTTCTGCTGGTACATATAATTTATTACACGATGAAATAGCTTCTGAATTGCTTAAAAGAAAATGTGAGAATATCAAAAAAATTAAACCTGATATTATAGCCGCAGGCAATATTGGATGTATTAATCAAATAGCTAATGGAATTGAGATACCTATAGTTCATACCATTGAATTAATAGATTGGTTTACTGGAGGTAAAAAACCTTCACAATTAAACAGACCATGAAAAAAGTCCTTGTTACAAGAAAATTGATAAAAGAAAACTCTGAAAGAATATCAAAAATTTTTGATGTTAAGTTAAATAACGATGATACAATATTTTCATCAGATGAACTACTGAAATACTCAAAAGATTGTGATGGTATTTTAACCTTTCCGACTTCCTCGTTAAATAAAGATTTAATTATGGCATTGTCTGATAGTGTTAAAATTATTTCTAATTATGCGGTCGGTTTTGGTAACATCGATATTGAAGCTGCAAAGAATAAGGGGATAATCGTTACAAATACTCCAGATGTTCTAACTGATGCAACAGCAGATATATCCATTTTATTATTACTTGGTGCATCACGTAGAGCTTATGAAGGACGTAAAGCTGCTGAAGGGCAAAATTGGAAATGGTCATCAGATTATTTGATAGGTAAACAAATGACCGGCAAAAAGTTAGGTATTTTGGGAATGGGAAGAATTGGTAGAGCCGTAGCTAAAAGAGCCAAGGGATTTGATATGGAAATACATTATCACAACAGAACGCGTTTAAGTCCAGAACTAGAACATGGAGCGATTTATCATGAGGATATTAATGATTTATTTAAAAATAGTGAATTTTTATCTATTAATTGTCCGGGATCAAAATCTACAGAAAATTTGATTAATGAAAAAACTCTAAAAAATTTTCCTAACGGTGTTGTAATTGCTAATGCTGCTAGAGGTGAAGTTATTGATGATGAGGCTATGATTGAGGCAATGAAAAGCGGTAAAGTTTTTGCTTTGGGATTGGACGTTTACCGTGGCGAACCTAAAATTAATAACAAATATTTAGAATTAAATAATTTATTTTTATTACCTCATTTAGGAAGCGCTACAATTAAAACAAGACTATCGATGGGAAACAAAGCTATAGATAATTTAGATAATTTTCTTAACAAAAATATTGAACCTACGGATCGTGTAAACTAATTTTTTAAAATTATACAATGAAAATTTTAAAGATTATAATTTTTTTAGGATTAATTGCATACTTCTCTATTTTACTATTCATGTATATTTTTCAGAGAACTTTCATGTACCATCCAAATGTAAAAAATACAGATACAACAGCGATCCAATTTGATTATAAAGAAGTTTTTATAAATTCTGAAAATAATATTAAGTTAAAATCTTGGTTTAAATACGCAAACTCTAATATGAAAACTATTTTGTTTTTTCACGGTAATGCAGGTGAGTTAGGTGCAAGGGTTTATAAATTAAATAAATTTCATGATTTAGATTTAAATTTTCTTATCATTTCTTGGCGTGGTTTCAGCGGCAATAAAGGAAAACCAACAGAGCAAGGGTTATACAAGGATGCTAAAAGTGCAGTTTCATGGCTCGAAGAAAAAGGAATTAAAAAAAAAGACATTATTTTATACGGAGAGTCATTGGGAACAGGTGTTGCGGTTGAACTTGCAACGAAAGATCAATACTCAGGAATTATATTAGAGTCTCCATATACTTCTATGATTGATATGGGAAAGAGGTTTTATCCATTTTTACCAATCAGCATTTTACAAAAAGATAAATATAGCTCTCTTAAAAAGTTGAATATGATTAAATCGCCAATTTTGGTTTTACATGGTAAAGCCGATACATTAGTTCCATTTTACATGGGTAAAAAAATCTATGATGCTGCTAATGAACCCAAGTACTACTATTTTCCAGACCTTGACAATCATATGATGACTTATGACCAGAATATGCTGAAAATTTTATCTAATTTTGTGAATGAAATTTCTAAGCAATAGGTAAGCCATTCTTTACTTTTTGAGATGGATGAAACAATACTACTTTTCCATCTTCTTCAATTGCACCTAAAATTAAAACCTCCGAATGAACTCCTGCTATGTTTCTTGGTGGAAAGTTACAGACTGCCATAATCTGTTTATTGATTAATTCATTTGTTTTATAGTAACTCGTAATTTGTGCAGAAGAAGTTTTTATCCCTACTTTTTCTCCAAAATCAATTTTTAAAACATACGCAGGCTTTTTTGCTTTTTCATTAATGGATGCTGCTATAATTGTACCAGTGCATATTTGAACTTTATCATAATCTAAATATGTAATTTGTTTTTTCATTTTTTTAAAAAAGCATTTGTAAAATTTTCGGCATCAAACGGTTGTAGATCATCGTCTTGTTCACCA
>MDTD01119053.1_pt1 | contig 13652 bp, 15 predicted proteins | sample 811221 | NCBI WGS metagenome assembly MDTD01 (sample SAMN05326646, study PRJNA326480) | marine metagenome | isolation source: seawater | place: Pacific Ocean: South West | collected 2011
ATCTCTCTTATAAGAGTTTTAATGATAAAAGTAATCTTTAATTCTTAGATTTCTATTATGCAAAAAATGCATTTTTAAAATTTTCTTATAATATAATTATTATACTAAGTTTATTATTCTTTTTAATACAAAAGAAAATTACATAAATATGGGAAATATTTTTAAAAAGTTAAAAAAACAATTTATTTATAATATTTATATTACGTTAATACCTTTTTTTCTTTTTCTTTCTTTTAAAAGACTGCTTATTATTTTTTTTAAATTCACTTTTAAGGTCTAATTTAATATTTTCTATTTCTTCAATTGGCGCCAAATTTGACTTATAAAGATTAATCAAAGCTTTAGCCAAATCTCTTGTTGAGTAAATTTCAATCAATTTTTTAACAAATTTATCATCTGTGTTTAATTTAGATACATTAGATATTTTTTTTAAAAATTGTGTATTTTCATTTTCTTCGATTATTTTTCTTGATAAATTTTTCTTTAACTTTGGAAAAACTCTAGCTTGTTCAACAATTCTTTTATAATTCCTTAGATTATTTGGAGAAAATATTATAATACATAAACCATGTTTTCCTGCTCTACCTGTTCTGCCACTTCTATGAATTAAAATTTCAGAATTTCTGGGAAGATTTGCATGAATTACAATATCTAAGTCAATTATATCAATACCTCTAGATGCCACATCCGTAGCTATACATATCCTACAACTACCATTTTTAATACTTTGAAGTGCTTTAAATCTTTCTTCTTGTTTTAACGCTCCTGATAGAGCCACGGCGTTAAGTCCACGATTATGTAACCGCGAGTGAAGTCTTGTTACATCATTTCTTGTTGAACAAAAAACAATGATTGTTTTATTTGAATAATATCTAATTAAATTAAATGTAAGATTTTCAATATCACTTTTTTTCACATAATAAGCTTCATATGAAATATCTGTATGAGCATTTAATTTATTACTTATATTTATTTTAATTGGTTTATTTTGATATTTATTAGCTAAATCTATTATTTTTTTTGGAATTGTTGCTGAGAACATAGAAATTCTAGCTGATTTTGATATTTGAGAAAGAATAGCTTTGAGATCTTCTTTGAAACCTAAGTCTAATATTTCATCAGCTTCGTCTAAAATAACTGAACTAACACGAGACAATAATAATTTATTTTTTCTTAAGTGGTCATGGATTCTTCCTGGTGTACCTATTAATAAAGAAAATTTAGTTAAAAGATTTCTTCTTTCTTTTTTTATTTCCATTCCACCAATTGTAGTTATTACCTTTATATCTTCACCTTTAAAAAACCAACAAGCTTCTTCATAAACTTGAATGGCCAATTCTCTTGTTGGTGCAACAATTAGTACATTAGGAGAGCTATATTCATTTATTTTTTTTAAAGAAATTTCATTTTGTATTGATAAAAAATATGCAATTGTTTTTCCTGATCCTGTTTGACTGGTAACTAAAAGATCATTTTTATTTTCACTAATTTCCAATATCTTATTTTGTATATCGGTTAATTTAGTAAAACCCTTAGCCAACAAATTTTGATAAATATTAGAATTTTTGATTTTTGATATTGACATAATGACCTAAATAATTTGATCATTAGTAAACCAAATTTATATTAATATTTAAGTACATTAAATATTGTATTTTGTAAAGATAAGCTTTGTTTAACTTTTTATTTAAAGTAAATAATTTCAAAGGCAGGATTTTCACCCTGCCTTTAAATGATTAATTATGAAAACATGTCTGAAGTAATACCTTCATACCAACCAATAGATTCTTCATAAGTAGCTTTTCTAAGATCACTAGATTCACCTGTTTTTGATATAAATTTACTGGTAACATCAATTTTTTCAGATCCGGCTTTATAACTAGCACCAACCTTAACACCATCATTAGTAGCAACAAGAGACCAACAGGTATTTGAATATCTAGCAGGAAAAATTTTACTTCCTGTCAAGCTACCTCTAATGTGATTTGCTGCCACTTTTGCTTGGCTATTTGCTGAAAAACCAGATTTAGGCATTGATTTAGCTATAGAAGCATCACCTAAAACATATACATTTTCATCTGCTTGTGATTGCATAGACCCAGCAACAATTGGGCACCAGTCACCTTTATTTACGCCAGCAGACATAGCTATTGCTCCAGCTTTTTGTGCAGGAACCACAGAGGCAGCATCAGCCTTAAATGTATCTAAATCAGTTTCAAACTCCATTGTGGAAACATTTATATTTTTTATTCCACCATGAGTTTCTGGGCCAATCCATTCTATCATACCTGGATAATGTCTTTGCCATGCTTCCTGAAAAAGACCCATTTTAGAAAATTTCTTTTTAGGATCTAATACTACAATTTTTGCAGTTGGATTAGTTTTTTTAAACTGATGAGCAATCATCGAAACTCTTTCATAAGGTCCTGGCGGACAACGGTATGGGTTTGGTGGAGGAACCATAACAAAGGTACCGCCCTTTTTCATACCCTTAACTCTATTTTTTAATAATTGAACTTGAGTTCCAGATTTCCATGCATGAGGCATTTTTGATTGCGCCTGAGCAGAATAACCATTAATTGAGTCATATTTAAGATCAATCCCAGGTGAAATTACTAATTTATCATATGATATACTTCCACCTGACCCTAAGCTTACCTTTTTAGCTGCAGTGTCGATTGAAGTAGCCCATTCATGAACAACATTCACTCCTCTATTTACAGCAAGACCGTAATAATTATGACCAATGGAGCCATAATTACGGAAGTCACCTAGATATAAATTTGAAAAAAAACAAGTATAGTATCTTTTGGATGCTTCAACTAAAGTAACATCAACTTTTCCTTTTGAATCTTTAGCAATATACTTGGCTGCAGTCGCACCACCAGCACCACCTCCAATTACAACAACTCTTGGTAAAGCTCCAAAAGCAAGTGATGGCATGGAAATTGTGGCAGCAGATGCAGAAAGTAATTTTACGAAAGAACGTCTAGTATATTTAGACATTTAACCTCCTCTACTGTAGTTAATTTTTATATCCAAATAGGATATATAAAATGATATCAGTTAATATTGTATTGTAAATTAAAAAAAATGATAAATTATTTTAAATCATTAAAATATAAAGCTAAAGAGGCAATTTGCTCGTTGTCCAACCTTCCAGCAATCATTTGCATAACAGGATTATCCATTTCTTTTTTTTTATAAGCTATCATAATGGTAACAAATACATCTTTATCATAGCCTACAATTGATGGTATAGCTTTATCAGTTTTAGCTTTATGACAAGTCACGCATTCACCAGCCAAATGTTGACCATATTCCTTGTCGCCTAGAGCAAGAATTTTTTCATCTGCGAATAAGTTTTTAAAAAATCCAAAATATAAAAAACAAATAAAGATAAAAAATTTCATCTTAATATTAAATATTAAATAAGTAATAGTTGTCAATTGATATGTAAACGTAATATAAATTGTCTTTTGACTAATTTTAAAAGTTACATTCCAATAACTTTTACATTATTAGAGTATTGTGGGCTAACAATCTTTAAGTCTGAAATATAGTTTTCTAGTAAAGAATAAATTTCTGGGCCTTTAACATTTGGATTAATTGATCCCCAACCACCAACAATATATTTTTTTGAGGATTCAATTTTTTTTCCAGTTGATGTGATTACCATATCATTAATCCTACTTCCTATTTTTTCTTTTGGACTACAAGTGTAAGAAAAACCACCTACTCTCACCATGTCTCCGCCTTGTTGAAAAAATGGATCAGGGTTAAAAATATTATCACATACATCCTCTAAAATTTCTTTAATCATTTTACCAGTCATTTCTATTCTATAAACTTCAGGATAATTCATTGATGTTTGAGAATATATATCATCTATTGTTATATTTTGGCCAGGCAATAAAGTAGTTCCCCATCTAAAGCCAGGACTTAAAGAAATTTCAACATCTCTTTCTTTAATGATTGCATCACAAATAACATTATCCCATGAACCATTAAAATTTCCTCTGCGATATAGTAAAGTGTTAGCTTTACCAACTACTTTATTACATTCATTTTCATATGGTGCTCTTAATTTCTTAATATGATTAGACATTTGAGGTTCAGGATCAATTACATCAGAAAAAATTGGTATAAGCTTTGATGAATAATCAACTACCCTACCGCTCTTCACATCAAGATCAATTCTTCCAAGAAATTTCCCATGTGATCCAGATGATAAAATTAATGTATTATTAACTTTCAAAGCTTCAGGTACTGCATCATGTGTATGACCAGTTAAAATTACATCTAAATTTTTTAATATTGATGCAAGTTTTCGATCAACATCAAAACCATTATGAGACAATAAAATAACAACTTCAGCACCTTTTTTTTTTGCTTTATTTATGTTTTTTTGAATTAATTCAGGTCTAATTCCAAATGACCAACCCTCAACCAAATACCTTGGGTTAGCAATTGGCGTATAAGGAAAATGTTGCCCAATAACGGCAATATTTATACCTCCTTTCTCATAAAATTTAACGCCCTCAAATACCGGTTCATCCCATTCGGTATCAAATACATTTCCGCCTAGAAATGGATAGTTCATTTTATTAATAAGTTCATTTAATCTATCTTTACCAAATGTAAATTCCCAATGCCCCACCATAGCATCTGGTTCAAGTAAGTTCATTGCTGAAACCATATCATCGCCTTGAGTTTTAAGAGATGTATATGAGCCTTGCCAAGTATCACCGCCATCTAATAAAAGTACTTTGTTATCACCTCTTTCAGCTCTTATATTTTTAATTAGATTTGCAGTTCTATCTAATCCACCTAATTTTCCATATTCCTTTGCTAAATTCACATAATCAATCATAGTATGGGCATAGGATAACGGTGTATTTGGTTTAATTCCAAAATATTTTAAAAAATCAATACCAACTAAATGAGGTGGTATACCCTCGTATTTTCCAACACCAAAATTTTGTGAAGGTGGACGAAAATATACAGGCTTTAATTGTCCATGAAGATCTGTTAAATGTAAAAGTGTGATTTGTCCTTTGCTATCAAATTTCATCAAGTCATCTTGAGTTAAAGATTGTCTTGCTGCTACAGAAGTTATAGAACGGGTGCCAACAAATGCTGTTGCAACTGCAGCTAATTGTAAAAACTCTCTTCTAGACTTCATGTATTATCTACATTAAACAGTTATTTTTTTATGATTTTTCATCTTCTGGTGTAACATCTATATCTCTAGCTTTTCCGATTATTTTTGTAGATATATTACAATTTTTCATGCAAGGGCTCCCATTAAAATTTTTAACGTCAGGCCTAGGATCTGGAAGTAGAAAACCATTTCTATTTGGCATCTTAATCTTTCCTATATTCTTATTAGATAAAATAAAATCATCTTCTATTATATCATTCATATTTAAAAGATAAGCAACAATTTTATAAGTTTCATCGTGTGTTAAAGATTGAGCTTCTCCAAATGGCATGGATCTATAGACATAATCATAAATAGTTGATGCATAAGGCCAGTAACTTCCTGTTGTTTTTACTGGATCATGTGAATTTAATGTTCCTAAACCACCAACTAATTCTGGCCATCTATCAATTCCTTCACCAAAATCACCATGACATGCCGCACACCTTTCGGCATATACTTCTTCTCCAGATATTGCATCACCTTTTCCGATTGGAGCCCCCTTTCCATCAGGTCTAACATCAATATCCCATCCAGCAATTTCTTCTTTTGTAGCAATTTTACCAATATTGAATTTTCTGGAATCGGCATAAGAGATAGATGTAAATAATACTGATATTAAAAACAGTAATAAAATTTTAACCAAGTCTAACATTATCAACCTTACCATTTTTCGAAACGAGCCATGTTGCTATAGAATTGTTATGATAAATAGAATTCAAACCTCTTATTTTTTGTAATTCTTTAATTGTTGGTTGAACGTAATTAGTTTCATCAATAGCACGGGATTGTAATAGTAACTCTTGTCCATTCCATTCAAATGGAATAGTAAAACGTGTAAGAGATTTATTTAAAATTGGCTCATGTAATTTTGCAACTTTCCAATTTTTACCACCATCTACGGACACATCAACTCTTTTGATCTTGCCTCTTCCCGACCATGCAAGACCCCTTATTTGATGTATTCCTTTTACTTTAATCGATTTCTCTGGACAAGGAGATGTAATTACTGATTTAGCATCCATTACCCATGTAAACATTCTAGCATTACCGTCAGACAATAAATCAGTATATTTTGAGGTTTCTTCTCTAGTCATATAAGGTTTATCACCAAATTCTAATCTACGTAACCATTTAACCCACATATTTCCTTCCCATCCAGGAACAACAAGTCTTATAGGATAACCTTGCTCAGGTCTTAAAGCTTCACCATTCATTGCCCATGCAATAATGCAGTCTTCCTTGATTTTCTCAATAGGTATCGATCTAGTCATTCCTGAAGAATCACTTCCTTCTGCAAGTATCCATTTTGCATTGTTTTTTAGACCAGTTTCTTGAATTAAATCTTTTAATCTAACACCTGTGTATTGAACGTTATGAACCATTCCAAAAGTATATTGGCAACCGTTCAACTGGGATCCCTTCCATTCCATTCCACCATTAGCAGCACATTCAAGAAAGTAAAATTTATTTACCTGTGGAAATCTCTTAAGATCGTCTAAAGTAAAAATCATTTCTCTCTTGACCAGGCCATTTATCATGAGTCTATAATCTTGAGGATTTATAATTGCAGTTCCCCCATGATGTCTTTCAAAACATAGTCCATTTGGTGTAACAATTCCTTCAAGATCTTGCAATGGAGTAAAATTTACAGATGATTCAGAGCTCGCAGTTAACCATTCTACATTTCTACGAATAACATGATTTTCAAATTCAGAAGGCATTCCATATGGATTTGCATCAACACCTTCACCTAATCCTTCTGTCCATTCAGGGACATTTGGAGGCAAATTACTTTTATTATTTTCTCTAGCAAATAAAGTTTTTGATGATATAGAAAAAGCACTTAAACCAGCTCCTGCTCTTATTAATGTTCTCCTTGAGATTAATTTATTTTTTTTTTTATTCATTTTAAGATACTTTTATTTTTCTTTTCATAGTGTATTTATTTCCATCATCATCTATCCATTCAAAATTAAATGCACCACTTTTTTTAACTTTAAATGGAAATGCTATGTAGGGATTTGTTGAAATTGAAGGTTCTAATTTCATTTTAAATATTTCATTTCCATCAAATTCTACTCTAAATGAATTTATGATTTGTCTAGGTATGTTTTTACCATCTTTATCTTTCATTCTCCCACTATGCATAGGGTGTCTTATAAGTGTTTTAATCTCAATAACTTCGTCCACAGATGCCTTTTTTGGGACCTTACCTCTAGGTTTTACTGATGACATATTATTCTCCTAACTTTATCCACCACAACCACCAATAGTTACTTTAACTTTTGACTTTGTCATAAAAAATTCTCTCTTATTATTCTCAGCAATTAGATAAACATTTTGAGTTTTTGAAAGTCTTATTCTAGTTGTAGCTGAGCAAACACCCATATCAGGAGAAAAAGAAAACTTAGCAACATCAGGAGCAGGGTTGCCATCTGCTAAAATATAAACGTTCTTGATATGATCATCATTTGACATTTCGCTTTCAATTTCAAAATTCACTTTTACTTGATTTCCATTTTCCGCAATTTCAGGTAAGTCCAAAAAAATTTCTGAATCTTTAGTCCCTTTATTCTCTGTTATTTCATCAATCCTTTTAAGTACTTTATCTTTACTAGCAAAAGCAATTTTTGAACTAGCTATATATCCAGCAGATCCAAATATTAATCCTATCGCATATCTTCTAGATATATTTTCCATTTTGTGTAATTTCATATTTTTACCTTAATACTAAAAATTATCCAAATATACCCCCTATGGTATATATAAATGAGATTAAGTAAATAAAAAAAAAATTACTTTTCTATAATTTCATCAATTTGCCACCAAAACATTTCAGGATTTGAATATCCAGAAATTCTACCAATTTCAATTTTATTTTTTAAAATAACAAATGTTGGAGTGATATTCGTATTAAATATTCTTGATTTCATTTTTAAATCAATTTGATCAACGTAAAATCTTTGTAAAGGAAGTTTTTTAGATATTTCAGTTTTATTATAAACTTTACCAACTTGCTTTTCCCAAACTATACAATAAATACACTTTTTATCAGTTAACATTAACATTATAGTTTCAGCACAAGATGCGTTAGAAAATAAAAAAATAAAAAGTAAAAAAAATATTTTTTTAATCACAATAACTCATAGACATACCCATACCCAGTATGGTATATGAATATGATCATATTGTAAATCTCAAAGCTTAAAAATAGATTTATAATTAATAAATTTTTTTAAATGGTAAATAATTATGAATACTGAAAAAGCAGATATATTAGATTTAAACAATAAACATTTAATTTTTAGACTTAACAGAGCTGTAGGTCAAATAGAGGCTATTAAAAGAGATATTATTAAAAATCCTAAAGATCAAGATTGCCTTAAAACATTTCAACAACTAAAAGCAAGCATAAATGCTTTAAAAAAATTTGGGGAAGTATATATGAGTGAACACCTCGAGGATTGTTTAAATCAAGGAATAAGTAAAGAAGATATTGCAAAAAATCTTAAACCAATTCTTAATGGTGTTTTTAAACTTTAACTTATAATACAAATATAATTTATGTATAAGTTATAATTAAAATATTTAATAAATGTCAAATTTAATTAAAAGCAACGATTTTACATTTAAAGATGAACTTCATGCTAGACCTTATATCAAGTTGGGTAATAACCTCCGAACTTTTCATTTTGCTTATCTGATAAAAGAAAATGATGAAGGAAAAGCCTGGATATATTTAGACAAATTTCTAAAACAATTAAGTTTTCAAAGTTTACCTGAGCATACTTCAAAATTTTGGGTTGCTGAAGGAAAAGATATTGTTATTAGATATGAATGTCATACCGAATTTATATCACTAACGTTAATTTATCCTAATAAAATAGAAATTAAAAATAAAAACTCACTTAATTTATTTGATATAAATTTTTTAAATATTCTTCCTAAAGAGTTTTTGTCAAAATTTCCTGGTCAACATTTCCTTTCTACTTGGATAGAAATGGTGCCTTCATCTTATAAATATAAACCAATAGATATAGAAAAATTTTTTTATCATGATAATTTTGCTGGTTCAAACGTGGCAGAAGATGGAGCCAATGTTTTTATGTCATTTAAATCAGATAGAACTGATTTTTTAAATAATGGTTTTAGAAGAGTATTTATTCAAAACAAAAACCTTAGAACAAGAAGAACAGGAAGACTTCTTCAAAGAATTGTTGAACTTGAAACTTATCAAGTTTTATCATTATTAGGTTTATCTGAGGTAAGAAATGAAACAATAAATTTAAGTATTCTCGAAAAACAAATTACGAAAATAACAAAATCTGTATCCAAAATTGCAAAAAAAAATTTACAGAAAAAGTTGATAACTTTTCCAGATTATCAAAAAGATCTAAACGAATTATCTTATGTGGTAGCAAAAATTGAAGAGATTTCTTCTTCCACTAATTACCGACTATCAGCAACATCAGCATATTATAAACTTGTAGAACAAAGGGTGAAAGATTTAAGAGAAGAAAGATTAAACTCTTTTCAAACTAATAATGAGTTTTTAAGCAGAAGATTACAGCCCGCAATTAGAACATGTGAAGCTTTTTCAAGCAGACTAGAATCTCTTGCTATTAGAGCACAAAGAGCAGATAATCTTGTAAGAACTCAAATTGAAATGAGTGTACAAATTCAAAATAAAAATTTATTAGAATCTATGGAAATCAGAGCAAGAGCACAACTTAGACTTCAAGAAACTGTCGAATCATTATCTATCGTTGCTATAACATATTATGTAGTTGGCTTAATAAGTGTTTTAGTCAATCCATTGAATTTTAAGCATGTATTTTTTAATAAAGAAATATTTTTAGCATTTTGTGTTCCTATTATATTAATATTTGTGTGGTATATAGCTAAAATGGTTAGAAAAAAGATTAACAAAATTACTTAGTAAAATTTACCATAAGATGGAAATATTATTAGCTGAATTAATTTTAATAATACATTTTTTTATATTTGTTTTTATAATCTCGTGTTTTGCTCTTATACCAATAGGTTATAAATTTAATTGGATTTGGGTTAAAAACAAATCTATTCGATTAATACATATTTGTTTAATGGGATTTATAACTCTTGAAACAATTTTGGGTTTAATGTGTCCTTTAACTAAAATTGAATTTCTTTTAAGAAATGAAACTAAAATTAATAATAGATTTTCAGAGGTTATTCACCAAATAATGTATTGGGATTTATCAAATAATTATTTTATAATTATTTATATAACTAGTTTTTTGTATTTAATTTTTCTTTGGATAATCTTTAAGCCAACATAATAATTTAATTAAGAAAATTTATAATGAATAAATTTATAATAATTTTAGTTTATTTTGTTTCAGTTTACATATGTTGTCTTTTTTTAATTTTTATTTTTCAAAGAAATTTACTATATATGCCATCTAAAGAATTTGTTGACGAAAAATTTTATTCAACCAACAAATTAGAAAAAATTAATATTATGACATCCGATGGTCTTAAATTGAGTTCTCTATACAAAAAATCAAAATTAAATGATAACAAAACTATTCTTGTTTTTCACGGTAATGCTGGCCATGTTGGCCATAGAGTAACTAAATTCAAACCATTTTTAGATAAAGGTTATGGCTTATTATTGTTAGAATATAGAGGTTATAGTAATAATTCAGGAAAACCTACAGAAGAAGGATTATTAAAAGATGCTGAAGCTGCATTAAATTACTTACTTAAACAAAAAATAAATTTAAAAGAAATAATTCTATATGGTGAATCTTTAGGAACAGCAATTGCTACAAAGTTATCAACAAAATTTTCTTTTAATTCAACTATTTTAGAAGCACCTTTTACATCAGTGGCTGACGTTGCTCAAAGTCATTACTGGATATTTCCAGCTAAGTGGTTGGTATTAGATCGTTTTGAAATATTAGAAATTATAAAAAAAATAAAATCTCCTCTATTACTTATACATGGTTACAAAGATAATATAATAAATATAAAATTTGGAAAAAAAGTATTTGAACGTGCCCCTCAACCTAAAGAGTCAATTTTTATTTTAAAAGCAAATCATAATAATCTATTTGAATTTGGTGTTATTGAAAAAATTTTAAGGTTTTTATCAAAATATTAATATAGTTTTATTTTAAAATTACCTTAATCCGTCATTACCAATGATATCTTTTTCTTCTAAGCCACCTAATCTAGCGTTTAATCTAGATCTTGAGGCTGCGGCGAATAGAATCAGAATTTCATCAGGTTTTGGAGAATCATTTATGGATACTGTTAAAGTGTCATAAAATGATCTTGCATAAAGTGCATCTTTATGAGCCAATGGTACATCTATTTCTGTGCCAGGACCACCAATTTTCCCAGTAGAAGGTATCCAAGCAATACCTCCACCAATAGCATCTCTAATAGGTTCAGCAAAAACGTTTGTTAAACAAGCATTTCCATGCTCATATTCTCCAAGAGTACCAATTATAAATGATTTACCATAACTCAATATTGGATAACCATTTGTGCATCTTATTAACCTATCTCCAAATGCAATACCAAGCTCTTTTGATGGATTAATGAGTAAATCTAAGTTCTGGGAAAATTTTCCAGCATAAGGATTTTTAAAAACGGCACCTACTACGTACTTCCTCATAGGTTTATTATTAGATTTAATTCCAGTTTCATTTTCTAAAGTCTCTTCATAATATTCTATCCACTTTCTAATATTATATCCAAATACTTTATTATTCATTTTATTTACACTATCAAATTAAATAAGATTATATTTATTAATATATACTTTTTTTTAAAAAATTCTTTCTTTTATTTTATAAATTTAAAGAAATAGTACTCCCTTTATATCAAAAGAATTGTTGAATAATTATTTGATTAATTAAATGATCCTACTTTATTTTTTTAAGTGCATCAGATAATTGCTTAAAATTTTTAACAACAATGTCTGGCTGATATGGTGTGTGACCAAATGGTCTTTTTCTTCTATTTACAAATGCTGTGAACATACCATAAGATTTTGCGCCAACACAATCAAAAGCATGGTTAGCAACAAATAAACAATTTTCTTTTCTAATTTTAGTCTTCAAAATAGCTAATCTATATGTTTGCCAATGTGGTTTAAAATAACCTGCTTCTTGGGCAGAAATTGTATAATCCATATCAAAACCAATGTATTGTTTTGCATTTTCCAACATATCCTGATCTCCATTTGAAAGTATCCCTAGTTTAAACCCATTTTTTCTTAATTTATTTAACGACAATATAACGTCTGGAAAAGGTTTTAAAACTTCTATTTGCTCGATCAGCCATTCAACTTCTTTTTTTGTATATTGAATTTTACATCTATCCATTACATATGAGACTGCATTTTGACCAATTGTACGATAATTTGTATGATTATTTTTACTCAGTGCATCAATCATCGAGTTTTCAAAATGAGTTCTTCTCCACCAAGTAACAAACCGATTAGGATCACCATTCCATTTTTTATTTTTCAAAAAAGGAATAACAGCTTCTGTTAACCCCTTCTGCATATCAACTATTGTTCCATATTGATCAAAAATAATTAATTTTATTTCTTTTTTTATAGCTTCAAATTTACTCATAACTTATTAATAAATTTAAAGTTAAAATAATAAATTTTTTTGATATAATATCATTATCAAAATTATAAATATGAAAAATACTATTTCAAATATAAAAATTCAAAAATTTTCTCCAAATTTAGGAGCAATAGTTACTGGTGTCGATTTATCTAAAGGGGTAAATGATGATCAATTTAAAAATATTGAAAAAGCCTTTCTGGATTATCAAGTACTATTCTTTCAAAATCAAAATGAGATTTCCCCTGAGTTACACTTAAAGTTAGGAAAATTATTTGGTGAATTACACGTGCATCCAGCTGCTCCATCAATGAATGGGTATCCGGAAATTTTTGAAATTCATGCACATAAAGATAGTAAAGTTGCTAATGGTGAATTTTGGCATTCTGATGTATCTTGTGATTATAAACCGCCTCTTGGAACAATGTTACAGTTACATATTCTTCCTGAAACTGGTGGAGATACTATGTTTTCTAACATGTATGCAGCTTATAACGAATTAACTGATAAATATAAAACTTTATTAGACGGTTTAATTGCAATTCATGAATCAGAACATCTTTATATAGGCAGATATAATGATAGAGGTGTAAATAAGGATGATATTAAAACACCTGTAGCAAAACATCCAGTAATCCGAACACATCCTATTACTGGTAAAAAAGCTATTTATGTTAATAGAACTTTTACAACTGGAATTGAAGGAATGAGTAAATATGAAAGTTCATCAATATTAGAATTTTTATTTAATCATTGTGAGCATGTAAATTTTCAAATTAGATACAGATGGAATAAAAACGATATGGCATTTTGGG
>MDTD01157668.1_pt1 | contig 13650 bp, 12 predicted proteins | sample 811221 | NCBI WGS metagenome assembly MDTD01 (sample SAMN05326646, study PRJNA326480) | marine metagenome | isolation source: seawater | place: Pacific Ocean: South West | collected 2011
AAATGGAGCGGGAAACGAGGTTCGAACTCGCGACCTCAACCTTGGCAAGGTTGCGCTCTACCAGCTGAGCTATTCCCGCATACTGCCAGTGTAACCCTCTAGAGAGCGTTATCAACTGCTTTACTGCGCTGCGTCCCTCGCTTCAGCCTTCAGCATTACCTCGAGGTACTTCCACATGGACCAAAGTGTCAACACGACGGCTAGCGCTAGGGAAATAAAGGCAACGATAAGGAGTAAATCGTCGTAGCCCTCATCCATCCGCCAAAGTAGACCGATAATCGCCACCATTTGAAGTGTTGTTTTGAACTTGGCGACAACCGTTACCGCAACCGACTGGCTGTCTCCGCGCCTCGCCATCCATTCACGCAAAGCGCTGACCAATATCTCTCGACCGATAATGACGATGGCACTCAGTGTCACCCACAGGGAGTCATAGTGATCGACGAGGAGCACCAATGCCGTCGCGACGATCAACTTATCAGCAACCGGATCTAGAAAGGCACCAAACTCACTTTCTTGATCTAAGGTTCGAGCCACCCAACCATCGAGCCAATCAGTGATGGCCGCGACCACGAAGATAATCGCCGACGTAATGCCCGCGTAGGGACCAGCCAAGTAGAATGCTCCCACCATCAGAGGGATACACAAAACTCGCAGGAGGGTCAGTATATTCGGGAGATTCCAGCTCACAGGTTTTCCAAAATCATTGCTCTACGGTGTGTAGATGGTCGTAGATTGTCTGCGCAAGGGTGGCACTGATGCCGTCGACTTTGCAAATTTCTTCGACTGACGCATTTTCAACGCCTCGAATGCTGCCAAAATGGCGCAACAGATCGCGTCTTCGCTTCGCACCAACGCCTCCAATTCCCTCCAGAGTTGACTGTTTTCGAGCTTTACCACGCCTGCCTCGGTGCCCACTGATCGCAAACCGATGGGCCTCATCCCGAATCTGCTGAATCAGGTGCAACGCCGGATTATCACCCCGCAATTGACTCTCTGCTCCCGTATCACCATCTATCAGCGTTTCAAAACCGGCTTTTCGGGTTGTCCCTTTGGCAACACCCACCACCTTCACTGTGGTGAGCTCGAATTGCTCCAATACCTGCTGCGCCTGCGATACCTGCCCTTTACCTCCGTCGATGAACAACACGTCCGGCAAGGTCCCCTCGCCTTTGGATAAACGACGATACCGACGCTCCAACGCTTGTTGCATAGCCGCGTAGTCATCACCGCCAGTAATGCCATCAATGTTGAACTTACGGTAATCCGCTTTTCGTGCGCCATTACTGTCAAACACCACACAGGAAGCGACAGTTGCCTCACCTGAGCTGTGGCTGATATCAAAGCACTCCATACGCGTGGGGGTCATATCGAGGTCCAGCTGGCGTCTCAGGGCCTCGAGGCGCCCTGCCATGGTCTGTTTTCCACTGAGGAAAGACTCAAGATTGCTATCAGCTGTCTGTTTAGCCAGCTGAAGCCAGCGCGCTCGCGCATCGCGAACCTGCGTTTTGATAACAACTTTCCGCTTTCCCTGCTCAATGAGGGTGTCACAGAGCAGTTGCGCATCATTTGGCTTGTGACTGACCACAATTTCCTGCGGAATGGTTTGACGGCCCGACAGATAAAACTGAGGAATAAAAGCGTCTAGTACGGATGTTTCGTCCTCGTCTAACTGGGTCGCCGGATAATATGTGCGCGACCCCAGCACGCGGCCCTCCCGAACGAAAAGCACTTGGATACAGGCCTGCCCGTGAGCCTGTTTCACCGCCAGAAGATCAAGCTCACCCCTTGAGCCCTCAATTCCTTGGGCTGATTGCACATCCTGAAGTCGCTGGAGCTGATCTCGGTACTCAGCCGCCTTCTCAAATTCTAATTTCTCAGCCGCTGCTTCCATGTCGTCGGCAATACGCTTCATTACCTTTTGAGACTTTCCGCCAAGAAACAGCGCCGAGTTCTCAACCTGCTTTTGATAATCCTCGTCACTGACCAAACCCACGCAGGGCCCCGAACAACGACCAATTTGATACTGAAGACAAGGGCGTGACCGATTCCGGAAGTAGGATTCCTCACACTGACGCACCTTGAATACCTTTTGCATCAAATGCAGAGTCGATCGAACGGCGCCAGCGCTAGGATAAGGACCAAAATACTCGCCCTTTCGGCGCTTTGGACCCCGGTGAAACGCGAGTTTGGGCCACTTGTCCTCGGACGACAGGTAAATATAGGGATATGACTTATCGTCCTTGAGAAGAATGTTGTAAGGCGGGTGATTCTCTTTGATTAAATTGTGCTCCAAGAGAAGTGCATCGCGCTCTGTGGTCGTCACGGTCACCTGGATGTCACGGATACGTGACACCAAGGCCATGGTCTTACCCGACAGGCCACTGGCGCGAAAGTAACTCGTCACACGATTCTTGAGGTTCTTTGCTTTTCCTACGTACAGCAGCCCACCCGCGGCGTCGTACATCTGATACACACCCGGCCGTGTGGTCAGTTGCTTTAAAAAAGACTCAGCATCGAATTTGGTCGCTACCATGCCCGTTAACCGCTTCCCACCAACTCAGGTTCCCGATCCAGCAACACGCTATATTTGTCAGAAACGGAGGAAGTAATTTTATTCGTAAATTCAATCACTTCAGATGCATACCTTGCAGACTTATTAATTACGACCAATGCATGTTTTTCGGATACTGACACGCCAAACTCCTCTACTCCGCGCCAACCCAACTGGTCAATCATCCATGCTGCACTCAGTTTAACGGTGTTGGCGTTGACGGGGTATTGAGGCATGTCCGGATAGTTGTCCTTTAAATGCTCAGCCGTCCCACGGTCAACAACCGGATTTTTAAAGAAGCTACCGACATTTGCCTCAACGCTTGGATCAGGAAGTTTTGACTGCCGGATGGCAACAACCGCCGTCAATACGTCGGAGGGCGTCACAGAATCATGAGGCACTGCCTCTCGTAACGCTGGATACGACGTGTTGACAACAGGACGCTTTGACAACCGCAAGTCAACTGCCGAAATGATCAAGTGCTTACCCTCGGCAGTCTTAAACAAGCTGTTTCTGTAGCTAAAGCAGCATTCGGCCGCCGTTAGACCCCGAATATCGCCGTTACGAGAATCAACAACATGAACACACTCGATCAACTGAGCAATTTCAACACCGTAAGCACCAATATTCTGGACGGGTGCTGCGCCCACACTGCCTGGTATAAGCGCGAGGTTTTCAAGTCCAAAGTAACCTTCAGCGTTTGCCCAAAGTACCGTCTCATGCCATTCCTCGCCCGCCTGGAAGCGAACCACAACATCATCCGCTGACTCTTCGAGTAGTTCGCGCCCCTTTAAGCCCATGTGAATGGTCATACCGGGCAAATATCGGTTCAGGATGAGATTGCTGCCACCACCCAGTACGTTGATGTTCGTCGAGCGTTTTCGTGCTTCGCTCAAGGCCTCCTGTAACTCCCCAGTCGTCGAGACGCGCGCATAGCACTCAGCAATACACTCCAGTTTCAGTGTATTTAGGCTTCCAAGCTGAACGTTGGCCTCAACCTTAAGCATTAGGGGGCCATTAAGCGTCTTACAGCATCGAGGTCTTTCTGTGTATCCACGCCGGCGGGTACGGGTTCTATTGCGTCGGCTATGCGGATCTCATGACCGCAATGCAGCGCCCGCAGTTGCTCCAACGATTCGAGTTGCTCAAGCGGTGCCACAGGTTGAGAGGCGAAATCGGCTAAAAAGCTAACGCGATAGGCATACAAACCGACGTGGCGGCGAGCTTCAGGTGGGACAAAAGTCTCATCAGCACCTCTAACATGAGGAATCGGTGAGCGTGAGAAATAATGGGCCCTACCTGATGCGTCAGATACCACTTTAACAACCGAAGCATCGTGAAAGGCGTCAGCTGTGTTGATCGGCTCGCAAAGCGTTGCGATCGATGCTTCCGGATAGCCATTCAGCAGATCCGCCACCTGCTCGAGGTTAGCTACGGGCATTAGCGGCTCATCGCCCTGTAGATTGACCACAATGGCACTTGAATCCCACGCTTTCAGACGAGCAACTTCAGCGAGGCGATCTGTCCCTGAAGGATGATCGGGGTCCGTCAGTGTCACCTCTGCTCCGTGGAGGATCATCGCTTCCTGGATCCGGACATCATCGGTCGCAACGGTCACGGACACTGCTTTTGACTGCATCGCTTGGCGCCACACCCAATAAACCAAGGGCTTCCCATTGATATCGGCAAGGGCTTTCGCTGGGAGCCGTGTCGAGCCATATCGCGCTGGGATGACAATGTGGTACATGCTGGCCTACCCGGTTATCGGCAACTAGTTACGAGCAACACGGTCGAGCAGTTGCTCCAATGAAGACATCAACGCCTCTGGCAACTGAGCTTCAACATCTATGACCCACACATTGTCGCACGCTTGTTTGTCCATTTTCACCGCGTCTTTCGCTGTGACAATCACGTACTGGGGATCGTGGGATTCCTGAATCTGTCTTAATGGCAGTAGCGCGTGATCAGCGACAGCCACTTCCGTGAACTCAAAACCCATCTGCCTCAACATTGCAAAAAACTGAGCTGGCTGCCCCAACCCGGTTGCAGCAACCAGAGACGCACCCGCAAATAGCGCTCTACCCTCATCAATGGTGAGCGCTTGTTGAGTTTTCACGGATATAAAACGTTTGGGCGCGTAGGTAAGCGCTCGAGACTCAACGCTTCCGTTTCGCTCTAACACAAAATCAACCGAAGAAAGGCGCTCTCTGGGCTCTCTGAGCGGTCCTACTGGCAGCAACCAGCCATTACCCAACCCTCTATCGGCGTCGATAACTGCCACTTCAAAGTCCCGCGGCAGCTCATAGTGCTGCAAACCATCGTCCGACAGAATGACATGAACACCAAACTCACGAATCAGACTTTTCGCTGCATTTTTTCGGGATTTACCGACAATTACCTGTGCTTTAGGTGCAGATCGCTTAATAAGCAAAGGCTCATCTCCCACTTCATCGTGGGTATGCTCCTCGCTGACCAGTAGTGAACTTTCATCGGTCGTTCTGCCATAACCGCGACTCACAACGCCCACTCTGAATCCTCTTCCGGACAAGTAACGCGCCAATGCAATCAAAGTGGGGGTTTTCCCAGTCCCCCCTGCCGTCAATCCCCCAACGACCACTACTGGCGCACCTAACGTGGCAAAACCGTTCTGGGAACGAAAGCTACGACGTAGATAAGTCATCAACATCACCAGTGGGATTAAAGGGAGAAAGATCAGTGTCCACTTGGCACCGTGATACCAAGCGTTGTTAAACGCCCTCTCCAGCCCTTCTCGTTGAGATATCATGCGTCGTTGAATCCTTGCTGGTGCAGCGACCGGTAGATTGGTTCTTGCGCCAGCAGGCTCGAATGACTGCCTGCGGCTACCACCTGCCCTTCATCCATCACTAGAACCGTGTCAGCGCTCTCGATCGTGGATAGACGGTGCGCAACCACAAAGGTTGTCCGACCTACGCGTGAGGCATCCAGCGCCGTCTGTATTAGGGATTCCGATTCGTTATCGAGCGCTGATGTTGCCTCATCTAAAATTAAGACCGGTGCTGCCTTCAGCAACGCGCGAGCAATAGCTACACGTTGTCGCTGACCACCGGATAAACCAACGCCTTGCTCACCAATGAGGGTGTCGTAATCAGACTCGAGCTCTGACACAAACCCATCGGCTTGCGCTTGCTTGGCCGCGTCGATAACAGCATCCCGAGAGCTACGGGACATGCTGCCCAGGGCGATATTTCCTGCGACGGTATCACTGAATAAATTGATAGTTTGAGGAACAAACGCGAGGTGCTCACGGTAATTAGCCAGTTCAATGCCTTGTATATCCTGACCATCGAGGGTGATCTGCCCCCCAGTTGGGGTGTAAAACCGCGCCAGTAGCTTAACAAGCGTACTCTTCCCACTACCGGATCGGCCTACGACGGCAACTGTTTGCCCTGACTCAACCGCAAAGCTGACATTAGATATGGCGTCACTCTGTGCCCCGGGATAACGAAACGCAATATTGTGAAACTCCACACGACCTTTGACCTCACCCAAGGTACTGCGACCTGTGTTTTGCTCAAGCTCGGTATCGAGTTGCTCAAAGATATCCTCGGCAGCAGCAAGGCCTCGCTGGATAATGCTCTGAATGTTACTCAGTGTCCTAATTGGCTTACCCAGCTGCGCCGCAGCGGTGATGAAGGCTACCAATGAGCCTGCACTAAACTCCTTGAGCACCGCGGGATCGAGGGCAAACCAAAACAGTGCGCCGAGTGCTAGCGCCAGTAGCGTCTGAATGATGGGTGTTGAAACAGCCTGTACAAAGGCAAGTTTCAGACTTTGTTGTTTGTTGAATCGGCTGACTGCCTCAAAGCGTTCACTAATCTGCTCTGTCGCTCCGTAAATACGTACATCATCCAGCCCGGACAGACTCTCTGCGGTAACCTCGGTCACGGAGCCCATAGAGTCCTGAATCCGCTTACTGTAGCGACGGAAATGCTTCCCAACCACGTGTACGACCAACCCTATGGCTGGTGCAACGATGAAAAATACGGCCGTGAGTTCCCAGTTCAGATAGAGCATGTAGGATACAAGGGCGATGATGGTGAGTCCCTCACGCAGCATCGTCTTAAGCGCGTCTGATGCTGCACCACTCACCTGCTCTACGTTGAAGGTGACCTTCGAGAGAAGCTCACCAGTGGAGTACTTGTCGATATGGGCTTTCGGCGCCCTAACAAGAACATCAAACAACTGTGTACGCAGCACGTGCACGACCGAGCGCGCCACTTTATTCATGAAATAGCTACCGGCAAAGAAGCCCAGTGCGCGTCCCAGCGATAGCACAACTGCCGCGACAGGAACCGCGATACGCGCATAGTCAGTCGGAGTTTTGTCTCCCGGAGGCCAAATCCATTGTGAGGCCTGCGAGACGAAACCCAGCCCAGCCATTGGCTGACCGCCCAGCGAATCGAGTAAGAACTGTGTCAGATCAGCTAGCAGGACGTTGCCAAGGCTATAGACAACGTAGCCCAGGAAACTAAGAAATAATGACCATTTGTAAGCGAAGGCGTAAGTGAGGAGCCGACCATACAACTTGGAATCTGAGACTGTCTTAACTGACTGATCTGCCAAACTATTCACCGGCTGCGGGTCGTTGCGTACTGATTGACAGGCGCTTGAACCCTAATTGACTCACTGTATCCATCGACATGACCACCATAGCATGCCGCGTATCACCGTCTGCGACGATAGATACTGGTATATCGCGTCTACTACCGGTTTTTTCAATGATAATTGCACGTAAATTTTCCGCGTCTGCAGGAAACGGTGTGCCATTCAAAAACATGGAGCCATCGGCGCTGATGACGATATCCAAGCCTTTATCCGGCTCTACTGTCTCGCCCTCTGCTTCAGGCAAATTTACCACCAGCTCACTAAGGTCAGTAAAACTCGTCGATACCATGAAGAAAATGAGAAGCAGGAAGACCACGTCGATGAGCGGCGTTAAATTCACTGCCAACGTATCCCGTCGCTGACGCTTAAATCTCACGCGGTGTAATCCTGACCGGCCCCATTGTGAATCGCATCAACTAACTTGATCGCCTCGCGCTCCAGATCGACCACAATCGTGTCAATGAGGCCGGTGTAGTAGCGGTGCATCACCAATGCAGGAATGGCCACAATGAGCCCTGCAGCTGTCGTCAAAAGCGCCTCTGAAATGCCGCCGGCAAGTGCATTCGCATTTCCTGTCCCCACGGTCGTAATTTGTGTGAAGACATCGATCATACCGACAACAGTGCCCAGCAAGCCCAGCAACGGCGCAATCGCAGCGACGGTACCAAGGGAGTTTAGATACTTCTCTAAATCGTGAACTACGTGGCTTGCAGCCTCTGAAATGCTCTCTTTCATGACCTCTCGGCCTTGCCCACGGTTGGCAATGCCCGCCGCCAAGATTGCCCCCAATGGCGAATTCGTCCGCAACTGAGCGAGTTTCTGGGCAGTCAGCTCACCCTGCTTCAAATCACGCCAAACAGTGGCCAGAAGGTGCGGTGGTGCTACTTTGGATCGGTCGAGCGCGATGTATCGCTCAATACTGATGCTTAACGCAACCACTGAGCACGCAACGATCAGTGGCATAACCCATCCGCCGGCGACGAGAAGATCGATCATAGTGTTTTCCCCAGACTGCTGCCTTGAGTATACCCACCTCAGCAGATCAAGGAAGAATCAGTTCAGGGGTGGGCCACTCGCCCAATACGGGGTCAATAAAGTTCGCATAGGGGTCACTGAAAAACGAGTATTCGCTGAGAATTCAAAACCAATACCTGCCTGGACGCCTGTGTCCCAAAGTGTGACACCTCTTCGACTGAATCGGTCCTTCACCACAGGGTGTGGATGCCCAAATTGATGGCCATATTCTGTGGTAAACACCGTATGGGTCGGCGCCACTTGATCGATAAAGTGGGCACCACTCGACGTATTAGATCCGTGGTGGGCTGCGATAAGCAGCGCTGGGGGCACTTCGAGTTGTCTGGACGCCAGTAAATCGAGTTCAACGGACCGTGAGACGTCTCCCGGCAGCAGAACACCGGACTGAAAAATCGTGAGACCAACAACACAGGAGTCGTCGTTTGAGTCATCAAGTCGCTGTCCTGTCCCAGATAAAAACTTAATGCGAACGTCCTGTCGCAACGTAATTTCTTTCCCCGGCACACAGGCGTTTCCACCAAATCCGTAGTGACTCTGAACGTCGAAATATTTGCCTATTTCCGCGAGTCCACCCGCATGGTCTGCATCTCCATGACTTACGATCAATAGGTCGATTGTTGAAATACCATTTTGCCGAAGCCACCGAACGTAACCACGCTCGATGACTGGCCGCCCTGTAAAACCCTCTCCCCCAGTGTCATACAGCATCACAGCCGTACCGCTCTTGATAACGATCGCCGTCCCTTGGCCCACGTCAGCCACGTGCAGATAAACGCTACTGTTGTTGGGGCTTGCTGATGAAAATATCGAAAAGAAGCAGCAAGCTACGCAGAGACGGATTGCCCCTCGACACTGAAAAGCTAACCAAGCTATGAGCGCCATTATGAAAATCCCAGGATGCAACCAGACGGCTTGTATCATCCCGTCGCCGTTTAGTGAGACGACATAATCCATACTCTTGAGCAGAACCTCTATGCACAGGCTACTGGCGCTCAAAAAGTGACTCGCCAACTCCGGACCAACACCCGTAAGAGTGACACCGATAAGCCCTAGCGGAAGCGCAATGAGCGTTAGCAAGGGAACGAGAAAAATGTTTGCAAAAAAGCCCACCCATGTGACCTGAGAGAAAAACAAAAGACTGAGTACGGATGAGAGGGCCACGATCAAAACATGCAAGGCTAACCACTTAGTCGGTCCTGAGGACACGGGTCGTGCGACGAAAGCTACTATGGCACCGGTAAGAATCAGACTAAGCCAAAAGCCCGGAGTCAAAGCTGAAAACAGGTTGGTTGTCAGTAATATCGCCCCTGTTGCCAAGACGATACTGAGAGGGTCAACGGACCACAGTATAGTCCGCGCAACTAGGGCTATAGCGATCATTAAAAGAGCTCGCTCAGCGGGTAGCGATGCGCCCGTGAGGACGACGTAAACGTAACTGACACTGCAAACGCCAATAGCCACGAACAGTCGAATTGGGAATACAGCGGAGACAAACAATAATCGAGTAATACCAGAGGTCAGGAGGTGAATCCAAAACGCAACCAAACTCAGGTGCAGTCCGCTAACAACAAAGGCGTGCGTCATCCCGAAGGATCGCAGCGTCTGCCAATCCGCATCTTGGAGTGAGTCTTGCCTACCCAAGACTAAGGCATGGAGATGCCTCACCGCTCTTTCTGATGTCCCGTTAGCGGAAATGAAGCCGGCGAGGGAGCCTCGCACTAACGATAGGAAAGCCCCCTCTCTACGTTGAATCTTATCGATAGACTGTATCGTGAGCTGGCTGTCTACTCCCTCGCTCCAATTGCGAACATTCCTCGGTAATGAACCCTCTGTCCACCGATACTCAGGGCGCTTGAGGCGCGCCTGACCAGTCACTATGTCACCGGGCAAGATAGGTTTCTCATCAACCGTTTTGACGGCGATCGCGGACACCGTCTTCATAGCAGGGCACTCATCTCGAGCATCATCCTCTATTAATCGGAGCGTCAACAAAGTCAGAGTGTCACCAGACTTACCCATCAAATTGACGGGGAAGTCAGTGACCTCCGCAATAAATTCAAAGGGTTCTTGAAAGCAGTTAGAACTAGGAGCGACATCTACAAAGTTGAGGAAATGGCACGCGCCAACTAACAAACCTAGAGTTAGTCCGGCAAAGTTCGTCAGGTTGTGGGTGACGAACAGCGCACCAATGCCAACAACGATCGACGAGACCCAAAAATACGTCGTTGAAAATACTAATGTCGAAAGCAAGCCGGTGAAAAAACACAACAAAAGCCTGTTTTGTTGGACGAAATCATTAAATTTCACTCGCTCGAGCGTGGCGGACCTAAGCCAACCCCTCCATACTTACCGTATACATCGAAGACTCTAAAAAGTCCTTTTAAGTTTGAAGAGCAGCAGGCCTTTTGAGCTGAAATAAGCGGATAAAGTTCTGTATAAAAATAATTTATCGGTAACTATGCCCAAGCGGTCACTCAGAAAATTTTTACCCACACCAGCACGCCTCAGAGATGTAAAGGGGTTGGGTATGTTTAGAGATCTGTTCGATCGACACGAACTTTGGCATATCAGTCGAACCTCCATCGCACGGGCGACGGCGATTGGTCTTTTCTGCTCTATGGTGCCGCTTCCAGGTCAGATGATTGTTGCGGTTTTTGTAGCAATTAGGGTTGGCGCTAATGTGCCCCTGGCATTTTCTCTGATTTTCATCACCAACCCACTCACGATGCCGGTGATTTACCTTACGGCCTACCTCTTGGGCAGCGCGTTACTAAACGCACCTGTAATTGATGCCAGCGCCGTCGACTGGCTTGATCCCACGAGCCCGGAGCTTCTTAGTATCTGGCCCTCCTTCTTGGTGGGGTGTTTTGTTATGGGCGTCCTTGTCGCGTTCTTCGGGTATTTCATTGCCGACGGTCTGTGGCGATTACGGATTGCACAGCGAATCTCGGAGAGAGCACGCCGGCGTCGTGAGAGAAAAGCACTGGAAAAAAGCGAGAGAAACAGCAATTCCCGTTAGCGCGACTCTCGCAATCCTTCGGTAATTGGCAATTTCGCTGCCGCAAACGCCGGCAGAGTACAGGACATGATCGAGAGCACCAACGCTACTCCCGGGACAAGCAGGAAGTCTTGCAATCGAATATCGACCGGGACGTAGGCCAGTGGATACACCGCAGTATCCAGTAACGGACTACCCGTCCCCAACTCAATGAATTGAACAAGCGAAGGCGCCCCCAGAGCCAGTAAAAAGCCCAATCCAGCGCCCAAAACCGCTCCGCCAACACCGATCATGGAGCCCTGAATGACAAATATCTGGGCAATATCGCTCGATGTTAAGCCTATCGCTCTCAGCATGGACGATGGCGCTCGTCGATCGGAGACCACGAGCACAAGTGAGGTGACTACGTTAAACATGGCAATGATCAAGAGAGAGGCCAACATGAGCGCAACGATCTGTCGTGACAACTGAATGGCCTGATACAAATTGCCCTGCGCTGCCGTCCAATCGGTCACCCAAAAGGCGGGCGGGAGTGTCTGGCGCAGATATCGCGCGAGCTGAGGAGCCTCAAGGGGATCAACTAGATTTAATGCGAGGGCACTGCCCTGAGATGACTCATCAATTTCAACGGACCCTCGGCCCGTCATTGAAAAGACATGGTCTATTTCCGTATCAGATGAGAGCAGAGAGACGATCTGCAATGTTCCAGGTCTGAGTATGTTTTGATCACCACCGGAAGAGAATAACGCGGATACGTTGTCCCCAACCGTGAGTCCTAGCGTGGCTGCCAGGTGAGCACCGATCACAAGCTCTCGGGAGCCTAATGAATCCACCACAGGTCGTAAATGCTCCTTGTAGGGCGCTAATGCGTCGTTTTCAGCAATGGTTAAGCGAGTAACGTGCGCATTGCCCTGAGCAACTAATAGTGCGTCGATGTCTTTAAAGCGGCTCTGTCGAGTCACGCTCTCCAATTCCGCCAAATCGGCTTTTACTTGGCCCCAATCATCCTCGGAGGCAAAACCACGTATGGTGACGTGCGGCACTAAATTCAGTATCCGAACGCGCATCTCGCGTTCAAAACCATTCATAACCGACAGCGCAGCCAAGAGAAGCGAAATGGCAATGACCATACCGAAAACGGAAAGTCGCGATAGAAACGCGGATAAGCCGTGTCCAGGATCGTATGCCTGACGCAGCGCGATATCCCAGTGAAGACGCCGCATTAGTCAGATACGCTCGATTAACCGGCCGTTAGACAGCTCATACTGTCGATCCATGCTTTGAGCGATCACAGGATCGTGGGTGACAATTACAAACCCGGTATCCTCATAGACAACATCAGTCATCAATCTCATAACAGACTCAGCCGTCTTAGGGTCTAAATTGCCCGTAGGCTCGTCCATTAGGAGGCACAGGGGTCGATTGATTAGCGCCCTTCCAATGGCAACACGCTGTTTTTCCCCTCCCGAAAGACGACTAGGTCGGTGATGTAGCCGCTCCGACAGACCAAGCTCAACTAGGAGCTGCTCTGCCATAACAAGTGCATCTTTAACGGATTCTCCGGCAATTTGAGCGGGCATCGCTACGGCCTCTAGCGCGGAAAATTCGGGCATCAAGTGATGGAACTGAAACACGAACCCAAGATTTTTGTTTCTCCAGTCGCAAAGAGCTCGCTCGTCCAGGCTCGTAAGGTCCTTGTCGCCCAGAAGTACTTTTCCTGATGTCGCTCTATCCAACCCTCCCAAGACGTTGAGAAGCGTCGACTTGCCTGCTCCGGAGGCGCCCACGATTGCAACACGATCACCGGCATTGAGCTCAAAATTGAGCTCATTAAGCACGGAGACGCTGCCAGCGGCTGAGTCGTAACGTTTTGAAATCCCTACCGCCGATAAAATGCTCATGCAGCCTCCAATCCGTCCAGCGCCAGCACAGGTGAGATCTTACTTGCACGATGCGCGGGATACACCGCTGCAATGAGACTAAGAATCAAAGAACCTAGAAGGATGTAAGCCACGTCACGCCACTGCAGATCGGTAGGCAGCCCGCCAATGTAATAGACATTGGGGTCAAACAGCGTCCACCCAAATACCGTATCTAATACCCGCATGAATGCTTCAAGATTAGTTGTCACAACGAGCCCCAGCACTAGACCTACAGTAATCCCGAGTAGTGCCAGATATAGCCCATGCAGCATAAACACCGCCCGAATGTTTGCGGGCGTTAAGCCCAGCACCCGCAGGGAGGCAATATCGGAGCGCTTCTCGGCCACTGACATTGTGAGCGAAGAAATAACACTGAACGCTGCAACAGCTATCAGGGCTGACAAAAGAACACTCACCATGAACTTTTCCATTCGAATGGCAGCGAACAGCGATTGATAGGTCTCGGTCCAGGTTACCGGAGTCAAAGCACCGTC
>MDTD01124967.1_pt1 | contig 13649 bp, 15 predicted proteins | sample 811221 | NCBI WGS metagenome assembly MDTD01 (sample SAMN05326646, study PRJNA326480) | marine metagenome | isolation source: seawater | place: Pacific Ocean: South West | collected 2011
CCAAATACATTAATTTAGTCTCATTTGTTTACTAATTTAATTAAAATGGCTAATTTTCAATGATATTTTTAGTAATTTGAAGAGTATCTTGTGGATTAATTTCTAAATTTTTGAAAGATTTATCAATATTTTGTTGGATATTATCTGTTTCAAAAAGTAACAATTGTTCAGAAGTCAAAGGAGAAAATGGGGTTTTTTCAGCTATACTTATTAGAGGTTTCATAAAATTTAATGGAATTGGTACTAGGACCCTTGTTTTATTTAAACATTTAGAAATATAACTATAAAAGTCTTTGTATGATATAATTCTTGGACCAGCTAATTCATAAATATTTTTACCTTTAATTTGTTCATTTATTATTTTTTCTACAGCTAATGAGACATCATCTATAAAAACTGGTTGGAATTTAGTAGACCCATCTCCAAAAAGAGGGATAAAAAAGGACATTTTAAATATTGGTAGTAATCTTTTTAGAAATAAATCTCCCCCTCCTATAATAACACCTGGTCTTAAGATTGTTGCATTATTAATTTTTTTGAATATTTCTTTTTCAGACTTGAATACTGCGGCACTTCTTAATGAATTTTTATGAGTATCAGCTCCAAGTCCTGAAAAAAATATGAATTGTTTTAAGTCACTATTATTTTTTAATATTTTTACTAATTTTTGATTAAATTTATAAATTATTTCATTAAATGAACCTTTTTTTTGATCGTAGGTTGTTTTTAAGTTTACGCAAATATCAGAATTAATCAAAACAGTTTGAAGCCTTTCGTCATCAAGTGAAGAAAAGCGAAAAGGAATAATTTGACCTGTAACCCCTAAAAGTCTTATTTTTGCCTCTTGTATTGATTTTTGATAGGGAACAATAATTTTATAACCATTTTTGGCTAATCTTCTTATAAGATGCTTTCCTATAAAACCTGCTCCTCCAAAAATTACTATTGATTTCATGACCTATAAAAGAATAAATGATATAATATTAAAATATACATAGTATAGGCAATAATATCAAAATGAAAATAAATCTTTATAATGGGGATATTCCTGAAAATATTAATTTTAGTAATTGTATTGCAATTGATACTGAAACTATGGGCCTCAACCCAAAAAGGGATAAATTGTGCCTTGTACAAATATCAAATGGAGATGAAATTTGCCATCTAGTAAAAATTGATATTAAAAATGAAAAACCTTTAAACTTAATAAAAATATTAAAAAATAATAAAATTCAAAAAATATTTCATTATGCTAGATTTGATGTTGCTGTGTTTAAACAAAATTTTAGAATTAACATTAGGAATATTTATTGTACCAAAATTGCTTCAAAATTGGTTAGGACTTACACAGACAAACATGGTTATAAAGATCTTTGCAATGAGTTATTAAATAAAAATATTTCAAAAATTGAACAATCATCTGATTGGGGTGGTGAATTAACTAAAGAACAACAAAAATACGCTGCGACAGATGTATTATATCTTCACCAAATTAAGGAGAAACTTGACAAAATGCTTCTTCGTGAAAAGCGGCAAAAACTTGCTAAAGCATGTTTTGACTTCATTGAATATAGAACTGATTTAGATATAAATGGGTGGGCTGAACAAGATATTTTTAAACACTAATGAATAAAAAAAATAAAATCATAAGTAGTGCAAAAAAAGCTTTTACTAAAGAACTAGGAAGTATTAAGACATTATCATCAACATTTGATAATAACTTTTATAAAGCTGTAGAAGCCATTCATAATATTAAAGGTAAAGGGAGAGTAATTGTAACTGGTATTGGAAAAAGTGCTCATATTGGAAATAAAATTTCTGCCACACTTACTTCAACTGGGACGCCTTCATATTTCATTCATGCTACCGAAGCAAGTCATGGTGACTTAGGAAGTATTCAAAAAAATGATTGTGTAATAGCAATATCAAATTCAGGTGAAACTTCAGAATTAAATAATATTATTCAATTTACTAAAAGATTTAATATATCGTTGATAAGTATAACAAGTAATTCCAAAAGTACTCTTCACAAGAATGCAACAATTGGAATTTTGTATAAAAAACCAATAGAGGCTTGTCCTCTTAACTTAGCTCCAACAACATCAACAACTATGGCAATGATTATTGGGGATTGCCTGGCTATTGCATTATTAGAACTTAAAGGATTTAAAAGTATTCATTTTAAAAATATACATCCAGGTGGTAACCTTGGGAAAGATTTAAAACATGTTAGTGAAATAATGCACACTAAAAATGCTATGCCAATCGTTAAACAAAATGAAAAAATGTCTAAAGCTCTTATAATTATGACAAAAAAAAGTTTTGGGTGTCTTGGTGTTATAGATAACAACTTTAAAATTATAGGCATAATTACTGACGGAGATTTAAGAAGAAAAATTAATTCTAAATTTTTTGATAAAAAAGCTCATGAGGTAATGACAAAAAACCCCACAATAGGAAATGAAAGTATGCTTGTTGGTGAAGCTATTAATATTATGAATAATAAAAAAATTACAAGTTTATTTGTATGCGAAAATAAGAAGCCAGTTGGAATTGTCCACATTCACGATTTATTGAGGTTAACAAGTTAAATTGAATTTTTTATTGTTATTAAACAAAAGATACATTTTATTTTTTATTATTTTAATATTAATCTCCTTTGGTATTTTTATATCAATTAAATTTTATTTAACTCCGTATAAAATAGTGCAAATCAATACAAACTTTGTTTCTAATGTGGATGTTACAGAACCAAGATTTACTATCAATAACAAATCTCAGAAAATATTTGTTACTGCAAAGGAGGGTAATTTTATAGATAAAGATAAAATATTGCTAAAAAAAAATGTTATTTTTGAATCTGATAATTTTGTAATCAAGACTGATAATGTTGTATTTGACAGGATTAAAGAAACAGCGAGTAGTAATTCTAAATCCATATTTATATCAGAAAATACAAAAATAAATTCAGAAGGATTCAATATATATGATAATGGAAATATTATAAAATTTTTTGGTAAATCTAAAGTTGTTTTGAAATGAAAAAATTTGTTTTAACATTAATAATTATATTTAATTTTAACTTATCAATAGCAAGAGATACAGGTGAAACAGAAATAACTGCTGCTGATGGAATTGAGGTTTTTCAGGATGAAAAATATTATCTTTTAAAAAATAATGTTAGAATTGAGTCAGATAATTTTACTTTAGAGGGCAATACCATCAAAATTTTATTTGATAAGGATTTATATGATATTAAAATAATTGATGCTAAAGAAAATGTAAAATTCGTATCGGAGAAATATAATATTGATGCTGAAGGTGAAAAAATAAATTTTAATTTAGAAAAAGAAGAAATAAATATTGAAGGTAAGAACTCAGTACTTTTTACAAACGATTCTAAAATGTACTCTGATGGATTTATAAGTGTAAACAGTACTAATGGTAATTTCAATATTAACGGATTAAATTCTCTTCTAATGTCTGAAAATATAACTATAGAAGGAGAAAAAATAAATGGAACGTTTACCACTGTAAATAATAGTAAAACAATAACTATGTTAGATGTATATGATAAAAATATTGCTTATATAAACAATAATACAACTGAAATGTTTGCTCAGTCTATAAAATATAATGAAAATACTTCGATTATAGAATTGGAAAAAAATGTAAAAATAATTAATAACGGAGAGATTATTATTGGTGACTATGGTACATTAAATACAAAAACAAATTCTTACAAAATTAAATCAAATGATAGTAAAAAAGTTAAAATAATTATTTCAGATAATAATGAGTAAATTTAAAATATTAGATGATGGTTTAATTATAAATAAAATTTCAAAAACATATGGAAATAAACAAGTAATAAGAGATATAAGCTTGATTATAAAAAGAGGAGAAATTGTTGGTTTACTTGGTCCCAATGGAGCAGGCAAAACAACAAGTTTTTACATCATTGTTGGTTTGGTAAAGCCAGATAGAGGATCAATATTTCTGGATAAAGTAGAAATTTCAAACTTGCCAATATACAAGAGGGGAACTTTAGGTATAAGCTATTTGCCTCAGGAAGCTTCAATTTTTAGAGGAATGAACGTTGAAGATAATTTACTATCTATTATAGAAATTAGCGAAAAAGATAAAAATAAACAAGAAATTATATTACTTAATCTTTTAAATGAATTTGATATTAATCACGTTAGAAAGTCAAAATCAATTGTTTTATCTGGAGGAGAAAGGAGAAGGCTAGAAATTGCAAGAACATTAGCATCTAATCCTAAGTACTTGTTACTTGATGAACCTTTGACTGGAATAGACCCTGTATCAATTGAGGAAATTAAAATTATAATAAAAAAACTTAAACAAAAAAATATTGGTGTTTTAATAACTGATCATAATGTTAGAGAAACTCTTAAGATAGTTGATAAAGTTTATATTGTTAATGAAGGTGCTATATTTTTTGAAGGTAATCCGAATGATGCTGTTCAAAGTGACAAAATTAAGAAGTTTTATTTAGGATCAGACTTCAAGCTATAAATGATAAGTAATAAAATTAGGGATGGAATACATGGCTCTCCTAAAATTCCAGGAGATAAGTCAATTTCACATAGATCAATAATAATACCCTCTATTGCAAATGGGGTTTGTGAGATTAATAATTGCTTAAATTCAGATGATGTAATTAATACACTAAATGCATTTACCTCTATGGGAGTTAAAATTTTACGTAGCAAAGATAAAATTACAATTTTTGGAAATGGCCTAAATTCACTTAAAAAACCAAAAAAAGAAATATATCTTGGAAACTCTGGGACTAGTGCTAGACTATTAACAGGCCTCCTTTCATCTCAAAAATTTGATTCTGTTTTAACTGGAGATAACTCTCTATCTTTAAGACCTATGAAAAGAATTTCTGATCCATTAAATAAAATGGGTGCAAATATAATTACAAATAATGGAAAACTACCGCTTAAAATTAAAGGTGCTGAATTAAAAAATAATGAAATTGAAATTGATATACCTTCTGCCCAAATAAAATCGGGTGTTATTTTAGCAGCTTTAAATACCTCAGGTACCACGAATATAATTGAACATAATGTAACAAGAGATCATACAGAAATTATGTTAGAAGCTTTTGGCTCAAACATAAATATAGAATATGAAAATAAAAAAAAAATTATAAGTATAGAAGGAAAAAAAGAATTAAAATCTGTTGATATAAATGTTCCATGTGATTTATCCAGCAGTGCCTTCTTTATTGTGGCAGCTTTGATTAATAAAAATTCACATATACATTTAAAAAATATAAATATTAATCCCACTCGTAATGGTATCTTAATTGCTTTAGAAAAAATGAACGCTAAAATTAAAATTTTAAATAAGAAAGTTTATAACAATGAACAAGTTTGTGATATGGAAGTCAAAAGTTCAAAATTAAATGGCTGCGAACTAGACTCTGAAATTGCAAAATTAATGATTGATGAATATCCAATTTTGTCAATTGCAGCCGCGTTTGCTGATAGCCCAAGTGTTTTTAGAGGATTAAAAGAGCTAAGGGTTAAGGAAAGTGATAGATTAAATCTAATTCATCTTAATTTAAAAAAATGTGGAGTTGACTCCAAAATAGAAAATGATGACCTCTACATATACCCAAAAAATGATTACGTAATAAATGATAATAAAATACAAACTGATTTTGATCATAGAATAGCCATGTCCTTTGCAGTAATGGGCACAAAAATAGGGCCAATAAAAATTTCTGAATCAGAAGGGATAAATACAAGTTTTCCAACATTTATAACTGAATTTAATAATTTGGGTGGTGATATTTCTTGAATAAAACAATTATTACAATTGATGGTCCGGCAGCGTCAGGAAAAGGAGAAATTGCAAAGTATATAAGCAAAAGATGGAAATATAAGCATCTTGATTCAGGAATATTGTACAGAAAGCTTGCTTATAAATTATTAATTAAAAATATTAATTTAAACTCTGTTGTTCAAATAAAAGAGGTTATTAAGAGCAATAATGCAATTTCTTATAATAAAAATAAAAATTTGAGAACTGAAAAAATTAGTAAAATTGCCTCTAAAATAGCCAGATATCAATTTGTTAGAGACTTTATTAATAAATTTCAAAGGAGTTTCGTAAGAACAAATGTTAAGAATAATTGCTTTGTAGTTGATGGAAGAGATATTGGTTCTATTGTTTTTAAAAGAGCTAAATTGAAACTATATATAGATGTTAGTGAAAAAAATAGAGCAAAAAGAAGATATAAACAGTTGATTGATACTGGTGAAAAGTCTATATACCCACAAATTTTGAAAGATATTAAATTGAGAGATAAAAAAGATAAAAATAGAGTTCATTCACCTCTTGTAATTCCAAGTGGCGCTATAATAATAGATAACAATGATACATTTAAAAAAACTAAAACTCAAATTGATAGATTGGTTAGTAAATTATAAATGACTGAACAAATAACTAACAAAATTTCTAATTCTGAATACGAAACACTAATATCCAATTCTTTAGGTCAAAATAATATAAAAGAGAAAACAATAATCAAAGGTAAAATTGTATCAATTGATAATGATATAGTTACAATAGATGTTGGATTAAAAAGTGAAGGTAGAGTTCCAATAAATGAATTCACAAGACCTGGACAAAGTCTAGAAATTAACGTTGGAGATGAAACTGAAGTATTTATTGAAAATGTAGATAATGCTAATGGAGAAACATCTCTTTCGAGAGAAAAAGCAGTTAAGCAAAAAGCCTGGCATAATCTTCAAGAAAGTTTTTCTAACAATACAGTTGTAACTGGAGTTCCGTTCAACAGAGTTAAGGGTGGAATGAGTGTTGACTTAAATGGTGTTACAGCATTTTTACCAGGTAGCCAAATTGATACGAGACAAATTATTAAAGATACAAAGGAGTTATTAAATAAACCACTGGAATTGTTAATTCTTAAAATGGATAAATACAGAGGTAATATTGTTGTATCTAGAAAAGCCATAACTGAAAATGAACTTAAAGAACAAAGAAAAGAATTACTCAGTTCAATAGAGGAAGGCTCAATAATAGAGGGTAAAGTAAAAAATATCACTGAATATGGAGCATTTATTGATTTAGGCGGACTAGATGGGCTTGTACATGTTACAGATATTTCTTGGACAAAAATAAATCACCCTTCTGATGTTCTAGAACTAAACAAAACTATTAAGGTTAAAGTATTAAAATTTGATGAAGAACTATCAAGGTTAAGCCTTGGAATAAAACAACTTACTACAAATCCTTGGGATTCAGTTCATGAAAATATTAAAGTAGGAGATGTAATTAAATCAAAAATATCAAGTATTAACGACAATCAGATTAATCTTATAATTAACGAAATATATGATGGGTCTGTGTCACTCAGTGAATTAACTTGGTTAAAAAAACCGCCGCATCCGTCAAAAATTGTCAATGTCAATGAAACCATTGAAATTAAAGTTCTTGAAATAGACGAAGATAGAAAAAAAATTAATTGCAGTCTAAAACAAATGAGAGACAATCCTTGGATGAAACTAAAAGAAAATTATAAAATTAATGACTCTTTCGAAACAGAAATAGTAAATATTGTTGATTTTGGAATATTTGTCAAAGTTAAAGATGAAATTGACGGCATGGTCCATGTTTCTGACCTAAGTTGGGATGAAAAAGAGTGTGATAAAATGCTAAATGATTTCAAAAAGAATGATAAAGTTAATGTTAAGATATTAGACATAAATATAGAAAAGGAAAGAATAAGCCTTGGTATTAAACAATTAAATAGTGATCCTATTCAAGACTTCTTAGATAAAAATCCACTTAAAACTAAAATAACTGGAAAAGTAGTCCAGGTAGATGAGAAAGGTCTTAAAATAGAGTTGGATTCTGAAAATAATATTTATGGATTTATTAAAAAAATGAATCTTTCAAAAGAAAAGTCAGATCAAAAAAGTGAGAGGTTTGCTGTTGGTGAAAATATTGACTCAGTAATTATTTCAACAGACAGTAAAACTAGAATGTTAAATCTATCGATCAAAGAACTTGAAATTCAAGATGAAAAAGAAGCATTATCTAAATATGGTTCAAGTGATTCAGGAGCTTCTTTAGGAGACATATTAGGATCAGTTCTAAAAAAATAGAACAAATGCTAAAATCAGAAATTTTAGAAAAGCTTCACTCCAAATATAAAAATTTTAATAAAGAAGATATTGATCAACTATTTGATATTTTTATTGGTAAAATTAAAAACTCACTAAATGAAGGTAAAAATATTGAAATAAGAGGCTTTGGAACCTTAAGCAAAAAAATAAATAAAGAAAAATATGTAAGAAATCCCAAAACAAACGAAAGAGTTTTTAAAGAAAAAACATACAAATTGCATTTTAAAATTGGTAAAATACTTCATAATAAAATAAACTCAATAAATAAAGATGAGCTCTAAAAAGGTTATTGTTGCACTAGATAGTAACAATCTCACCAGAATTAAAAAAATCTTAAATCAACTAAAATATGAAGCCTACGCATTCAAAATTGGTTATGAATTTTTTTTTAATTATGGTTTGAGTGGATATGAAGAAGTCAAAAAAATTTGCCCAAAAATTTTTTTAGATTTAAAGCTACACGATATTCCTAACACAGTACAAAAGGGCATAAAAGCAATAGATAAGTTAAAACCATTACTAACTACAATACATATCTCGGGTGGAGATAATATGATGAAATCAAGTTTAATCGATCGTAAGTTTACTAAAATACTTGGAGTTTCAGTATTAACAAGTTTAAATGATCAACAAGTTAAAAAATATTATAACCAAAAAAAAGCTGAATTATTAGTAAAGCACATGGCCAAACAAGCTAATAAATTAAAGTTAGATGGATTGGTTTGTAGTCCAAAAGAGATAAAGTTAGTGCGTAAACAGGTTGATGAGGAATTCATAATTGTTACACCTGGTATTAGGCCTAGAGAAAACAAAAGGTTTAATGATGATCAAAAAAGGGTAATGACACCCATTCAAGCTATCGAATTGGGTGCTAACTTATTAGTGATTGGAAGGCCAATTACAATGTCAAAAGACCCTTTAAATGTTTTAAAAGAAATTAACAAATCGATAGCTTAAATGATCACAAAAATATGTGGAATTAAAAAAGTGGATACTCTTTTATTATGTGAAAGTAAAAAAGTAGATTTATTTGGAATGATTTTCTATCCTAAAAGCCCAAGAAATATATCAGTTAATACTGCAAAAAAACTACAAGAAATTTCAAAGAATTTAAGTATTTCAGGTGTTGGAGTTTTTGTTGATAAGACAATAAATGACATAACTGATATCATCCAAAATATAGATTTAGAATATGTACAGCTTCATGGAAATGAAAATAATGATTATATAAAAAAAATAAAAAAAATGGGAACTAAGGTAATAAAAAAAGTATCAATAAGAGAAAAAAAAGATCTAAAATATATCGACTTATATAATGATGCAGATTTTTTGTTATTCGATTACAAACCAAATAAAGATGAATTACCAGGTGGAAATGCAAAGAAATTTAATTGGAACATTATTAAAGACATTAAAATTAAAAAACCTTGGTTTCTATCAGGTGGTGTGAATATGCATAATATTCAATTAATCAAATCACAAATTAATCCCTATGGGGTTGATTTATCATCTAGTCTTGAAAAAAAACTTGGCATTAAAGATAATCAGATTATAAATAATTTTATGGATAAAATTAAAAATGCTTAATAATACATATAAAAACTTTCCAGATGAAAAAGGATATTTTGGTAAATTTGGAGGAAGATATGTCTCTGAAACTTTGATGCCGCTTATACAAGAAGTTGAAAAAGAATATAATATTCTAAAAAACGATAAAAATTTTATAACTGATTTTGAATATTATTTAAAAACTTATGTTGGAAGACCAAGCCCCTTATTTTTTGCTAAAAGAATAACAGAAGATATTGGTGGTCCAAGAATATATTTTAAAAGAGATGAACTTAATCATACAGGAGCACATAAGATCAATAATTGTCTTGGCCAGATCCTATTAGCAAAAAAAATGGGAAAAAAAAGAATTATAGCTGAGACGGGAGCGGGGCAACACGGTGTGGCCACAGCAACTGTATGTGCTCTATTTGGATTACCATGTATAGTATATATGGGTGAAAAAGATATTGAGAGACAATCACCAAATGTTTTTAGAATGAAATTACTTGGTGCTGAAGTAAGGGCTGTATCTACTGGATCAAGATCATTAAAAGATGCGATGAATGAAGCGCTTAGAGATTGGGTGACAAACGTAAATGATACATTTTACATAATTGGAACTGCTGCTGGTCCACACCCCTATCCAACTATGGTAAGAGATTTTCAATCAGTAATTGGTAAGGAAGTAAGAAAACAACTAAATGAACTTGAGGGAAAATCACCAAACTTACTAATGGCTTGTATCGGTGGTGGTTCAAATGCTTTGGGGCTATTTCATGAATTTCTTGATGATAGTGATGTTGAGATGATTGCAGTTGAAGCAGCTGGACATGGGATTGATACTAACAAACACGCAGCAAGTCTAACTGGTGGTAAACCAGGAGTTTTACATGGAAATAAAACATATTTACTTCAATCTGATAGTGGTCAAATTCAAGAAGCGCATTCAATATCTGCGGGATTAGATTATCCTGGTATTGGACCAGAACACTCATTTTTATTTGAAGAAAAAAGAATTAAATACATGTCTGCCACAGATAAAGAAGCCTTAGATGCTTTTAAATACTGCTGTAAGCTTGAAGGTATTATACCAGCACTTGAGCCGTCACATGCATTATCAGTATTAAGAAAGATTGCTAAAAATTATGATAAAGATAAAATTATTGTTATGAATATGTGTGGTAGAGGAGATAAAGATATTTTTACTATCGCAGATGAATTAGATATAAAAATATAATGACTAATAAAATTAGTCACATATTCAAGAAAAAAGGTAAAAAATTAATTTCATTTGTTACAGGAGGAGATCCTGATTTTGAAACTAGCAATGAAATAATTAAAATTTTAGTAAAGAATAGGATAGATATTCTTGAAATCGGTATGCCATTCTCTGATCCCATGGCTGATGGTCCAACAATTCAATTATCAAGTAACAGAGCAATAAATAAAGGTATTAATTTAAATGATATTTTTAAACTTGCATCAAATGCAAAACTTTTAAATAATGAACTACCAATAATATTAATGGGATATTATAATTTGATTCTACACTATGGTATAAAAGAATTCATAGAAAAGTGTGTTTTAAATGGTGTTGATGGATTAATCATTGTAGATTTGCAACCTGAAGAGGATCCAGAACTAATAAATGAATTAATATTAAATAATATTAAGTTGATTAGACTTATCACACCAACAACCAATGAAAAAAGACTTAAATTAATATTAGAAAATGCAAGTGGATTTTTATACTACGTTACTGTAACAGGTATTACTGGTCAAAAGTCTGCTAATATTAAAAATTTAAATGAGTCCCTAAAATTTATAAGACAGCATAGTAATCTTCCTATTGTTCCAGGATTTGGTATAAAAAATGGTTTAGATGTAAATAATATATGTAAGATTGCAGATGGAGCAGTTGTAGGTTCAAGTATTATTAAGATAATAGAAGAAAATCTTGATAACAAGACCAGTATGCTTAAAAAAATCGACGAGTTTACAAAAGAATTAAAAACAGGAACAGAAATATGAATTGGCTTACTAATTTTGTTAAACCAAAATTATCTTCACTTGTTAAAAGAAAAAGTGTTCCAGAAAGACTTTGGACCAACTGTATATCTTGTGGAAATATGATACATCATAAAGATTTATATGAAAATTTAATGGTTTGCGTTAATTGTAATTATCACTTTAGAATGCCTGCTGAAGAAAGAATTAAATTACTTTTTAAAGAAAATGAATATAGCGAAATTGAGTTAGATAAAATTTCAGATGATCCATTAAATTTTACAGATAAAAAAAAATACAAAGATAGACTTAAGGAATATAGAAGTAAAACTAAAAGAGAGGATGCTTTCATTCTCATAAATGGTGAAATTAATGGTAAGAATTTTGTTACTGGTCTTATGAATTTTGAGTTTATGGGTGGATCAATGGGTAGAGCAGTTGGAGGTGCTATAGTTAAAGGTGCAAAAATTGCAGTTGAAAGAAAAATACCTTACGTGGTTATTACCTCTTCAGGTGGAGCAAGAATGCAGGAGGGAATTATTAGTCTTATGCAAATGCCTAGAACAATAGCTGCTATAAATTTATTAAATGAGAGTAAAATCCCCTACATAGTAGTTCTTACCGAACCAACAACAGGTGGTGTAACTGCTTCTTTTGCAATGCTTGGCGATATTACAATTGCAGAAAAAGGTGCAACAATAGGATTTGCTGGCAAAAGAGTAATTCAAGATACTATTAGGGAAGAATTACCCATCGACTTTCAAAAAGCTGAATATCTTAAAGAACATGGAATGGTAGATATTGTTTCACATAGGAAAGATCTAAGGGAAACTTTGCATAAAGTGTTAAAACACATAAGCTAATAAGTGAAATCAAATTTAGGTAAATTACTTAATGAACTTTTAGAATTGCACCCAAAATACATTGATTTATCTTTAGATAGACTTGAAAAATTATTGATAAAACTTGATAATCCTCAATTAAATTTTCCCAAAACTATCCATATAGCAGGAACTAATGGAAAGGGTTCTATTCAAAGTTTTATAAGAAAAATTATCGTATCAAATGGATATTCTTGTGATGCATATATATCTCCTCATTTATCTAGATTTAATGAGAGAATTATCATAAATAATAAAGATATCAGCACAAAAAAATTATTTGAAACATTAGAATTTGTAAAAAAAATTAATAACAACAATCCAATTACTTTTTTTGAAATTACTACTGCTGCAGCGTTTGTATTATTTAGAAAATCTAAGTCAGATTTTTTGATTCTTGAGACTGGTCTTGGTGGTAGACTAGATGCAACTAATGTAATCCCAAAAAAACTTTGCAGCATTATTACTCCAATTAGTTATGATCATGAAGAATTTCTAGGGAATACCATTAAAAAAATAACTAATGAAAAATTAGGTATAATTAAAAATAGCAATTTTGTTCTTATAAGTAAACAAAAAAAGGAGGTAAGAAACATAATCAAAAATAAATTATCACGAGTAAATGGTGTATTCTACTATGGAAAAGATTTTAAAATTAGTAATTTAAATAAAAAGAAATTTCAATTTGTGTTTAATAATAATAAGAAAATATTCAATCAACCTAATCTTAATGGTTTACATCAAATAGAAAATGCATCTGTTGCATTAGCTTTCACACAAATTATGAAACAAAAAGGATTGAAGCTGAATTTTACAAAAGTCAAAAAAGCAATTAAAGAAACAAAATGGCCAGGTAGATTAGAGATAATAAATTATAATAATAAAAAAATTATTCTAGATGGTTCACATAATCCCGATGGCGCCAAAAAACTAAATAATTTTTTAAAACTAAGGAAGATTAGACCTGTTGTATTGTTTGGAATGTTAAACAACAAAAAAATAGATATTTTTCTTCATA
>MDTD01020986.1_pt1 | contig 13648 bp, 10 predicted proteins | sample 811221 | NCBI WGS metagenome assembly MDTD01 (sample SAMN05326646, study PRJNA326480) | marine metagenome | isolation source: seawater | place: Pacific Ocean: South West | collected 2011
CTATTTATAAATTTTTCCCAATTTTTATCTTTAGTAGATAGTAAATTTTGAATCCAATTTTTCTCGAAATTGAAATTTAAGTATTGCTCAACAAATGCTTCTCTTTTAACTCCTGAATTAGTTGCTAATCTTAGCATTTTGCCTTCCCTGAGAAGCAGTTTTTTATTTAATTCATACAAAGCTTCCATTAAAGCTTCAATTGTAGAAGAATTAAAGTGGACTGCTTTCATTGCAGACACCATTTCTTTTTGAATTTTTTTATATTTTTTTTCTTGAGAAAGATAATTTTTGTCATTTTTCTTTTCCAAATTAATTAATTCGCTACTATGTTTTTGAAGCTTTTTAAACAGTTTTGTAATTTCATTAAAATCATTTAGAACTTTTGGTTTTAGTTTTTCTTCCATCGCGGCAAGAGAAACATTAAGACCTTCTTCTTCATCTTCTTCAGAATTTTGACTGTCTTCTATCTCAGAGTTTTCGTCATTTAATTTTTTTTCTTCTCCTAATTTCTTTTCTTCTTTACTATTAGATCCTTCTATTAGTTTAAAAGTATCCTCAAGTTTATTTTCAGATATATCAGACATATCGTAAGTAGCTTCAAGATCTACAATATCTCTTAAAAGCATTGTGCCGTCTTTTATTGAATCTTTCCAATTTATAATTGATCTTATTGTCATAGGACTCTCACAAATTGCCCCGATCATTTTTTCTCTACCTGCTTCAATTCTTTTCGCTATTGCTATTTCACCTTCTCTACTAAGTAGTTCAACAGCACCCATATCTCTTAAATATAATCTCACCGGATCATCTGTCTTACCTGTTTGTTTCTTTTCTTCTTCATCGTTATTCTCATCAGATTTTGATTTTTCTTCTTTTGAGATATTTATTAATTCTTTTGCTTCATCTTCAGAGTATATTTTTATATCTGATTTAACTAAAAGGTTTTCTAGTTTTTTAATATTCTCATTTTCTCTAAATTTTTTTGGAATAGCCTTTTCCAGAATTTTTAAAGTGTAAATTCCATCAATTTTATATTTATTGATTAATTTTTCAAAAATTTCTTTAATTTTATCATCAAATGTAATCTTTGGTTTTTTAGATTTTGTTTCAGTTTTCTTTAAATTTATTTTGGCAGATTTTTTAGTGATTGATTTTAGTTTACTTTTTTTTGATGTATTATTAGTGCTTGATTTAGGTTTAATTAATTGTTTTTTCTTTTGAATTTTTGACTTAGTAGTTTTTTTCTTGGAAACTTTTTTTATTGATTTTTTAATGGTTTTTTTAATAGATTTTTTTTTAGTATTTTTCTTTTTTACTTTGCTCATAATAAACTCAAATCAATCTTCATAAAAATGAAGATCAGCACTAATAGTTTTTAACTCTTCCCATGTAAGTGAAGATGTATTATCCTCAAATTCATTTAGGCTTTTATTTATTTTTTTCAAATTTGAAAGTCTTGTATTTAAATTTTTAATAGAATCTTTAATTTCTGTTAAAGTTTCCTCAGAATCATTGTCTTTTTTTGCGTACGAGAAAAGTTTAGGAATGCTACTTTCTTTGATTTTATTTAGTATATTTGCTATTTCAGTTGGCAAATCTAATTTAGATATATCATCAAATTCAGTATTTATTAATTCAGATTTGTTAAAAAAAGAGATAAATGCATACTGTTCTTCAGTAAATAAATCTGTATCAAAAAATAAGGCGCTTAATTTCGGTCTAATCTTAGTATGATTTATGAAAGATAATAAAAAAGAATTTATTTGTTTTTCAATTAAAGATTCTGTTTTAGGGGGAATTCTAACTTTATAATTATTTCTGTTTTTTGATTTCAATTTTTCAAAAAATAGATTTTTAAATTCATTTTTATAAAAATATTTAATTTTTTTGTCTTTTATCATCTCAACTATATCGTCTATGTACTTATCAAAACTTATTTTGTTATCTGCTTTATTTAAATCTATAGTAGAAGATGACTGTTCAAAAATAAAATTTACTATTGGTATAGGTTTTTTAAGCATTTCTATAAATTTATTAAATGAGTATTTATTAATAAAGCTATCTGGGTCATAATTTCTTGGGAGTTTAATAAATTGTAAATATTTATCAGGAGTTAAAAAAGGTAGTGCCATTAAAGCGCTCTTATAAGATGCTCGTAATCCAGCATTATCTCCATCAAACATTATTGTGGGCTTATTAACATATTTCCAAGATAACGATAATTGTGTTTCTGTTAATGATGTTCCAAGAGGAGCTACAGCTGTATATATATTATTTTCATGTAAGCTAATTACATCCATATATCCTTCACAAATTAAAACATTTTTTTTTAATCTAATATTTTTTTTTGCATTATTTAAATTATAGAGAATACTTCTTTTTTTAAAAAAATAACTTTCTGGTGAATTAATATATTTTGGATTAGAATTATCTAGTACTCTACCCCCAAAACCAACAATTTTATTTTGTTCATTTGCAATTGGGAATATCAATCTCTTATAAAAAAAATCTTTGATTTTGTTTTTGTTATCAACTTTTACTACATTAGATTTTAAAATATCTTGATCATTAAAATTATGATCTTTTAAATACTGATACAAAGTTAATTTAGAATTAAAAGAGTAACCAATCCTAAAATCTTTAATAGTTTTATCTGATATAGATCTAATTTTTAAATAAGATTTACATTCTGCATTATCTTGTAAATTTTTTTCAAACCAGCTTGTTGAAAGTTCAATAATTTTATAAATTTTATCATTTTCTTTATTTTGATTACGATTGCTATTTAAAATTGTTATCCCAACTTTTTGAGCTAATTCCCTAACTGCATCTGGAAAAGAAAAATTATAAATGTCTGTATATATAGTAAAAATATCTCCTTTAGCACCACAACCAAAACAATAATACGAACATAAATCATCATTTATTTTACAAGATGGAGTCTTTTCTTCATGAAATGGACAACAACACCAATAATCATTACCTTTTTTTATTACTTTAACTTTTTTTTCAATTTCAGTTGAAAGTTTAATCTTAGACTTAATGGCATCAAGATCGTTTTTGGAAAAAGACATTATTTTCCTAGTAAAGATTTGGCAATTTTACCAGCAACCCCCATATCCATTTGTCCTGCATAATCATTTTTAATTTTATTCATTAATTTCCCCATATCTCTAATATCAGTAAAATTATTTTCTTTAATAATATCATCAATTATTTTTTTTGTTTCTTTTTCATCTTTTTGTGAAGGTAGAAAAGATTGAATTACATCAATTTCAGCTTGCTCTTTCTCGATTAAGTCTTTTCGATTCGCTTTATTAAATGCTTCAATTGAGTCTTTCCTCTGTTTTATTAACATTTGCATTAAAGATAAAATATCTGCATCAGTTAAATTAACCTGTTTTCCTCTTAGTGAAATTTGCTTATCTTTAATTGCACTCTTAATTAATCTAAGAGTATTTATTGAATTGCTGTCTTTTTTTTTAATTGAGGTTTTATACTTTTCATCAATTTTATCAAATAGGCTCATTTGTTTTCTCTCTTTTGTGTTTACTTAATAATAATTATTACACTATTATAATTGTTCTTAATATTTTCAACTAATCCTTGACTAGATCCACATAAATGCCTAGTAAATATCATTTTGCTTCATCTAGTATAATGGAAGTCTTAAAAAAAATAGCCAATATAAATAATAAATCTGCTGCTTTGATATTGGAAAATGGTGAAGTTTTGTGGGGTTACGGACTTGGTATCCAAAAATCAGTTGTTGGCGAATTATGCTTCAATACTTCACAAACAGGGTATCAAGAAGCTCTTACAGATCCATCATACACTAAACAAATAATTACCTTTACTTTCCCACATATTGGAATTGTAGGAGTTAATTCAAAAGATCAAGAATCAAATAAAATATACGCAGATGGTTGCATAATCAACCAACCAATAAATATTTACTCTAACTGGAGGGCGGAAAGTGATTTAGACTCCTATTTTATTAAAAATCAGATACCATGTATATATGGTTTAGATACAAGATATTTGACTAAAAAATTAGCTAATGATGGAGCTATGAAGGTAGCTTTAATTAACTTTGGTAATGAGAAAAAATCTTTTGATGCGCTTAAAAACGAAATTAAAAATTGGTCAGGATTAGAAAATTTAGATTTAGCTAAGATTGTATCAACTAATAATAAATACAATTGGAATCAAGGTATATGGTCCAAAAAAAATATTATAAACCATGATAAAACTTATAATGTTACTTGCTTAGACTTTGGTATAAAGCATAATATTTTAAGAAATCTTCACGAATTTAAATTAAAACCAACAATATTAAATTTATCTGCTAATTTCGATGAAGTTTTAAAAACAAAGCCAGATGGTATTTTTTTATCAAATGGTCCTGGTGATCCCTATGCAACTGGTCAAGAAATAATTAATACTCTTAAGAAATTAATTGAAATTCAAATACCAATTTTTGGAATTTGCTTAGGCCATCAAATATTAAGTATGGCATTAGGAGCTAAGACGAAGAAAATGTTTCAAGGTCACAGAGGATCTAATCATCCTGTAAAAAATTTAATAAATAATATCGTTGAAATAACTTCACAAAATCATGGATTTGAAGTTGATAGAAAGTCTTTTTCTAAAGATATAATTGAAACGCATATTTCATTATTTGATGGAACTAATGAAGGATTAAAACATAAAAATTTGCCAATATTTAGTGTTCAATACCATCCAGAAGCATCTCCTGGACCTCATGATAGTCATTATTTATTTTCTGATTTTTACGAACTAATAAAAAAATATGCCAAAAAGAACTGATATAAAAAAAATTCTAATAGTAGGTGCGGGGCCGATTGTTATTGGTCAAGCTTGTGAATTTGATTATTCAGGAGCTCAAGCATGTAAATCACTTAAAGATGAAGGATATAAAATAATTTTAATAAATTCAAATCCAGCAACAATAATGACAGATCCTGAATTAGCAGATCAAACTTACATAGAGCCTATAACAAAAGAATTTGTTGAAAAAATTATTGAAATAGAAAAACCAGATGCTTTACTTCCGACAATGGGAGGTCAAACAGCTTTAAATGTATCAATGGATTTATACAATACTAGGGTATTAGAAAAACATAATGTTAAGATGATTGGGGCAAATCCAGATGCTATTGAATTAGCTGAAGATAGGCAAAAATTTAAAGATGCAATGCGAGAAATTGGATTAAAATGCCCAAAAAGTTTTGTTGTAGATAATATGAAAAAGGCGTTAGATGTAAAAACACAGCTAGGTTTACCTTTGGTAATAAGACCAAGTTTTACCTTAGGCGGTACTGGAGGAGGTGTAGCTTATGATGATAGTGAATTTTTAGAACTATCTAATAGAGGCCTAAACGCAAGTCCAACAAATCAAATATTAGTTGAAAAATCGGTATCTGGTTGGAAAGAGTTTGAAATGGAGGTTGTCAGAGACAGTAAAGATAATTGTATCATTGTTTGCTCTATTGAAAATGTTGATCCAATGGGTGTACATACTGGTGATAGCATAACTGTTGCTCCATCTTTAACTTTAACTGATAAAGAATATCAAATGCTTAGAAATGATAGTATTAAAGTTTTGAGAAAAATTGGTGTTGATACTGGAGGATCAAATGTACAATTTGCAATTAATCCATTAGATGGTGAGATTAATGTTATAGAAATGAACCCAAGAGTTAGCAGATCTTCTGCTCTTGCTTCTAAAGCAACTGGTTTTCCCATTGCTAAAATAGCTGCAAAACTTGCTGTTGGTTATACACTTGATGAATTACAGAATGATATCACTATGACAACACCAGCAAGCTTTGAACCAACTATTGATTATGTAGTTACAAAAATACCAAGATTTACATTTGAAAAATTTGCTGGAGCTGATGCTTATCTAACAACTTCAATGAAGTCAGTGGGAGAAGCGATGAGTATAGGTAGATCTTTTAATGAATCACTTCAAAAAGGATTTAGTTCACTTGAATATGGCTTATATGGATTAGATAAACCTCAAGATACAAATAAACTTAAAAATAATATAATTGATGAACTCAAACTTCAGTCTCCACAAAGATTGTTACTTGTTGGAGAAGCTATAAGACAAGGAAAAGATATTGATGAAATTCATAATGTTACAAAGTATGATAAGTGGTTTATCAAACAAATTTATGATCTTATTAATCTAGAAAAAATCATAGTAAGTAATAATTTGGATAAAGAGACCATACTTCTCGCAAAAAAAAATGGTTTTTCAGATAAGAAAATTTCTAGTTTACTTAATATTAAAGAAGAGAATGTTAGAGAATTTAGAAATAAATATAAGATTCATCCTGTCTTCAGACTAGTTGATACCTGTGCAGGAGAGTTTAATTCTAAAACTCCATATTTATACTCTACTTATGATTGGGAGTTTGAAAACAAAAAATTTTGTGAATCAAGACCTTCAAATAAAAACAAGGTAATAATTCTAGGTGGCGGACCTAATAGAATAGGTCAGGGAATTGAGTTTGATTATTGCTGTGTTCATGCAGTTTATGCTTTAAAAGAAAAGGGTATCGAAACAATAATGATTAATTGTAACCCTGAAACAGTTTCCACAGATTACGACACTGCAGATAGATTATATTTTGAACCACTTTCTGCAGAGAGTGTAATAGAAATTTATAATAAAGAATCAAGTAATGGTAATGTTATTGGCGTATTTGTCCAATTTGGTGGACAAACTCCACTAAAGATTGCAAAAGAAATAGAAAATGCTGGAATTAAAATTATTGGAACTTCAACTGATGCAATTGATCTTGCTGAAGATAGAGACAGATTTAGTGTAACACTAAGTGATTTAAATATTGATCAACCAAAAAATGGTTTTGCAAATTCTGTCGAAGAATCAATTATTATGGCTGAAAGTATTGGATATCCTGTATTAATAAGACCTTCATATGTTTTGGGAGGAAGAGCAATGCACATAGCTTACGACTCAAATGGCTTAAAAAAATTTTCAAAAGAAGCTATGGAAGTATCATCAAATAATATTATTTTAATTGATCAGTATTTAGAAAAAGCAAAAGAAATAGATGTTGATTTGATTAGAGATAAAAATGGTGAAATATTTATAGCAGGTATCATGGAACATATTGAAGAAGCTGGTATTCATTCAGGTGATAGCGCTTGCTCTCTTCCCCCTTATTCAATTGATAAATATACACAAGAAAAGATCATAAGTTGGGTCAGTAAAATAGCAAATAAAATAAATGTAGTTGGTTTTATGAATACACAATTAGCTATAAAAAATGATAGAATTTATGTTCTAGAAGTTAATCCTAGAGCTAGCAGAACTGTTCCATTTGTTGCTAAAGCTAGAGGAATACCAATTGCTAAAATTTCTGCAAAAATTATGACTGGTGATACACTAAAAGAAATTTTAAAAGAATATGATGTTAAAGAATTAAATAATTATAATGTTAAAGAATCTGTTTTTCCATTTAATAAATTTGATGGTGTTGATTTAATTTTAGGACCTGAAATGAAATCAACTGGAGAAGTTATGGGGATAGATGAAAGTTTTTTATCATCATATATTAAAAGTCAAATAGCTTGTGGGAATGTATTACCATCTAAAGGTACTGTTTTTATCTCAATTGATGATGATAATAAAAATTATATTATACCTATAGCTAGAAAATTAAAATATTTAAATTTTGATCTAATTGCAACAAAAGGTACTGCTAAACTACTAAATAAAGAAGGCATAATCACAAAAGAAATTAATAAAGTAAAAGAAGGAAGCCCTCATATTGTTGATTCTCTATCTAAAAATAAAATTGATTTAGTCATTAATACAACAAAATCTCAATCATCAGTTAAAGACAGTTACAGTATTAGAAGAACTTCTCTAATGTACAACATACCTTATTATACAACTCTTGCGGGAGCAAAAGTAGCTGTTGATGCTATTGAGCATATTGGCCAGAATGATTTTAAAATAAGGAGTTTACAAACAATAAATTAAATTTAGTTGACTTAAAAATATAAATAAAACATCATATAATTATGAATAAAGTACCAATGACAAGTGAAGGATATATCAAGCTTCAAGAAGAATTAAAAAAACTAACTTTGGAAGATAGGCCGAATATAATTTCTGCAATTGCAGAAGCAAGAGGTCATGGTGATTTATCAGAAAATGCTGAATACCAATATGCTAAAGAACAACAAAGTCTTATTGAGGGAAGAATATCGGATTTAGAAAGTACTATAAGTAGAGCTGAAGTAATAGATATTAAAAGTATTAGTGGAAATGATATTAAATTTGGAGCTACTGTTGAGATAGAAGATGATGATATTGGGAGAAAACAAACTTATCAAATTGTAGGTGAATATGAATCAGATATTGAGAACAAAAAACTTTCTATAAATAGCCCTTTAGCTAGAGGTTTAATTGGTAAAACAAAAAATGATAATGTTGAAATTAGTAGCCCAAAGGGTACTAAAAGTTATACAATTATTTCTGTAAAATACATTTGAATATTAATAATCCAAAAATTTGGTCATTAACTGATGGCTCAGAAGGTATGATAAGTCAAACCAGAGGCTTGGCTTGTCAACTAAGTAATGATATAACTGAAATTGAAACTGATATAATTTTTCCTTGGAATAAATTACAGCCTAGTTTTTTACCTGTTTTCAGTTGGATATTTAAAAATAAAATTCCATTAAATAAGACTCCAGAAATAGTAATTAGTTGTGGAAGAAAAAGCGTATACTTATCTAAGTTTCTTAAAAAAAAATATAGAGGTATAATTAATATCCATATTCAGAACCCCAAGACTTCTGCAAATTATTTCTCATTTATAATAGCTCCTAATCATGACAACTATACAGGAAAGAATGTAATAAATTCGATAGGTGCTATTCATCATTTTAATATAAATTCTAAGTCAACAAGAAAAATCGATTATAATAAAAAAAAATTATTAACTTGTATAATTGGTGGTGAAAACAATCATTATCTATTTAATGTAAAAGAAGCTTTAAAATTTTGTCATAAGATAAAAGATTTGAAGAAAAAAAATACCAGTTTCAAAATTTTAGTTATTACATCTAGAAGAACAAGCTTGGAAATTAAGAATGTATTTAGATCTCAACTTAATGATATTGCTGAATTGTGGTTGGGTGAAGGAAAAAATCCTTATGAATTTGCAATATATAATTCAGAATTTTTTGTTATTACATCTGACTCAACTTCTATGATATCTGAAGCTTCTATATCTGGAAAACCTATATATATTTATAATTTACCGTATAAAAGGAGGAGCATCAGATTCAATAGATTTCATGATGAATTTAAACGACTTAACATAACAAGAGATTTTGAAACGATAAATAATTTAGAAGATTGGTCATATAATAGACTAAATGAAAGTAAAAGAATTGCTGGAATTATAAAAGAAAGAATTATAGAAGGAATTAATGAATCTTGATAAAATTACATACACCGAATTTCCATTTGATCATTGGGAATTTAATGAGTGTTTAGATGAAAAGGCATTAAGTGAAATTTCTTATTCTACAATTCCACAAGGTGAAAGAGCGTATGATGGAACAAGAGCAGCTGATCATACAGGTGAGGGAGTGGATGGAAAACTAAGACTATTTATAACTAAAGAAAATAGTCAAAATTTTCCAAATTTAACAAAATTAATTTATAAATTACAAAGTAATGAAATGGTCAAAAAAATATCTCAGCTTATAAATAAAGATTTATCTTCATCTTATGTCAGATTAGAAATTATAGGAGATAAAAAGGGGTTTTGGCTAAAACCTCATAAAGATATTTCTGAAAAATTAATGACAATGATGATATGGGCAAATCCCTACAATGAATCATCTAATTTGGGTACAGACTTATATGATAAAGATTTCACATTAGTTAAGACAGTTAAATATGTGCATAACTCAGGATATTTATTTTCATCAGGTGATGATACTTGGCACGGTCTTGAACTTAAGGAAATAAAAAAAGAAAGAAGATGTATACAGGTAAATTATGTTTCTTTTGAAACGGATTGGCCAGTTGAAAATATTAATTAAGTTATTATTTGCTTATTGTAAAATATGAATAAAATTGAAAATAATGTCTTAATAATTGGATCTGGTCCTGCTGGATATACAGCAGCAATATATGCTGCTCGAGCAAATTTAAAACCACATTTGGTATCCGGTTTAGAACCTGGAGGTCAACTCACAATAACAACTGATGTAGAAAATTATCCTGGTTTTGGAGATGTAATCCAAGGTCCATGGCTTATGGAAGAAATGAAAAAACAGGCTTTAAACGTTGGTACAACATTTCATAACGATATTGTGACTTCAGTAAATTTTGAAAATCAACCATTTTTATCTATAACAGAATCTGGAGTAGAATTTTTATCTAAATCAATAATAATTGCAACAGGTGCACAAGCACGATGGTTAAATATTGAAAGTGAAAAAAAATTTAAGGGTTTTGGAATATCTGCGTGCGCAACATGTGATGGGTTTTTTTTTAAAGATCAAATAGTTATTGTTGTAGGTGGTGGAAATAGTGCAGTAGAGGAAGCTTTGTTCTTAACAAAGTTTGCTTCAAAAGTTATTTTGGTTCATCGAAGAGATAAACTTAGAGCTGAGAAAATTCTTCAAGATAGATTATTTAGGAACAAAAAAATAGAGGTCGTTTGGAATAGTAAAATTATTGAATTTATTGGTGAAGAAAATCCTCAAACCTTAAAACAAGTTGTCTTAGAAAATACAATAGATGGAAATATACAAAAAATAGATATTAGTGGAGCATTTATTGCTATTGGGCACGATCCGGCAACCTCCTTATTTAAAGGGAAGCTAGAAATGGATGAAGATAATTATATTATTACGAAAAATGAAAGCACTGAAACCAGTATTATGGGAGTATTTGCAGCAGGAGATGTAAGAGATAAAATATATAGACAAGCTGTTACTGCGGCAGGTATGGGTTGTATGGCAGCTTTAGAAGCGGAAAAATTTATTGCAGAAAAAAGTTAACCTTGACGGGCCTTCATTCGTGGATTTTTTTTATTAATAACGTAAATTCTACCTTTTCTTCTTACAAGTTTACAGTCCTTGTCTCTAGTTTTGGCAGTTTTAAGTGAACATTTAACTTTCATAAAAATTGCCTTTAAATTCTAGGATTTGTTTTGTCAAACATATAATAATATAATTGAATTATGAGAGAATTATCATTTGCGGGTAGATCCAATGTATTAGCTCAAAATGGCATGGTGGCGACATCAAATCCATTAAGTTCTTTAGAGGCCATAAATATATTACAAAAAGGTGGCAACGCCGTAGATGCTTCTATAGCAGCCTCAGCAGTGCAATCTGTTGTGTGTCCAAGTGCAACAGGAATAGGAGGTGATTGTTTTGCTATTATTTCTCTGGAAGGAAAAAAACCAGTAGCTGTTAATGGTTCTGGTATAGCTCCTAAAAAAGCAAATTTAGAATATTTTATTAACAATAAAATAAATCAAATTAATTTAACAAGTCCACATTCAGTAACAATACCAGGTGCAGTGCATGCTTGGTGCTCAATGCATGAAAAATTTGGGAAACTAGAATTTGAAGAAGTGTTAAATGGTGCAATAAATTATGCAAGAAATGGTTTTCCAGTTCATGAAGTAGAAGCTCTTTCTTGGAAATTAAATGAAAGAAAACTAATGAGAAACGAAAATACTAGAAAATTATTTTTAAAAGATAATCAAAGTTATAAATTTGGAGAGATTTTTAAAAATGTTCCTCTTTCAAACACTTTAGAAAATATTAGTAAAGAAAGAATTAATGGGTTTTACAATAGTGATATTACAAGAGATATGGTTCAGTCTTTAAATAAACTAGGAGGTTTACAAACAGAGGAAGATTTTCTCAATCAAGAAACAATATTTTCAGAAACTATCTTTAATGAATATCGTGATAAAGTAATTCATCAATGCCCTCTAAATGGCCCAGGAATTATTGTTTTAATGATGATGGCTATTAATGAAAAAATAAATATCAAACAATATGAGCCTTCCAGTTATGAAAGATACCACTTACAAGCTGAAATAACTAAAATCTGTTATGAATTTAAAGAAACTAGATTAGGTGATCCAAATTTTAATAATATAAGTATTGAAAAAATACTAGATGACAATTTTTTAAATGAATTAATTTCCAAAATAGATCTAAATAGAGTTTACAAATCTGACAAAGCTTATGTAACCTCAAATCCCGAAACTGTTTATTTAACTGTTGTAGATAAAGATTTAAATGCAGTCTCTTTTATTAACTCCATTTGTCATAGTTTTGGAAGTGGGATTACTTCATCAAAAACAGGTGTACTTTTTCAAAATCGTGGAGTTAATTTTCGATTAGAAAAGGATCATCCAAATGCAATACATGGAAATAAAAGGCCATTGCATACTATTATTCCTGGTTTAGTTACAAACAGAAACAATGAAACAATTCTATCATATGGAGTAATGGGTGGGCAATATCAACCCGTTGGACAATCTCATGTTTTGCAAAATATATTAGACTATGACCTAGATATTCAAGAGTCAATTGATTTTCCAAGAACATTTGCATTAGATGGTCTACTTAAAGTTGAAAAATCATTAAATAGTAAAATTCTTAGAAAACTAGCAAATGCCGGTCACATAATATCTATTGTGGATAGTGCAATTGGTGGTGGCCAATGTATTAAAATTGATAGAAAAAATGGAATTCTTATAGGAGGCTCTGATCCAAGAAAAGATGGAATGGCAATTGGATATTAATTATATTTTACCAAACGTATCGTTATATTGATTATTGACTCTTACAAATGTTGTACATTTACTCAATTGCTTTAATGATGGAGCGCCTACATAAGTACAACTACTTCTTATACCTCCTAAAATATCCCTGATAGTTTTATCTAAAGAAGGTTTAAGTGGTATAACTACTTTTTTACCTTCTGAAGATCTATAATTAGCTAATCCACCATAATGTTTTTCATTAGCTTCCTCAGAACTTGATCCGTAAAATTCAATATATTTCTTTCCATCTCTATCAATTATATCTCCACCTCCTTCTTTATGACCTGCTAACATTCCTCCTAACATTACAAAATCTGCCCCTGCTCCAAATCCTTTAGCTACGTCACCTGGACATGTACAGCCACCATCGGCAATAATATGTGCACCTAGACCATGAGCTGCGTCTGCACATTCCATTACTGCACTAAGCTGTGGATAACCAACTCCTGTTTGTATTCGTGTTGTACATACACTGCCTGGTCCAATGCCAACTTTAACTATATCAGCACCACTTAATATTAATTCTTGTGTCATATCGGCAGTTACAACATTTCCTGCAATTATTGTTTTTTTGGGATATTTTTTTCGAACACTTGAAACGAAATGACTGAAATTTTCTGAATAACCATTTGCAACATCTATACATATAAACTCAAATTTTGGAAATTTTTGAAGTATTCTATTTAATCTATTATAGCTTTCACTGCTTGTGCCACAGCTTAATGCAACAGTTTTATGACAATCAGATATTTTGTAAATTGAACTTA
>MDTD01003578.1_pt1 | contig 13647 bp, 11 predicted proteins | sample 811221 | NCBI WGS metagenome assembly MDTD01 (sample SAMN05326646, study PRJNA326480) | marine metagenome | isolation source: seawater | place: Pacific Ocean: South West | collected 2011
CGGCTCGGGGTCGGTCCGGGATGGTGGCGCGGTCGAGGTGGCTCAGCGCCTCGGCGTGCCGGTCGGCGATCAGGTCCTCGACCCGTTGCACGGCGCCGCTGGCGACGATCAGGTTGCGCCACTGCTCGACGGCGTCGGCGTCGATGTCGGGGGCGACCATCAGCTCGGCGAGCTGGCGGCGCAGGGCCGGGTCGGCGAGCTCGTAGGCGGCGACGATGACGCTGGTGGCCTTGCGGTCCTCCATGTCGGTGCCGGCGGACTTCCCGGTCAGGGCCGGCGTGCCGAAGACCCCGAGGATGTCGTCGCGCAGCTGGAACGCCTCGCCGATGGCGGCGCCGTAGCCGGCCAGCGCGTCGATGACGCCGCGGTTGCAGCCGGCCATCGCCGCGCCGATCTCCAGCGGCCGACGCACGGTGTAGTTGCCGGACTTGCGGCGCAGCACGTCGAGCACCTGCTCCAGGCGGGGGTAGGTCTGGGAGCTGTTGACCAGATCGGAGAACTGGCCGATCGCCAACTCGGTGCGCATCGCGTCGTAGCGCGGCCACACCCGGGACAGCGCGTGCTCACCGACACCACTGCGGCGCAGCATCTCCTCGGCCCACACCAGGCACAGATCTCCGAGCAGGATCGCCGCGGACTCGCCGAACCGCTCGGAGGATCCGGTCATCGCGCGGTCGCGGTGCCAGCCGGCGAACACGACATGCGCTGCGGGGCGGGAGCGCCGCAGCGGGGAGCCGTCCATGACGTCGTCCTGCATCAGCGCGAACGCGTGCAGCAGCTCGAGGCTGGCCGAGGCGCGCAACGCGGCGGGGTCCTCGTCGGCGCCGCACAGCCAGCCCAAGTACATGAACGTCGAGCGCACGTATTTGCCGCCCTCCAGGAAGTTGCACAGCAGCTCCCCGGCCACGCCCACGTTGGCGTCGGTGAGGCGATCCACACATTCGCCGCGCACGAACTCGCTGACGTGCTCGCGCACCGCGTCGCGCACCTCTTCGCGCCAAGTCGCCAGGCCGAGCGCAGGCCCGCCCCAGCCGTTGGGCGCCATCAGGCGCGCTCCCGGTCGATCACCCCTGTTCAAACGACCGCTCCTTCTGTGGTGGTCCGCCCTGCTCACACCTGCATTCGGAGCAGTACCCCGAACGGATGGGTTGACGCCTGGATTAATTTCGCGAAGTTCCCGGTCTGCTCACCAGTCTGCTCAAAACCGGCGGAGCCCACCAGTTCCATCGGCCCATCAATCGCATGTATGCCGGCAGCAGCCCCATCCGCACCAGCGTCGCGTCGACCAGTACCGCCAGCGTCAGGCCGAGGCCGAACATCCGCATGAACGACACCTGCGCCGCGATCAGGGCGCCGAACGAAATGGACATGATCAGCGCGGCTGCGGTCACCACGCGCCCGGTGTGGGCCAGCCCCAGTGCCACGCTCTCGTCGTTGTCGGCCCGGGTTCGGCCGCTGGCCAGCCAGAACTCCCGGATGCGGGCGATGATGAACACCTCGTAGTCCATCGACAGGCCGAACGCGATACAGAACAGCAGCACGGGCATGTTGGCGACCAGCGCTCCGGTCGGAGTGGTGCCGAACGCGCCGAGATGCCCTTCCTGGAAGATCCACACCAACGCCCCGAACGCTGCGGTCAGCGACAACATATTGAGGATCAGTGCCTTGATCGGCAGCACCACACTGCCGGTCAGTACGAACAGCAGCACCAGCGTGATGGCCGCGATCACGCCGAGCACCACGGGCAGACGCTGTTCGATCGCGGCGACGCTGTCGCGGTTGACCTGCGCGATCCCGGTGATCGCGACCTCGCGACCACCCGGTCCGGGGAGGGCCCGTAGGGCGTCGAGTTGACGCTGCGAGGCATCGGTGAACAGGGCCGTGGTGCTGCCGACGGTCAGGAACGCCGCGCCGGCACCGGTTCCGGAGGTCTCCGAGGGCGGACCGACCCGGCGGCCGTCGGCGTAGACGCCCGGCGGTGCGCTGACCGTCGTGACCCCGTCGATTCGGGACGCGGCCGCGGCGTAGCGCTCGTAATCCGGCGCGGTCAGCCCGCCGGTGTCGGGCACCACCACCGTCAGCGAGGCCTCGGCGTTGTCGGGGAATGCGGTGCGCACCAGCTCGCCGACCTGATAGGCCGACGCCGACCGCGGCAGCACCCGTTCGTCGGGCAATCCCCAGGACACCCGCAGGAACGGCAGGCCCAACGCCACCAGCAGGACCGTGCCCGCGAGCGCCACGAGCACTGCGCGGCGGGTCACGAACTTCGTCGACCGATACCAGAACCGCTCGTGGGCGTCGACGGGGTCGGGACGGCGCCGCACCACCCGCCGGACGTCGAGTGCGTCGAGCCGGTCGCCGAGCAGCATGATCGCCGCCGGTGTCACCAGCACCGCGGCGGCCGCACACAACGCCACGGTCGCCACCCCGGCGTAGGCGAACGACTTCAGGAAGTACATCGGGAACAGCACCATCGCCGCCATCGACAGCGCCACCGTCAACGCCGAGAACAGCACGGTCCGGCCCGCGGTGACCATCGTCGTCACCAGCGCCTGTTCCCGCGGCGCCCCGGCGGCCACCTCGTCGCGGAAGCGGCTGACGATCAGCAGCGTGTAGTCGATGGCCAGCGCCAGACCCAGCGCGGTGGTCAGGTTCAGCGCGAAGATCGAGACGTCGGTGCCCAGGGCGACCAGCCGCAACACCGCCATCGAGCCGACGATCGCCAACGCCCCGACCGCGACCGGCACCGCGGCGGCCAACAGCCCCTTGAACACCCACACCAGCACCAGGAAGCTCAGCGGGAGCGCGATGGCCTCCATCACCAGGACGTCACGCTGGGTCTGGGCGTTGATCTGGGCGTACACCATCGCCGAACCCCCGGCGCGCACCGTGACGTCGGGGTAGCCGGGCAGGATCGCCGGCTCGACCTCGTCGACGATCTGCTGGGCGGAACGGGGGGCTCGTTCCTCCCCGCCGGTCAGTTCGGCCACCACGAGGCCGGTCTGCCCGTCCCGGCTGACCAACGCCGCCGCCGCCTGCTCGGGCGCGGTCCACGCAGAGACCGCGCGGACGACGTTCGGGTCCGACTCGAGACGGTCGACGAGCCGCCGCCCGACGGGTTCGGCCTGCTCTCGAGGCCCGGTGACGGCGAACACCAGTTGCAGATCCCCACGGCCGAAGGTGTCGGTGAGCACCCGGGTGGCGCGGGCGGACTCCGAGGTCGGGTCCTGGAACCCGCCCGCGGTGAGATGGCTTGCCACCGGAATCCCGAAGATGGCCGAGGCAACCATCACCATCGCCGCGACCGCCACGATTCGACGAGGCGCGGCGATGGCCAGAAGTGCGATCCGATACAGCAGGGTTGACCCTCACGTCAGTTTCTGCCTGCAGAGTGCGTCACGATCGCGCGGGTCGGAAAGGCGCGGCGGCGATTCGTCAGGGATGCGTCAGGTGTCACATTCGGGCGGGCTGTCTCGTCAAAGGGGCATGACCCCTCGAATCAACGCCCTGCCCCCCGACCGCGCCTCCCTGCTGACCCGATTGATGTACCGCATCGCCCGCAAGCGATTCGGTGAGGTTCCCGAGCCGATCAGCGTCGCCGCTCACCACCCCGGACTGCTTGTGGTCAGCGCGATGCACGAGTCGATGCTGGAGCGGGCCTCCCACACACTGCCGGCCAGCGTGCGCGAACTGGCCGTGTACTGGACCGCGCGCCGGATCGGGTGTGGGTGGTGCGTGGATTTCGGCTCGATGCTGATGCGCATGGAGGGCCTGGATCTGTTGCGGCTCAAGGAGATCGACGACTATGCCACGTCGGCGAACTTCTCCGACGACGAGCGCGCCGCGATCGCCTACGCCGACGCCATGACCACCGACCCGCACACCGTCACCGACGAACAGGTCGACGATCTGCGTCACCGCTTCGGCGAGCGGGGAGTGATGGAACTGACCTACCAGATCGGCGTGGAAAACATGCGGGCCCGGATGAACACCGCGTTGGGCATCGCCGAGCAGGGATTCAACTCCGGGGACGCCTGCCGGGTGCCGTGGCGCTGAATCCCAGCCGCATGGCGACTTAGGGTAACCTAATTTTCATCGGCTCGGTGGGCTGCGTTGTCGACGAGCTCGGCGACTTCATCCTCGGGACCGGCGCTCACCGGATAGCGGTCTACCACGAGGCGATCGGCGATCCGGCACGAACACTGGAGTCCCTGCGCCGCTTCGCCGAGTACGTCATCCCCCAGCTCACCCCAGACCGGTGACCATGTCCCGGCCGAGCGGGGAGCCGGTGAACTTGTCCGGGTTGGCGATGTCGTAGATCGCCACCACCCGGCCGGCGCTGACCGTCATCGCCTGGATGCGCGGCGCGATAGCCGGCCACTCGTCGTTGGCTGCGGCACCAGCGGTGACCATCCCCAACTCACCGTTGACCAGACCCGGGGCAGCGACCTCGAACAGCCGCGGGCCGTAGCGACGAGCCAGCCCGAACAGGAACCGCGCCACCTTGTCGCGGCCCCGAATGACCTGCGGCGCGGTCGGGGCGCGGCGGTTCGCATCCCCGGTGAACGTGACCTCGGGATGCAGCAGCTCGACCACCGCCACCACATCCCCGGACGCCATCGCGGCCAGTAACTTCCCGACCACCTCGGCGTGCTCGTCGGCAGGCTTCGGCGCCCCGGCCACCGTCCGGCGGGCCCGCGACGCCAGCTGGCGCGCAGCCGCCGGAGTCACCCCCAGCACCTCGGCGATCTCGGAGAACGGCATCGCGAAGCCGTCGTGCAGCACGAACGCGACGCGCTGATCGGGCGTCAGCTGCTCCAGGACCACCATCGCCGCGAACCGGGCGTCCTCGCCGGCCACCACAGCCGCCAACGGGTCGGAGCCGTCGAGAGCGGTGACCACGGGTTCGGGCAGCCACTGCCCGACGTAGGTCTCGCGCCGATGCGCCGCCGAGCGCAGACGGTCCAGACTCAGCCGGCTCACCACCGTCGTCAGCCACGCCGCCAGATCGTCGATCACCGTCTCGCGGTGGGCCTCCCACCGCAGCCACGCATCCTGGACCACATCTTCGGCATCGGCCATCGTGCCCGTCAGCCGATAGGCCACGGCGACCAGGTGCGGCCGCACCTGCTCGAACTCCCTGGCTCGGGCACTCACGGTCATCACCTGAGTGTAGATCTCGACACTGAGCACCGATCTGAAGCCGGAATCCGTCGCAGGAAAGACTCGCCACCACTATTTCCGCGTACGGCGCGCGCGAGCACCACGCGAACCGTATATTTCGCGCATGGCAATCACCGATGAACCTCCCGTGACGCCTGCCGTCGGTGGCAAGGGGCTGCAAGCGGGGGCGCTCGGCCTCGTCGGCAACGTCGTCATCGGCCTGGCCGCGGTGGCCCCCGCCTACAGCCTGGCGGCCACCCTGGGCTACGTCGTGCTGGCCGTCGGCGAGAAGGCTCCGTCGATGTTCGTCCTGGCGTTCATCCCGATGCTGTTGGTGGCCTTCGCCTACAAGGAGCTGTCCCAGGACACTCCCGACTGCGGCACCACCTTCACCTGGGGCGTCAAGGCGTTCGGCCCCTGGGTCGGCTGGATCGGAGGCTGGGGACTGGCGGTGTCGGCGATCATCGTGCTGGCCAACGTCGCCGAGATCGCGGCGATCTACCTGTTCGATTTCCTGGGACTGGACGCGTTGGCCGAGAACGTCTTCGCCAAGGTGGCACTTGGTTCGTTCTTCATCCTGGCGATGACCGCACTGTCCGCTCGCGGCATCGTCGTCAGCGAACGGATGCAGAACGTGCTGATCGCCATCCAGTTCGGCGTGCTCATCGTCGTCAGCATCATCGCGCTGGTTCGGGTGTTTGCCGGCACCGCAGGCGCACAGGCGATCACGCCGCAGCTGTCGTGGCTGTGGCCCAGCGGGCTCGACCTCTCGTCGATCGCCGCGGCGATCATCTTGTGCGTGTTCATCTACTGGGGCTGGGACGCGTGCCTGGCCGTCGGCGAGGAGACCAAGGACCCCGGCAAGACACCAGGCATCGCGGCACTGATCACCACCGTCATCCTGGTGTGCACCTACGTGCTGGTGGCCTACGCGATCCAGTCGTTCGCCGGGTTCGGCGACGTCGGGATCGGGTTGAACAACGCGATGAACACCGACGACGTGCTCACCGTACTGGGCGAACCGGTCGCGGGCAGCCTCGCTGCGTCGCTGCTGCTGCTCACCGTGTCGGTGTCGGCGCTGTCCTCGACGCAGACCACCATCCTGCCGACCGCGCGCGGCACGCTGTCGATGGCCGTCTACGAGGCCATCCCGAAGCGGTTCGCCTACGTGCACCCGCGGTACATGACTCCCGCCTTCGGCACCATCGTGATGGGACTGTCGGCGCTGTTCTTCTATCTGCTGCTGACGATCCTGTCGGAGAACGCGCTGGCCGACTCCATCGCCTCGTTGGGCCTGGCCGTGGCGTTCTACTACGGCATCACCGCATTCTCCTGCGTGTGGTACTTCCGGCGCACACTGTTCGAATCGACGCGAAACCTGTTCTTCCGCGGCATCTTCCCGTTCCTGGGCGGCACCTTCATGGCGGTGGCGTTCGTCATCAGCGCCAAGGACATGATCCAGCCTGACTACGGCTACACCGCGTTCGGCTCGCTGGGCGGAGTGTTCGTGCTCGGCGTCGGCATGCTGGTGCTGGGCATCCCGTTGATGCTGCTGTGCTTCGCCTTCGGCACCAAGCGGTTCTTCCGGGGAGAGACGCTCAACGCCACCACCGAAGTCAAAGTTCCCGACACCTTCTGAACAGGCAGGCCCTGCAATGCATCTGACCGTCGGCTACCTTGCCACCCCGACCGGCGACGACGGCGTCGCGCTGGCCAGCGCGCTCGCCCGCACCTTCGACGCGACGGTCGACGTCGTGCTGGTCGTCCGCGAGGAGCTGCCCGACGGGCACCCCGGCCGGGCCGAGTACCAGCAGTGGCTGATCGAACACGGTGAGCAGTGGGCCGCCAAAGCGGTGGCGGCACTGGCGGCCGACGGAGTCCATGCCGCAGCGACGGTGACCGTCGGAGAATCGTTCGCGCAGAAGCTGATCGAGTTCGCCGAGCAGCACGACTCGGATCTGATCGTCGTCGGCGGCGCCCGCGACGGCTTCTTCGGCCGGCACACCATCGGCCCGGTCACCGGGGCACTGCTGCACACCTCGCCGATCCCGGTGGCGCTGGCCCCGCGCGGCTACGCCGAGGATCCCGACGACTCGTTCGACGCCGTGACCGCCGCGGTGCCCACCCGTCCCGGTGAGGACAATCCGCTACCGTTCGCGCTGACGCTGGCCAGCGCGGCGCAACTGGAGATCCGGATGCTGTCGCTGGTGTCCGCGGAGAACCTCGCCGAGGCCGCCGACGCCAAGGAGGTGCGGGCCGCACAGGTCGACGCCGCCGAGAAGAACCTCGTCGAGGCGGCACGGGCGGTACCGGACAGTCCCGACATCGAATCCCTGGTCGCCTCCGGCATGACGCTGGAATCGGCGCTGAAGAAGCTGAAGTGGGAGGACGGCGACCTGCTGGTGGTCGGGTCGTCCAGGTTCGCTGCCCCGCGCCGAATCTTCCTGGGGTCCACCGCCGCCCGCATCCTCGCCGGCGTGGACGTGCCGGTGATCGTGGTGCCGCGCGCCTGAGGCCGGCTCTCCCGGATGAGCTACCGGGAATGCACTCTCGCGGCCACCTACCGCTTGGCGAAAACCGTGCGGTGCCACTCCTTGTCGGCCACGCCGGTGATGTCGCTCATCACGTGCTTGATCGACAGGTATTCCTCGAGCGAGTACTGGCTCATGTCCTTGCCGAACCCCGATGCGCCGAACCCGCCGTGCGGCATCTCCGAGATGATCGGGATGTGGTCGTTGATCCACACGCAGCCGGCGTGGATCTCCCGCGACGCTCGCTGCGCGCGATAGACGTCACGCGTCCACGCCGAGGCCGCCAACCCGTAGGCCGTGTCGTTGGCCTGGCGCAGCGCGTCGTCGTCATCGGTGAACGGGCGCACGGTCAGCACCGGTCCGAAGATCTCGTCGCGCCACACCTCGGACTGCTCGGAGACGTCGGCGATCACCGTCGGCCGGTAGAACGACCCCGGCCCGTCCGGTGCGACCCCGCCGGTGACGATCCGGCCCCCCTCGCCGGGTGCCCGCTCCACCATGCCCGCCACCTTGGCGCGGTGCGCCGCGGTGATCAGTGGGCCGATGTCGGTGTCGGGATCCTCCGGGTCGCCCACCACGATCTTGCCGAACAGCTCGCCCACCCCGGCGACGAAGTCGTCGTACAGGTCGGCGGCGACGATCGCGCGGGTGGCCGCGGTGCAGTCCTGGCCGGTGTTGATCAGCGCGCCGGCGGCCGCTCCCTGGATCGCGGCGTCGAGGTCGGCGTCGTCGAACACCACGAACGGCGCCTTGCCGCCCAGTTCCAGCTGGGTGCGGTGCCCGTGCACAGCGGCGGCCGCCATCACTTTGCGGCCCACCGGCGTCGAGCCGGTGAACGTCACCATGTCGACGCCCGCATGTCCCGCCAACCGGGTGCCGACGTCGGCGCCGCCACCGGTGACGACGTTGAACACCCCATCGGGCAGGCCGGCCTCACTGGCCAGCCGGGCCAGTGTCAGCGTCGTCAACGGGGTGATCTCGGCGGGCTTGATGATGACGCTGCAGCCGGCGGCCAGGGCCGGGATCACCTTCCACACCGCCATCTGCAGCGGATAGTTCCACGGCGTGATGGTCGCGACGACGCCGACGGCCTCCCGGCGGATCGACGATGTGTGATCCCCCGAGTACTCGCCCGACGCCTTGCCCTCGAGAAGCCGGGCGGCGCCCGAGAAGAAGTCGATGTTGTCGATGCTGCCGGGCACGTCGAACTCTCGGGCGAGCCGCACCGGCTTGCCGCACTGGGCGACCTCCTCAGCGACGAATGTGTCGGTGGCTTCGTCGGCCAGCTTGGCGAGTTTGGCCAGCACCGCGGAGCGTTCGGCCGGGGTGGCCCCGGCCCAGCCGGGCAGGGCGCGACGCGCCGACGCGACCGCGGCGTCGACGTCACCCGGGCCGGCCAGGGCGAACTGGACGACGGGCGCGCCGGTGGCCGGGTTGGTCACCGTGTGCGTGGGGCCGCCGGTGGTCACCGGCGCCCCGTCGATCCAGCTGCCGGCCACCGTCTGCGAAGAAACCACAGTCATGTACCCAACGCTATCGCGCAGCGTGCGGGATGGCCACGCCGCGGGTACGTATTACCTCAGCGTCAGATACCTGCCACGCGTGATTTCATGGTTCTGGTTGCCTGCGACGACGGATTCCGTGCACAATCATCGGCATGGCTAACCCGGGGATACCGCGCGCCGTCGGCCCCGTCTCTTTCCGCGTCAACCAGTCCCGCCCCGGGGCCGCGTTCCAGCTCGACGAGCTGTCGAAGGCGATCATCGAGAAGCTGCAGCAGGACGGCCGGCGCTCCTATGCGGGCATCGGCAAGGCGGTCGGCCTGTCCGAAGCGGCCGTGCGTCAGCGCGTGCAGCGCATGGTCGACGCCGGCGTCATGCAGATCGTGGCGGTCACCGATCCGATGCAGCTGGGTTTCGCGCGCCAGGCGATGATCGGCATCCGCTGCACCGGCGACACCACCAAGATCGCGGAGAAACTGGCCGCCATCGAGTCGGTGGACTACGTGGTGCTCACCGCCGGATCCTTCGACGCGATCGTCGAGGTGGTCTGCGAGGACGACGACAGCCTGCTCGACCTGCTCAACACCCAGATCCGCGCATTGCCGGGAGTGATATCCACAGAAACGCTCGTCTATCTCAAACTTGTTAAGCAGCAATATAATTGGGGAACACGATGACAACAACCGATATCGCACCCGAGGTGTCCACCGATCTGGGCGCCAAGGCCAACCGCCATCTGTGGGGGCACTTCGCCCGGCACGGCGCCGGCATCACCCCGCCGATCATCACCCGCGGCGAGGGTGTCCACATCTGGGACGACCAGGGTCGCCAGTACATCGACGGGCTCTCCGGACTGTTCGTGGTCCAGGCCGGCCACGGCCGCAAGGAGCTCGCCGAGGCTGCCGCCAAGCAGGCCGAGAAGCTGGCGTTCTTCCCGTTGTGGTCCTACGCCACGCCGACGGCGATCGAGCTGGCCGAGCGTCTCGCCAACTACGCTCCCGGCGACCTGAACCGGGTGTTCTTCACCACCGGTGGCGGCGAGGCCGTCGAGTCAGCCTGGAAGCTGGCCAAGCAGTACTTCAAGCTGACCGGCAAGCCGGGCAAGTTCAAGGTGATCTCGCGGGCCATCGCCTATCACGGCACCCCGCAGGGCGCACTGGCCATCACCGGCCTGCCCGACTTCAAGAAGCCGTTCGAGCCGCTGACCCCCGGCGGGTTCCGGGTGCCGAACACCAACTTCTACCGCGCACCGGCGCCGTATGACACCGACATCAAGGCGTGGGGGGCCTACTGTGCCGACCGCATCGCCGAGGCCATCGAGTTCGAGGGCCCCGACACCGTCGCCGCCGTCTTCCTGGAGCCCGTCCAGAACGCCGGCGGCTGCTTCCCACCGCCGCCCGGCTACTTCGAACGGGTCCGCGAGATCTGCGACGAGTACGACGTGCTGCTGGTCTCCGACGAGGTGATCTGCGCCTACGGCCGCATCGGGTCGATGTTCGCCTGCGACGACTTCGATTACGTCCCCGACATGATCACCTGCGCCAAGGGTCTGACGTCGGGGTACTCCCCGATCGGGGCGATGATCGCCAGCGACCGGTTGTTCGAGCCGTTCAACGACGGCAAGACCACGTTCGGGCACGGCTACACCTTCGGCGGGCACCCGGTGTCCTCGGCGGTGGCCCTGGCCAACCTCGACATCTTCGAACGTGAAGGCATCAACGACCACGTCAAGCAGATGGCGCCGGCGTTCCGCGCCACGCTCGAGAAGCTGCACGACCTGCCGATCGTCGGTGACGTGCGCGGCGAAGGGTTCTTCTACGGCATCGAGCTGGTCAAAGACAAGGTCACCAAGGAGACCTTCAACGACGAGGAATCCGAGCGGCTGCTGCGCGGGTTCCTGACGCCGGCGCTGTGGGAGGCCGGGTTGTACTGTCGCGCCGACGACCGCGGCGACCCAGTGGTCCAGTTGGCTCCGCCGCTGATCTGCGGGCAGAAGGAGTTCGACGCGATCTACGACATCCTGCACGGCGTACTGAGCGAGGCCTCGGCACGCATGTAGACGTCTCCGCCGGAATTGCGTTCCGGGCGCGTTTTCGCGCGAACTCCCCTCGCGGGGCGCAATTCCGGCGAGACTTCTGGTGTGAAGGTCACCGCGAGGTCCAGGCCGCCCGTCGATCCGGTGCGGTGGCAGGCCCCTGCCGTGGACGCGCTGCCCGATTTTCCCGCTCCGGTGATCAACCTGGTGCCGGTGCCCGGTGGGGAGCCCGAAGACGTCCGCGTCGGCAGTGACGGCCAGTTGTGGACCGGCGCCCACGACGGCGGCATCGTGCGGTTGCGCCCCGACGCCAGCGGCGCCGAGGTCATCGCCCACACCGGCGGGCGTCCGCTCGGCCTGGGTTTCCGCGCGGACGGACGGCTGCTGGTGTGTGACAGCCCGAAAGGGCTGCTCTGCGTCGATACCGCCACCGGCGAGGTCACCGCCCTGGTCACGCAGGTGGGTGGCCGGATCTTGCAGTTCTGCTCCAATGTGGTCGAAACCGCCGACGGCACCGTCTATTTCACCGAGTCGACGAGCGCGTTCACGGTGGCCGACTATGTCGGGGCCATCCTGGAGGCGCGCGGGCGCGGGGCGCTGCACCGCCTCGACCCGGACGGCACCGTCACCACCGTCGTCGACGGTCTGTACTTCGCCAACGGGGTGACGCTGACCGCGGACGGCTCGGCGCTGGTCATCGCCGAGACGCAGGGCCGGCGGCTGTCCAAGTACTGGCTGACCGGCCCGCAGGCGGGCGAGCTGACACCGCTGGTGGTCAACCTGCCCGCGATGCCCGACAACTTGTCGACCGGGGCCGACGGCCGGATCTGGTGTGCCATGGTCACCCCGGCCAACCCGGTGGCCGATCGCCTGGCGGCAGGGCCACCGGTGCTGCGCAAGATGGTGTGGCGACTACCTCCACGCCTGCAGCCGAAACCGGCGTCGGTGGTGTGGGCGGTGGCGTTCGACCCCGACAGCGGCCGATCGGTTGCGGGTCTGCGGACCACCCATCCGGACTTCAGCATGGTCACCGCAGCCGTCGAGGCCCACGGGCGGCTCTGGCTGGGCAGCATCGGCGCGGGGTGCCTCGGCTGGGTAGACCTCGAGCACACCCGACTCCCGGGGCGTTGAGACTGCGGCTACGGCGTAAAAGTTCGAGAGAGCAGCGCCGTGAGTGCATTCTGAACGTGGGGGAACGCGACGCGGATCCGTCCCCAGGCCGTCAGTCCTTGATGAAGTCGAGCAGGTCGGCGTTGATGGTGTCCGCGTGAGTGGTCGGCATGCCATGCGGAAAACCTTCGTATGTCTTCAGCGTTGCGTTCTGGAGCAGCTCAGCCGATTTCGGGCCCGATGCCACGTAGGGGACGATCTGGTCGTCGACACTGTGCATCACCAGCACGGGCACGGTGATCTTGGTCAGATCCTCGGTGAAATCGGTCTGGGAGAACGCCACGATGCCGTCGTAGTGGGACAACGCGTCTCCCATCATCCCCTGGCGCCACCAGTTTTCGACGATCGCCTCGGAGGGCTCGGCGCCGGGACGGTTGAACCCGTAGAACGGCCCGGCGGCCAGCGAGCGGTAGAACACCGACCGGTTGGCGGCCAGTTGCGACTGCAGATCGTCGAAGACGTCCTTCGGCAACCCGTCGGGGTTGGCTTCGGTGCGCACCATCAACGGCGGCACTGCGCTGATGAGGGCGGCTTTGGCGACCCGGCTCTGCCCGTGTCGCGCGAGATAGCGGACGACCTCGCCGCCGCCGGTGGAGTGCCCGACGTGGATGGCCCCGCGCAGGTCGAGGTGCTCGGTGAGTGCCGCGAGATCGTCGGCGTAGTGGTCGAGGTCATGACCGCCGGGGGTCTGGGTGGAGCGGCCGTGACCGCGTCGGTCATGGGCGATCACGCGGTAGCCCTGCTGCACGAAGAACAACATCTGGTTGTCCCAGTCGTCCGACGACAGTGGCCAGCCGTGACTGAAGACGATGGGCCGGCCGGAACCCCAGTCCTTGTAGAAGATCTCGGTGCCGTCGGACGTGGTGATGGTGGCCATGCGGGTTCCTTCGCTGTCGATCGGTTCGGACCTGCCTGGCGTCGATCGTGTTGGTGAGGCCGGCGTGTGTCATCGACGCTGACGGCCATCACAGTATTCCGGGTGCCGCCCGGTCCCGCCGCGGGAGTAATCGATTCCTGCCACCGACCGGTCAATTTCTGCCAGCGGAAATCAACTGCCTGACCTGCGGGTTACACACGGCAGAACTCAAGATCAGAAAGAGGAACCGAGATGAAGAGCATCACTCTCGCCACCGCCGCCGCTGCCAGTTTGACCGCCGCCGTCCTGGGCCTGGCCGCTCCCGCGGCCGCCGCACCCAGTGGCTCCGACGCCCAGCAGACCATCAGCCAGCTCGAAGCCGACGGCAAC
>MDTD01066383.1_pt1 | contig 13647 bp, 15 predicted proteins | sample 811221 | NCBI WGS metagenome assembly MDTD01 (sample SAMN05326646, study PRJNA326480) | marine metagenome | isolation source: seawater | place: Pacific Ocean: South West | collected 2011
GCATCACCACCGTAGAATAAGTCAGTACCACCTCCAGATGATTGAAGATATGACTCAGCCTCGTCTAGCATTGCAAAAGCAGCAGCATAAACATCAGCATCATCGTCAACCATTGGACTAGGATATTCAGATGGGTTATTAGCTTGAGACCAAGGAATATCACCAACTGAATCAACTAAAAGCATCATAACATGTGCAGCCATAGTTTTTGAAATTCCTAAATGGTATGCTAATAAATTATCATCTCCATTTTGTAATTCAATAGCTTCAATGTCAGGTAACATACCGGAGTATAGATTAGACCACATTGAACTTGCAGTACCACTACTATAATTCTCATAGTAATTTCTTCCAAACATAGCAGTTAATCTTGCCAAATCAGATGAAGTACCTTGCATGTTTATCATCGAACCCAAGTAATTTAATTGTACTTGATTCAGAAGCAAATCAGCATCAGCTAGATCTGCAGACAGTGCGTTAGGGCTTGCTAGATCTTCTAACTCAGTGGTTTCACATGAGTAGAAGAAAAGGGCAGCCGGGAGGACTGTCATCATTAAATATTTAAATATTCTTTTCATAATTAATTATTTATTTTTTTGTTATTAAAATGATGCTTTAACACTAACTCCATACCTCTTAGAAGAAGGACCATTTAATAAGTCCCAACCTCTACCGTTACCAACACCGATTCCAGCAACATTTGGATCGAAGTTAGCATCTTCAGGTGTATTGTATGCGTCATACCATAAGTTGTACCCAGTAGCAGTTATTGATAATGCACCAAAAGGAGTCTTATCTAAATACTTTTGTGGGAAATCATAAGTAAATGAAAGCTCTTGTAATCTAATAACAGAACCATCATAAACAGATAACTCAAGTGGACCAAACAATACATTGTTAAAGTAATAAGATGAATTATTAATTTGTAATTGATTTGGAGTACCATCAGCTAATACACCTGGCAAGATAAACGTGTGTTTTCTTTCTTCACCTGGAATACCACCACGACCTAGTAGGGTAGCTACAGTTTTAGAAATCATGTCACCACCAGCTGTATGACTTAACTGGAAGCCTAAGCTAAAGTTCTTATACTTGATTGTGTTAATGAAATTCATAACATAATCAGGCTCAGGGTTACCAATTATAGGAGTTATAGATCTAGAACCTTCAGTTCCTAATGGAACTTCATTACCATTGGCATCGATTGCCATAACTGATTCTTCAACGTAATTACCTGAAGCATTAACGACATAGTCACCATTTTCATTTCTTTGAATTCTAGATCCAACTAGAACACCTAATGGTTCACCTTCAATCGCAGCATTTCCACCAAACCAGGTAGCTGTTGTTCCAGCAAATATAATTTGATCATCTGCTTGCTCAGTTACAATGTTTTCACTTTTAGTAAAGTTAACACGAGCATTCCATGTTAAACCATCAACATTAACTGGTAAAATTTCAAACATTTCTAAATCTAAATCAACTTCAATACCCTTACCTTCAATTTTTCCGATATTGTCTTGCGTTGAAGTATATCCAGTAGAAATTGGTAAAGGTTTGAAAACAATTAAGTCTTTACTTGTTCTTTCAAAGTAAGATGCGTTTATTCCAACTCTTCCTTTCCAAACAGTAGCATCAAAACCTAATTCAAATTCTCCTAATAATTCAGGTTTTAAATCAGGGTTTGCCTGGAAATTACTAACAGCATTAGTAATGATTCCACCAGCAGCACCACCATTTTGGTTAGTTGCTTGTCCTACAGTATTAACAGTTGGGTATCCTGATGGGAAACCAGCAGATGTTCCATAACCAGCTCTTAACTTTAAGTATGATAAGTTTTCAGATTTAAAGTCAGCATCCATGGACGTTGGTAAAAATGCAACACTAGCACTTGGGTAAAACATACTATTGTTTGCTTTAGGCAAGTTTGAAACCCAATCATTTCTAGCTTGAAGAGTTAAGAATAAATAGTCTTTATAATCTAAGTCAGCACTACCAAAAACTCCAAGGGTGTTTCTTGATGACTCACCAGATATTGGAAGTTGGTTCTCATAATTGAAGTGCTGTACTACGCCAAATACAATTTGACCAGTACTCGCAACACCTTCAACATCGAAAGTTTCAGAAACAGAATTTGCACCAAGATTAAAAGTAAGACCTAGGTCATCAGATAAATCGTAACTACCGTTTAAACTTAAATAATGATTGTTAATCTTTACATTATTATCATATGTATTCAAGAAACCAAAAATTGCTTCTGTGAAATATACACCATTTTTATTTGCGTATTCTTTATTTCTCTCATTATAAAAATCAATACCAGCTCTATATGTAAATGATAAATTGTCATTAAGCTCATAAGCTAAGCTAGCATTTGCATTAATTCTGTGAACATTCTGACCACCTTGGGCATTTTCAACAGACCAATTTGGATTCATAATTTCATTACTTGGGTAATAATAGATACTACCACCAGTTTCAGGAATTGTGTATGGAAGTCCCATCAAGTCAACATTTCTTGGTGTAAAAAATACATTACCAAATGTAGACCATCCCTGAGTTCCATTACCTCTTGATGCAGCAACAGGTGGAGAAACAAAAGTAGTATTACTATAATTAATGGATGCTTGAGCAGTGAACTTATTCGAAAGTTGAGCTCTACCACCAACAGATAAATTGTTTCTTCTCAAGTTGTTTCCAGGTGTAAACCCTTCCTCATCAAGATGTCCATAATTTACGTTATATGAAAGTTTTCCGTCTTCAGATGCACCTCTAATTCCAATAGAAGTATTGGATACAGCACCAGTTCTGAAGAAGTTTTCAACACTTTTATAAGGCTTCCATTCATATCTTGCACCAGTATAAGTCTGGTTTAATATGTTATTTCCACCTAACAAGTTATTAAGAAAATCAGAACTACCATATGGGTGTTCTACAGTTGGGACACCATCAGTATCTACTATAATTCCAGCAGGATCATTAGCCCATCCGTCAACACCATCTCTATTAAACGAAGGACCCCAGTTACTGAAGTACCAACCAAAAGATTGGTCAAATCCTCCACCATATCTATTCTGATAATTTGGCATAGATGCTATTTCATTAACAAAATAAGACTGGTTTACAGTGATTTCTGTTTTCTTTGGCCCTTTAGCCTTTAAGGAACCTGTCTTAGTGGTAATTACAATTACACCGTTTTTACCTGCAGTACCATAAAGAGTAGCAGCAGCAAGTCCTTTTAAAACATTTACGCTTTCAATATTATTAGGGTCTAAATCTAAAAACCTACTTGATCCTAAGTTACCACTTAAGAAACTGCCTTGAGAATTAGTTTCGGTACTGTATGGTACACCATCAACAACGAATAGTGCTTGATTGTTACCATTAATGGATGTATAACCTCTAATAACTACGTTAGTAGCTGAACCAGAAGTACCAGATTGACTAGTGATGTTTACACCTGATGCTTTTCCAGATAAAACTCTGGCAACATCACCTTCAGTTCTTTGCTCCATTTCTTCACCAGAAACTTCACTAACAGCGTATCCAAGAGCTTTTCTCTCTCTTGTAATACCTTGTGCTGTAACTACAACTTCATCTAATTGCGCAACATCTTCGCCAAGAGTAACATTAATTGTATTGGATGAACCTACTGTTCTTGATTCAGTAGTATATCCAACATAACTAAATGTCAAAGTGGCTCCCTCATCAACCATGATGCTATAGTTTCCATCAAAATCGGATTGAGTACCAGTAGATGTGCCTTGCACAATAATATTTACTCCAGCTACAGGCATTCCTGAATCGTCAGAAACTGTACCTGAAACTGTCTTATCTTGTGCAAAAGTAACCTGCACAAAAAACGCCAATAATAGCGTCAAAATTCCACTTAATTTTGTTTTCATTTTAATTATAATTTGAATTAGTCCAAATGCAAATATTGTATATAAATGTTAATTAAACAACATTTAATCATAAAATTTTAAGATTTTTTTAAGATTCAGATTATTCTAATCAGAAAAATGTCTTAAAACTTATGCTAATTTTTGCATCTCCTATATTTAATTTTTTACCCCAGTTATTTCCACTGGCGAAAAATATTGTAATATTTGATTCGTTTAATATAGTTTTTAGGCCAAGTCCAGCTGAGTATATTTTTTCATTTAAGTTGAGATTTATATTCTTGTATTTTGAAAAATCAAAAAGCGAGAAAATTGCCGTGCTTTTGTTTAATAAAAAAATTAAATCAAAATTTGTGATAAAATATTCATTCGCATAAATACTTCCTTCTTGAAAACCTCTAATTGAGCTAATTCCACCAAATCTGAATAATTCATTTGTTACAAAATTTTCGCTATTCATTTTGTTGTAGTTGACGCTGGAAATATTTAAAAATCTTTCACTAAAATTAAATTTATTCAATAATTTAAACATATGAGTACTGTGAGGAGTTACAATATCCTGGATTTTTTCACCATAGCTGTAGTTATAAATAAATTCTAATTTTTTTTGATACAAAAGACTTGAATAATCTATTTGACTTTTTGAAATAAAAAAATTTAATTTCCTCAAATTAAAATCCTGTGTATTTTCATTTTGAATATATGCAGATGAGTTTATTTTTTCGTAACCTACACCAAATTTTATTTTTTTGAACTCAGAATATAAATTAACTCCGGTACTATTTGTTGAAAAAGTAGAGTCTTTTTTGGAGATGTTGAGTGACAAATCAACACTAATTGGAGAACTAAGCAGAAATGGTATTTCAAGATTTGAGTAAAATAATTTGTCCTCTGAATTTTCAGAGACATATCTAATATTAATTTCTTCTCCTGAATTAAATGCATTAATAATATTTAGATTAAGATTTCCTTGTAAATCTAATTTATTAGTATTTTCATCAGAGTTAAAGCCGAGAAAACCATCAAATGAATTTTTTTTTGTTTTTTTTAGATAGAAATAAACAATTGTAGAATCATCAGTGAATAAAACTTCAGGTTCTTTAGAGTTTTTAACAAATAATAAATTGTCAATTTTAGCTGATTTTTTTTTAATGTTCTCAAGGTCCAAATCAACATTTTTGTTAATATTTAAAAAATATTTAAAAAACTTTTTGGGGAAGTTTTCATATCCCTTAATTACAATTTTATCAATTTTTCTTTTTTGACCTAATTCAATGTATAAATCTGCTGATATCAAATTCGAATCAAGTTGAATAAAATTCAAAATGTTGATTCTCGAGAATGGGTAGCCATTGGCTGAGATAAATAATGATAAATTATTAAGGAATTTTTTTGATCTCTCAAACTCAATTCTTCCCTTACTATCTAGCAAATTGTAAATATATTCTTTAAAATTGTCAGGCAGACCTTCAATATTTGAAAATTTTATAAACTTAATTTTTGAACCACTTTCAATTGTTACCTCGTAATTAAACGAATCCCTTTTTTTTAATCTTTCTACTTTGGAGTACATAAATCCCCTATCGACTAATGACAAAATAGAATCATCAATCGATTTAATTAGATGTTCATATTTATCGAAAGTGCTATTCTCAAAATTTTTATAATAGCCATTATAGTTTAGATTGTAATTTTGTGAGTGAGAAAAATTACAAATCAAAGCAAGAATGACTAAATATTTAAATGTCTTAAACAAAATAACAAAGTGCTTATTAATCAACGTTATTTTAGAAGCGTTAATATAATAAAATCGAATTTTTTTAAAAAAAAATAAAATTTATAGATGTAACATTTGAATAATTCATTTAAATTTTTAACTTTGCGCGCCTCTTGAAATTAAGAGATAAAAATTATTAGTGTATGCCAACCATATCACAATTAGTAAGAAAGGGAAGGATCAAATCCTCAAAAAAAAGTAAATCTGCAGCTTTGAGCTCTTGTCCTCAGCGTAGAGGAGTGTGTACTAGAGTTTACACCACTACGCCGAAAAAGCCAAATTCAGCTATGAGAAAAGTTGCAAGAGTGAGGCTTACAAATGGTAATGAAGTTAATGCATACATTCCGGGTGAGGGCCACAACCTACAAGAACATTCGATTGTTTTGGTAAGAGGTGGTAGGGTAAAGGATTTACCTGGAGTTAGATACCATATTATTAGAGGCGCATTGGATACTGCTGGAGTTGAAGGAAGAACCCAAAGAAGGTCAAAATACGGTGCTAAAAGACCCAAAAAATAATAAAGTTTACCTTACTAGAAAATGAGAAAAAAGCAAGCAAAAAAACGTCCACTTCTACCGGATCCAAAATTTAATGACAAATTGGTTACCAGATTTGTAAATATGATGATGTGGAGTGGTAAAAAATCTGTTGCTTTTAAAATTTTTTACGATGCTATTGACATTGTAGGTAGCAAAAAATCTGATGATGAAAAAACAGCAATTGACATATGGAAAGATGCTTTATCAAATGTGATGCCTCACGTTGAGGTAAGAAGTAGAAGAGTCGGAGGAGCTACATTTCAAATTCCTAGTCCTATAAGATCTGACAGAAAAATCTCTATTGCTATGAAATGGTTAATAAATTTTTCAAGAAAAAGAAATGAAAAGTCAATGGCTCAAAAACTCGCCGCAGAAATCATTGCCGCTTCCAAAGAAGAAGGTTCAGCGGTTAAGAAAAAAGTTGATACTCATAAAATGGCCGAGGCTAATAAGGCTTTCTCTCACTTTAGATTTTAATTAATTATGTCAAGAGATTTAAAATATACAAGAAATATAGGAATTGCTGCTCATATTGACGCTGGTAAAACAACTACTACTGAAAGAATTCTCTATTATACAGGAGTTTCACACAAGATTGGTGAAGTCCATGATGGTGCGGCAACAATGGACTGGATGGAGCAAGAGCAAGAAAGAGGAATTACTATTACATCTGCTGCAACAACTTGCACATGGGATTTTCCAACTGATAACGGTAAAAAGAATGATTTATCTAAGGGATATCATTTTAATATAATTGATACACCTGGACACGTTGACTTTACCGTAGAGGTTAATAGATCATTACGTGTTCTTGATGGCCTTGTATTTTTATTTAGTGCAGTTGATGGTGTTGAGCCTCAGTCGGAGACAAACTGGAGATTGGCAGATAACTACAAAGTTCCCAGAATTGGTTTTGTAAATAAAATGGACAGACAAGGATCGAATTTCTCTATGGTATGCAATCAAGTAAAAGAAATGTTGGGTTCGAACGCAGTTCAAATTGTTTTGCCGATTGGCGAAGAGGCTGATTTTAAAGGGATTGTTGATCTAATCAAAAATAGAGCTATTATATGGCATGAAGAATCTATGGGATCAACCTTTGATGTTGTGGAAATTCCAGATAATCTAAAGGAAGAAGCAAAAAAATATAGAGGTTTACTTATTGAAGAGGTTGCATCTTATGATGATAATCTTCTTGAAAAATATATGGAAGATGAAGATTCAATAACTGAAGAAGAAATTCATAGTGCACTGCGCGCTGCTGTCATGGATATGGCAATAATACCTATGATTTGTGGTTCTGCTTTCAAAAACAAAGGAGTTCAATTTTTGTTGGATGCGGTTTGTCGGTACCTACCGTCACCCATTGACAAGGATGCAATAATTGGAACTAACCCTGATAACAAGGAGGAAATTTCAAGAAAGCCATCTGTTGAGGAGCCATTTGCGGCGCTTGCTTTTAAAATTGCAACCGATCCATTTGTTGGAAGACTTGCCTTCTTTAGAGTCTATTCTGGAAAACTTCCAGCAGGATCTTATGTCTTAAACAATAGGTCTGGTAAAAAAGAGAGGATTTCAAGAATTTATCAAATGCACTCTAATAAACAAAATGCGATCGATATTATTGAAGCTGGAGATATAGGAGCCGCTGTAGGTTTTAAAGACATCAAAACAGGTGACAGTTTAACTTCCGAAAAAGCACCAATAGTACTGGAGAGTATGGACTTTCCTGACCCCGTTATCGGTATTGCTGTTGAAGCTAAAACAAAAGCTGACGTTGATAAATTAGGTATGGCTTTAGGAAAGCTTTCTGAAGAAGATCCAACTTTTACTGTCCGTACCGATGAGGCATCAGGTCAGACTATAATATCCGGAATGGGTGAATTGCATTTAGACATCATTGTTGATAGATTAAAAAGAGAATTTAAGGTTGAGGTCAATGAGGGTGAGCCAATGGTCGAATACAAAGAGGCTATTACATTGAAGGCTGACCATCGTGAAGTTTACAAAAAACAATCTGGTGGTAGAGGTAAATTTGCTGATATAGCATTTACTGTTGAACCTGCTGAGGAAGGAAAGCAAGGTCTAGAATTTATTTCAAATATCAAAGGCGGAAATGTTCCAAAAGAATTTATTCCATCGGTTGAAAAAGGTTTTAAAATGGCTATGCAAAACGGTCCGTTGGCTGGTTATGAAGTTGACTCTATGAAAGTGACATTGAATGATGGTTCATATCATGATGTTGATTCAGATCAGCTTTCATTTGAGCTCGCGGCAAAAATTGGTTTTAGAAATGCTGCCAAATTAGCAAAATTTGTAATTATGGAGCCTATCATGAAGCTTGAGGTCTTAACTCCTGAAGAAAATATGGGTGATATCGTTGGTGATATTAATCGAAGAAGAGGTCAAGTGAATGATATGGGTGATCGTGCTGGATCAAAGGTTGTCAAGGCTGATGTTCCTCTTTCAGAAATGTTTGGATATGTTACTTCATTAAGGACATTGTCATCAGGAAGAGCAACATCTACGATGGAGTTTTCTCATTATGCTGCAACCCCTTCTAATGTTTCTGAAGACGTCATCAAAAAAGCGAACGGAACAGCTGAAGCTAATTAAAATTATAATAATATGAGTCAAAAAATTAGAATAAAATTAAAGTCTTACGATCACAGTTTGGTAGACAACTCTGCTGACAAGATAGTCAAGACTGTAAAAAGTACTGGTGCTGTTGTTACTGGGCCTATTCCATTGCCAACGCACAAAAAACTTTTTACTGTTTTAAGATCGCCTCATGTTAACAAAAAATCAAGAGAACAGTTTCAATTAAGTTCTTATAAGAGATTACTTGATATTTACAGTACTTCTTCTAAGACTATTGATGCTTTAATGAAGTTGGAGTTGCCGAGTGGTGTTGAAGTTGAGATTAAGGTGTAAATACACCTGCCAGTTAATTCTGGTTTAAAATGTCCGGAGCGTTTTGCGAAGGAAAAATGGTTAAAAATAATTTAGGGTTAAATTATTTTGACCCTAAATTATTTTAAAGGATAAATGAAAATATAAATTATGTCTGGTTTAATTGGAAAGAAAATTGGAATGACTAGTATTTTTGATGAGAGTGGAAAAAATATTCCCTGTACTGTCATAGAAGCTGGTCCTTGTATCGTAACTCAGGTTCGATCTGAAGCTATTGACGGTTATCACGCAATTCAATTGGGTTTTGATGAAAAAACCGAAAAAAGTGCTACAAGGGCTCACAAAGGACATACTAAAAAAGCAGGAACTACACCAAAGATTAAATTGGTAGAGTTTCAGGATTTTGAACAAGAACTAAAACTTGGTGATAAAATCAATGTAGATCATTTTGAAGAAGGAGAGTTTGTTGATGTTTCTGGCATTTCGAAAGGTAAAGGATTTCAAGGGGTTGTTAAAAGACATGGATTTGCCGGAGTTGGTCAAGCAACACATGGACAGCATAACAGGTTAAGAGCTCCAGGTTCAATTGGTGCAGCATCATATCCTGCAAGAGTTTTTAAAGGAATGAAGATGGCTGGGCGAATGGGTGGAGAAAATGTTAAAGTATTAAACTTGAAAGTATTAAAGATTGATTTGGAAAAGAACCTTCTAGTAGTTAAAGGATGTGTCCCTGGACATAATAATTCTTATTTAAAAATTGAAAAATAATGAAGTTATCGGTTTTAAATTCAAAAGGTAAAAAGACTGGTAGAGAAGTTACTCTACCTAAATCTGTGTTTAATATTGAACCTAATGATCATGCTTTGTATTTGGATGTCAAGCAATTTCTAGCGCATCAGAGGCAAGGTACTCATAAAGCCAAAGAAAGAGCTGATATTAATGGAAGTACAAGAAAGATAAAGAAACAAAAAGGTACAGGTACTGCCAGAGCTGGTAGTAAAAAATCTGGTCTTTTTAGAGGTGGTGGAAGAATTTTTGGTCCAAGACCACGTGATTACGATATAAAGCTAAATAGAAAGCTCAAAAAATTGGCAAGAAAATCAGCATTGTCAATTAAAGCAAAAGAAAATGCCATAACAATAATCGAAGATTTTGAATTTAAATCACCAAAAACTAAAACTTTTATTGATGTTTTAAGGGCTCTAAACATTGATAGCAATAAATCTTTGTTTGTATTTGATTCATCCAATATTAATGTATATTTGTCATCGCGAAATTTTAAGGGTGCCGAGGTGATAACTACTTCAGAAATAAATACTTACAGTATTTTGAATGCGAAGCAGTTAGTAATTTCTGAAAGTTCGCTATTGAGTATTAATGAAAATTTAAGTAAATAAAATGAATGCTTTATTAAAACCAATTATTACAGAAAAAGCAACTCGTGATAGTGAGCTAATGAATTGCTACACCTTTGAAGTAACTAAATCTGCTAACAAGGTTGAAATAAAAAAAGAAGTTGAATCAAAATATGCCGTAAAGGTTGAGAAAGTAAGAACAATAAATGTAAGATCAGATAGAAGAATTAGGTATACTAAATCTGGAATACAATATGCTAAAACCAACTCTTTAAAAAAGGCAGTTGTAAAATTAGCCGAAGGTGATTCAATAGATTTTTATGCAAATAGCTAAATAAATAAATTATGCCAGTAAGAAAATTAAAACCTATAACGCCCGGACAAAGATTTAGAATCGTAAATGAGTATTCTGAGATTACCACTTCTAATCCGGAGAAATCTTTATTAAAAACTATAAAGAAAACTGGTGGAAGAAATAACCAGGGTAGGATGACAATGCGTTACAAAGGAGGAGGGCATAAAAAAAGATACAGAATTATTGATTTTAAAAGGGATAAGTATGAAATTGATGCTGAAGTTCTTTCTGTTGAATACGATCCGTTTAGGTCAGCATTCATATCATTGGTTAAATACAAAGACGGAGATAAAAGATACATTTTAGCTCTCAAGGGCTTAAAAGTGGGGATGAAACTTGTTTCAGCTAAGTCTGCACCTCCCAATATTGGTAATTGTATGCAACTTGCAAACATACCACTTGGTACTACCATTTCTTGTATTGAAATGACCCCTGGAAAAGGAGCAACTTTGGCAAGAAGTGCTGGATCTTACGCTCAGTTAATGGCAAAAGAAGGAAAGTTTGTAACTATAAAGCTCCCTTCTGGTGAAACAAGATTGGTTCTGGCTAGTTGTTTTGCAACGATTGGTGCTGTATCAAATTCAGACCATCAACTAACTGTTTCGGGAAAAGCTGGACGTAATAGATGGCTTGGTAGAAGGCCCAGAACAAGACCTGTTGCGATGAATCCGGTTGACCACCCGATGGGTGGTGGAGAAGGTCGTGCCTCTGGTGGACATCCTAGGTCCAGAAAAGGAGTACCAGCAAAAGGTTTTAGAACAAGATCAAAAAATAAAGTTAGTAATAAATATATACTTGAAAGGAGAAAAAAATAAACTATGGCAAGATCATTAAAAAAAGGACCATTTGTACATTTCAAATTAGCTAAAAAGCTGCTAAAAAATGTTCAGGATAATAAAAAAACAGTTATTAAGACTTGGTCTAGAGCAAGTATGATTACACCAGATTTTGTTGGACAAACGATTGCTGTTCATAATGGTAGACAATTTATTCCGGTATATATCACTGAAAATATGGTTGGCCACAAATTAGGAGAATTTTCACCAACAAGATCATTTAGAGGTCATGCAGGAGCAAAAAATAAGGGTAACAAATAATTATGGAGGACAAGAAAAATATTAGTAACGAAAATAGTATGTTGGCTACTGCTAAGTTAAACAATTGCCCAACATCTCCACGAAAAATGAGAATCGTTGCAGATTTACTCAGAGGTAAAGATGTTGATGCTGCTCTTGACATCTGTAAGTTTAGTCAAAAAGATGCATCTAGAAAACTTGAAAAGTTACTTCTATCTGCAATTTCAAACTGGCAAGTAAAACATAAGGATTTTAATATTGAAGATGCAAACTTATTCGTCTCTGAAATTAGAGTTGACAGTGCATCCGTACTCAAAAGAATAAGAACAGCACCTCAGGGTAGAGCTCACAGAATAAGAAAAAGATCAAATCATGTTACCATTGTTTTGAACTCTAAAAATAAAATTGATAATTAAATGGGACAGAAAACAAATCCAATAGGAAATAGAATAGGGATAATTAGAGGTTGGGAATCCAACTGGTTTGGTGGTAATGACTATGGAGATAAATTAGCAGAAGATCAAAAAATTCGTAAATATATCCATGCTCGTCTTGCTAAAGCTAGCATTTCCCGTATTATCATTGAAAGAACTTTAAAAATAGTCACCATTACAATAACAACAGCAAGGCCTGGAATTATCATTGGAAAAGGAGGTCAAGAGGTTGATAAATTAAAAGAAGAATTGAAGAAAGTCACTTCGAAAGATATCCAGTTGAATATTTATGAAATTAAGAGACCTGAACTAGATGCTTTTTTGGTAGCATCAAGTGTTGCTCGACAAATTGAAAATAGAATTTCATATAAACGTGCAATTAAAATGGCCATTGCTGCTTCGATAAGAATGAATGCTGAAGGTATCAAGATTCAGATTAGTGGTAGATTAAATGGTGCTGAAATGGCAAGAAGTGAGCATTATAAGGAGGGCAGAATTCCACTTTCGACATTTAGAGCTGACATAGACTATGCAATGGTTGAAGCTCATACAACTTATGGACGAATTGGCGTTAAAGTATGGATTATGAAGGGTGAAGTTTATGGCAAAAGAGACCTAAATCCATTAGTAGGGTTTGCAAAAAAACAATCTAAAAACAATAGAAGAAAACGTAATTAAATATGTTACAGCCAAAGAAAACTAAATATCGTAAAGTACAGAAGGGAAGAATGAAAGGCAATTCAGGTAGAGGACATCGACTTTCTAATGGAATGTTTGGAATTAAATCTCTTGATTCTAATTTTCTTACCTCAAGGCAGATTGAGGCTGCCAGAATTGCCGCAACTAGGTATATGAAAAGAGAAGGTCAACTTTGGATAAAAATATTTCCTGATAAACCTATAACTAAAAAACCGCTTGAGGTTCGAATGGGAAAGGGAAAGGGTGCTGTAGAGTACTGGGCAGCTGTTGTCAAACCTGGTAGAATTCTATTTGAAGTTGGTGGTGTAACTATTGATATTGCAAAGGAAGCATTGAGACTTGCTGCGCAGAAATTGCCTGTCAAGACAAAGTTTATTGTAGCAAGAGATTTTGAAGATTAATATTATGAAACAACAAGAAGTTATTAAGTTAAATATTGATGAGTTGAAAGAGCAACTCGTGGAAATGAAGAAGAAACATAATGAGCTTAAATTTGCTCATTCCGTTTCACCTCTTGAAAATCCTCTTCAGCTTAAACAAATAAGAAGGTCAATTGCCAGAGTTTTGACTGAAATAAAAAATAGAGATAATAAATAA
>MDTD01172712.1_pt1 | contig 13647 bp, 16 predicted proteins | sample 811221 | NCBI WGS metagenome assembly MDTD01 (sample SAMN05326646, study PRJNA326480) | marine metagenome | isolation source: seawater | place: Pacific Ocean: South West | collected 2011
GAAAGCAAGTATGCTAACTATGGATAAAACTCAATCATTAGAAATAATTAAAAAAGAACTTTTCTTTTGCACAAATGAATATTTCTACGGACGTAGCAGACCCTATGTCCAAACCTTTGTATGTCAGCATCCTAAATATCAATGGCCGTTATGTTTTGATTTAAGACATGATCCTACACCTTACCTGAGTATGCCATTAAAAGAATTAGAGGCTGCATTGAAAAAACAACCTAAATTTATTAGAACTGTAAGACATAATAAGCATCCTATAATTATGAACCCATCTTATGGTGATAAATTTGAGGAATATAAAGTTCTAGGAATAACAAAATTAAAAGCGAGGGCAGAACTTGTCAGAAAAAATAAAGAATTTGCAGAAAAAATTCAATCTTTAAAACTTTCAGAGACAGAGGAAAAAGAACAAAGTAAATCACAAGAAGATCTATATAACGAGGAAAGTATTTACGCTAAATTTACAACTGCAGAAGATAATAAAGTTATGCCTGAATTTCACTCAGTAGAATGGGATAAAAAATTGAGGGTAATTTCTAAATTTAAAGATGAACGACTTCAATATTTTGGAAAAAAACTTCTGTATATGGAAAAACCTGAATTATTAGGCAAAGAGGAATATAATTTAATACACAAGGATACAGCCAAGAAGCTTTTAAGCACAAATAACGAAAAATGGAATACTATACCAAGAACTTATTCAGAGATTGACACTTTAAGAGCAAAATTTGAAAAACAAGAGGATCAGGAAAAATTAAAAATTTTAGATGAAATTAACGCATACGTTGAAGATTTGGAAAGACATTACTTATCTGCGTAGTTGACAAAAAACTTAAAATACTTATTTAAGACGTATGGCGTTCAAAAATTCTTCAGATGAAAAATTTCAAGAACAGATTAATGGAAATAAATTAAATCTAGTTCAATTTTCTGCATCATGGTGTGGCCCATGTCAGCAGTTAAAGCCGATAATAGAAAAAATTTCTAACGATATGGCAGATAAAATTGATTGCTATTATCATGATATAGAGAGCCAGCCCAACGAACCTACAAAGTACTCAGTCAGAGGTGTACCTACCGTGCTTTTGTTTAAAGGTGGAAAACTTGTAGGGACAAAAGTTGGAGCTACTAGCGAAAAAGATATGCTAGAGTTTATTCAGCCCCATATTTAATTTTTATTAAGTATATTCCCAATATTATAAAGAGAGCCTATACATGTGATTAATTTTTTCTCAGATGAGCTTAGTATTTTAATAGCTTCTTCAAGGTTATTTGCTTGGTCCACATTAAATTGATTTTTTTTTGCTATAATTTTTAATTCTTTTGCTGATACACAGTTTTTTTCATTTTCAATAGGAATTGTTATTATTTTTTTAAAAATTCCCTTAAATTGTTTGATAAATAAATCAGGTTCTTTATTTCTCATCATTGCCCAAACTGCATATTTAGGCACTTTTATATCTTTCAGGTAATTCGCTAAATTTTTAGCATCTGTTTCAGCATGAGCACCATCTAACAAGATCTGTTCATTTTTATGAAGTTTATTTTTAATCTTCCCATTTTTTAAATACTGAAATCTTCCTTCAAATATAATATGTGGAATAGTTTTTTCGATCACACTTCTATCAATTTTAAGATCAAGAGCTATTTTGATCGCGTGACACAGGTTTTCTAATAATCCTCTTGAATGAATATTTTCAGTTTTTAACCTAATTCTATTTTTTTTATCTTGATAAAAGTAATGTTTCTTTTTTTTAATTAGTTTCCAAGTATTTGGATAAGCTATTTTACTTATATTTTTTTTGAGATTTTTTTTAATCATATTTAATACTTCAGGTCGTTGTTTACCTACATAAATGTGAGTGAAATTACTTAAAAAGGCTACTTTTTGATAAACAACTTCAGCTAATGTTTTTTTTTCAAGAAAGTTTAAATGTTGTTTATTAATATTGACTATTACTTGAGCTAAAGGAAAGTCAAATACATTAGTTGAATCTTTAGCAAATAAAGCACCAGCCTCTACTAAGTGATAGTCAGTGTTTTGTTCTGAAGCATTAATTATATAAATTACTGTAAGAACTTCAAAAATAGTAAGGGGAACATTTAATTTTTCAATTAGTCTAATTGATTTTTTAATTTCCCGATAAGTTAAAAACCTATCACCCATCCAAAATCTCTCTTTAATATCTCTTAATGAGGGAGAAATATAAGAAGTCGTCGTTTGTCTGTTAGCTTCAATAAAACACTTAACAGAGTACAAAGTAGTAAATTTTCCACTTGAACCTAAAAAATTTATTACATTATTTAGCTTTTTCTCTGGATGACCTAATTTTTTAAGAATCAATTTAATTCTTTTTAAGTCAAAATTGATGGTTTTGTTAAATAGCCTATGATTAGCTAGCTGTTTGTAGAGACTTATCGACTGTGACATTCGAGTCTTGTTTAGCTTGAGCCTCTGTTTTTTTCAATAGAACATTTAGCAATGTTCCAACTGTTGAATTAAGATATCTTCTCTCTATTACTAAGTCTATAAACCCGTGATCCCTTACATATTCTGCTGTTTGAAATTCATCTGGCAGAGTTTCTCTTACAGTATCTTGGATGACTCTTTTTCCAGCAAAACCACAAACACTACCCTTTTCGGCTAAAATTATGTCACCTAGCATTGCCCAAGAAGCGGTCACACCACCAGTTGTTGGGTTTGTAATTATTACGATGAAAGGGATATTTTTTTTCTTTAATTCATTAACTGCTAAAGCAGTTCGAGACATTTGCATCAATGCGATGGATGACTCCATCATTCGCTGTCCTCCGGAGCAACTAAAAAATATAAAAGGCATTTTATTTTCAATTGCATGCTGAGCGCCAGCTATAAATGCTTCACCTGATGCTGCGCCAAATGATCCTCCTATAAACCTAAAGTCTTGAGCTCCGACCACCATTTCAATATTTTGTACCTTCCCTTTTGCAATTAAAATTGCATCGGTTTGTCCAGTGAGCTTACGAGCAGCTTTTAATCGATCAGTATATTTTTTTTTATCTTCGAATTTCAAAGGATCGTCTAAAGGTGAGGGTGTCTCTATCAATTCAAATTCTTTATTGTCAAAAAAAGTTTCAAATCTCTCTCGACAAGTTAATTTATGATGCGCACCACATTTGGGACAAACCTTTTGATTGGCATACATATCTTCTTTGTATATAAGGTTTTTGCATCCACATGTTGTCCAAAGATTTTCTTCTGTTTTTGATGATTTTTTCTCAAAAAGAGATTCTATTTTTGGTTTGATAAATTTGGTAATCCAATTCATATTATTTTTCTTTTTAAACTGTACACAACTTTATCTAACTTTGTGACAGGATTTTGTCTCATTTTGAGTGAATTAGTAATAGTTTTACACAATAAACTGCCCACTACAAGTCCATTTGCAGATTTTAAAGAAGAAATAGTTTTATCAGTAATTCCGAAACCAATTACAAGGTTTTTTTTAGGATTGATTCTTTTAATTTTATTGTAATTTTGAAGAATTTTTTTAGGTGAAACTTTTAACTTTCCACCGGTAGTTGATAGCATCGATATGTAATAAACCATATCATGCGAGTCTCGTATAATTTTTTTTATTCTATCTTTTGATGTAGTAGGCGATAAAAGTTGTATAAAATTTATTGATTTTTTCTTACACTTATTTGCAAAGTTTTTATTCTCAGGATAAGGGAGGTCAACTATAATTAAACCATCAACACCTGATGACTTACAGCTTTTCAAAAAGCTATTTTCACCGTTTTGATAAATTAAATTATAATAACCCATTAAAATAATTGGTTTATTTGGATTATTTTTTTTAAATCTTTTAGCAATTTGGAAAACATCTTTTAATTTTATTCCATTTTTAAGTGCTCTATGTGAACTACCTTGTATCTGCCCACCATCAGCTATAGGAGTGTTGTGTGCAAAACCTAATTCTAAGATATCTGCATGTTTTGAAATTTTATTTAGAATTTTTAGGGAATTATTTTTTGTGTTATCTCCAGCAACAGTATAAGTAATTAAGGCTGGTCTTTTTTCTTTTCTACAATTATCAAAAGCTAAGGCGATTTTTGATCTCATCTAACGTATGAACCTAATTTTTGTTTAATAATATCTTTATCTTTAAGACTATCACCACAAGAGTTTACAATAATAACTTCAGATGATTTTAATTTAGGAGCTAACTTAATCGCTTCGGCAAAAGCATGTGAGGGTTCAAGTGATGGCGAAATATTCTCAAGTTTTGAAACTAGCTGAAATGCTTTAAGAGCCTCTTCATCACTTGCAGAAGTGTATCTAGCTCTTTTTGTGTCTTTTAGAAAACAATGTAACGGGGAGATTCCTGGATAATCAAGTCCTGCAGAAATTGATTCTGTTGATCCTATTTGACCTTCTTTATCTTGAATAACGTATTGTGCAGCTCCGTGAAGAATTCCAATTTTAGATCCATTAGTTAATGGAGCAGCATGAAGCTTACTATTTCTTGGTCCTCCAGCTTCAACGCCAATAAATTCAGCATTAGTATCCATAAATTCATTCCAAAAACCAGCTGCAGAACTTCCTCCACCAACACAATTTATTAGTTTAAGTTTTTTTGGAATTTTTCCAAATTCTTCCTTAACTTGTTTTATTAATTCTCTAGAAATTTGAGCAGTACTAAACGCACATATTTTAATAAATATATTAGGACCTACAGTTGAACCAACGCACATATGAGTAGTATCACAATTCGAAACCCAATACCTCATACACTCACTCACTGCGTCCACGAGCGTTTGACTACCAGTAGTTACAGGGACTATCTCTGCTCCATTTTTCCTAATAGCTTCAACATTAGGCCGTTGTCTTTTTATATCTTTTGCTCCCATAAAAATTTTGCATTTAAGACCAAATTTTTTTGCAGCCATAGACAACATTTTACCAGCGTATCCTGCGCCTGGTATCCCCCACAATCTGACGAAGGCCGGCTCTTCGCGCAATCAAACAATGTACCGTAGCATTATAAATCTTATGAGCTCCACCATTAGCCTCAGAAACAACTTTTGCATATATCTGAGCACCTTTAAGATAATCTGTTAAATTTTCTAATTTAATAAAAGGTGTAGGTGCACCAACATATGTTTCAAAATAATAATCTCTTTCGCTGAGAAATTTTTTATCCTTTCTCAGTTTTGTAAATAATTTTGTTAAATCGTCTATAGGTTTTTTTAAAGTTTCAGGTATGTAATTCCCACCAAATTTACCACCATACATAAAGTTTTTATCATGCTGGTCAATTAAAGGTATATTTTTTCTAATTTTTAATCTCATTAATTTTATTAATAAAACTTTTAATTTTACGATGATCTTTGTAACCTAATTGATTTTCTAAACTAGACGATAAATCGAAAAAGTTAACCCCTAATTTACTGATATTTTCTACATTATCCTCAGAGATAGAACCAGCTAAAGCATATTTTGAGCCAATCGGAAGTTTTGTAATTAAATTCTTGGGAAATTCTAAAGATTTTTCCATGCCTGGTGTGTCAAATAATAAAATGTCGGCATTATCAAATTCACTATGTCTATCAATATCCTTTTCATCTTTTACTTTAATTGCTTTGATGATTTTAAAGCCCATGTTTTTAATTTCTGATATTCTTTCTTTTGTTTCAGAGCCATGAAGTTGAATAAAATCAAAATTTCCCTTTAAATTTTTTTTTATAAACTCGTTACTTGGATTAACTGTTACTGCAACAAAATTAGAGTCTTTTTTATTGTATTTTGAAAGTTTTTTAATATCTTGTAAGCTAATATTTCGAGGAGATTTTTCATAAAAAACAAATCCTAAATAGTCAACTTTAAGATTAATACATAATTGAACATCTCTGGTTGGATTTAAACCACAAATTTTTATTTTCATTATTTTAACTTTTTAACAAGATCTTCAATATTCTTTTTGATATTTCCACGAGCTGTAATCGCTCTCCCAATTACCAACCAATCAGATTTGACATTTTTAGCTTCCATGGATCTTTTTTGATCATAATTTCTTTTACCTATTTGTATGCCAGGCGTAATAATTTCTTTATTAAAAATTTTTTTAACATCATTTACTTCATAAGGGCTACAAACTAAAGCATCGAGAGATGCTCGTTTTGCAAGCTTTGCTTGGTGGGTTACCAAATTTTTTACTGACTTATTGTATCCAATAAGTTTTAAATCTTTATTATTTAATGAGGTCAAAGTTGTTACTCCTACAATCTTTGTAATGCCAGAAATCTTTTTTACAGCTTTTAATGCAGTTAAGCCAGATGAAATGTGAACAGTAAGATAATTTATTTTGAGATCTTTTAGAGCTTTAACAGCTGATACCATAGTGTTTACAGTGTCATTTAACTTAAGATCTACAAAAATAACTTTATTTTTTAGTGTTGATAAAAATTGCCTACCCTTTTTAGAGTTCATAAACTCTAAACCAAATTTATAACCAATTTTAATATCTCTTGTCTGAGATTGTGCAATAATTTTTTTTACTTTTGATAAGTTGGTTGTGTCGCAAGCAATAAAAATTTTTCTTTTACTCATTAATTTTTGTATTAAAGTTTTTACTTGGTTTAAATCTTAACTTATTTTTTTCTGGAATATAAATCAATTCACCTGTTCTTGGATTTCTTGCTGAATATTTCTCTTTTATTTTTTTCACTGAAAAAGTTCCAAATCCTCTTAATTCAACACTTTTATTATTTCTAAGGGCATTTGTAATGCTTGTACAAAAAATGTCGATTGTAGAATTGATTTGAGATTGATTTAATTTTGGGTTTTTTTCTTTAAGCTGTTTAATTAATTTAGCTCTAGACAATTACTTTTCTTTTTTCTTTCTTTTTCCAATAGCTTTTTCAAATATTCCTTTTAGAGTAGCTCCAGATTTAGTTGCTCCTTCACCAAACTTAGCAATTAATGTTTTTTGTTCATCTAATTGAGCTGCTTTAACACTTAACTTAACAATCCTATTTTCAAGATTAATTTCTGTGATTTTAGCATCTAGAGCGTTATCCTTTGAAAATACTTCTGGTCTCGCATCTGCGGTGTCTATAGCTAAATCTGCCTTTCGAATATTGACTATCAATTTTTTTTCTTGATCTACAGCAACTTTAACACCGGTTTTCAGCACTTCGTGGATCCTAGTTGTGATCACATCGCCAACTTTCTTTTTGTTATCTTTGAACCAGTCTAGAGGATCCTTTTCTAATGCTCTTTTTGAAAATTTTATTTTTTCATCTTTAAGCTGTAGAATTTTTACACTGATAACATCGTTTTTTTTAAACTTTTTTAGATCCTCGATGTTTTCTTGGTATGATATCTCTTTATAGTGAAGCATACCCGATAAATTTTTACCAACTATTTCTCCAAAAATAGCTTTATCTGTAATATTAGTAATTTTTATTTTAACTTCTTTATCTAATTGTTTTTTGACATCATCCCACGGATTATTTAATGTTGCTTTATGAGACAATGATATTCTTTTAGTATCTTTATCAATATTAACTATCTTAAATTTTATTTTTTGCCCAACCGAAACAACTTTCGATGGCTTAATGTTTTTATTTGTCCAATCAAGTTCTGAGTTGTGTATTAGCCCCTCAATTCCTTCCTCGATTTTTACAAAGCATCCGTAATCCATTAATTTAATTACGTCACCTTCATATATTTCACCAATTTTATATTTTTCTTGAATATTGTCATAAGGATTTTCAGTTAGAGCTTTGATAGAAGCAGATACTCTATTAGTCTCCTTATCAATCTTGGTAATTTTTACTTTGAGTTTTTGGTTAATAGTAACAAGATCAGCAGGTTTTTTTACTCGACCGTGACTTAAATCAGATACATGTAACAGCGCATCAATTCCATTTATGTCTAAAAATATTCCCCAATCAGTGGTTGCTTTTACTATTGCGTTTTCAATAATATCACCTTCCTTAATACTTTTAATCGCTTCTGCGATTTCAGCATTTTTACTTTTCTCCAAAACTGCTCTTCTTGAAACACAAACGTTTCCTCTATTTTTATCTATTCTTGTAGCTATTACTTTAACTGGGATATTAAGAAGATGATCAATTTTTTTTAGAGGCCTTACATCGATTTGCGAAGAAGGCATAAAGCATGGCAAGCCGTCAACCGTTGTAATAAAACCACCTTTTACTTTTCCAGTAATATAACCAGTCATTTCTTCCTGTGACTCAAAAACTTTTTCAAGCTTCTTCCAGGCTTTCATTTTTCTCGCTTTATCTCTTGAGACAATTATTTCGCCCTTAAAGCTTTCAATTTTTTCAAGATAAACATCTATTTGAGAACCTATTTTTAATTTTGAAAGTTCGTCATCATTTTTAAATTCCTCAATAGGGATCATAGCCTCCATTTTCGCTTTACAATCAACAACTATGAAGTTTTTTGTGATTTCTGAAACAGTTCCTTTAATGATTTGGTTCTCTTTTAGCTCTCGATTTTTAAAGTCTTGATCCAAAAGGTTTTGAAATTCCTTGTGGGATGGATTTGTTTTAATTTCTTGTTCTGTTGCCATATTTATTTTTTAAAAATTTCTCCACATATTTAGACATTTTAGCTAGCATGCCGGCTTTGTCATATTTTGCGGAATTTATAACTATAGCAGAAGCATGTTTTTGTAAAGGTGAAATACGTCGAGTCTTGTCACTTAAATTTCTTTTATATAGTGCACGTTTTACCTCTATAAAGCTTATATTATGTGATTTTTTTTTAAGTTCAACAAATCTTCTTTTTGCAGCAGTATTAAGATTACATATAAAGAAAAACTTTACATCTGAGTTTGGTAAAATTTTTGTAGATGCGTCTCTTCCCTCAAGAACACAACCTTTATTTTTTTTTATAAATTCTTTTTGGTATTTCTTGAGTATATTTCTCACACTTGGTAATTTTGCAATTTTAGCACTATGCTCTGATATTTTTGGTAACTGTAAATTATAATTATTAAGTCGCTTATAGTTTAAATTTCTAAATTTTTTCTTTAAAAAAAAAGTATTGTTTTTGGGTTTATACTTGAGAATAAGGTAGCTAGCGTATCTATAGAGCAATCCGCTTGACAGAAATGCAAGTTTATATTTTTTTGCAATAAGTTTTGCACCAGTGGACTTACCCGTAGCTGCACCACCATCACAAGTTATTTTTAGAGGTTTATTATTTAATTTCATACTTTCCCCCTAAATATTTAACTATTTTTAAAAAAGAGGGAAACGAGCTAAATACTGTTTCAAATCCTTTAATGGTCGTTTGGGCATTAGTTAGAGATGCCAATATAAATCCGCACATCGCTATTCTGTGATCATGTAAGGAACTTATCTTTATTTTTTTATTGCTAGCATCGATAAATCCTCTTCCATAAATTTTCATAACATTTTTCGTTAATTTACACTTTATCCCAATTTGATTTAAAATTTTTTTCATTTCATAAGCACGTGAACTTTCTTTATTTTGAAGTTGAGAAACATTATTAAAAGTTGAAACCCCTTTTGTTAAGGCTGCTAAAACGAAAAGTAGTAAATATTCATCAGTAGTTTTTGAATAAAAATTTGACGCGGTAGTCATGGGTTTTAAAATACAGCTCTGAGCTAAAATATCCCCTCGAATTTCATTATTTTCTTTTTTGATATTTGTAAACTTTATCTTTGCTTTTTGTTTTTTTAAAATTTCATAAAATCCAGTTCGAGTTGGGTTAAGACCAACATTTTTAATTTTTATTTTTGAATTTTTATTTAATAGAGTTAATGCTACAAAAAAAGCAGCACTACTTGGATCTCCACTAATATTCAAGGCAATAGGTCTCAATGATTTCTTTCCGTAGATAATTATTTTTTTTTGGCTTTTTTTAGAAATGAAAATAGCTTCTTTATTATTTTTTAAAAGATTTTCAGTATGATCACGAGAATTAATTTTTTCATTTATAATCGTGTTGCCATAACTGTTCAAACCAGCAAAAATTACTGCAGACTTTAATTGAGCACTTACACCTGCATTGTAATTTATCCCGACAGGCATATTTGATGATATCATTTTTAGAGGAAAATTAACTTTACCTTTTGGTAAGAAAGTAGCACCAAATTTTGATAAAATATTTATAAGCTCCTTCATGCTTCTTTTATTTAAAGATTTATCTCCTTTAATCTTTACTTCTATGTTTGGATTAGTGCTCAAAGCTCCTAGTATTAAACGGCTAGCTGTTCCTGAGTTACCAAAATCTAATAATGAATTCTTCTTAATATCAAAAGATCCAATACCATTACCAAATATTTTATAATACCCTTTTTTTATTCGAACTATTTTTACACCGAGTTTTTTTAAAGTTGAGATTGCGTGCTTAACGTCTCCTGATTCTAGCACATTTTTAACTTTAGAAACTCCTAGACATATCGAGCCAATTAAAAAACTTCTGATTGAGAGAGATTTATCAGCGTCAACTTCTATAACTTTATTAAATGAAGGTAGTTTATGATTTACATAAACTGAGAAGCTTTTTAAATTCATTATTTAAAAGTAAAATCTTTACCGAAATATTGAGAGACTGCTTTTGAATTATTTAAAAGTTCACGTGAGGTTCCTTCAGCTATAACTGAGCCATCCGAAATAACAATATTTCTGTCGGTTGTTTCAAATAAATTTCTAATATTGTGATCAGTAATAACTATACTAACACCCGCAGACTGGATTTTAAAAATATACTTTTGTATATCTTGAATAATTTGCGGGTCAAGAGCAGCGTAGGGCTCGTCTAATAATATTATTTTTGGTTTGTTAATCATTAATCTGGCTAGCATTACACGTCTTGTCTCACCACCTGATAAGACCGAGGCATTAAGACTTCTTAGATGCTGTAAATTAAAAGCATCTAAAAGTTTTTCTACCGTCGCAATTTGATTTTCAGTTCCTTTAATAAATAGCTGCGCGATGCCTAGTAAGTTGTTGAAGACTGTTAAATTGAACACACTTCTATGTTGCGGTAAATATCCCAATCCTTCATCAGCTCTTAAATGAATAGGCACACGTTCAATAGATTTATTATTTAAAAAAATTTTTCCGTTATCAACTGGTTGTTCACCGATACACATTGAAAATAGAGTTGTTTTTCCACAACCATTAGGACCAAGAATACCAACGCATTCTCCTGGAAAAACTTTAAAAGAAATCTTTTTTAAAATAGGCCTTCCATCAAAAGATTTCGTCACATCTCTAACTGAAAAAATTTCTTTATCTTTTTTAAATTTTAGAATTCTGAAGCCTTTTTTCATTTCAAATTTATATTAGTGTTTACTCTATTCTTATAAGAAGAAATATCCAATGTTTTTGTCTCTAAATCAAATAATAACTTATCTGCTAACATAGTGCCTCTAATATCAATCAATCTTACATTATCAGATACTTCGAGCATTTTTTCTGAATTTAAATAAATTATCTTTTCTCCGAAAAGTTCACTTCCTTCATAATTTGCTTTAACATTTTTTTCAAAAACCATATCTAAACTTTTATTATTGTACACACCTTTGTCAGAATCAATAACCAAAGTAGTATTATCTTTAAAATAAAAAATCGCATTTACAAAATTCATATTAACTATTTCTTGCAAATTTTTATCTACTTGAGCTTCCTTTGAGGTCAAAACATACCTATTACCTTGTAAATCGAGACCTGAATATTTTATATTATAAAAGTAATCTGACTCTTGAGAAGTTTCACTCTCAGTTTTTTTAATATTTTTAATGTCTGTTGAAGAGATAATTTTCTGTTGCGGATTTTTATTATTAAAATAAGTAAAAAATACAATTAAAGTTCCAATAAATAGTAAGATTAATTGAATAAGTCTTTTTTTATTTTTTCTATTAATCATTTATTATTTAATTCCATCACCTAGAAGAAAATGAATATGAATAATTCCCCTCAGTCTCTTATTTTTTTTATTTAGATCTTTATCTGACACGACTAATAAAGAAGTAATTTTTTTCTCATTACAAATGGCTAAAGCTTTTGAGGCAGGCATATTTTCATTTATAACCAAAGGATAATTCCTTGTTAATTTTTCAAGATCTTTTTCATTTGAACTACTGTTCAACACTCTTCTTAAATCTCCATCAGTAATTAATCCTTTAATAAACTTATTTTTTGTAATGACAACTATTCCTAATTTCTTTTCGTTCATTATTTTAAGAGCTTGATTAAAACTTTTTTTATAATCAATTAAAGGCATTTTTTTTCCGGAGACCATTATATCCTTAGCTAGTTTCAGAGATGACCCTAAGTTTCCACCCTTGTGGTAAAGAAAAAAGTTTTCTTTAGTGAATTTTCTTTTTTCCATAATAGTCGTAGCAAAACAATCACAAAGCAACATTACAAATGAGGTAGAAGTTGTTGGAACAATATTATTAGGGTCTGACTCTTTTAATTTTGGATAAACAATTTTTATATCACTTGCTTTGAGCAGAGTACTTTTTGGATTTGATGCTATCCCAATTATTTTTATCCTAAAACGATTAGCATATTTTAGAAGATTAATTAGTTCAGCGGTGTTCCCAGAGTTAGAAATAATGATTAAAATATCTTTTCTTTCAATTTGTCCAGCATCTCCGTGTGATACGCCAGTAGGATCAACAAAAAAACTTGGGATACCTACGCTAGAAAAAGTAGCCGCTGCTTTTTTACAAATAAAGGAATTTTTTCCAACTCCAGAAAAAATAACTTTCCCTTTACAATTTTGGATTAAATCAACAGCATTTATAAAAGATTTATTTAAAACTTTTTTTATTTTTTTTAATTCCCCAATCTGAACGTTGGCAGCTTTTTTTGCTAATTCAATATATCTTTTTTTATTCATTAATGTTCAAAAATATCAAATTTAAATCCATTTTGGTCTAGTTCAACTCTAGTATCTAAAAAAGATATACATCTTTTAAAAATGTCTATTCTTTTTTCTCGAATAAGCATTTTTTCTAACTCATTTTTAATTCTATGTAAAAAAATTACATCATTAGCAGCGTATTCAAGTTGTTTATCTGATAACTCATCTATATCTTTATTCCAATCACTACTTCCCTGTCTTTTGTCTATAGATTTGTTACAAAACTCTAGAACTAAATTTTTTAAACCGTGGCTATCTGTATATGTTCTCACAATTTTAGAAGCGATTTTTGTGTCAAAAATATTTTTTATTTTACACTTAAGAAAATACTCAAGAGCATTTTTATCAAATCTTAAGAAATGACCGATTTTAAGAATTTTTTCATTTTCTAAAACTGAAACTAAATTAGGCGCTTTAAAATTTTCTTTATTTGGTTGAATAATATAAACATTTTTATTTTCATCACAAATTTGAATAAGACTTAATTTATCTCTTTCGGGTATTTGAAGACCAGTTGCCTCTGTGTCTATGGCAATACTGTTTTTAAAAGAGTTTGAAATTTCAGTAGTTATGTCACCTTTAAACTTAATTATTTTCATATATAAGTATTCTAATTACCATGAAAAACCATATTTGCACAATTTTAGGTGGTGGAGGTTTTATAGGCAGATATCTTGTTCGAAATTTGACCAAGAAAAACTATAGATGCATC
>MDTD01062420.1_pt1 | contig 13646 bp, 9 predicted proteins | sample 811221 | NCBI WGS metagenome assembly MDTD01 (sample SAMN05326646, study PRJNA326480) | marine metagenome | isolation source: seawater | place: Pacific Ocean: South West | collected 2011
CCAAGAGGGGAAGGTCGCAGCGATCTACAAGGGTCCCGTCGAACCTCAGCAATTGGCAATGGACATTGAACGTCTCGAAGCCGCCCCCGAGGAACTCGCCCGAGCGGCGTTTCCCTTTCCAGGAAGACAAATTATTCGCAACTACAATCCTAGCCCGTTGAGTTTGGCAACGGCCTATTACGAGGCTGGCTATCTTCAGGACGCACGCCGTGAATTGATTCGCTTCCTGAAAAACATTGCGGAGATCAGCGATTTTGATCGGCTGACAGATGTGATGGAGGGTTCCCTACGTCCCGGAGCGATCCACGAAAGTCGAGTGCCACGTCATACGCAAACCAATTCGTCGAGCCACCAGACGACTGAGCGAACAAGGTTGAAGCAGGCCTTACAGGATCTGCAGCGACAGACCACGATCAAGGGTTTTCGGCTCCTGGCCAATATTGAAAGAGACCGAGGGCAACCGAAAAACCAACTGCGCATCTTGCGTCAATTGGTCACTTTGCAACCAGATAGCAATACAGCCAAGGCGAATCTAGCAGTGGCCTTGTTCCAGCAAGGTCAAACGTCGGCGGCAGATTCGATTCTGCAAGACATCTCAAGTCGTGTATCGGACGATGCCGGAACAATGGTCCTGTTGGGACAGACTTACATGAAAACGGGTCAAGTCCCGTCGGCGGTTGAATGGTTCCGCAAAGCCTTAGAGCAGAAGAGCGATAGTCCTGAAATACAACTCAATCTTGGCATCGCATTGCAGTTGCAAGGAAGTCCCCTCGAAGCAATTCAACAGTATGAACAGATTCTGGCGACTACCCCTGAGGCGAACGAAGCTGCAAACAACCTTGCCTGGTTGTACGCGACTCACAACGATGCGTCGGTGCGTAATCCTACAAGGGCGTTGCATCTTGCGCGAGATCTATGCGACCGCACTAGCTACACGGTTCCTCCGTACCTGGGTACTTTGGCAGCGGCACTCGCTCAAGGCGGCAAATTCGACGAAGCGATTCGGCTTGCGGAAACAGCTGCCAGCATCGCACGAGGTCGCGGTGACAACGAGATAACCAAATCGCTGGAGAAACGAGCGATTCTATACCGGCAAGGGAAACCTGTCTGGCTACACTCGAAAGGCGAATGAATCGCTGCGTGCAACATGTACCCTCGAGGCATGGGTTCCCTTCATTCAACCATTGTCGCCGAGCCATACATTGCCTTAAGATGGGATTCCTGAATGCTTTCCTATGGATTCCTGTTTCAATACGACCTTCGGCGTTCGGCTTCGCTTGATGCTCAAGGTTGAATAAATCGCTGTTGTGGCCAATAGACATCCCATGAACGATTCCGCAGCAAGCGTCGCTTCATCGTTTCGACCATTCTGGATGAATGAAGCAATGAAACACGAGGATCCTGACACGGCTCAGCCTCTCGACGCCCAAATCAATACGGACGTCTGCATCATCGGCGGAGGATATACGGGGCTTTGGACGGCCATTGAGCTCAAAACGCGTGAGCCCAATCTGGACGTGGTAGTGCTTGAGAAGGAGATCTGCGGCTACGGCGCTTCCGGCAGCAATGGCGGGTGCGCTCTGACACTTGCTCCAAAATTCTTATCGTTATGCAAGTATTTCGGTCGTGAAGAAGCCAAACGCATTGTGTTGGGTTCGGAGACCGCCGTTGAAGAAATCAAGCAATTCACTGACGAACATGGAATTGATTGTGAGTTCCGAGTCGACGGGGCGCAATACATTGCCACGAATGAAGCTCAAGTCGGTGCGATGGATACCGTTCTTGAAGCACTCGAGAGTGAGGGCATCAACTCATGGAGGAAGCAACCTCTGGACGAGGCACGAGCGTCCTCAGGCACTTCAATGTTGCGAGAGTCTTATTTTTCACCGATCGCCGGTAGCCTACAGCCAGCTCTACTCGTTCGCGGATTGGCTCGAGTCGCACGAAATAAAGGAGTAAGAATATTTGAAAAAACGCCGATGACTTCCTTGATCGAAAAGAACGAGGCTCCCAAAGTAGTCACTCAGTTCGGAGAGGTCACGGCCAAGAAAGTTGTATTGGCAATGAACGCATGGATGGCGTCATCATTCAAGCAGTTTTCACGGAGCATCGTTGTTGTCTCGTCGGACATGGCCATTACGGAACCTATCCCCGAACGACTCGACGAGCTTCAGCTCAATCATGGAGCGACGATCTGTGACAGCCGAACTTTCGTTCACTACTTCCATACAACTCAAGACGGACGGCTCTTATTCGGCAAGGGTGGAAACACCTTTGCCTATGGTTCGAAGATGATTGAGGCGTTCTTTAAACCGAGCCGCTATGGCTCCCAGCTCAACGAAGCCATTCAGAAATTCTTTCCATCGATTTCAGGAACAAAGCTCGCACAAGTATGGAATGGAGGTTCCGACCGGTCTACGACAGGTTTTCCGTTCTTCGGAAACTTGAACGACCACCCCAACATCCACTACGGCTTCGGCTATTCTGGCAATGGCGTCATTCAGTGCCGACTCGGAGGCAAGATCCTGGCCTCCCTCTGCCTCGATCAAGATGACGAATGGAGCCGTTGTGGCTTTGTCGGTGGTCCACGCGGGCAGTTTCCTCCGGAACCATTTCGCTGGATAGGATCACTCGCGGTCAGAAACGCGATCCGTCGAAAAGAATTAGCAGAAGACCGTGCTCAGCGGCCCAGTGCTTTCGACAGCTACCTGGCTAGTTTTGCCAAATCGGCAGGCAAGACTGACCAATAAGAAATTCGGGCCCAGAACCGTCTGAGGTTGGCTCCCCAGCAGGTTCCAATGCCCGACTCAAACTAAATCTACTCTATCTTTTTTGCTCATCCCAATCGTCTTTCTTGGGTGATCGTCTTCATTCCAAAAAGGCTTCTCGAACTCTTCTGTGAGCTGCAAAGATGGAATTCGTCATTTCTCTCGCGGCCTCAAATTCCCCGGCTTCGGTCGTGTGTTTACATCGCTCTAACCAGCCGCGTAGCACGCGGCATTTAGTGCGTTGGAAGTCAGACAACGAACCATTCCGCAAATAGTAACCTACTTCCAAACGCCGAGTTAATTCCTCGTATCGATCAAGATTCCGCGTCGCCGTGAGTTTATCGCGTGACGCAACGGCCGACATGGCCTCAGCACGTACATATCTCATCTCTTTGAGCGTTTCCGCCGGGGGTGGATAGTAGATGAAACAACCCGCAATACTGGCCGCGACGAGCCCAAAGATAACCACCAAACCTAATACGGAACTGGGCAAATAGAGATCTAGTCGCCGCGAATCTGACTTATGACTCACAGACGAACGTGACAACCATTCTTCGAGATCAATCCGTCGAAGCAAGAAACGATCTGCCAGTCCACAAAGGCTCATAAAACCCAGGATCGACAAAGCGATTTGTTCGTAGGCCATAGCCGATTCAGCCAATTGATGACGAAACATCCACTGAACATTTGGAGCCGAACTCTCGAACGGTGCACTGTAAATATCAAAGGCATGGGTATGAGGATGGTCGACCGACCCTTCAACACTCAAAGGAACTTGAATCCCGTAAGCGATCATCGTCACCGAGCCGGCGAAAACAAGCAGCAAAACGAACGTTCTAAACCAGCTGTGGTTTCGTGCCATCCAGGCCAGCAGACCCAAATTGACACCGGTCCCCAGGGCCAGCAGGGTGTACGCTGCACCAATCGAATTTCCATGCACAAACATCGATCCAATCTGCGACATGATGGTCATCGGTGTGGCATAAACCGGAACTGCTAAAACCAACATGATCATTGGCGCCCATGGGTCATTCTGCGCAAATTGGCTTTGCAGGCTTCCCACGGGGAAGATGAGGCACAATAGCAGATTTCCAGACAGCGCGATCAAGTAGTACAGCAGAATGGAGCCTGTCAGATACTGACAGGCCACGACAAAGACGCCAGCAATTCGCTGCCACCCGGGGGCAATCGGCGTTGTTTCCACCGATCGACCCGGGGAATCTGAAGCGAACAACCAGTCCCAACCACAGCCAAGCAACGTGACAAGCACAAGCGATGCTGTCGCAAATGCAATCACAATGATCGGAGTGGACAAGGTCAATCCATAAAGTAGCGAGAGCGGATTGAACAATGGCGCCGTAAGTGCGAATGCGAGAATCGCACCTGTCGACACGCCGGCACGTCTCATCTCGTAGGCGATCGGGATAACGCCCAGCGAGCACACGGGCAAAAGCATCCCCAAAGCCCAGGACTGTGGAATACTACGCCACGTCCCGTTCCCGAAAATGCGCCGCGTACCCTCCGCGTTTAGCATGTGCCGGAACACTCCGGCCAATAGAACACCGATCAGCAACGTAGGCGCACCTTCTAAGGTCGCCTGAATGAGCCGGAGCAGCATGCCGAAAAAAAGCGCCGTCATTGTTGCGTTTCCTGGTTTGCCGAGGAAACGACCTCAACCTTTTCTTGCAAGACGGTGATTGCATCCTGAACGTTTTGCTCAACTTCCGAAAACTCAACACCTTCATCGTCGCCGTGGAACATTGCATCCACCTTGCCGAACGATTCCATCAGGCTATCCGACGCTTCCTTGACTTGGTTCCAATCAGCTTCACTCATGTCGGTTTCGGCAGCCGCGTCAGGCAACTGTCCAACAAGATGTCCAATCTCATGCAGTGGATCGTGTGCTTCATCTTTGTTGTCAGCATCAAACGCAGACTTGATGGCATCGCGATGCTCACAGATTTGGGTGACCAGAACATCGTATGACGCCTTTGGCCCCGAATGATCGTGATGGTGGTGACCATTATGATCGTGACTGTGACCATGTCCTGCATGCTCCGTATCGCTCGCATTGGAGCAGCCCATGATGAAAAGACAGAGAGAGAACATACAAATGTGGAATAGCGATCGCTTCATTTCATTGGTTCCTTATTCTTTTGGCGGAAAATTAAACGCATTCTTTTTGAACTAGAGAGAGACGAACATTACAGCTGTCATCCATGAACTGGAATTGGCTCGGATTGAAGTAATTCATCGACAAGTGTATCGATTGAATCAGAATCCGTCTCCAGCCGTACTGACATCACGGGTCTTGCAACAGCTTGAACATCATCAGGAGTCACAAAGGCGCGATTGTCCAGATAGGCATGAGCTTGAGCGAGCGATTGCCAGGTAAGCAATCCACGCGGACTCATTCCCAGGGTGATTCTAGGGTCATTGCGAGTCTGATGCCCCAACGCGAGCAGGTATTTCCGGACTGCATCAGACAGTTCGACATTTGAAACCTCATCCTGCAATCGCTGCAAGGTCTTGAGGTCCAACACGGTCGCAATATCACTACGATCCAATCGTGAATTTCCGACTGCTGTGGCGAGCATCTCATCCTCATTCTCAGCGGCCGGATAACCAATGCTTAATTTCATAGCAAATCGATCGAGCTGCGCCTGTGGAAGTGGATACGCACCATGATTATCCAGCGGGTTCTGCGTCGCAATCACGAAGAACGTTGGCGATAGTCCGAAGGTTGTGTCGTCGACGGTGACTTGCCGTTCCGCCATCGCTTCAAAGAGTGCGCTTTGAGCTCGTGGCGTAGATCGATTGATCTCATCAGCAAGCAAGATGTCAGAAAAGACTGGCCCCTTCCGGAATTCAAATTCACGAGTCTTTTGATTGAAAATATTGAATCCCGTCACATCGCTTGGCATCAGATCAGGGGTGCATTGAATACGAGCAAAGCTGCCCGCAATCGCTTTTGCAACGGCCTTTGCCAACGTCGTTTTGCCGAGTCCCGGTTTATCTTCCAGCAGCAGATGCCCACGAGCCAACAAACATGCCATGACAAGTTCGATGACATCGGACTTACCGACGAGCACGGTGTTCAACGTATCTCGAAGATTCTGAACGATCTTCTTGGTATCTGCAGTCAACTCAGTCGAATCTGATGCAGCCACGGATAACCTCACGGTGTTATTTTCGTCTTTGGTTTATTTAGGTTCAGCGGCCAATGTGGTAATCACAATGGCAAAGATTCGTGACAGATCTTTAGTGGATTGCAAATCGCTGAACAATGCTCAGCGACCGCATCCAATTGCGTTGGCCCGGTTATCGGAATTCCACAGACAAGGGTTTGCAATTTGCGAGGCCCACCCTTTGCTTTGTGGAACCGAGAATGGCTGCTTACCAAGGAAACTACCGGCTCAAATCGCTACAACACACAAACGCGAAGGCCAACGGGCAGTTCTTCGAAAGCAGCCAGACCATTTAGCTGAAGACAGGCGGTGCGCGGGCAAGATGTAACGCATCAAAAGAGGAAGCCTTGCGCAGAGGCTGGCTATCATTAATCAGCTCGAAACTGTGCACAAGAGGCAGCTCAATACGCACATCAGCCTGAAATTGTGCCTGAGCAAGAAATTTACAAATGAGGCAATCGTGAAAATTCGCGTCCGATTCCGTTGGATCCGGCGTGTCATGTTGATGGCAGTAAGCACAGGAATGTCCTTGCTCCGAACCATGATTAGCACCCGGAAAAAAGTGCAAACCCTGCCCAAACACTGAAACCGTAGCGAAGACGCTCAGTGCGACAAAGCCGATCGGATTCCAACGTGAAGACAATCTACTGTTCCAAACCATGAGCAACTAACGGAAACAAAGGTGCCACCGACGCGTGCGATTTTAGGTAGGGGCACGAAAGTCGTCAACTAGATGATCTTTGCAGCAACACCCAGTCAAACCAGGACGGAGCTGAAATTGCGAACCCTCGAATCGTTCCTCAACCATAACAAAAAATTAACGTTCCTTGCTCCGCTCTGTCCCTGTTCCGTGCAAAGACGGCCGTGATTTTTCAATCGCGAAAAATCGATGCGAAGAAATGGGCAGCGCAAAAAAGCGACATGGCAAAATAGGCCCGGAGGGACTCGAACCCCCGACCAAGGGATTATGAGTCCCCTGCTCTAACCAACTGAGCTACGGGCCCGAAGGCCAACTCTTCTTGCCAATCCAAATACGGCGATTGAGCCAAACCACAACCTCGACTGACCCAGGATCGCCTCAAACTGCGGAATTGCCCAACAGAAATTGCTTGCTGCTCCGCTGTCTCCTCGCTGCCAGGAGCAAGGCTCCTGTATTTCATTCTAACAAGGAGAAGAAACGGACAAAACCACACCCGAATTGCCCGCTGCCATCTCAAGAAAAGGTACTCTGCCAAAAGAAAACAAAGAGCTTCCGAGAAAATAGCGATGCGATCACTGGCTCGCGTTCAAAACCATCCTGGCGAGTGAAGGACCGAGTGCAAGAGGCTCAGACGGATTCCACCGCAGGAATGATGACATCGGCATCGATTGTTGCATTGGCGGATGCTTCCCACTCTCGAAAGAGATCGAGATCCTTACGAACTGAATTCACAATCCAAGCCAGGAGGGTCACATCGTCCAACAAGCCAAGAACCGGTATGACATCAGGAGAAAGATCGAGAGGCCAAACAAAATACAAAAGACCACTCACGACGAGAGCAAGGCTGGTCATTGGAAACCGCCGATATTGGCCGGAGAGAATCCCTCGCACAAGACGCAGCAAAGTCTTGAGATCGGACGCAAAGCGGGCCAACCTTTTGTCTCCCTTTAGGACATCAGCCCGAACAGATGCATCCTGATAAAGACCTCGCAATTTTTGGGCGTCACGCAGATACTCATCTGCCCGCGAAGTCGCTCGCTGATAGGATCGACTATTTTGCACCTTGGTCATTTGACACCTCATTTTTTTTGCGATTGATCGGCTATTCGCCTAATTATCACGATCTTGGAAAAAAAAGCGACTTTTTGATTCCTTCCTATTCAACGCCCTATTTGCGAATATCCTTTCCCGGGAGGCCAAGTCGTATCCATTCCCCCATCCAGATAAGCTCCACGCTCGCTCGACACTCCGTCACCGATGCATCGCATTCAGGCGTGGCAGTCTTCGCGATTACTTTTGCTCGGGCAGCCAAGTGAGCGGGAAGCGCGCGAATGAGATCCCCTCGTAGGGATTATCCTCACCCGCCTCATAGAGACAGACAACAGATCGGTCGGGCAACACATTGAGACACGAATAGGCAGCAGGGCCGGAGTGCAGCACGCGCTCAAACGGCCATGTCTTTCCTTCGTCCCGACTGACACGTACTGTCAACGATTCACGTTTCGAGCGTGAAGCAGGGTTGGAGAATAACAAAGGTGGCCGACGAAAGTTGTCATTTGCAAACTTGATGAGACTTGCCTGACAAGTTGGTTCGATCAACGTTTCATCAAACTCGACTTGTTGCCAGCTCTCTCCTCCATCGTTGCTAATAGCGACAATTCTCTTGAAGCCGAGATCATCGCGGTCACCTTCGCGGGCCCAATCATTACGGCAATTGACAAGCAGGCGACCATCTTCGAGCTCAACGACTTGACACTCGTCACTGTAATCGGAGACCGACCCACCAAGCTCCCACGTCTCACCATGATCGTCGCTATAGAAGACATGAGCCATTTTAAGCGACTTGCCATTCTTCACCTCGCGATGGTCACAGGGAATCACCAAACGCCCGCGATAGGGCCCACGTGTCAGCTGGATTCCAATCCCCGGTCCCGTGGCATACCAACTCCATCCTTTCGGTTTCACATCGGCCGTGATTTCACGAGGCGTTGACCAGCTATCGCCCTCGTCATCGCTGTACATCACGAACACGTCGTCGTTGTCACGACAGAAGGGCAACCAGATACGACCGTTTGTCTGGTCGACAACTGGACAAGGATTGCCAATCGTAATCTGCTTGTCACCACCCTCTTCATAAATCAATCTCAGGTCGCTCCAAGTGTCTCCGAGATCATCACTTTGTTTCATGACGAGATCGAGATCCCCATGATCTCGGCGACTGGTTTTGCGTCCTTCGCAGAAAGCCAGCAAGCGACCGCGTTGCGTCACCAGTAAGGCAGGAATTCGGAAGGTGTGGTAACCTTCCTGGCCTTTATGAAACAACCGCTGTGTTTGCAACTCATCCGGAGCATTCTGAGTCAGGGTCCGAGCGTTCTCGACAAAACCAGCAGGCCGCACGTTCGCTCCATTCGCTTGGGAACCGTCTCCAAGATCTTCTCGCATCTCATCCAGATAACCCTGCAGGCGCGCAACCACTTCAGGGTTTTGTGCCGCTACATTCTTCGTTTCCCCAATATCATCGAGGAGGTGATAGAGCTCAGGTTCGGCTAACTTGCCATCGTTATTTCGTCGAGGTCGATGGCGAACGTATAACTTCCAGGGTCCGCTGCGAACAGCATTCAGATGATCTCGAAAGTAATAAAAGAAACGTTCATGCGGCGATGATTCAGTATCGCCGGTGAGTAAACCACTGATATCCTTACCGTCGATGCGACGATCTTGTGGAAGCTCCTGCCCTGCCAAGGTCGCAAACGTCGGAAGCAGGTCGAATGTAACAGCCATCTCATCCGACGAACTATTCGGCGAGATCTTGCCGGGCCAACGAACGACGCAGCAAACTCGATGCCCGCCTTCCCATGTTGTCCCCTTGCCGCCGCGGAGTGGAGTATTCACAGCTCCATGATGGAGTGCCCCACCGTTATCTGAGGTAAAGATCACGAAGGTATCATCGTCAATCTCCAGCTCTTTCAATTTTTTCAAGATTTCACCGGTCGACCAATCAATCTCCTCAACCGTATCGCCCCAGGCACCATTCTTCGACTGCTCAGCAAACCGATTTGTCGAATACTGAGGCCAATGCGGCATGGAATGTGGCAGATAAAGAAAGAAGGGTTGATCACGATTCGCGTCGATGAACTCCAAGGCTTTTTCGGTGTAGCGTTGAGTCAGGTAGCGCTGATCAGGCTCCAACTCAACAACCGTCTCATTCTCCAAAAGCGGTGTCGGCGGATAGACGGTGGCCGGCCGATCCAGCTTCCCCATGTCGTTGGAAAACGGAATACCAAAATATGAGTCAAAGCCATGGCGAGTTGGCAAGAATACCGGTTGATCACCTAGATGCCACTTGCCGACGATCGCGGTTGCGTAACCCGCCTGCTTGAGCATTTCCGCCATCGTGAGTTCGTCGGCATTTAATCCTCGTTGATTCCCCGGAAAGAGCACCCAGCCGCCTTTTTCGTTCTGATCAAGCCCAACACGCTTGGGATAGCAACCCGTCATTAATGACGATCGGGACGGAGTGCAGACCCCACTGGTTGAATAAAAGCTTGTCAGCTTCATACCTTCGGCAGCCATGCGATCAATATTCGGCGTCCGATGCTTTGTCGACCCGAATGCCCCGATGTCGGCGTAACCCAAGTCGTCACAGAAAATGATAATGAAGTTCGGTTGACGAGCAGACACCGAAGATTGTGTAAGCCCAACGATCACCAAAACCAACGGAATAAAAAAACGGGCTACGGAGGTCGTTCGTTTCATGTTCAAGATCGATTCGTCTTTCTTTTTTGGAATGGCCAGCTCTTTCTCGAAGAGCCTGTAGTATATCCGCAAGTTGGTAAGGATTCTAATTCCGCAGATTTGCTGATATCCCTACCCGCATCTCCTTCCGTGTGGAATCAAGCGATTGCCTTACAACCTTTCCCAGACCCTCATCAAGAGTTAGCTAGTTGGGATGGATACCTCGCCTATTATTGAGCAATTGCGCGAACTGCAACTTCTTCGCGTTCTTTGGTGTGACAATTCGAACATCATCCGGACGAAAGGGGTTTTCCTGCCGCTGATGTTCGAGAACGAGTCGGATCCGAACGCGATCATCGATCGGATCAATCGCGCCGTTACGATTACCGCGGCCTCACAGTCCCCCCCGGCAATTCGAGACGAGCCGGTGCTCTCAACCGGTCTCGCGCCTGAGCTGGACATTCGATTGGACCCGGCCTGGGAAACATTCTCCGTATGCCCACAAACGCCGCGCATCGGCACCGTGACTGGAAAAATGGTGCTGAAGGATCATCCGTGGGTTCACTGCTCTCGCCATTTCCTGGCACGAATGCAACAGCAGTTGGAAACGTGTGAACTTGATGTCGAACTCGGATTCGAGCTGGAATTCTATCTCTTTCACCAAGAACGCGATGCCAAAGGGTGAGCTTGTACCAGTCGATCAATGTCTCTACGGAGCGTCGTTAGCGGCTCAAAAAAGTCAGTCTGTACTCAGTGACATGCTAAACGCATTGTGGGCAGAGGGGCTCCCCGTCGCACAATACAATCCAGAGACAGGGCCCGGGCAACATGAAATCTCCTTTGACCATGACGCTCCGATAACCACGGCAGATCGCATTGTGAAAGCCCGTGAATCGATTCATGCGACAGCTTTGAAACATGAACTGATCGCATCCTTCGTCCCCATGCTCTACGACGAAGCGACGGGCAATGGCATGCATACTCATTTCAGTCTCAGGTCCGATGGCACGAACCTGCTGCCTGATTCCGACAACCGATGGGGAATTACAGAAACGGCAGAACATTTCACAGCGGGAGTGCTTGAACATCTACCGGCTTTAATGGCAATCAGCACCCCACGTGTTAATTCATTTCACCGCACTCAACCGCATGTATGGAGTGGTGCCTATCAGGCATGGGGAGTCGAGAACAAGGAAGCCGCGTTAAGGATGATTCGCGACACGCACGACGTCCAAGTCAACCACATCGAACTCAAGACAGTTGATTTTGCGGCGAATCCCTACCTTGCCTTCGGCGGAATCCTGGCAACGGGCATGGATGGAATTGAGCGTTAGCTTGCCTTACCCGATCCCGTAGAGGTCGACCCAGGTAATCTGACGGATGCAGAACGCGCTGAACGGGGCATCCGACGACTGCCGACATCCTTGGATGCGGCAATTGAGCGATTCAAATCGGATACCAGTCTGAAGCAATCGATGGGCTCCGAACAGGCAAAGGTTATGCCCAAATACGGGAGGCGGAATTCACCACGATGCAAGGAATGAGCCTGACCCAAGAAGCACAGCAACTGCTGGAGCGTTTCTAATTGTGACTCGAATGCCGGTTGCCTCAATGTTGCAAATCAGCTTATCTTTACTCCCGTACGATTATCGTTGAGAGCAAACGTTCGCCATGGCGAGGGCAACTCGAGCAGGAGAGTCTATTTTGGAGACCAAGCAAATTCAAGAAGCGATTGCAGTGCTTGAACAGATCGTGAGTGATCACGGTTTGCTGTTAGGTCTTTCGCACGAAGAACGCGCTAGATTGCAACGTGCCGCTAGTAAGGTCGCTCACCCCGGTCGATCAGCCCGCCGCCAACTTAACAATGCGAAGCGGCAGCAGCTTCGCGAGACGGCCCAACGTCGCAAGGCAGCGGATGACATGCTCCTGGAACAAACAGGAATCCGCAAGCAGACACGAATCACCAATGCGTCCCCTCCTCGTCCATTTCCCGAACTGCCGGCCTTACCGAATGGAGAATCCAAATCACCAGGCGAACTCAACGACGCCCGCAACTGCTACATCTGCAAACAGGACTACAAGGAGTTACACAGCTTTTATGACTCCATGTGCCCTCAATGTGCGGAGCTAAACTGGACGAAGCGGAACCAGAGCGCTGATCTAACTGGGCGTTATGCGATGATCACAGGAGGCCGCGTCAAAATTGGCTATCAGGCAGCGCTTAAACTCCTACGTGCAGGAGCACATACGATCGTCACAACTCGATTCCCAGTCGATGCGGTGAAACGGTTCAATAAGGAACAAGACTCCAAGAAATGGATCGATCGTTTGCAGGTACATGGCATTGATTTTCGACACACGCCGAGTGTAGAAGCGCTCGCAGACCATCTGACACAAACGATCCCACAACTCGATTTCTTATTGAACAATGCATGTCAGACCGTGCGCCGACCGCCTGGTTTTTATGCCCACTTAATGAACGGCGAACGAAGCCAGGAATCGCTGGACCTTTCGGCGCGGCGAGTACTACAATCTCATTTGGAGCTAAAAGAAACCTCTCATTCTCTCGACACAGCCAACATGCCGGCGGCCGTGGTCGAAAGCCTGGCAGGAATTCGTTCGGCGGAACTAACACAGATCCCACTGGCACCGGGCGATGAACAGTGGGAATCAGAAACCTTTCCGACTGGAAAGTACGATCTTGATCAGCAGCAGGTCGACTGTCGCCAAATCAACAGCTGGCGTCTGAAGCTTGCCGAAGTGCCCACCGTTGAACTTCTCGAGGTTCATCTGGTCAACTCAGTGGCGCCTTTTGTTTTGAATGCCCGATTGAAACCACTCATGCTTCGCAGTGCGCATCGAGACAAACACATCGTAAACGTATCGGCCATGGAGGGAGTGTTTTACCGAGCCTTCAAACGGGACACGCATCCGCATACCAACATGGCCAAGGCCGCGTTGAACATGCTCACAAGAACCTCGGCTGTTGATTACGTGAAGGATGGGATTCACATAAACAGCGTCGACACCGGGTGGATCACCGACGAAGATCCTCTGGACATTGCAGAGCGAAAGAAAAAAGACCATCGCTTTCACCCGCCCCTGGACCATATCGATGCGGCTGCTCGCATTTGCGATCCCATCTTTTCCGGCATTCTGACAGGCGAGCACCTTTGGGGTAAATTCCTGAAGGACTATCAGTTATCAAATTGGTAGTCCGGATAGAAGAAAACATCTATCCAACAACGCCTTATC
>MDTD01032685.1_pt1 | contig 13645 bp, 12 predicted proteins | sample 811221 | NCBI WGS metagenome assembly MDTD01 (sample SAMN05326646, study PRJNA326480) | marine metagenome | isolation source: seawater | place: Pacific Ocean: South West | collected 2011
AGGTCAAAACCTATACCGTAACTACTGGAGACACCCTTTCATCCATCGCCCGCGCGCACCGTTCCTCGGTGACCAGCCTGATGAAAGTAAATAATATTGAAGATCCAACCCGCTTACGGGCGGGACAGAAAATCGATTTGCCTTCTGATTCGGTTATTTCCCCCACTGCTCCTTTCTTCAAGAAGACTCCTCCCAAAGCCGTCCCGGTATTTGAGGAGAACACCAAGCTCCCGGTGAAGCTTGATTCCACCCGCACAACTCCGATTGATCATCGCGTGCCAAAATATAAGGTCCAGCGCGGCGACACCCTGTACGGCATCGCTCGACGCCATGACCTCAGCATAGAACAGCTTCGAATTCTCAATCCTGAGGTTGAGGATCGTATTCTGGTGGGACAAGAAATCGCACTTCAGAAGCAAGCGATTCGACGATCACAAGAAAAAACAATTCCTGTTACTCCGGCAGCGGTAAAGAACAGAACGTCATCACCAACCACCATTACTTACAAACCCGTTCAGACAAACCCTCTTCCGACCAAGAAGGCTCCGACCAGAGAAGAGACAAAAACTGTGAAGCAGGCTGAAGCTCCGTCAAAGAATAACATCTCCACTGTAAAGCTGAGTTCAGTCAAAACGAAGTCTGAGGCAGCCCCTAAGAGAATTTCCTCTATCTTCGTCTCAGAAGAGGTTACTTTTGCTGATTTTGCGAGGCGTCACGGAACCACGCCGGAGCAGCTCAATGCTCTCAATGGTTGGGACTTCAGAGGCAGTCTGCTGCTCGCTAAAGGCTCTGAAATCTATGTTCCAGGAACTTAGTGATCCGAGAACTGACTTTCCTTTCAGCCCTTTCTCTAATCCCAACGGCAAGGCAGGGCGACGCCCGGTAGGAGCTCTTTTTCTGCCGGGCGTCAACGCTTTTGGACGCCAAGATCCACTGATTTTACAGGCGGTTTACCGAGTCCTCAGAGGATACAGTAGAGATCGTAACATCCTCGACACTCTGTATCAACGGGCCTTGCCGCTTTCCACGCAGCCAGCGCCCCATCATTCGTAGATCCTCAAGAATTACGTATGCTGAAGGAACCAGCAGTAGCGTGATGGTTGTGGCAAAAAGAATGCCAAATCCGAGAGAGATCGCCATGGGAATGATGAAGCGGGCCTGCATGTCGGTCTCCATTAACATCGGAGTGAGGCCGACAAAGGTCGTCAGGGAAGTTAACAAGATCGCACGAAAACGAACCGCCCCGGCACTTACTGCTGCCTCGAGGATATTCGATGACAATTTCCTCTTCCGGTTAACGTAGTCCACCATCAGAAGACTGTCATTAACCACAACACCAGCCAGAGCAACAAAACCACACATCGACATGATGCTCAATTCCGTCCGCATGAACACATGCCCCAGCACTGCACCAACGATTCCGAAAGGGATCACTGACATGATAATCAAGGGCTGAAGATAGGATTTTAGTGGGATCGCCATCAAGACGTACATCACTATCAGAGCGAAAACAAATCCAAGACCTATCTCACGCACGCTCTCGGCTTGGTCAGACTGCTCACCCTCGAAGCGGTAGGTCACGGTAGGAAAGGTAACCTCCAGTTGGGACAGGGCCTCTTCCTTGAAACGCTTTACGACTTCGTTCGCATTACCTCTCGTGTAGTCCACATCTGCCGTTATACGAATCGCGCGGTTTCGATCGGCCCTACGGATCGTATCCGGACCCCTACGCTCTTTCACCTTTACCACCTGAGTCAGTGGAATAGTGCCTTGCGCTGTCCTCAGCTTCATCCGCTCGAAGTTTTCTACAGATTCTCGCTCCGCTTCAGGGTAACGCACCATCACCTTGACCTCATTATCCCCTCTCTGCAGTCGCTGGACCTCGTCTCCATAAAAAGCCCTTCGGACCTGAGAGGCAACTCCGCCCAGTCGGAGACCTGCCGCCCTCCCCTCCGGCGTAAGTTCCTCGAAAACAAGTTCTCTCTTACCGGGGCGATCCGTATCTGCGATATCGATGACTCCAGAATAACTCTCGAGCTTGTTTCGAAGGTAATCCGCAGCAGATCGGAGGTCCTCCTGCTTCGGTCCCGTCAAAAGGAGATCTATCGCATTTCCTCCGCCAGCAGCCTGCGCCACGAACGTAAGTTCAACCGCACTGGGAATGCTACCAACCTGCTCCCGCCATTGCCGCACAATATCATCCGAAGAAATGTCTCTTTCCGCTGAAGGTGCGAGCTCCATGGTCACTTCTCCGAGATGCACACCTGATCTCGCTCCTCCGGCTGAGAAATCTGTGATGAAAGGCTGAACCCCTGCGCTTGCCAGGATATGCCGCACGACCGGTCTTCCGTCTCTCGTGAGGAACTCTGGAGACTCTGAAATCTTCAAAGCCTCCTGCTCGATCTTATCTGTAGCTGCCCGGGCGGCACTGAATGCAACCCCCCTTGGCAACTCGTATCGCGCGATGACGATGTCTGCCTCGACCTCTGGGAAAAACATGCTTCTAATCCACTTGCCCTTAACGAGACCAAACGTCGTACACAGCACGGCCAGAAAGATGGAAAGAACCACATATCGCCTCCTCAGACATAACTTCAGAAAAGGACTGTAGATCCGACTGACAAACCGCTCCAGCCCGAGAGCAACGGAACGTTGGATTCTTCCAAGGAACCACGGCCGGTGATTAGGGTCGCTCCGGCGAAGAAGCGCGAGATGGGCAGGGAGAACTAACTTTGACTGCACTAGGGAAAAAAACAGGGTCGGAATGACGACCAACGGAATATTCGGCCAAATCTTACCACTCACCCCGCTCAATCCCAACATGGGAGTAAAGGCAACCATGGTAGTAAGAATACCGAATATAACTACCATTCCTACTTCATGGGTACCCCTCCATGCAGCCTCCCGGGGCTCCTCTCCATTGCGCATCCTCCGGTAGACATTTTCACCGACGATAATCGCGTCATCCACCACAATCCCAAGCACAAGGATAAACGCAAACAGCGAGATCATATTGATTGAGATTTCCATCTGCGGCATGAGCCATATTCCTCCAGCAAAAGAGACTGGAATTCCAAGCGCCACAAGAAGGGCAAGGCTCGGCCGGAGAAAGAGTGCTAGCACGAGAAAAACCAGCAAGAGACCCCACATTCCGTTTCGCTTCAAAAGGGATAGGCGCCCCTCCAGAAAAACGCTGGTGTCATTCCAGACTTCAAGCTGGATTCCCTCTGGAATTTCAGCCTGCGTATTATCAAGAAATTCAGTGATCGCCTCCCTGATCCGTAGAGTATCCTGCTGCCCGGTTCGGTAGACGTTTACCAGAATCGTCTTCCTCCCATCAAAGGAGTTTGCCATTTCTAGATCCTCAAATCCGTCATTAATAGTCGCGATCTGCCTCAGTTTGACCACTGAGCCATCCTCTCTCGTGACCACCGCGACTTCTCCAAACTCCCACGTATCATCAGGCTTACCCAAAGCACGTATCACGACCTCCCCAGCATCGGTCTGAACTGACCCTCCCGGAAGATCCTGCGACGCTCTCCTGACCGCCTCTGCAACATCACCAATAGTGAGGGTGTATTGGCGTAGTTTTTCCTCTGAAACCTCAATTGAAATCTCATAAGGCAAGGCTCCTGCCAGTTCGACCTTCGTGATTCTACTTTCCTTCCTGATTTTAGACAAAAACCACGGAATTGGATCCAAGATATCAAATTTTGGAACGGCGGACCTGAAATCCAGCAAGCCCCTTCTCACCTGATCCGCAATTGTTCGCAGGCTACGTTCGTCAACATCTCCAGAAACAGCAATACTCAGAACCTGAGAGCTCAGAAGTAGCTCCTCGAGAACTGGTCGCTCGGCCTCCTCCGCAAAATTATCAATGGCGTCAACCCGCGCCCTGATTTCATCCATAACCTCTCTCAATTCATACCCATTCTCCACCATCACAGTAACCACACCCATGTTTTCTGCGGCTAGAGAGTTGATCTCGCGGATTCCATCCGTATCCGCGATCGCCTCTTCTACAGGAACGACAACACCTTCCTCGACATCCTCAGGACTGGCATTCGGATATGGTATACCAATCGAGATCGCATCCACAGACACCTCCGGAAACATTTCTTTCCGGAGCTGGAACCACGTGTAGAAACCCGCAAGAAGAACCGCAAGCATCAGCGAATTCGCCGCTACGTGATTACGGCTGAACCACTTGATCACACCTTTCATTCCGCATTCTCTCCCCCCGAGGATGAATCAATTGCCCTTCCAGTCTTCGCGGGCTGCGCAAGAACACGGGTGTTTTGGATGAGAGGGCTGGGTGGCGTAGTTACAACTATTGAACCCTCTGGGATTTCTCGTTCTCCATCTCCACCACGAACGACAACATGAGAAACTTCGGTCCACAATATTTTCGCCGGACGGATATCCAGACGACCATTTTTTACCAGTAGCACCTTGCCTCCATCAACCAACCCGGATCGAGGAATCCGGACTGCGTCAGGAATGGTTTTCCCTCGAATAGAAGCTTGGACAAACATCCCAAGGGGGGGGACCTCTGCGCCGTCCGCACCAAATTCCGCAACCACATTTATGGAGCGAGTTGCCCTCTCTACGATTTCTTCGGATCGTATAATCTCACCGGACCACTTAACTGACTCACCCCCAATCTCACCACTAACCACCACATCACCCTCTAGCCCCCCTTTCGTTCTCTGCAGGTAACCGTAATCCTCAAGAGAAAGTGGAAGTCGGATTTCAACGGGGCCAAGTGAGACCAGTTCAACGAGCGGCGCTCCAGGAATCACCGTGGCACCGACATCCACATAAGCCCTTTCAATCCGACAGTCATAAGGCGCTCTGATCTCAGTTCTTTTCAAATCCTGAAGAGCAGTCTTAACCCCAGCCTCCGCGGCCTTGATTTTTGCTTCTGCACTTCTGATCTGAGGGACACGTCTTACTAGCTCGGTCGGCTCCTGCCCTTTCCTGATCTTTTCCCAATCTCGCAACGCCTGACCTCGCCTTACCTCTTCCATTGTCAGCGCGAGCTGTGCCTCCGCCAGAGTAGCCTGTGCCGCCGCCAATGCTGCCTCGTAATCTCCCTTCTCTATCTGCAGGAGGAGCTCCCCTTCCTTTTCGCCACTTGGACCTTGGAAAGTACTACCGTTACGAAAACGGTCGCTCACATGGGACAGTTTCCCTCCGACCTCGGCCACAAGCTGTGTCCGGTGGCGCGGCTTGACCTCTCCCTGCGATCTCAACTGGATTTGGATGTTCGAAATCACTGCGGACTCTGTCTCAACGGTGACTATCCTCTCCTCCGGTTCTGCTGTAGACGCCTTAGGCCCATTCATGATGAGAAACCGCATCACGCCCACACCACTTGCGAGGATTGCGATAGAGAGCACTCCCCAGACACAACTGCGAAGCATCCGCGAATTTGACATAACGATTTTGTTCATTCTCTTATGGTGAGGCACGCATCCGGAAGTCACCTCCGAGAGCGAGATGAAGGTTAATTCGGTTTTCCAATCTTAATCTCCGCAGAGTCACCAGCTGAAAAGCTGTTTGCACCTGTCTATCCTGGGCCGCGAGCAAGGTCAGGGCGTCAACAGCTCCATCCGCGAAATCGAGGATGGATGCTTCAGCTGCTTCCCTCGCTGATCGAGCCGAATCAGCAACCGCACTCTCTCTTTTTGCATAAAACTGCTCAGCGACTAGCGCTTGTTCCACCTCTGCAAATGCCCTCAGAACCGTACTCTGCAACTCCCGGAGAGCAATTTTTTCGTCATAGCCGGCAATCCTTTCCTCCTCTCGCAGTCGCCCTCCGGCTATCAGCGGCTGAACCACCCGGCCTGCGACAGACCAGATCCCAAGGCCTGCATCAAGTACATCCTCCAGATCCCCGGTACTTGTTCCCGCTCGCCCGGTAAGTGAGAAACTCGGAAAGCGCGCAGCTCTGGCCGCACTTCTCCGATTCCCTGCCGCAGCATACCTTCGCTCAGCCGCAATGATGTCAGGACGACGCTGAAGAAGTTCAGAAGGCAATCCGGCCGGAGGAACAGGTGGCGCAGAAGGAAGCCGCTCAGGCTGGCCCTCGACACCTGTCGGAAAATGACCAACGAGTAGCTCTATCTGCCTCCGAGCGCGAGCTCTCTCTGCCTGCCAGCGGGCCAACGACGCACGAGAGCTGGCAAGATCCGTTTCAGCGAGACGCAGCTGGGATGCCAGCCCCCCCTCCAACGCTGCCGCAAAACGCTCTCGAATCGAAGCCACGGTTTTTACCCGGACCTGAATGGCGGCTGCCGCGAGCCTGATTTGCTCACCGGCCTCTCCTAAAGCGAACCAAACCTTTGCCAACTGCCCCGCAAGGGACGCTCGTGCTGCTTTGTAATCCTGGAACTGCGCCAGACTCTCCGCGACTGCAGCACGTTGCGAATTCCGCACTCTGCCCCACAAATCAGGCTCCCAAGTGACATCCAGAGAGGCCCCATAGGACTCAGCTGTATTACTTCCGAGTTTTATGGGAAACCCCGGAAATCTTTGCTTTTGCTGAAGGGTATTGAGTTGAGCGGACACCTGCGGCGCTCTTGCGGCCCCGGAAAGTCTGGCTACTGCTTCAGCCCTGCGCACTCGCTCTGCAGTCGCCTTCAAATCAGGGTTTTCGTTCATGGCCTCCTCTACAAGCCGGATCAGCTGGGGATCCTGAAATCTGGCAATCCACGCCTGATCTACACCGAGTCCCCCGCCCTGTCTCGCAGTTGCCGACCACTCGGAGGGGAGCTCATCGGATACCGATTCGGGGGAGCGTTCCGCGGTCCACATGGAGCACCCGCTTAGCGCAAAGGCCCAGCCAGTCAAAAATCCAAAACCTTTTCCAGTCGCAAACCTCATAGTTCTCGACCCTCGAATTCGATTCCCGCTCTGCAGAAATCAATGATATTACCCAGAAGGGTTTTCGTTGATGGGTTTCCGGATCTTCCGTCGGATAACTGGCAGAGGGTTTCTCCGTTTGTAAGTGTATGCGCCATCACTCCGAAAGAAAAATGCATTCTCCAGAGGGCGGCCTCCTCGTTGAGCTGCGGAACGGCCTTTTGGAAAGCTGCTGCAAACCTACCTGCCATCAACGCAAAAAGTGAACAGGCATCGTCGGGAAGCGAGTAGCCCCGCTCTCCTATCAACCGCCCCATGAATTTCTTAAACAAGTCCTCCGACATTTCTCCACTGGCGATGTGGTCCAGCACAGGAGACAGGAACGCCTTGAGGATTTCTTCGACCGGAATCGGTGCTTCAGAATACCTCTCCTCCAATTTATCCAATTGCCTCAAGCGCTCCTCATTAACCGGGCTGAGATGCCGTATAACAACGGCGTCTATAAGCTTATCTTTCGAGCCAAAATGGTAATTTACTGCCGCCACGTTCACCCCCGCGGCCCCGGTGATTTCTCGAAGCGAAACGACCTCAAAGCCCCGCTCCGCAAAAAGAGCCTCTGCCGAGAGTAGAATTCTCGCGCGCGTTGTCTGAGTCTCCTCGGCAAGAACCTTCATCAATTCAAGCATATGCTTAAAACGGAAGTTTTACTGGTCAACCTAAATTTGTCCGGGAAATTCTCCTAAGACACAACCCACTGCTGTTGTGTTCTTTACAATCACTAAGAAACCCGGACTTGCCGACTCCCATAACTGCCCACAGGTTCTTAGGATCCCCGCCCCCCTAGAACAATCGCCACCTCTTTCCAACTTCATCACGGTGACTGCCTTGCAGGGATGCGAGAACTTGAGAGTGAAAGTGTGGATCTCGTAGTCACCTCTCCACCGTATAATCTTGGTCTTAATTATAGCAGCTATGCCGATGATACCCCACGTGACGCCTTCCTCGAATGGTGCACTAGCTGGTCCATCGAAGTCTTTAGGGTTCTGCGCCCAACGGGATCATTTTTCCTCAATCTTGGAGGATCCCCCAGCAATCCACTCTTACCCCATCAACTACTTCTTACTTTAACTTCTGCCGACCTGTTCAAGCTGCAGAACACCTTCCACTGGATCAAATCAATTTCGCTTGAAACCCGTGACAGAGAAACCATCAGCGCGGGGCACTTTAAGCCCATTAATTCGCAACGATATGTCAATGACTGTCATGAATTTGTCTTCCACCTGACCAAGAGTGGATCGGTTCCGATCGACCGCCGGTCAGCAGGAGTCCCCTACGCCGACAAATCAAATATCAAGCGCTGGAAGCACACCGGGGGATGTGATAGACGGTGTCGCGGCAACACATGGTTCATTCCGTATGAGACTATTCGTTCTCGAAAGGATCAACGGCCACACCCTGCAACCTACCCACCTGCACTCGTTGAGCAATGTATCAGACTGCACGGACAAGGTGAAAGCACGGTCCTCCTAGACCCATTTCTCGGAATCGGATCCTCAGCGGTTGCTGCGAAAAGCATGCAGATACGGACCTGTTTAGGTTTTGAGATCGATAAGGAATACCTCCAGATCGCGAAGGAGCGCATTGAGGCTTCGGAGCCAAGGGAGGCTGCCAAAAACATCGAAAACAGCCCACCGCATGAGGAACCCGAACTTCCCCTTTAAGTTTCTAACCAAATCCCATGAATCAGAATATTACGGAGGAATTCATCCAGGTTGAGTCAGTTTTCGTACGACATCGAAATACACTTATGATCAAGGGCTGCTTCACCTCTATTTACACCGACTACTACCTACACCTGATGCAGCATGATTTACGGTATGCTGAGGAGCTCGATAGCAATTTGAAGGACGCCATGGCAATGCTCGTTCTCCATCTCGTAGCCCGTCCTTGGGCGGAAACGATTGCCTGGACCGCGAGCATACGCGCCCCTCGTGTAAACTTTTTTGTCACAGGGTCATCCATCAACGAGCAAATCACTGGAAGGTGCTTCACCGAAGATGTGCGAGAACCGCCTCACAATCTTTTCTACTCACAGACAACGGTTGCCGACAAGGAACCTCGCATGAGTTCCCTTGAGGTAGACACCACTGACCCGCTCGAGTGGGTCGAAAAGCTCTATCAACGATCAGAGCAAAGGCCGGGAAGAATCTTCCGGCTACCTGATGAAAACTACGTCCTCTTGGCAGCCCAACCCGACTTCGATGAAACCTGGTTTCACTCAGTCAATGCTGAGGAGGTAGCGAACATCCACCTGAAGGAAGAGACAAAGACCCTTGAGACAAGAAGGTTCCGTTGGCACTGCGGATGTAATCTCGATCGAATTCTACCAATCCTAGGTGGTTGGCGGGACAAGCCAGAAGATCTATTCAAGGGCGAAACCGCGATTTCAATTCAATGCCCGCGATGTGGTGCAAAATTTTCGGTCACAAGGGACATGATTTGACTTCTTTATCTCCTGACCTTTCGATTGCCCAATGTCTTGCTTTGACATCATGCCCGCGCGGAGGGGCAGCGGATCCCTGAAGTGGGACCAGCGACCGGAACTTCATCCCTTCTGGGTGGCCGACATGGATTTTCATTCACCTCCGGAGGTCATTGAAGCGCTGAAGAAGCGCGTCGAGCACGGGGTGTTTGGTTATGCGGTGCCTCATGATGGACTTATCGAGTCGATTCTTGATTACCTGCGAAGGCGTCACACCGTGTCCAGCTTACCTGAGGATCTGGTTCATCTCGGAGGTCTGGTCCCTGCCTTGTCGCTAGCCTGCAGAGCGTTTGCTGGAGAAAACGAATCCGTTCTCACGTGCACTCCCATCTACCCGCCATTTCTACATGTTCACAAAGACGCAAATCTCAACCTGACTACGGTCCCATACATCATGTCAGAAGGAACGTGGACCTTCGACTGGGCGGCTCTTGAAGAAGCTGTCACACCGAGCACCAGACTCTTCCTCCTCAGCAACCCTCAGAACCCACTGGGGCGGGTGTTTTCCGAAAGAGAAATGCAACAACTGGCATCATTTTGTGAGCGACACGACATGATCCTTGTTTCAGATGAAATTCACTGCGACCTCATCCTTGACGAGACCGTGACGCCCCACTTCACCGCCTTACGTCTGCCTGAATCCTGTGCAGCGCGGACCATAACCCTTCTATCCCCCAGCAAAACCTTCAACATCGCAGGGATGGGATATGCCTATGCGGTGATTCCGGATCAAAAACTCAGGAAGCGCTTTATGGCAGCACAGGGTCACACCCTAGCTGAGATTAACTGCCTTGGTTACTACTCAGCGGAGGCTGCATACCGCTACGGGGAGCCGTGGCGACTGGACCTCATTTCCTATCTTCGAGGCAATCGCGACCTTATAACCAAATTTTGTCGCGAAGAGATGGGAACCATCACGATCCCTGATATTGAAGCGACCTACCTCGCGTGGTTGAATTTCGAACAAACAGGCATTCCGAATCCCGCTTCTTTCTTTGAAAAAGAAGCACAGCTATTTCTTTCGGACGGCCGCTATTTCGGAGGGAAAGCGCATGCGAGACTCAATTTTGGCTGCAGCAAATCGCACTTGGAAGTGGCAATCTCAGGAATAAGAAAAGCAATGGGGAAGAGAAATTAGCGCATTACTCATCCTCATTTTTCTCAAGATTTCTCGACATTCGTAAGTGCTCAATACCGGCCTCGAAAAATGGAGTCCCTGAAACCTCAAATCCCTCTAATTCATAAAACCCTACCGCCTCAGTCTGGGCATGCAAATACACCTCCGAAAGCTGAGCGTCTCGAGCGACGGAAAGTAGCCTCCCGAGCAATTTAAGGCCCACCCCCCGGCCACGAAACTTCCTAAGCACCGACAACCGTCCGATTTTTCCACAAGGCGCGAGTCGTCCGGTTCCGACCACCCTGCCATCTCCGTCCCGGACAATGACGTGCTGACACAGACCGTCATTTCCATCCCAGTTGATACTTTTTGGAACTCCCTGCTCCTCGCCAAAAACCCGATCCCGAACTGCACGGATTCCAGCCTCCTCTTGGACAAAATCTACGAGGTATACTTCCACGGAAAGCAGCGTCGCGTTGGAACCAGTGCTCGTCAATCGATGACTGGCGATTTTCACTCTCCTGCAGTGAACTTGTCGGCACTCCCTTCTTGCCCCGTGCCTGCGCCTGACTCATTCTCAGCACGTGAGACTCGCTCTCCTCTTCGCCTGTTTTCTTCATGTCACTCCCTTTTTTGCAAGGGCTGATGACCATGTTATTCTTTGCGGTGGACCCGCGCTTCGTCAATGGGAGGACCTGCGAAGCGAACATGAGCAGCACGACCGCTGGTGGGCCAATTTCATCCGGGCCTCAACCCTGCGCATGGCCCAGATCCGCCTCGAGCATGGAGAAGACGCCAACCTCGTGTGGCTTGTCTATCGCCGAGGCTACCTGAACCGCGCTAATGCCGACAATAAACCCTACCTGGATTGGATTGAGACCCTCGCAACAAAAAGGAATTGTGAGTTAATCTGGTTTGAGACAAGAGAGCAGGTAATCAAGGTTATCAATACGCGATCAACGCGCTCCATTCGGACGTTTGATTTCTTCGGGCACTCAAACCGCCATGCTTTCCTTCTCGATTACGGTAGTGACATCATGGCCATCTCAAAGGTGTGGCTTCACGAGAACGATCTTTCCAAAATAAAGAGAAAAGTGTTTCACCGAGAGGCACGCTGCCAAAGTTACGGATGTCACACCGGAGAAAGTATGAGCCGCTCATGGCGCCTTCACATTGGAAACAGCTTGATCGGGGCAATCGGAAAAACCGACTACAGCGGAATTGGCCAAGGCATCATGCCGACAGTCTCTGGATCATGGATTCGTTGAACGACTATCGAGATTCAAATGCTCTACTCTGACTTAGAAAAACTCTATAATCTTCCATTTTTCGAACTTCTCCAGAAAGCAAGGAGGATCCACGAGGAACACTGGACCGACTCCAGTGTGCAGCTTTGCACGCTTCTTTCCATAAAAACGGGAGGATGCTCTGAAGACTGCTCTTACTGCGCTCAATCAGCGCGCTACAGCTCCGGCGTAGCTGCAGAACGGCTTATGGAGAAGAACGAGGTTCTTGATCGGGCCCGTGCTGCTAAGGCTCACGGATCCACCCGTTTTTGCATGGGTGCTGCCTGGCGCGGCGTTCGCACCGGCACCAAGCGCTTTGAGTCCGTGCTTGAGATTGTTCGTGAAGTCGCTGCCCTCAATATGGAGGTATGTGTGACTCTCGGGGAATTGGGAGAAGCGGAGGCTGCTGCGCTGAAAGAAGCGGGAGTAACCGCCTACAACCATAATATTGATACCTCTCCCGAACATTATCCTAACGTTGTCAGTACACATACTTTTCAGGACAGGCTCAGGACGATCCGAAACGTGCAGGATGCTGGAATGTCCGTATGCTGTGGAGGTATTCTTGGGCTGGGAGAGACCGTCGAGGATCGGCTCAAAATGCTGGAAGTCATATCTGAATTCAATCCTCCGCCCGAGAGCATACCCATCAACTCGCTGATGCCGATGCCAGGCACACCTCTTTCAGACAACAAGACAGTAGATGCTTTTGACGTAGCGCGTCTCATCGCGTTGGCACGCATCTCGGTCCCAGCTGCACGAGTCAGATTGTCAGCAGGACGCACTCGGCTTTCCGACGAAGCTCAAGCGCTCTGTTTCTTTGCTGGTGCGAATTCCATATTTTACGGGGACAAACTTCTTACCGCTGCAAATCCTGCCGTGGAAAATGACCTAGCCCTTCTCGGAAGGCTAGGATTGGAAGCCAAGGCTTCTGACCGCACTGCCCCAGCTCCCTGTTCCAGCCCGGAACGACCACTCTCGCCTGCGGTTGAATAACACTAATTGTACCCATGGAGCCACACGTTCTTAGGGTCATCATTGCGGACCAAAAGCTGGAGGTTTGGCGGAGTGGCCAACTGATCGACTCTTATCCGGTGTCGACATCGATGTTCGGCACCGGGAGCGAGGAAGGCAGCCTCAGAACCCCCTTGGGAACCTTTGAGATCTCTGAAAAACATGGAGACGGGAGACCTCTGAATACTATTTTCAAGGGCCGTAAACCTGTCGGCCGTTGGATCGATGAACTCTGTCCAGAGGAAGATGATCTGATCCTTGGACGCATCCTGCGGCTCAGCGGACTGGAGCCGGACAATGCTAATACCTTCGAACGCTTCATTTATATCCACGGCACGAACCATGAGAACACGATCGGAACGGCAACCTCTCACGGATGCATCCGCATGAGGATGGAGGATATTGCCTCGCTCTACGAAATCGTGCCTACAGGCACTCGAGTTTTCATTAGCCCTGCACGTCTTCCATCTGCCACGAACAACCCACAGGTGGCACCAGATTAAAGCTAGTGCTTTCGGCTGAAGAAAGGCGTGAAACTGGATACAGAAAACGCCCTCCTTTTCAGGGAGAGCGTTTCCAAGGAATAATTGTGCAACCAGACGATCTATGAATCAGAGGCTGTGGTCTCAGCCACTTCCTCTAGCTCTTCGTCTTCTTCCGAACCAGCCTCAACAGCCAGATCTACCCACTCTATGATGGCCATAGGAGCGGCATCCGAAAATCGAGGCCCAAGCTTGGTGATTCGGCAATAACCTCCCTGACGCTCGGCGCATGCATGCGCAACAACATCAAAAAGAGTCCTCACGATGTCTTTATGCC
>MDTD01138545.1_pt1 | contig 13644 bp, 12 predicted proteins | sample 811221 | NCBI WGS metagenome assembly MDTD01 (sample SAMN05326646, study PRJNA326480) | marine metagenome | isolation source: seawater | place: Pacific Ocean: South West | collected 2011
AGAGGATCATCCTATAAATCCTGTAAATCCATACGGAATATCCAAAGCCATTGTGAAAAAATGTTAAGTCAATATGACAAAGAATATGGCCTTAAATATATTTCTCTTAGGTATTTTAATGCTTGTGGGGCACACATTGACGGAACTATTGGTGAAAACCATAATCCAGAAACACACTTAATACCTTTAGTACTTCAAACTGCATCTGGCCGAAAAAAAAGAATTTTTATTTATGGTGATGACTATACAACTCATGACGGTACCTGTATTCGTGATTACATACATGTAATGGATTTAGCTGAAGCTCATTTGCTTGCATTAAAAAATTTAATTAAAACAAATCAATCGAACGTATTTAATCTTGGAACAAAGACTGGACATAGTGTCAAGGAGATAATTAATAAGGTAAAAGAACTAACTAAAGTTGACATCCCCTTTTCAATCAAACCAAGAAGAAAAGGCGATCCCCCAAGTTTAATTGCAGACAATAAAAAAATTGTTGATCAATTAAACTGGGTTTCAAAATACTCTAATTTAAACAACATAATTCAAACAGCTTGGGATTGGGAAAAAATTTTAAAAAAAAATAAATAATTTTAGAAATAAATGACTAGCCAAAAATTATTTAAATATCATTTTGATAAAGATCCACAAGTAACTGCTGTAACAAATGGTAGAGTAAATCTAATCGGAGAACATACTGATTATAGCGGGGGATATGTATTACCTACTCTTATTCCAGAAGAAACAAGTGTAAGTATAAGCCTACGTAATGATGGCAAAATAAGAGGTGTATCTGAGATTTTTGGTAAATTAGAATGCGAGATTTATTCTTCACCAGATGGAACTTGGTTAGATTTTGTACGTGGTGCTTTGCAATTATTAAATCAGAGAGGTTTAAATCTAAATGGAATTAATTTGGCTGTTTCATCAAATATACCATCAGATGCAGGATTATCTTCCTCAGCAGCTTTAGAAATATCCTTATTGAGAGCTTTAATAAAATTTTCTAATTCAAGATTTGATTCTATTGATTTAGCAAAATTAGGGCAACAGATAGAACATAAATTTGTTGGGACTCAGTGTGGTATAATGGATCAAGTGGTTTGCTCGTATTCCGAATTCGGTAAAATTTTATTTTTGGATTGTGAAAATCTACAAACAAGAATTTTAAAAGGCTTTGATGGTTATAGTTTCATAATTATTCACTCGGGTGAAGAAAGAAAACTATCCTCATGCAAATATAATGAAAGAAAAAAAGAAATAGAAAATATTTTAAAGCTTCTTAATGTTCCTTTTTTAAAAGATACTACTATTAGTGAAGTAGATAAAATTTTAGATCCTATTCTTCGAAAGAGAGCCCGCCATGTGGTATCTGAGAATAATCGTGTTCTTCAAGCATTCAGAAGTATAGAAAATAACGATCCTTTATCTTTTGGTAAGTTAATGTACGAGAGTCATATTTCTATGTCAGATGACTTTGAAATTTCTAGCAATAAATTAAATAAAATTATTAAGGAAACCCAAAATTTAGATGTTATCGGAGCACGATTAACTGGCGCTGGATTTGGAGGTTGTGCAGTAATTATGAGCAAATCAAAAAATGATGATAAAATTATTAAATCAATAATCAATAAATGTCCAAAATCTTATTTGGTAACAAAAATTTCATTTTAATTAATAATTTAAGTCTTTGATATTAATAATGTTATCTAAATTTAAATTATTATCTTTTCTAAGATAAAAAATAGTAGTTTCGCATGCCTCTTTGGCCATTCTCATTCTGCATTCTAAACTTAGTGCAGCATTATGTGGAGTAAGTAAGACATTATCCAATGTAAACAAAGGGTGGTTTTTCTGAGGTGGCTCTAATTCAAAAACATCTAATCCAGCACCTGCAATTAATTTTTCTTGCAAGGCATTAAACAAATCATTTTCATTTATAATTCCTCCACGAGCTGTATTCACCAAAATACAATTTTTTTTCAATTTTTTTAATTCTGACAATGAAATAAAGTTTAATGTCTTTTTATTTAAAGGAAGGTGAACACTTATGAAATCTGCTTTTATCAAGCCCTCTTCTTTAGAAATTGGCTGACATCCCATTTTTACAATATACTTTTCATCAACAAAGGGATCAAAAACGAAAACATTTGTATCAAATCCTAGACATCTCCTAGCCACTGCCTGTCCAATGCGACCAAAACCTAAAATTAATATATTTTTTTGATAAAGTTCAAAAAAATCTGGTAAATTCGCTTTTTCATGAAACTTTCCATCTCTTGTTAATTTATCTGAGAGATCAATTTTTTTTATAAATTGTAAAAAAAAAGCTAAAACATGTTCAGCTACACTTACCGCATTAGATGTACCTGTGATACCCAACGCTACACCTTTTGAATTTAGATGATTTAAATCTACATTGTCATACCCGACACCATGACGAGTAATAATTTTTAAATTTGGACAATTATCTATCACCTCGTTACTTATCTTTTCTGTTCTTAAAATAATTCCATCAACGTCAGATAAAGCATCGATTAATGACGGAGTATCTGTTTGATTTATTTCTTTAACTAAGCTCCCTGAACTATATAAAATCTCTAATCCAATTTGGTGAATTTTACCAATGATAGCTATTTTCATTTTCTCAAGTGATGTATTGTAAAATTAATTTATTTTAAACAATTTTTCTTTCAAATAATACTTGTCATAGTATAAAATTAGTTCGCTTTTATTGAGGTACAAAATGAAAACTATTAGACTTTCTTGCGCTCATGCGCTTTTTAAATATTTAATCTCTCAGAAAACTTTAATAGATGGCAAGAAAGTTCCTTTGTTTCCTGGAGCTTTTGCAATTTACGGGCACGGAAATGTCGCTTGTTTGGGACAGGCTATGGAAGAATTTCAATCAGATCTTCCTTGTTATAGAGGGCATCACGAGCAAAGTATGGCATTGACAGGAATTGGATATGCACGTGCTATGAGAAGAAAACAAATTTTTATTGCTACTAGTTCCTCTGGTCCAGGAGCAATGAATATGGTAACCGCTGCCGGAGTTGCATTGAGTAATCGACTACCTCTGCTTTTATTACCTGGAGATGTTTTTGCTAGTCGTTTTCCAGATCCTGTTTTGCAACAAGTCGAAAATTTTAATTCTCCTGTAGAAAATCAAAATGATGCATTTAAACCAGTGTCTCGATATTTTGACCGTATTACTAGGCCGGAGCAAATACTAAAATCCTTACCTCAGGCAGTTCAAATCATGCTAGATCCAGCTGATTGTGGACCCGCAACAATCGCTATTTCACAAGATGTCCAAGGCGAGTCTTTTGATTACCCTGAAGCTTTTTTTGAAGAAAGAGAGCATGTAATTAGAAGAATACATCCTGACCCTAATCAGGTAAAAGTTGCTGCAGAAAAAATTAAATCATCTACACAACCTATCATCATCTCAGGAGGAGGTGTGCTGTACTCAGAAGCAGAAGAAGAACTCTCTAATTTTGCAAAAAAACATAATATACCCGTAACAGCTACCGCAATGGGTATTGGTTGTATGAATAAAGATGACCAATATTACATTGGAGGTATTGGTGGACTTGGTGAAAAGTCATCAAACAATTTATCTAAACAAACAGATCTAGCCCTTGCGATTGGTACTAAACTAGCTGATTTTACAACAGGCTCTTGGGCAAACTTTGAAAGCGAAAAATTTCAATTAGTATCCCTTAATACAGCTCGATTTGATACTGTAAAACATTTAGCAACCCCAATTGTTAGTGATGCAAAAATTGGTTTACAACAATTATCAGCAGCCCTGGGTGAATGGAAAGCTCCCGATGATTGGTATCAACATGCAGCCCAAGAAAGAACCAAATGGGAAGCACATATACAAAAACAAAGTGGACCTACAAATCAAGAAGAACCTTCTTATGCTCATGCTGTAGGGGCTGTATATAGAAATGCAGACCCAAGCGATATTGTTGTAACAGCTGCAGGAGGTTTGGTTGGAGAGGTTGTTCAAATATGGAAACCAAAACAACTTAATACATTTGAGACAGAGTGGGGGTTCAGTTGTATGGGTTATGAAATTTCTGGCGCTTTAGGTATAAAGATGGCAAAGCCTGAGCAAGATGTTGTAGTTTTTGTCGGGGATGGCTCTTACTTATTAAGTAATACTGATATTTACAGTTCAGTGCTTTATGATCAAAAACTTATTATTGTTGTTTGTGATAATGGTGGGCATATGGTCATTAATCGACTTCAATTAGCCAAAGGTGGAAAAGAATATATTTGTAATCTCAGGGCTGCGGGTGCTAAGAACTTACAATTTGTTGATTTTGAAAATCATGCCGTTAGTTTAGGAGCAAACGCAGAAACTGTAGGCTCAACTTCTGAACTTGAAGCAGCATATAAAAGAGCAAAAAAATCGGATAAGACTTATGTAATTGTCATTAAGACACACGGTTACGAGTGGTTAGAGGGATCAGCCTTTTGGGAAAGCCCAACTCTTCAAGATCCGTTAACTCTTGAAAATAAAGAGGCTCTGAAAGACTTTGATCTAGGCAAGAAAAAACAGAGAAAAGGAGTTTAGAAATTAATATCCACAAATTTTTCCACAGTCTTAGCATAGAAAAAGTCGATATTTTTCATCAAAATGAACAATTTTGAAGAATATGTATCTGATATAAACAGACAATTTTCAATTGTATGTCATAGAGGTCTTTGGGGAAAATACCCAGAAAATAGCATTTCAGCTATTAAAAATGCAATAGATAATAATTTCTCAATTGTTGAAATTGATGTGAGAAGATCACTAGATGGCGAATTTTTTTTAATGCACGACGAAGACCTTAATAGAACTACAAATATTTCTGGTAAAGTTTCAGATAATCTTTCTTCAAAAATAAGCGATGCTTTTTTAAAAAAGAATAAAGAAAATGAAACAGTAATTTCCGACGAAAAAGTTCCTATGTTAATAGAAGTATTAGAAGCATTTAAAACAAAAGCTTTTTTTGACATAGACGTTAAAGATCAATCAGACCGTGAGTCTTTGATAAATTTTATTCATGAAAATGAATTTGAAGCATTTGTAGATGTAAAAAAACCATTACAAAACCTTGCTGAAGCAAATGAGTTTATAAATAACGAGCATGGATCTAATATAATTAAAATGATTGTTTTAAATATTACCAACCAACCAATTGAAGAAATTTTTAAAATAATAGATTTAACAAAACCGAAAATTGCAGAGATTAACTTCCATGATCATTCAATTTTCCAAAAAGTATTAGATTTCTGTTTAGAAAAAGGTGTAACAGTTTGGGTGAATACTCTAAATGACGTCCCTAATGGTGGATTTACTGATAAGTTTGCTTTATGGTCGCCATACGAATGTTGGGGCGTCTTAATAAAAAAAGGTGTGTCAATAATTCAGACTGATTATCCAACAATTCTTAAAAATTGGTACCAAGATAATTATTTTAAATAGATTAATGAAGCCATCCGCAGTAATCTCATTGATAATTATTGTCGTAATAATAAATGTTTTTGGGGCTATTTATTTTTATTATTATTTATCAGGGCAAATTGAGGAAGCTCGATTAATTTTTGAAAAGGCTTATGGTGAAAATGCAGATTTTAATTCTATATTTTGGCTCTGTCAAAAAATGTTTATCGGAAGTCACTAATAAAAAATTTGAATAATATAATGGAGTCAAAAAGTTTGAAATTAGACTGGTTTTGCAGAATGACATGGAGACAAAGTGCTCGTAATACTATGTGGTGTTTGGTTGGATGTGCAATCGGAGACCTTGGAACTATTTATTTTTTTCAGATAACCCAAATTCCTTGGCCAGTCATAAATATAATGATATTGGCAATTATTAATGGACTTATTACAAGTGTTATTCTCGAAACAATTATTCTTATGAGACAAAAACTCACTTTTCAGCAGGCTCTAAAAACTGCTCTGGGAATGAGTTTCATTTCTATGATTTCCATGGAGATTGCTATGAATTTTACTGATTATCTTCTTACCGGTGGCGCAACGCTAAATTTTTGGGTAGTCCCTATTATGCTTTTTGTTGGCTTTATAACACCATGGCCCTACAATTATTGGCGTTTAAAAAAGTATAATAAAGCGTGTCACTGATCCGATATTTTTTATTAATAGCTATTTCAAATTTAATTTTAATTTTTTCTCACGCACAGGAAATTATTGTTACTGACGGAGATACTATCAAAATTGATGGAGAACGCATACGTTTTACAGGTATCGATGCACCAGAGTTAAATCAAAAATGTAGTAAGAATGAAATGGATATAGCTTGTGGAGAATTATCGAAAGAAAAAGTAGAAACATTAATTTTTGGTCAAGAAGTTAATTGCGTAAGCGAAGGAAAAGATCAATATGGGAGAACTTTAGCTGAATGCTTTGTTGGCACAATATCAATCAGCTCCTATTTAGTGAAAGAGGGTTATGCCTTTGCATATCGTAAATACTCAAAAAAATTTATTAAAGATGAAGAATTTGCAAAAATGAATAATAATGGAATGTGGGATACTAAATTTATTTTTCCTTGGGATTTTCGACGCTTGAAGTAATCACTATCAATTTATTAAAATCAGAATAAAATTTTACTGTGTCTAAAAAAAATATACTTGTAATTGGTGCAGGAATAGTGGGATTAAGTACTGCTTACTATCTTCAATCATCAAATAACAAAGTTACACTTGTAGATTATCAGGAACCAGGCTCTGGTACTTCAAGAGGAAACGCAAGTATGATTGCAAATTATGGCGTACCTGGGATAAACCAAACTCAAGTTTGGTATCAATTGCCTAAGTATCTTTTTTCCTCTAATTCTCCTATTGCAATCAAATGGTCAAATATTATGAATTTAGCACCTTGGCTTATAAAGTTTTTACACAATTGTAATAATTCATCTATGTATTTAACGGCTCAACACACATCAGCTCTTTTAAAAAAATCTTTAGCTGATTACAAAGAGCTTTTAGCAGATATTGAGGCGTCTCAATTTTTAACACACCAGGGTGTTTTGTATGTTTGGACTGATAATAAACAGCAACCAACCCAAAAACAAATTGATATTAGAAATCTTCATGGTATTGAGCAGATAAAACTTACTAAACTCGAAATTAATGAACTTGAGCCGAACCTCTCTTCAAATATTCAAGGCGGATGGCATTTTCCTAAAGCTCATCATGTCCTTGATCCTGATGTAATTTTAAAAAAACTTTTCCATTCTTTTTCAAACAAAGGAGGTGCCTTTCAAAAAGATGAAATTCACTCTGTAGAAAATATTAACGAAAAAATATTATATAAAGAGATAGAATATGATGGATTGGTGGTATGCACAGGTGCATTTTCAAAAAAGTTAGTAAAGCAAATAGAGGGAAAATTTATTCCATTGGAAACAGAGAGAGGTTATCACATTGAGTTTCCAGGTAGTTCTATACTACTAAATAGACCAACATGTTTAGTTGAGTCTGGGATGTATTTAACTCCTTTGAATGGAAGAATTAGAGCAGCCGGAACTGTTGAACTGGATGACTTGAGCCTAAAAATATCTAAGGATCGTATCAATTATTTATTTAAAGAGGCCAGAAGAATACTCCCGGCTTTAAAGGATTACAAAAATCCATGGTTAGGTTTTAGGCCGACACTTCCTGATTGTTTACCTATCATTAGTCCTTCCCCGAAGTTTAGAAATATTTACTATGCTTTTGGTCACAACCACCTGGGTTGGACACTTGGTCCTACAACCGGAAAGATGATCAACGGGCTGATTTCCAGAAATATAGATATTAACAAGGCATTCAGTATTGAGCGATATTTATGATTAAAAAATTAATTTCTTTATTATCATTTTCATTCTTTTCTTTTAGTTTAACGGCTAATGAAATTATGAATGATTATTGTGTCGGATATTTTGAAGAAGTTTATTGGTCTCTGGATCCGATCGAGGATGAAATGATAAGAGATAATATTTCAAATTTTTTTAATAATAATTTTTTAGGAGCAGAAAAATTAAATTATGATTTGTACTATGACTCTGAGACTAAACAATTTATTCAAGAAAACACCCAAGTTGATAAAAGCAAATTTATCAAAGTGAATTATCCTAATTTTGAAATAATGATTTTGGATGCTTATATTAATCTTTTTATGGAGGGAGCCAATTACTGCCCTGCTTTTTGGAATAGTTGCACGGAAGAGTCACTAAAATATTTTTTTGATGCTGCTACTGATTTTAGCAGTAGTTGGAAAGGCGAAGAAAATGTTATTGATTTTTTGACACAAGACTTCTTAAACCATCAATGCGTATTTTTTATTAGAACCTCGATCGATAAAGAGAGTTTTATTGATGATTTAAATATCTTAATATATCAGCTTACTCAGCCTAACATATAAATTTTTACACACAGATTTTTTAGAAAACACTCAATTCCTGATAGATCAACAATACCGACTTATTATAAGATAAGTCATGTGTTCGTGGCTTGGTAAAAATGGAAATGAAAATAAAGATCCCCATCTTAAATGCTCAGACTGTGGCGAAACTCATGAAGTTTCGACTAAATATGTTAACTCTCTAACTGATGAAATAGTTAATATTTGTTATAATTGCCATAAAAAGAAATATATAGAGGGTCTTGCTATGATGTCAGTTATTGATGGATTTACTGATATTTAGCCTATGAAGCCTGAAATAATATTTCCAATAATTTATTTGATTTGTCTCTTAATCTTAGTGGGGCCTAGACTCCTTGATACTAATTCTTCCTTGAAGCAATTTTTGAGCAATCTCGGCATATGGGCAATAATCGTTCTCGTTATTAGTGTGATTTATCAGGGTTATAACTATTATTTTCTTCAATAGTATTTTTTGAAAATTGAGCACATTAAATATTACGTATCACCCTGACTACGATATACCAGTGCCCGTAGGTCATCGATTTGTCGGGACTAAGTTTTCAAATTTATTCAATTATCTTCAAATCCAAACCTACTTTTCAAAATGCAAAGTCTTTCATCCTCAATCTGCTCCCAGAGATAGGCTTACTCGAGCACACTCTAAGGATTATATAGAGAAAATATTTAATGAGTCCCTTACTAGTGAGGAGTTAAAAAAAATAAATCTTCCTTGGTCTAGACGTCTTCGTGATAGATCATTTTTAGCTATAGAGGGAACTTTTCAATCAGCCAAACAATCTTTAGAAAATGGTATTGCTTGTCATGTTGGCGGCGGCACCCACCATGCTCATCACGATTATGGATTTGGTTTTTGCGTATTTAATGACTTAGCATATACAGCTATAAATTTGATAGAAGAGAGCTATGTTAAAAGCGTCCTTATATTAGACGTTGATGTGCATCAAGGTGATGGAACTATTGATATTTGCCAGAATTTCCCATCAATCTATACTTGTTCAATTCACAGTGAAAGCAACTTCCCATTTGAAAAAAAAAAGGGTTGGTTGGATGTTTCTATTCCAGCAGGAGCCAAGGATGATTTATATTTATCCCAAGTTAATCAAACATTAGAGGAAATTCAAAATCGTATTTCTCCAGATATAGTTTTATACGATGCAGGTATAGATATCTTTGAAGGCGATGGTTTAGGAAATTTGAATATTTCTCGTAATGGAATAATTCAAAGAGATAAAACTATTATCAAAAATTTTATGAAAAAAGGTATTCCAATAGCAACTGTTATCGGTGGAGGATATAGCACTGATACTGATGAACTGGCATCAAGACATTCCATAGTATTTGAAGTTGCCTCAGAGATGGTTTGATGGATTTTTGGGGAGTTTTTACCCCCCAGATCCTACTTTTATTATAGAGATATTCTCTTGCTTTGATTTATTGGCTTGCTGTTTGCAGCAAATACAATCTTTTGTACATTCAGCGAAGAGAAACGGAAGCTTGATGAAGCTTTAGAGTCTTTGAGTATATTAAGTCTAATTTTGCTCATGATATTCTCCTTAAAGCCTTTTTTACATTTAATATAAAAAATTGGATCTATGAAAATCAACAGATGTGCTATTTAAGCATATTTGAATAAAATTGTTTATTTTCAACAAATTATGTGGATATTAACTTATAAATTTAAGTGTTTGTGATTAACTTGAGTTGTTTTTTTGTTATTATCTCGTCCTTAATCATATGAGTATGTTTAATAAGATTGTTGTAATAGGAGCTGGAACTATGGGCTCAGGTATTGCGGCTCATTTGGCGAATTCTGAGCGTGAAGTTATTTTGCTTGATCTCAAAGGCAAGGAGTCAGCTAACCAAATCTCAGAAAAAGCAATTGATCTTATCAAAATATCAGACCCTCCTTTGCTGATTGAGAAGTCTAGGCTTAGTTACATCAAGCCGGGCAATCTGATTGATGATTTTGATGAAATTAAAAATGCAGACTGGATTATTGAAGCGGTCGTTGAGCGCATTGATATTAAACATCAGTTATATTCTCAAATTGATAAAGTCAGAAGTCCAGACTCAATAGTTTCCTCTAATACATCAACTATTCCTCTATCTGTTCTTACTGAAGAAATGTCCCAGTCGATGAAATCTGATTTTTGTATAACTCACTTTTTTAACCCTGTACGGTTTATGAGATTATTAGAGATTGTGGAAACACCTCAAGTAAACGTTGAAAAACTATTAGCTCTACAATATTTTTGTAAAAATGAACTCGGTAAAGGTATTGTCAAATGCAATGATACACCAGGATTTATAGGAAATCGTATTGGTGTTTATGCCATGCAAGTAGCTATGTATGAAGCATTAGAGCGAGGTCTTCCTGTAGAAATTGCAGATGCATTATTTGGACGTCCATTGGGCATACCTAAAACTGGAGTCTTTGGTTTATATGATTTAATTGGAATTGACCTAATGAAAGATGTTCTAGCATCATTTAAAAAAGAATTGCAAGAGAGTGATCCTTTTATGGATGTCGTCAAGCCTCATCCCATAGTTGTGCAACTCCTCGAGAAAGGTTACACCGGTAACAAAGGGCCCGGAGGTTTTTATGAGACTAAAGTTGTTGATGGTGATGAAATTACCAAAGCATTGAATATTTTGGATATGACTTATTATGACTTTGATAAAGTAGACTTACCCATAGCACGTAGAGTTGAGAGGGAGGGAATGAAAGTCTTGCTGAATGATGATAGTGAATATGGGAGATATGCCTTTGCTGTACTCTCTAAAATTATTAATTATAGCGCTTTTTGTATACCTGAGGTCTCCTCTAAAGTCACTGATGTAGATGATGCCCTTAGGATGGGTTTTAACTGGAATGAGGGACCATTTGAACTTTTATATGAATATGGCCTAGAAGATTACATATACCGGCTTCAAGACGAAGGTATTAAAGTACCTGAGCTTTTAGCAACTATGACTCGTCTCAAACAAGAACCTTATGACTCGTCATCCTCTCGCTCCTATAATCACGACTCTGGGATGAAGTTCATAAATCGAGGCGATGGAACTAGAAGGTTAGGGGATCATAAAAAATATGCTAATCCTATTTCTAGAAATTACGCTTCTTCAATTTGGCAGTTTACAGATGATGCTCGAAAGCAACTTTTATTAGTTTGTGAATTTCATACCAAGGCTAATGCTTTGAATGGAGATGCCATGAAAATTTTAGAAGAAGCAGTAGATCAGCTGGAGTCAGATAACTATCAAGGGTTAGTCATTTATAACGAGGCCATGAATTTTTCTGCAGGCGCTGATTTGAATACTATGATTGACTTTGCTGATAGGTCAGATTGGGATGGTATTGATAAATACCTCTCACATTTCCAGCAAGTTTGTAAAAAAATGAAATATACATCAAAACCTACAATCAGTGCTGTAGGAGGATTGGCCATTGGTGGAGGTTTTGAAGTAGCTTGTCAAACATCTCGAATGGTTGCTCATATGAATAGTACATTAGGATTAGTTGAAACAGGTGTAGGTTTGGTGCCTGGTGGTGGTGGATGTAAAGAGTTACTGTGGAGATGGGTTCAAGACCCTGATTTTATCAAAGATCATGACCAAGCAGCTCTTAGAGTATTTGATATAATTGGTTACGGATTAATGGCACACTCACCTCTTCAAGCTTTAAAACATAAGTTCTTTTTATCCGATGATGTGATGGTTTTAAACAGAGACAATTTATTGGCTGAAGCCTTTTATCAAGTGTCAATATTAAAAGAGGGCTATGAGGCACCTGCTAAGCCAGAATATTGCTTGAGCGGACCTGAGGTAAAGGAAAAGATGCATCAACATTTACTCGATTTAGAGGAAAAAAGCATTATTTTTGGGTATGATGTTGACATAGGCCTTAACTTAGCGAATGTTCTGAGCGGAGGAGATACGGATAAATCTAAGACCTTATCAGAGGATGATCTCTACAATTTAGAGCGACAGTCACTTATAAATTTAATACAATCTCAAAAAACACGCGATAGGATCCATGCGATGCTATTGAATGGAAGAAGATTGAAAAACTGATGAACCAATTTGAACAAGGAATGCAAAAAAATGATGCAAACTTTGTTCCTCTTACTCCTTTAAGTTTTCTAGACCGTATCAAGGATGTTTATCCAGACTATGAAGCATTAATTTATCAAGATAGAAAATATACCTGGAGACATGTGTATGATCGCTGTACTCAATTTGCAAGTGCTCTAAATAAAATAGGAGTAGGTGAAGGAGATGTTGTCTCCATAATGGCAGCTAATACTCCAGAACTTTTTGAGGCTCACTATTCTGTTCCTATGACAGGGGGTGTGATTAATACAATCAACACTCGACTTGATATCCGTACAGTAGCCTACATCCTAGAACACAGCGACTGCAAGGTATTTATTGTTGACCGACAGTTTCAAAAAGTGGCTAATGAGGCCTTAGCTCAAGTTCAGCGAAAAATTATTGTCATTGATATTGATGACCCTCATGCAGGTCTTGGAGAGGTACCTGCGATTGGAAAATTAGATTATGAGAGTTTTCTTACAACTGGGGATAAAGATTTTGAGTGGATAAGACCAAAAGATGAGTGGCAAGCTATATCACTCAGCTACACTTCAGGCACCACAGGAAATCCGAAAGGCGTTGTATACCATCATCGAGGCTCTTATTTAATGTCAATGGGAAGTGTTAGTGCTTGGAATATGCCTAATCGTTTAACTTATTTATACACAGTTCCTATGTTTCATTGTAACGGATGGGGGTACCCATGGACTCTAACAATGCTTCATGCTCGAGTGGTATTGATAAGAAATATCATCGTTAAGGATATCTTTAATTTAATAGATGAATATGAGGTAACTCATTTTGGAGGTGCGCCCATTGTATTAAATATGATCGCCAATGCCCCAAAAGAAGACCAAAAAGTATTGAAAAATAAAATTTATGTAATGACTGCAGGAGCACCACCTCCCTCATCAATCCTACAAAAAATGGAGTCGTTGGGTTTTGAAGTAATGCACGTATACGGACTTACAGAAACATATGGACATGTTACTCATTGCGCTTGGAATGAAAATTGGAATGAGCTTTCTGAAGACGAACGTTCAGAGCGTAAATCCTATCAAGGTGTGCGCTACCCTCATACTGAAGTA
>MDTD01002025.1_pt1 | contig 13643 bp, 11 predicted proteins | sample 811221 | NCBI WGS metagenome assembly MDTD01 (sample SAMN05326646, study PRJNA326480) | marine metagenome | isolation source: seawater | place: Pacific Ocean: South West | collected 2011
TCCAGCTCCACGAAATTACCATCCGTAGTCACCCCCGGCGACACTGACCAACCTTTCTCATCGCGCATGAGGATAAGGGGACTTATCTCCAAACGTTCGGCCTGCGCAGTCGATACGAGCTGAAATACAAGTGCTCCAGCATCTTCATGCTCAATAATATCCAGCAGTCTTCCGTCAGAGGCCGCCTTCGCCTCCTGGTGAAACTGGTTCCAGAATGCACCAAGATACCGGTATGCTGTGCGCCTCTCTGAATCAGAAAGGTTCGGACTGCGGTAGGCGAAACGGAGAAAATCCTCCAGTGATCCCTTCCGCAGTATTTGCTCTATCTGCTCTCCAGCCTGTCTCAGGGAGGCAGACCGCAGGGGATCATGCTGCCTCTCGAATTCCTCTTCAAACCTGTTTCGAAGAGCGTCGTCCTCATCATAGTCCTGATCGCGAAGCAGCGCTCTGCGGAAGGTCTCACGGCTTTCGTTCGAGAGACGCAAGCCGCTCGGCAACTCAATAGTCCAGCGCTTTCCGACATACAGAAGAACGAAACGGATAAGGCTCACGGGCCTCCCACGCCGGGCATCAAAGATGAGAAGAGAGACCTCTGCATCCAGGTCATCACCTCCCTCCTCCGGCACGACTACCCGGACCACATCGCTCCGCGTCAGAAAGTTCCAGTATCCCCTGCTATCGGAACCCTGTAATCCCAGGGATATGACTCGTTGCAGGCGCCGTTCTTTCTCCGTAAGATCTCCATCGAACTGCCCGAGGAGTACCATTGCCGCCGGCAGATCTCCCCTCTGACATGCGTCTGTAAATGCCCTTACCAGCCTTCCGGGACTGACGGCGGCCTGTAAGGCGGCCGGCTCTGCCTCACGCATGCGCCTTCGCAGGTCTTTGAGGACCTGGTCTTCAAGGGCGCGCAGGTTCACCAATCTTTCCCTGCCCATCCACAACTCAAGAGCCTCAGCCCGTTGCTCAAGATTTCGGTCATACCCCAGGTCCACATTGTCGAAACTTCCGAGAACAGGCGCGACTGCCCAGCCCCCGTCTCCTCGCTCCCGTAAACCGAGCCCGAAGACATCCACCATGAGAGGGTCCTGACTGCTGACCGCGCTTACCGTGACCGCCGCCAGATCGCCATCGCGTTTCTCACTGGAGATCTTGAGCTCGTATCGGTTATCCCTGAGATAACGCCCGAGAAGCGCCAGGCGCTGGGCGATTGCCGAACGCCTGATGATTCCGGTGTAGCGGGACAGGACACTGCCTTCCAGCAATTCATCCGGCGCACGCTGGTCATCACGGAGCTCTTTCAGGAAGCCGAGGGCTGCGTTTCCAGGACCAGCCACGGCCGATTGGCCACTGGATCCCAGCAGAAAGATACTCAGGAGAACAAACCTGATCAACCATGCACTACCTTTCACAACTCCTGATGAAAACTGTCTCGTGCTCTGAGAGACATGACGAAGCCGGCCATCAAGTTGATGGTATTCTGTATGTCGCCAAGGTCTGCTGTTTCGACCACCGAGTGCATACAGCGAAGAGGCAGAGAAACCAGAGCACTCGGCACACCTTCACGCACTGTGAAAATCTTATCTGTATCCGTCCCCGTAAATCGGCTGGATGCTTCGTGCTGGATTGGAATTTTTTTCGAGCGGGCCACTTTCTCAAGCCGCTCAATCACCAGCGGATGGTTGGCACCCCCATGGGTGAGGGTTGGGCCACCACCGAGCTTCACCTGTCCGTGCTGAGCGTTATCGATCCCCGGCGTGTCCGTGGCGTGGGTAACATCCAGGCAGAGACTAACGTTAGGCATGAGACGATGAGTCGCCATCAGGGCCCCATTTCCCCCTATTTCCTCCTGGACGGCATTGAGACAGATCAACCGAAAGGCTCTCTTTCCTTTCGCAGCCGCCACCTTTTTCATGACCTGGGCGATAATGAAGCCCCCGATTCTGTTATCAATGGCGCGGCTCACGATCCGCTGTTTGGTCAACTCCATGGGCTCATCTGCGTAAACCGCCGGATGCCCGACCCGAATACCAAGCCCTGCCACCTCTTCTGCAGAATCTGCTCCGACGTCAACCCATAGCTGGTGTGGCCTTGGCGCCTTTTCATTAGCAAGATCTCTCCGCAGGTGAATCGCGGTATTTCCGATAATGCCAGCCACTTCCTTTTTATCGCCGAAGATACGCAACCGCCGACCACGGGCCGTTGCGGAATCACTTCCACCGAGGCGGTCGATGCGCAGGAACCCATCAGGCGTTACCTGTTTCACCATGTAGCCTATTTCATCTGCGTGCGCTTCCAGCATCACGCTTTTCTTTCCCTCCCCCAGAATTCCCCAGGTTGACCCATAGGCATCGCACTCCACAAGGTCCGCGGTCCTGCCAAGATTGCGGGCCCACACCCTCTGGCCCGGCATCTCGAATCCCACCGGGCTCGGGGTCCGCAGCAGCTCAAACAAAAAGTCCTTGTCTTTCCTGGTCACTCAGGGACTCAAGCACAACCAGCCGCAGCCGCAAATCCAGAAAGAGATCAGTATTCCAGTTACTCGCTAGGTCTTGATATCCCTGATCCTGAAAGCCATCCAGCCAAGAACAAAAAGGGTAAGGTCGAGACCCACCAGCGCCGTATAGCTCTCCGCCACCTTGGCCCACGAGATGTTGTTCTCGAGAGCGAAGACCCAGTTGCTCATCCGGTAGGTAAGCAAATGCTCCCGATACGGGGCCATAAAGGGCAGCATCTGGAGGACTGAGTCCACAAACAAGACGCTGAGGGCCAGGATCGTGGCTGCTGCGGGCTTGATTTTCAGGCAGGAAAAGGCGAACCCGATCGAGGATAGCGTGCACATGCTGATGCTGAGAAACAGAAGAGCAAGACAAAGGCGGCCGATCCCCGCTCCCAGCTCGGGGAAGAAGGCAAACACCTTGAGTTCGTAGTTCCACACGAAAAGACCCCCATCCCAACCCAGCGCGATAGCCGACATCAGGTAGCCCGAGATTCCCACGAACCAGACAAAGGTTAGCGTGTAGACAAGAACCGCCACATACTTGATCGTCAGAATTCTGAGCCGGCTGATAGGCCGGGCCAGAACCATCCGCAGGTTGCCATCTTCGCTTTCTTTGGCGACTATGTCTCCGGAAACCAGAGCAAGATAGATCGCTCCAAGCATCGCCATACTGAATCCGATCATCCAGTAGGTCACAGTCAGCGCCGAGTAATAGTGGTCTACATCGAGGCCGGCATCCGAAAGAATCTTGGCCATTTCCTCCCGGGGCTTATCGAGGTGAAATACCCAGAGGATGACGAGCTCCAGAATAAGAAAGGCGCCGTATCCGATATAAGTCCGCCGCCGGGCAAAGAGCTTCTTCAGCTCACTCCGGACCTGAATGAGGCAAAGATTCATGACTCCGTCTCCTTTCGGGCTTCCTCGCTGCTGACCTCGAGGTAGACATCCTCAAGCGACCGGTGAACCGGACTGAGCTTCCGCAGTGCAACTCCTGAAGTGATCAGCTCACCCGCGACGGCTGCGGGGTCTGTTCCCTCAGGGAAAACAACCCGGCTGGAACCACCCTGTTCCTTCCCGCCCAGCCGCCGGTAACACAATGCCGCCTGCTCGGATGGGCTCGCCTCAATCTCGAGGGTCACCTGCTCATCCGCGATTCCAGCCAGTCGACCATCGTATACCTTTCTTCCCTGTCGAACGATCGCGACCCGGTCACACATCTGTTCCACCTCGGAAAGGAGGTGGGAGTTGAAGAGCACGGTCATCCCCCGCTCTTCACGAAGCCTCAGGATAAAGTCCCTGAACCACTTGATTCCCTCTGGATCGAGTCCATCCGTGGGTTCATCGAGCATCAGGAGGCGAGGTTCTGGAAGCAGAGCCTGAGCGAGTGCCAGTCGCTGCCGCATTCCATGACTATAAGTAGAAACCCTCGAATGGATCCGGCTGCTGAGGCCCACCTCCTCCACGACTCGCAAGGCCCCATCTTTCTCGAACCCTCCGGAGTAACTCATGAGGACCTTGAGATTATCCCATCCACTGAGGTAGTCATAAAAGGCCGGAGACTCAAAAATCGCACCCGCCTGCCGGAGAGCGTCTGCCCTTTTGCGCTGAACGGACTGTCCCCCGATGAGGGCTTCGCCACGGTCAGGCTCCACCATCCCGAGAAATATTCCCAGGGCAGTACTCTTCCCAGCCCCATTGTGCCCCAGCAACCCAAAGATCTCCCCCTCCCGGACGGTAAAGGAAAGATCTCGCAGAGCCGGCTTGCCTCCGAAGGACTTTGATAGGTTTGCGGCCTCAAGGATCACCCCGGAATCTAAATTACTTTCCACCGAGCTGTCCTTCCCACTGTGGGATCCGCATACGCTGGATCAATTCTCCCGCAATCTCTATCAACTGTAGAAATTCCATGATCTCATCCGGATCCTTTCCTTCCATGGCTGCACGCCATCCAGCTTCCTCAATCCTTCCATGCTCTTCCTCGGCATCGAGTAGTTTATAGCTATCCCGAAGACCTGCGGGCAATTCTTCCTTCGCTGCCTTCACCGCCCGCTTGATCAACTTGCGACGCCGCTCACTGGGCAGGCTGTCAAACAGGGTGATGTAGGTATCCAGACCTTCCAGCACACTTGTCACGAAGGCCTTTCTTTCATTCGAAGACAGCTTCAAATAGAAATCGCTCCTGAGTTCGCTGAGTCGAGCCTTGCTCTCAGGGTTGAACTCCTGCCTGGTGAGAAGCGACACGACTTGATTAATACGCTCTTCACGAACCTGCCTTTCTTCTCCGGCAGGCTCTCCCTTCCTACCGGACCAGTCCCTGAATTGATTCTCCTCCACAACCTTACCGAGGTTATCCGCGGTCCTTCTCATCCCCCGAAAGTAGGACTGAACACCCAGCACGAGCGCCCAGATCAACACACAGATCAGGATTCCCCGGCTAAAGACACGCACTTTCATTGTTTGACCGCAAAAATCTAGGCAACATGACCTTTCTCGCAACCGCGATTTTCACGAGTCTCCACGAGCCCGACTCGACATGAGACTCGAGCGCAGAGTCCCCACCGAAGTGGCGCGGAGGGAAATGGCCAGAGTTCCGTAGACCGTTACTCCAGTCCCCAGGATCAAGGCAAGCGCACCCATCCTCTGCCAAAGCGTTCCAATTAACCAGGACTCCAGAGCGATCCCAGCGAGGTAGACCACCCCACCCATGAGCAGACTAGCCAGAACCATCCGGGAAAACCGTTTCCACTCTTGCCGGGAAATGGTGACAAACCCGTCCATCCCCCGCCAGAGGAGCGCCACGTTGACCCACGCGGAAATGGCAGTTGCAACTGCTATGCCGACGTGTCCATAGCCACTGGGGAGCAGGAGCTGAAACAGAAGAAGACTGCAACCGATGTTTACTGCCACCGCCACCCCGGCCATCATCATGGGCCGCTTTGTGTCCTCCCGCGCAAAGTAGGCGGGTTGAAGAACCTTGATCAGGACGTAGCCCGGCAACCCCAGTGCGAATCCCGCCAGGGCCCATCCGGTTTTGCTTACGTCCTCCGCGTTGAATTTTTCTCCGGCAAAGAGGCCTCCGATCAGGGGTTCATGGACAGCAATCATCGCAGCGGCCGCCGGCAGGGTAAGGAGCATCGCGAAGTCCATACCACGGACGATACTTTCTGCCGCAGCCGCCTCCCGGCCGCTCCGGAGACGGCGAGTCACTTCTGGCAGAAGAACAATCCCAAGAGCGATCCCGATCATTCCAAGGGGAAGCTGGTTAATCCTGTCCGCATAATAGAGTGTGGAGATGGCACCCTGCTGGAAGGATGCGATAATCCCTCCCACCAGCAGATTCACCTGCTGGATCCCAGCCGCAATCACTCCGGGACCCATCAGAAAGAGAAGCTTTCTGAGTTCCGGATTCCAGAAAGGCTTCCGCGGCACCATGGTTGCCCCGGCACGACTACAGGCGACCCACAGGACTCCACACTGCAGGAATCCAGCCAACGCCACTCCCCAGGCCAGCGAATTGCCGACCTCAAGGTCTCCTTCCCATCGCATGAACCAGATCAATCCGAGAACAGACAAGAGCACCAGATTCAGAAGAATGGGGGCCGCCGCAGGAACTGCGAACCGCCGGAAAGTATTCATGACTCCGCTCAGGTGAGCCACCAGGGCCATGAAAAAAAGGTAACAGAACATGATCCGGGAAAGAGTCACCGTGAGATCGAAATTATCCGGATGATTTCGGAAGATACGCAGGGTGGACTCCTCGATCTCAGAACCCTCATCCACTGGCCGGATCGCCATCCTAACAGAGAGGAACTCCATTCTGTGATCCTTCGGCAGCTCGATCCGGCCCAAGCCACCGGGCTCCATTCCGAAAACGACTCCCACAATATCTTCGCCTCCCCTGAGAAGGTAGTGCTTACGGGGGTCAACATCTCTCCCAACTCCGCTGTGATCGTCCCCACTTAAGCTGAGCCGGGTCAGAATCAGGCCCTCCGAGCCAATCTCTCCTTGTCCATCCGCGATAATGGAAAACCCCTCGTCCTCCCGTGCGACCAGAAGATCACGATGATGTCCCTCGTGATCGAGAAAGTGCATCTCCTCGATTCTTATACGCGTAGACCAGTGTCTTACTGCAGCATCCGAGGCCCCGGTGACCTGAAAGTAAATTTCACTCGCGCCCTTGATGTCGATCTTGCACTCATGAAACGCACGCTCTTGGCCAATTCCTGCAAGGTCTTTTTCAAACTTCGGCAGGAATCCAGGAACCACCGCCATCATGATCCAGTGCATGCATGGGATCGCAATCAGGGTCAGGATTCCTACCGCCCAGACGAGGGCCGAAAAGGTGTTCCGGGCAAACCCAACCGCCGCCTCCCGCCCATCCTCCTCACACTTGCGTCCAAAAAGGGGCACGAATGCCGCATTGTAAGCTCCCTCACCGAAAATTCGGCGAAACATATTGGGAAAGCGAAAGGCTGCCACGAAGGCATCCGCCACCGGCCCCGTGCCCACGAACCTTGCGATCAGAACATCTCGCAGGAACCCGAGGATTCGACTCACCAAGGTGAGTCCGGACACCGTCATCATTGCCCGTAACATCCGCCTTCAGGATGGCGCATTGCTTCCGAATATTCAATGCCTCATCGTGACGTAAAGTGCAGGATTCTCATCGGAAAGCCGCGCGGCGCAGGCGGTCCATAATAGCAGAACCCAGGCCTACATCACTAACAGGCTCAGCCACGATCGCATCCACGCCCTCGACGTCCAGACTGCGCAGAGCATGAAAAAACCGCACCGCGGCTTCCGCCAGCTTCCCCTTCCCGGGACTCAGGATCTCCAAGCGGACCCAGTCGTGCATCTGAAGGTAACCGTCCCCGGGGTCTCCCCTGTAACTCAAAAGGGCGTAGCGCTTGCCGTCTTCCGGCTCAAACTTATCCGGGCTCTCATGAAGCAGAACCGGGACCTCCGGGGCATAATGAGAATCGAGGCCACCCGGAGCCTCCGGTCGATCATCAGTCACTCGTCTCACTTTCGGCACCTTGCCGAACTTCTGGAGCTCTTCCCGGGTCACTGGTCCAGGACGAAGAAGTCGGAGGATGGGACGCTTATCTCCCGGCTCTACTGCTATGATCGTACTCTCCAATCCGTCCGAGCAGGCTCCCCCGTCAACTACCAAGGGGATACGTCCATCCAGTTCACGAAGCACCGCGCCGGCAGAGGTCGGACTGATGCGGCCGAAACGATTCGCGCTCGGCGCAGCGATCGGCCCAAGCTCTCTGGTGAGATAGCGCATGACCTCGTGCTTACTGACCCGCACCGCTACGGTAGGGAGGCCACTGGTGACAAGATCAGGCACGTCCTCATGCTTCGGCAACACCATTGTCAAGGGTCCCGGCCAGAACGCTTTTGCAAGCTGCCGCACAATATCCTCCACTTCCGCGGGGACCACTGCTACCCGCCCGAGATCCCGAATCCCTGCGATGTGCACGATGAGGGGGTCGAAGGAGGGCCGATCCTTGGCCTCAAAGACCCTCGCGACTGCCTCAGGATCGAAGGCTACGGCCCCCAATCCGTAGACCGTCTCGGTTGGGAGCGCTACCACCTCTCCCTCTCTCATGATCCTGGCAGCACCCTCTGCCACCGCCCGCCAGTTCTCAAAGTCAGCTATTTCCACCCGTGTCTGCACGCCGCACTGTAACAAATGATTGTCATGGTGTAGAATTTAGAAATACCTCTTAAACTCCATGGCCCACGGAGAGACATTTCCAAGCGAAAATATTATTCTGATCGGCTTCATGGGATCCGGAAAGTCTTCTGTTGCCCGTGATCTCTCCGGCGCCCTGGGATATCCTGTGCTGGATACTGACTCCCTGGTCGTGGAGCGAGCAGGCAAACCCATACGCAAAATCTTCGAGGACAACGGCGAGGAAGACTTCAGAGATCTTGAAACTACTATTCTCACCGAGCTCGAACAGGCTGGCCCACGCCATCGGATTATTGCCACCGGCGGAGGGATTATCGAACGGCCCACCAATCGCGATATCCTGAAGAGAATGGGATTTGTGGTCTGGCTGATGGCTTCCCCGGGGGAAATCCTGCGACGCACGGCGAAGAATCGGGAAAGGCCTCTCCTCAACAACGAGGACCCGGAGGGGACAATCAATCGCCTCCTCGAGAAGCGGGTAGAATTCTACCGGGATACCGCACACCAGGAGATCGAGACCGATGACCTTACCTTCCCGGAAATCAGTACCGGCATCGTTGAATCTGCCCGCTACTTTTTCTCTAGTTGAAGAGTACGCTCTTTCCTGTCACGCCCTGTCACCGTGGATCCAGTCATCGCCAAGCGAAACGTCCAATTCATTGCCGAAAAACTCGGCTTTGAAGATTGCCGGGTAGCCCCTGCCCTCCGGGCAAGGCATGCTGATGATTTCCTGCAATGGGTTGCCGAGGGAAAGGCCGGTGATATGAAGTGGCTTGAGGGAAACCCCGAACGCCGAACTGATCCCCGCGAGATTCTTCCCGGTGCCCAGTCCGTCGTCTGCCTCGCCCTCAACTACTATCCGGGACCGGGAAACCCCAATCCGGACTACCAGATCGCCCGCTATTCCTGGAATGATGACTACCACGACATTATCGAGGCAAAGCTGAAGGACCTCGATCTTGCGATGCAGGAACTCGGCGGTATCCAGCGTTACTATGTAGACACCGGGCCGGTTCTTGAACGAGATCTCGCCACCGAGTCGGGACTGGGATGGAACGGAAAGTCCTGTGTGCAGATCCATCGCCGGATAGGAGCGTGGTTTTTCCTTGCCGAGTTGATCACCACCCTTCCACTGGAGCCTGACGAGCCAGTCCGGAATTACTGCGGAAAATGCACCGCCTGTATCGACACCTGCCCCACGAATGCCATTACCCGCCCTCACCACGTCGATGCTCCTCGATGTATTTCCTACCTTACCATTGAACACAAGGGCTCTATTCCCGAGGAACTGCGTCCTCTGATCGGAAACCGCCTTTACGGTTGCGACGACTGCCTCGCGGTGTGTCCCTGGAACCGTTTCGCGAAGACCAGCCGTGACATCCGATTCCATGCGCGGGAGAAGGTTTTCGAACACCGTTTGCGTGATTTTCTGGCTCTCTCGGATGAGGAATTCCGTATCCTGTTCAGGAAGTCCCCGATCAAGCGCATCAAACGGAATCGCTTCCTTCGAAATGTCTGTGTCGTGCTCGGGAACGTTGGAGATTCCGGCGACCTCCCAGCCTTGCAGGCCGCGGCGGATGAGGAGGAACCTCTCATTGCCGAGCACGCATCGTGGGCGATTACCCAGATCAAGGAGCGGAAGAGCCAGTGCAGGATTCTTTCAGGAGCAGGCAATCTCTCCGCGTAATTTACGCCGCATCCAATCCGAGAGAACGTCCCCGGCGAACACGACCGCGACCCCCAGGAGAACATAGAAAAGCATCTCGTCGTAACGAAGCCAGTTGTGTGCGATCGAGACATAGTAGCCCAGGGACGAAATACCGAGCATCCCCAGGATGGTAGCCTCCCGTATACATGTCTCCCATCGATAAAAGAAGAAGAGGAGGAAACGGTTGAAGGACAAGGGAGCGAGACTCCCGCAATAGGCCTGCAAGCGTCCAGCCCCGCTTTGGATCCAGTGACGTGGAATCTCACGACGCTGGTTCTCCATGACCTCTCCCCATAACCGACCGAGAATGCCGAGATTATGCAGCGCGAGGGCGAAGACCAGGGGCCACGCGCTGGGACCAAGCAGTCCCACCAGAAGAAAGGCATAAACGTATTCCGGTACCGCGCGGGCCAGAATGAAAAGGCTGCGGGTCAGAAACCCGACTCCACACCAGCACCAGTGAACCCACCGCGAAGCGGCCCCAAGAACACCGAATGGCTCCCCGCGGGCGAGTGCCCGGCTTCCGACAGGCAGGAGCAAGGCAGCTCCTACGGCTGCAAGAATGATCGCTGAACTGGCAATCGCCACGGTATTAAGAAGGGCTTCTGCTCCGTTGCGTGACCACAGATTCACCGCCCATTCCTTCACCTCATTCCCCTTACCCTCGAGGGCCTTCATCCGTTCGGGCGCGGAGGCCGTAGAATTCTCGGGACGGGCTGGTGCCGGGGTCAGCTTGGTGAGAAAGCGACCTATGCGCGCATTCCGTTGATCCGCGGCCATATTCATTCCGAGCTCTTTTCCATTGGTCCACGAAATCACCACCAGCAGGAGACCGGCGAGGAGGCCCCCCCGGACTAACCAGTCGCGGGGTGCTGTCCGCCACAGAAGCGCTTCGGACTTCTCCACATCCAAGCCAGTGATCCGTGGCACCGCCCTGCGGGTCGCACCCCGGTTCAAGCGATCTCGAAGGCGGGCACCCAATGCGTCAACTCCCACCACCACGATCACGAGAGCGTAGAGCTGAGTCCATACCTCGCCGTAATAGAGATTCTCATATGACTGGCGTATCCCCAGCCCGATGGTTTCGACCCCGATGAAGCCCAGAACCGCAGACGAACGAAGAGCGCATTCAAAACGATAGACCGTGTAGGTCAGCATCTCCGGCACCGCAGAGGGCAGCAGGGCACTCACAAAGGCCTGCAGCGGAGAGGCTCCCGTGGCCATGAGCGCTGAGCGGGATTCCTGGGATTGCTCATCGATGAGTTCGGAGAAGACCTTGCCAAGGGTTCCCGCAAAAGGCAGTGCCAGCGCTACGCACGCAGCGATGGGAGCATCTCCAAGGGCCGAGAGAAAAAACAATGCCCAGACCAGCTCATGAATCGACCTCCCGAGGGTAATGAGAAAGCGACAACTCCACCGGAGCAGACGAAGCAAACCTCTCGTTATAGTCCTCCCCGCGGAAGCCTTCCCATATCGCATTCCTCCCGGCCACCACGCGGACGAGGCAAGAAAACCCAGCACCAATCCCACTGGCACCGCGAGGCTGATCGCAATTAGTGCGTAACGAAAAGTACGCAGGAGGCTCTCTCCGAGGCGCAGGAGGAACGGACGGGCGTCCGGAGGAAGAGAGGGGTTTTCATCTGCAAGAGAGGGCGAAAGGGCTGCTCCGAAGAATCGCCCCATCTCGGCAAAGGGATCCGCTCCCTCACTCAGCTGTACGATCCGGGGTCCCAGAATCCATCCGGAAACCAGGAACACGCCGAGGAATGCCACGACCACGAGGCGCTTTCCCAGCCAGAATGTGCCCGGCACTCTCACGAATCAGGGGCCTTATCTCCCAGCTGAAAGAGAGCCGAAAGAGCTTCACTTCCCAAATCGGAGGATGCCCCATCAAAATGAACTTTTCCATGCTTGAGCCCTACAAGCCTCGGGAAAAATTCCCGCGCAAGATCCAGTTGATGCATTGAGACCAGGAGGGTGAGGCCCTCCTCTTCACAAAGACGGGTCAGGAGCTCAAGTACATCACGGGCACGGGCCGGATCAACTGCAGAAACGGGTTCATCTGCCAGGAGGACTGCCGGCTCCTGAAAAAGCGCTCGCGCTACCGCGACCCGCTGCTGCTGCCCGCCGGAGAGGGTATCAACCCGGTCATAAATTTTTTCCTCAATCCCAACCCTCTCCAGAAGCTCATAAATACGCCTGCGGACTCCTCCCGCTGGCAGGATCAAATCACGCAGGCTTCCGAGGATGGACCTTCGCCCGCAGCGCCCCGCAGCAACATTCTGAAGGACTCGCAAATTGGGCACCAGCCCCAGGTCCTGAGGGAGATAACCCAGGCGCGAGCGTAATTCCCTCAGTTTACCTTCTCCGAGGCCGAGGGGATTACAGCTCAGCACCCGGACGTCACCGCGGTCAGGTGCCAGTTGTGCTCCGAGCAGGCGAAGAAGCGTTGTCTTGCCACTGCCGGAGGCCCCGATGAGGGCTACCCGCTCGCCCTTGGTGATCTGGAGATCGATGCTCGAGAGTGCATGAACTGCCCCGAAACTCTTGTGAGCCTCCGAAAGCTCGAACACCGTCTCCATGATCCTCGGTTCTCGCCCTCGTGTATTCAGTCGAACGAGACCTTCTCCATCACGGCCCCGATACCAGCGAAGGTCTCATTGTCGACCGGCACCAGTCTCTCCCGACTCAGGGCCTTAAGAGCCCCTTCATCCTTACAATCCACCAGCGCTTTCTGGAGCTTATCAAGAAAACCCTTTCCGAAAGTTTCCTCCAGCGAAGGATGTGCGGTCATGTTGTAATCGGCATAGGTCGGAGTCTCCCAGATTTTCACACACTTTTCCGGGTCGATCTTACCAGCTGCCACCAGCTTCTCGTAAGTACCGAAACTCAATGCCCCGGCCTCGAAGGACCCATCCTGCACCAGCATCGCGGTCTTGTCATGGGCACCGGAGAATCCGGGCTTTTCCTTGAAGAACTCCATCGGAGTTTTTCCGGTGTTCTCGATGATGAAATGACTCGGCATGATACATCCCGATGTTGAGCTGGAACTACCGTAGGTAAATTTGAGATCCGCGATGGCAGCTGGAAAGTCATCCGAGGCTTCCAGTCCGGTGGAAGCATTCGCAATAAAGTAGGATTTGAAGGCGAGATCCTTTTCACCTGCCACCAGGGCACGGGCTCCTTCAACCCGGGTCATTGCCTGCACTCCGGTCACTCCGCCAAACCATGCCAGCTGAACGTCATTATTTTCGAACTTTTCCACCGAGGCTCCGTAATTGATCGAGGGAACGAACTCCACGGTAATTCCGAGGGCTTCGGAGAGATAATCTGCTACCGGCTGGAATCGCTCCTTCTGGGCGGTCGTGTCTTCGTCCGGGATCGCGGAGAAGCGAAGCACCTTCACCTCTGACTCGTTACCCGCTGCCTGCTTTTCATTCCCTCCACAGGCGATGAGAAGGCCAGCTATTCCTGCCGCCGAAAGGCGGGATAATGTTGTTTTGATCATGGCTTGAAGCCTATTGTTTAGTTTTAAAGGAGAACCCACCGGTGAATTGCTGATCACAAAAAAACCGCAGGTCCACTAAGAGCAAGCGAGACCGTGCGGCTGAGTGCCGTTTTGCTGAGCGCCGACCGACGCCCGGTAGTCATTTCTCGTTCTCGTCTCATGGAGCAGATACCCTGTACGAGGAAAAAATTATCAACTAATCGATCTCCGGGAAAGGAAAAGTAGA
>MDTD01120831.1_pt1 | contig 13643 bp, 14 predicted proteins | sample 811221 | NCBI WGS metagenome assembly MDTD01 (sample SAMN05326646, study PRJNA326480) | marine metagenome | isolation source: seawater | place: Pacific Ocean: South West | collected 2011
AATTAAGTCTAATTAATTATTTTTTAAGGCTGGTTTATACTATAATGATGAATTATAGCAATACTAATTATTTAAATAATATCTAATAAAATAATGAATGCTTTAATATTTCCTGGACAAGGTTCTCAAATAGTTGGAATGGGATCTGAATTTTATAACAGATATAATCTAGTTAAAGACATTTTTAAAGTGGCTGATGAAAAACTTCGATTTCCTATATCTAAAATTATTTTAGAAGGGCCTGAAAGTGAATTACAATTAACACAAAATACTCAACCAGCAATTTTAACAGTAAGTTATGCAATTTTTAAAGTTTTAAAAGATGAATTTAATTTTAATTTTAATCAATTTAAATATTTTGCGGGTCATTCATTAGGTGAATATTCAGCATTAGTATGTGCACAAGCTTTAGAATTTAGTGATGCTATTTACTTACTCAACGAAAGAGGAAAAGAAATGCAAAATGCAGTGCCGGTTGGAGAGGGGTCTATGATTGCAGTTTTAGGCACAAGCATAGATGAAATAAATGAATTAATGAAAATTAATGTAGGAACAAATGAGGTTTGTGAAATAGCAAACGATAATGCAATTGGGCAAGTTATTGTTAGTGGAAATAAAAAAAGTGTAAGTATATTTCAAAAAAAACTCAAAGAAAAAAATATTAAATCTATCCCCCTTAAAGTAAGCGCCCCCTTTCATTGCTCTTTAATGAAACCAGCCTCTGAAAAAATGAAAGAAAAAATAAATAATACTAAATTTAAAAAACTTAAATTTAATGTCGTTAACAACGTAACAGCCCAGGAAGAATCAAATTTAGAAATTATTAAGAAAATGCTTATCGATCAAATTTTTTCTACTGTAAAGTGGCGAGAAAGTATTATCTATATGTCTAATAAAGGAGTAAAAAATTTTATTGAGGTAGGGCCTGGAAAAGCACTAAGTGGGATGGTGAAAAGATCAATAAAAAATGCAAATACCTTTTCAATTAATACAATAACTGATATTAAAAATTTAAAAGATGAATTTAAAGAATAAAAAAGTACTCATTACTGGGGCAACAGGTGGTATAGGCAACTGTTTAGTTGATAAATTTAATAGTTTTGATTGTCAAATTGTAGCTACAGGCACTAATCAACTTAAACTTCAAGAATTAAAAGATAAATTTCCTAAAATCCATACACAAAGTTTTAAACTTAATGAGCACGAAAATATTGAAAAATTTATAGAAGAAGTTAATCAAACATTAAATGGACTAGACATTCTTGTAAATAATGCAGGTATAACTTTAGATAATTTATCAATTAGGCTATCAGAGGAAAATTGGAAAAAAGTTTTAGATATTAATTTAACTGCAACTTTTTTAATGTGTAAATATGCAATTAAAAAAATGCTGAAAAATAAAAAAGGAAAAATAGTTAATATTTCATCAATAGTAGGACATACTGGAAATTTGGGGCAAGCAAATTATTCTGCCTCAAAAGCTGGCATTGTAGCTTTCTCAAAAAGTTTAGCCATAGAGTACGCAAAAAAAAATATTAATATAAATTGTGTATCTCCTGGTTTTATCAAAACTGAAATGACTGATAAAATAAATGAAGATTTCAAAAATAATCTGATAAGTAAAATACCGTCTGGGAGCCTTGGAACTGGTGAGGATATTTCTAATTGTGTAGCCTTTTTAGCATCAGATATGGCAAATTACATTAATGGAGAAACCATACATGTTAATGGCGGAATGTATATGGCTTGACAATTCTGTTTAATAATCTAATAAGAAATTATACACGAAAGGAATTCATGTCAGACGATATAAAAGGAAAAATTAAAAAAATAGTAGCAGATCACTTGGGGATCGAGGAAGAAAAAGTCACAGAAGAGGCAAGCTTTATAGATGATTTAGGTGCGGACAGTTTAGATACCGTCGAGTTAGTTATGGCATTTGAAGAAGAATTTGGCTCTGAAATTTCTGACAGTGAGGCCGAAAAAATTTTGACTGTCGGGGATGCGATAAAATTTATTGAAAGTAAATCAAGTTAATATTTGTAATTTTTAAATGTTTCATGGTGGAGAAAATATCATGGTTATATTATCTTCTCCATCAGGAGTAGGAAAAACCACATTAACTAAAAAAATCCAGCAGAAATATTCTAATTTCAAAATATCAGTTTCTCATACAACAAGATCTCCAAGATCTAATGAAGTTGATGGAGTTGATTATCATTTTGTGTCAAAAGATAATTTTAAAAAATTAATTAAAGATAATAAGTTTTATGAATATGCAAAGATTTTTGAAAATTATTATGGTACTTTAAAAAAGAGCGTTGATACTGTGATTAAAAGTAATGACATCATTTTTGATATTGATTGGCAAGGTACCAAACAATTATCAAAATTTAAAAATTTAAACTTGATTAAGATTTATCTTATTACTGAAAATAAAGAAGAGTTAAAGAATAGATTGGTAAAAAGAGATCAAAATACATCAATTGAAGTAGAAAAAAGATACAAGTCTTTTGATGAAGATGTAAAACACTGGAAAGACTATGACTATATAGTAATAAATAAAAATCTTGATATTTGTTTCAAGCAAATTGAAAGTATAATAAACTTGAGTAAACAAAAATTAGTCATCTCTTCTCAAATATCTCCGTAATTTTATAGTAATAATCTGGTTTTAAGTCTGAAGGTCGCAAATTTAAATTTAAACGATCTATTTGATTTAAATCATCAACATGTAATAATTTTTTGATATTTTTATTAATCATCTTTCTTTTACTAGAAAAAAGGATATTCGTAACTTTTTCAAGATTATTTAAGTTTTTGATTTTAAACATTTCATTCTTTTTTGGCTGAAAATGTATAACTTTAGAGGTTACTTTTGGTTTTGGAAAAAAACAATTTCTAGAAACTTGAAAATTTTTTATAAGATTTAGTCTATAGTTAGTCAAAATAGAAAGTCTTCCATAATTTGCTGACGGATACTTTGATAATATTTTTTCACCTAGCTCTTTTTGAAACATAAAAATTAAATCTGAAAAATTTGGAGGCCATTTTTTAAATTTTATGATTTTAACTAATATTTGAGAAGATATATTATAAGGAAGATTACCAACAATTATAGAATTTTTAAATTCTATTTTTTCTATATTAAATTGTAAAATATCAGCGTTATAAATTTTAATAAATTTTTTATTGAAATATTTTTGTTTTAATATTTTTACCAAATAAAAATCTTTTTCAATTAAAATTAATTTTTTAGGTTCATTTTTAATTATTTCATCAGTTAAAGAACCATCTCCTGGGCCTATTTCAATTACATTTCTATTTTTAAAATTAGTACATTTAAGAATTTTTTTCTTAATATTATTGTCAATAAGAAAATTTTGACCTAAAGATTTTTTAGTGAATTTCATTATTTAAAATTTTTTAAAAAATTCAGACATTTTATCAAACTAGTAGGATCGGCCTTATTTTTTTTTATTATTTCATAAGCTGTACCGTGATCAGGAGATAATCTAATATATTTTAATCCGAGAGTAATATTAATTGCGTTAAATTTAAAAAGACTTTTGAATGGTGATAGAACCTGGTCATGATACATACCTATCAATACATCATAATTTTTGTAATCTTTAATAAATATATTATCTGACACAAGGGGTCCTTTAATCTTCACACCAAGGGCTTTACACTTTTTGATAGCCGGAATAATGATTCTTTTTTCTTCAGAATTTTTTCTATATTCTGCATTGTGCGGGTTTAATCCAAGCACACCAATTAAGGGTTTTTTCCCTGAATTTTTTTTAAACCAATGGTTAATAGTTTTTATCTTATTTATAATAAGAATCTTATTAAGTTTTTTTGAGACTTCTTTTAAGTCAATGTGAGTCGTTATAGGACAAACAGAGAGAAATTCATTCTTTATTAACATCACCTCAGAGTTATTCTTAATCTTGCATTTTGCGGCTAAATATTCAGTGACACCTATTTTTTTACTTCCTAATAAATTTTTATCAATTGCGCAGTTTATAATTCCCATGACATCATTTTTTAAAGCTAAATTATGTGCTGTGTTAAGGGATCTTTTTATAAAACGCGATGCTGAACTTTTTTTTATTTTAAAAGGATTTTGAAAATTCAATTTAATATTTAAAATTTTAAGAGAGTCTTCTCTGTTTTGATTTATATCTTTTACTAAAGAAATCTTAGTAGGTAATTTCAAAAGTTTGATTTGTTCTGAAATCAAATCATAATTTGATATTAAGAAGATTCTTTTTTTGAGTGAATGACTTAATTTTCTCCATGATTTAATCAAAATTTCAGAGTTAATACTATTCGGATCACCTCCAACGATTAGAATCTTTTTTTTCATCTGTATTCGATTAAAATTGAGTTTTTAAGTTTTGATATATGACTTTGTGAATAAAGATTAAATAATTCATTTTTTTTCTGATTTAGTAAATTTTTCTTTAATAAAGATACGCTTAGTTTATTCGTTTCAGAAACTCTTTTGTCATTAATTTTGAGAAACAATATAGTGTTTTGTTTGTTTATAGGTTCACTGATTTCCCCTGGCTGCATTTTATAAATTACATTATAAATTTGATTTGATAAAGTTTTTACGTTCAGCCATCCCAAATTTCCTTTTTGCGACGCACTTGGTGAAATACTGTATTTTAAAGCTGCGTTCCCAAAACCTATTTCTTTTATATCATTTTGAATTTCAATAATATTACTTTTATCAGAATTCTCGTTAATTATTATCTCGATTTCTGATATATTAACTTCTTCTATCTTTTTATTATTTTTAATAATTTCTTCGAGCTCATCATTAATAGAATCCTCATCTAAAGAAATCTTTTTTGAATAAATTTTATAAATTAATTTTTTCCATTTTAATTCTGTTTTTACTTCATCTAGAAATAGATCATAACTTAATTTATTTTTAATAAAACTTTCTTGAAAACCTAATATATTATTATTAGATATTTTATTTAGATAGTTTGTTAATTGAATTTGATCCAGATTTAAATTATATTTCAATAATTCAATTTTTTTCAGTTTTAGTTGAATAATAGAATCCAATGATCTTTTTTTTAATTTATCAATATTATCTTGATTAATTTCCTGATTTGTTAAATATAACGTTCTTAAAATCTTATCCTTAACCTCATAATTAGTAATAATTTCATTTTCCACTTTTAATAAAATCTTATTATTTGTTTTAGCAAGCAAGATATTTTTATTAACTAGAAGAATTAAAACGAAAAAAAATTTATAAAAAAAAATCTTCATCTGTTAAATGACGGAGAGTTGATATTACCAAAAGGTGTCAAAGTAATTTTAAACATTAGTGAATTTTCTGGTTCTAATTCTGAGTCATTATAAAACTCTCTTCTATAAACTAACCCAGCCCTTAAACAGTCATTAATATATTCATAACTTAAATTATAAAATTCTGCTGAGTTGCTAATTAAATTCCTTTTAGTTTCAAAAGAAAATAATCCTTTTTCTCTTTGAGCTATGTCAAATTTAGATTTGAAGTATTTTTGATCACCAATGTGATTATTTTCCTCTAAATAAGTGAAATCAATATCTAAATAATTCAATGAGATTTTAGTACCTAATTCATTGTAGTTAAAATCACTAAAATTTTGATCAAGTGCAAACTTGTAACTCAAATTTAAACTATCATTTATATCAAAGTTAGCAGACCCTACGATATCGGATAGTTTTTCATCTAAACTTGTTTTCGAAGACATTTTTTTGTTTTCCTTTTCATTGATCACTTGAGCTAATGAGAAATCAAAATTTTTGTCATTATTGTTAATTTTATAATCAAAACCAATCGTTGCGCTTAAGCCTTTTTCAAAGTTATTCATATTATCAATTCTTTCTATTTCAAAAGCTCTTGTAGGATTTAATTTAGAGCCACTATCCTCTTTTCTCATTTCACCAGGTGAGTATCTTAAAAGCACTTTTGGAGTAAATAAGTGCAAAATATCATTATTTCTTTTTTGTAAATTTATTTCTGATAAATAACCTAATGCTCCATGAAGCTCATTTGTAGGATCTTTTTTATATAAATTTTCATTTGTCACCTCATAATTAATATTTTTAATATGACCTAATAGTTTGCTCTTTATACCGTTTTTGAAATTAAGGTCATTTGAGCTCCAATTAAAATCATTTACTAAAAAGTTAGTGATCTTATTAGTGTCATAATTGTTAATTTTAAAATTTGTCTGCAAATCAAGATTTCCAAATTTATTACTAGTAAATAAATTTTTATCAAAAGTTATTTCAGGGAGTATAAATTCATATTTATCGTTATAATCATCTTTTAATGTTTCATAAATACTTGCGTTTAAACCAAAAAAAATATCATCATCTTCGTGAGTAAAGTTTAAAGAATTTTCAAGAGTATCATTATTATAATCAACTAAATTAGATTTTATTTTATATAATTTTAGATATTTATCATTTGAAACGTCTTGCAGAGTTAGATTGAGTGTATTTTTTGAATTTCTTGTTAAACTAAAATTTTTTACATACTTTGCAAAAAAGTGTGACTTTTCACCCGTTTTTTTTGTTGCGGAATTTTTTTTGTATCCTTGGGTATAACCAAAATTTGTCAATAAATTAGAATCTTTAAATGCTTGATGGTAATCCCCAATAAATAAAGGATGTTCTTTAGAAAAAATTCTAGTTGATAATGTAAAATTTTTATCATTACCTATATCAAAGAAGTAGGGGATTGAAATTCCAGATCCTAAGTTCTTAGTGTTTGTAAGTAATGGAGGAAGAAATCCACTTCTTCTCTCGACCGTAGGATCTGGATGAGATAATTTTGGCAAATAAAAAATAGGAATATTATAAACTTTAACAACTGCATTATCGTAATAAATTGTTTTTTTTTTATTCGAATGACGTATCTCAGATGCCCTTATTTCCCAAGGAGGACATTTATCCTTTTCTCTATAGTTACATAATGTAAAAACACCTTTTTTGAACGAGCTATTATCTTTTTTCAAATGTATGGTATTTGCAAATATTCTAGGTTTGTTTTCTTTTTTATATTTAAAATCTTCATTATTAAGAAAAGCTTTTATATCTGTCCCCAAAATTTCTTTTTTTTTGGTATCAATATATATTTGAGAAAAATTATAGGTATTTTGTTTATTATCTTCAATCCTAATTTTTCCTATTGACTTAAAAATATCTTGTTTAATAAGATATTCAAAGTTATCTAAAAAAATTATATTTTTATCTTTATCAAGTATTTTTGTTTCTTTTTTTGATCTTATAAAATTAATTTCCTTATTTAATATAATATCCTCACTTTCGATCACATATTTTTCTGAGGTGACTATTTTTGTTGGTCCTTTACTAATAAAAATTTTTTTAATTTCATCATACTCAGCATATTCTGTCTTAATTGTATTTTTTTTAATATCAGTGAATTTAATATTTTTTTTAAGAATTAAAAATCTATTTTCTTTATTGTATTCAACATAATCACTTTCAATCTTTATACCATCATCAGTTTCTACTAATACATCATTTTGAAAAATTGAAATTTTTTTATTTTTATCTAAAGTAATATTTTTAGCTTTAATCTTTAAGTTTTCTGCAAAAACATTTGTGCAAAGAAAAGAAAAGAAAAAAATAAAAATAAATTTATTTTTCATTTATTTGTAAAACTCCTACAAAAGTAAATAGGCTTAATGCAATTACTGGAGCCCACACAGCTAAAATTAGAGGTATTCTATTAGTTTGCCCTAAAGCTAAAGACAGGTCTTTAAAATAAAAAACCAACACAGTGATAATTAATCCTAAAATTATAAACTTAGAGTTATCCGACCTTTTTAGAGTATTCATGGTGAGTATTGCAGCTATCGCAGTCATCATGAGCAAGAAAAAGGGCAAAGATAACATTGTATGTAAACTTTGGTTTAAAAAAGACTTGTTATATCCACTTTTTATTAAGGATTTATAATTTGTTAACAGATCTAAAAAAGACATAGTATCAAAATTTTTAAAAAGGCTGTTTATTTTTTCGAAATTATAAATGGAGCTAATTTTATAATTATCAACTTGATGATCCTTCAATATACCATCTGTGTTTTTAAAGATAATAACATCCTCAAGCTCCCATATATTTTCTTTAATATTAACTTTTTTTGAAATTATTTTTTCATATAAATTGTATTCCTCGTCTAAATGAAAAATAGTTACATCAATAAGGTTCTTTCCTTCAGGTTTTTTAGCAGATATTATTCTTTCTCCTGTATTTAAACTCTCTTTTATCCATAATCCATTTTTATTGAAAGTTACTAAGTGATCAATATCCCTTGAATATTTTGATTTTGTTTTTTCATAATATTTTACCATCGAAGAAGTAAAAGGATTTACAAAAATAAGTATAAACCATCCTAACAAAAATGAAATCACTGCTAATATTGAAAATATTCTAATATTTGAATATCCATAAACTTTCAGTGTCAATAAGTCTTTATTATTACGAATACTCATCATGAACCACATGCTAGAAATAAAGATAATGAATGGAAGCAAAGTTATCAAAAGACTTGGGATAAAAATACTTGTTAAAATTAAGGGCATTAAAATACTTACCTCGATATTCTTAAAAAATTCTATTTCCTCAAAAAGATTAAGAATAATTCCAAAACAATAAGCGATAAGAATAGTAACAAAAAAACATTTTAAAAAGTTTTTCAAAATATAATTTAATATGATCTTATTCATTAAATTTTAGACTCCCTAGAAAAATTTAATTTTAAAAAAAAATAAAAAAATGTGATTAAGATCGCTGGAGCAATTAAATAAAAAATTTTTACTATGGAGTTTATACCAGTGTATCTTAAAGCTAATTCCGTAAATATAACTAATAAAAAACTATAAGCAAAAATTGAAAATTTTTGAAAATATTTCCTATTAGATTTTATTAACAACATTGAACAAATTAAAGATATAACTGGTATATAAAAAGGAAGAACCATACGTCTATTTAGAGCCGGGATCACCTCCTCAGTAAAACTTTTATTACATAAATCCTCTCTTACACTTGAAGGTAAAATACATTTCATTAATTTAATCGTTGAAGTTTCTTGGATTTTTGGTTTTTTTATTGTTGTTGTTGTTAGACCTCCTAAATCAATATTTAATTGATCAAATTTAATAATTTCATTTTCATTACTATTTTTTTTTGTAGAAATTATTTGTCCATTAATTAGTAACAACTTTCTTTCATCTACTTTTCCCATTTCTGCTACAATGGTTGTACTCGAGGTTTTTGAAATATTTGACGATAGATTTTTTAAATTATTACCATCATCATGTAAAAATATGTGTTTAATTTCATCATTAATTTTTTTTTCTACGATAAAAGTAAATCCTTTAAAAGAGTCACTAAATTGTTGACTTCTTACTGTTGGTAAAAAAGAATTTAGATTGTCATTGCTTAAAGATAGTCTAGATTTATTTAAAGCAAGTGGTGTTAGAAAAGCAGAAAACAAAATGTATAATGATACCGCAATAATTGATGATACAAAAAAAAGATTTACCACATGAATTTTTTTCACACCGGATGTCCATAAAATAACAAATTCACCATCTTGTTTGTGTTTGTGAATAAAGATTGTCAGTGCTAGCAAGAATGCCAGTGGAATAAATTTTGGCAATATACCGAATAAATTTAAAACTGAATATTTAAAATATATTCCTACAGGATATCCATTTTCGACAATAAGGTCTAAAAAGCTTACTGCCCTTACTGTTAAAGCAATAACTGCTAAACCAAACAAAATAAGAAGAAATGTTTTAAGTATTTCTCTAAGAAAATTATTATAAATTTTATTTTGAAGCATCCCTATATAATGTATATAAATAATGCATCCATAAAATAAATTCAACTTAAGAGTGAACAATGATAATTTTTTCGTTGAAATGTACTATATATGCACATATATACCAATCGACCCAAATAGAACTAATTAAAAATTATGTCTTTAAAAATTAATTACTCAAGAAAAACAGATACAAACATATCTACAAACATAGTTTTCTTTGTAGATGAAAAATTTAACACTAATAGAATTGGAAAAAATTTATCATCAAATGAAATTTCTTACATTAACGACTTGCTCAAGAGTACTGATTTAAAAAAAAAAATTATCGTATTTAAAATAAATTCGAAAAAAAATGTAATTTTAATTTCATCTAAAAAAGATTTAAAAATTTCAGATATAGAAAACCTGGGTGCAGAATTTTATGGAAAAATTAACCAAGGTAAAAATTCTGAATATAATATAATTTCTGAAAGTGTATTAATTAAAAAAGAATCTTTTTTAGGTCACTTTCTTCATGGGCTTAAACTTAAGTCATATAAATTTAATAAATACAAAACTAAAAAAGACAATAGATTAATTATTATAAATGTATTAGGCACAAAAAATATTCCATCTAAACAAAGTCAATTAAAATTTAAAGCAATAGAAGAGGGCACATTTTATGCGAGAGACTTAGTATCTGAGCCAGGAAATGTACTTCATCCAGATGAATACGCAAAAAGATTAAATTTATTACGAAAAGATGGTTTAAAAGTTAATATTTATGATGAAAAAAAATTAAAAAAGTTAGGCATGAATGCTTTGATTGGAGTAGGGCAAGGAAGTATTAGAGGATCGTACTTAGTGACACTAGAATGGAATGGAGACAAAAAAAATTCAAAGCCTTTAGCTTTTGTTGGAAAAGGAGTTTGTTTTGATACCGGAGGTTATTCTTTAAAACCAGCAAAATTTATGGAGGACATGACTTATGATATGGCTGGCTCAGCTACTGTAGCTGGTTTGATGAAAAACCTAGCAATAAGAAAAGCTAAAATTAACGCTGTGGGAGTAGTTGGTCTTGTAGAAAATATGGTAAGTGGAAACGCCCAAAGACCGGGAGATATAGTTAAATCTTACAGTGGCAAAACTATAGAAATTTTGAATACAGATGCTGAAGGAAGATTGGTTCTTGCAGATGCAATAACTTTTACTGAAAAAAAATACAAACCAAAATTTATAGTCGATTTAGCCACTTTAACAGGCGCTATTATCGTTTGTTTAGGTTCAGAGTATGCTGGTCTTTTTTCTAACAATGATAAATTATCTAAAGAAATCTTTGAGGCCGGAGAAAAAGTTGAGGAAAAAGTTTGGAGAATGCCACTTCATAAAAATTATGACAAACTTATTAATTCTAAAAATGCTGATATGCAAAATATCAATTATGTAGGTGGAGCCGGATCTACAACTGCAGCACAATTTTTACAAAGATTCATAATAAACAAAACACCCTGGGCACATTTAGACATTGCAGGGATGGCATTTTCAAAATACGGTGGAGCACTTAATTCAGGTGGCGCTACTGGATACGGAGTAAGATTGTTGAATCAATTAGTAGAGGAAAATTATGAATGAAAATATTGAACAAACATTATCAATAATTAAACCAGATGCTGTAGAAAGAAACTTGACAGAAGACATAAAATCAATTTTTTTAAAAAATAATCTTACCGTGAAAGATGAAAAAAAAATTCACATTACAAAAGATGAAGCAGCTGAATTTTATAAAGTTCATCAATCTAAACCATTTTATAATAATCTTTGTACTTATCTTTCTTCTGGACCAATTCTAGTCATGATTTTAGAGGGGAAAAATGCAGTTTTATTAAATAGAAAAATTATGGGAGCGACAAACCCGAAGGAAGCAGAAAAAAATACAATAAGAAATTTATATGGAATTTCAATCGATAAAAATTCAGTTCATGGATCGGACTCCACTGAAAACGCTAAAAAAGAAATAAATTTTTTTTTTAAAAATTAATTATTCCTAAATAATTTTATTATAGCTTCTGGAAATGCTAAATATTCAAGTCTTTGGGTTTTATTTTTAAGATTTTTTTCACAGTCTTTTGAATTAATATAAAAAAATTTTTGTGCAATAATTTTTCCACTATCTAAGCGATCATCAACATAATGTACTGTACATCCTGTTTTCTTTTCCTTTTCTTTTAAAATTCTCAAATAAGTGTTCAATCCTTTAAATTTTGGTAACAGTGAGGGGTGAATATTTATTATCTTTTTATTAAACTTATTAATAAAATTTTTGGATAGAATTTTCATATAACCAGCAAGACAAATAATTGAGATATTGTATCTCTTTAAATCTTTTAACAATCTATATTCAAAATCTCTAGAATGGGTATTTATAATTTTATAAGGGATTAAATTTTTTTTAGCATAATTTAAACCTTTTGCTTTAGAATTATTACTTATTACAAGTTTTATATTAATAGGAAATGTATAATCTCTGGATCTAGAAATTAGATTTTTTAAATTTGATCCTGTGCCTGAGATGAATATGCAAGCATTTTTTTTTACCATTTAAGATTTTTTGATAATAATATCTTTTTAAAGTTTTGTGTAATATAACCTATTTCATATGGACGATATTTATTTGGAAAGAAAACTTTTATTTTATTCACATTTTCTTTTTTAACAATTAAACAAAATCCAACGCCACAGTTGAAAGTGCTTAGCATTTCTTGATCTGAAATTTTATTTTTTTTTAACCATTTAAAAATTTTACTTATTTTTATTTTTGACAAATCAATGTGAATAGATAACTTTTCTGGCACAGATCTAATTAAATTTTCCATTAAGCCTCCCCCGGTAATATGCGCAGCTGAATTAATTAGATTTTTGTTTACTAATTTTAAAATTTCATTTGAATAAATTCTCGTAGGTTTCAATAATTCAGATTTTAATTCTCTTGGAATTTTATTTTTTTTCAAAACTGATCTTACTAAGGAAAAACCATTAGAATGCAATCCGCTAGATGGAATAGCTAATATAACATTATTCTTTTTAACTTTTTCCTTACTTAAAATTTTCTTTTTAGATACTATGCCCACACTGAAACCAGCAAGATCAAATTTATCTTTTTCATAAACACCAGGCATCTCTGCTGTCTCTCCACCTATTAACTCACATTTCGAAATTTCACAACCTTTCACAATCCCCGCCAAAATTTTTTTAATTTTTTTTAAATTTAATTTACCAACAGCTATATAATCCAAAAAAAATAACGGCTTAGCTCCTTGAACTATTAGATCATTTATACACATTGCTACTAAATCTATACCTATTGTATTAAACTTATTATATTTGTTAGCTATTTCAATTTTGGTTCCAACGCCGTCAGTGCACGATACCAAAACTGGATCACTTATCTTTGTTTTACTAATGTCAAATAAAGATCCAAAACTACCTATATTTTGTTTATGAAAAGAATTTTTCGTTTTTTTGACATTTTTTTTTGATAAATCTGAAATATGTTTGACAAATTTATTAGCCAATGAAATATTCACCCCACTTTTTTTATAATTATTTTTTATTATTTTCATTCGCAAAAATGATATCTAAATTTTAATGGAATATTTTAAACTATTTATCACTATTTTAATTGTTTTTTCAAAAACAGGAAACATTTTATGTGAAGAAAATATCTTTGATGTTAATAATATTGAGGTTACGAAAAGCCTTAAAAGTAACAATGAAAAATTAGCTAATCGAGCT
>MDTD01175193.1_pt1 | contig 13643 bp, 12 predicted proteins | sample 811221 | NCBI WGS metagenome assembly MDTD01 (sample SAMN05326646, study PRJNA326480) | marine metagenome | isolation source: seawater | place: Pacific Ocean: South West | collected 2011
ACTTCAGGATCTTTGGCACAAGCTCCAGGTATAGCCTGTGGTTTTGCTTTATCTGCAAAAAGAGATAAAAAAAATTTCAACTCTTTTTGCATTTTAAGTGATGGAGAACATTACGAAGGTTCATTATGGGAGTCAGCAATGTTTGCCTCACATTATCAATTAGACAATTTGGTTTTTGTAGTTGATAGAAATCAACAAATCATTTTAGGGAAAAGTGAAGATTGTCTTAAAATTGAACCACTTAAGGAAAAATGGAAAAGTTTTGGTTGGAATGTTTTAAATGTAAATGGACATAAATTTAAAGAATTAATACCAGCATTGAGAAAAGTTAAAAAAAATAAAAATAAGAAACCATCAATAATAATTGCCGATACCATTAAAGGAAAAGGCATTTCATTTATGGAAGACGTAACAAGATGGCACAATACAATGCCAAATTTAAAAGAAATACAAATTGCCAGGAAAGATTTACAAAAATATTGTATTCATGAGTAAAAATTATCTAGATTTTACTGAAAATAAAAAAAATCCTTATATGAGAGATGTATTTATTGATGAGGTTTATAAATACGCAAAAAAAAATAAGAATATATATTTTACAACACCTGATATGGGCGCACCTTCTTTGGACAAATTTCGAGAAAGACTTCCAAAACAATTTATACATGCAGGCATCTCCGAACAAAATATGATTAGCATGGCAGCAGGTCTTAGTGTGCAGAAAAAAAATGTTATTTGTTATGCAATGGCACCCTTCATCACATCTAGATGTTACGAGCAGATAAAATGTTCAATTTCAGCAATGAATCAAAAAGTTACTCTCGTAGGTATTGGGGTTGGATTAGGTTATGCTGATGCAGGACCAACTCACTACACAACAGAAGATATTTCAACAATGAGAGTTTTTCCAAATATTGAAATACTAACTCCTGCAGATGCATTTTCAACTAAAGTTATAACTCAGGATTGTATAAACAAACCTAAGTTCAGATTTTTAAGGCTTGATAGAGATGTTTTACCAAATATTTATAACAAGAAAAACTTTAATTTGAAAAAAGGTTATGGAGAAATCAAAAAAGGAAAAAATAAATGTGTGATATCATCTGGTTATCTACTACATAAAGTTAATAGAATTTTAAATCAAAAAAAAAATAGTATTGCTCTTATAGATTTATTTAGAATTAAGCCATTTCCTAAAGATTTAATAAATAAGTTAAAAAAATTTAAAGAAATAATTGTTGTTGAAGAACAATGGACTGATGGTGGAACAGGATCTTTAATTTTAGAACAACTTAGTGATAGAAATTTAAAAAATAAAGTCACAAGAATAGGTCTAAATAGTAGATATTATTTTGAAAATGGTGGTAGAGACTATTTACATGAAACTTATGGTTTAAGTGAAAAATTATTAAAAAGAAAAATTTTTAATTAAATTTTTCATGAATACTTTTTAGGTCTAAAATTTTTTTTAAATTTGATATATTAATTTTTTTCTTTAAAAACCTCTTCTTGTATCTTTTTGAAATCACCTTCTTTTTTTTAATTGATTTTAAAGTAATTCCAAAATCAAGTGAAATTCTTAAATTTGTATTTTTATTTTTTGTTCTATGAAGACAAGCTTGATCAAATATTGTTAATTTTTTATGATTAAGATTTTTAATTTTTTTTGAACCGTATTTTTTAATAGCACTTTCATAATTTTTTTTTTTTTCAAAAAAAGATTTGTCTATATTAATAGGCTTTAAAAATTCAATTGTATTATTTTTATCTCCATCAATGAAAAAAACTACTTTTGAATCACAAGGATTTCCTGACCACGTATCAGAATGAATTTTAGATGATGAATAAGATCTTTTATTATTATAATTAAATCTATTAGATCTCATAAGCCTCACTTCACATAATTCGATTTTATTTGATATTTTTTCTAAGTAATATTTTGAGCATAAATTAAATACAAAATTTTGTAATTTGTAATATGATATTATATTCTCTTTTTTTGGTACAATGACACCATTGGGTGTAATATTTGGTAAATTTAAAATTTGAAATTTAAATTTTTTTAAATAACTTTTTTGCTTAACAATTTTAATTTTATAAAATTTTTCTAATGAGACTTTAATATAGTTATTTACAAGACTTTTAAGTTTTAAAAGATCATTTTTAGATATTGAAATTTCGTAAAGTAATAGATGCTTTTTATATTTAATTTTTTTCTTATTAAGAAAATTAAATAAAGATTTGTAATGATTTCCTCTAATTTTGAGTAATTCTAAGTCTTGCATTTACCGTGTTTTATAATAATAAATATTAATATATTAATTTCATTTAAAAAAAAGTTTAATATAATAAAATTAATTTATATTTAATAATACTAAACATGCTATCCATAATTATCAACACATTCAATAGAGTCAAAGAATTAGAAAATTGTCTTGAATATTTATCAAAACAAACTTTTCAAGACTATGAGATAATTATTATCGATCAAAATACAAATTTACCAGGCATAAAAGATATTTCAAAAAAGTTTAGTAAAACCAGATATTTTAAGATGAAAAAAAATTCTGGACCATCAATTGGAAGAAATTTTGCTGTGAAAGAGTCATTAGGAAATTATCTTTTATTTTTAGATGATGATGCATTTTTAATAGATGAAAGTACAATTGAAAAAACATTTAATTTTTTTAAAAATAATGATTTTGGTCAAGTAGGACTCCAAAGTTTAGAGAATTTTGATACAAAAAAAATACAAATTTCTCAATGTGTGATAGGTGATGATGGTTTTTTAGACAGAAAAAAATCTAAAGATTTTAATCTCGACTTATCAAAGAACCGAATAACAATAGAAACTTCTTTTTGTATGATGAAAAAAGATGTATTTTTAAAAGTCGGAGGATTTGATCCAATTTTCTTTTTCTATGATGAAGATACAGATCTATCACTAAGAGTTCAAAATTTTGGTTATAAAGTATTTGTATTTAAAGATGTTCAATACAATCATATTTCAGGTAGCGCAATCAGGACTCCAAATTCTAGATATTTTAATAAAAATTATTTAGTTTTAAAAAATTTTGGTTTAAGAATTTTTCTTAAAAATGTTTTAAAAACTATATTAGGTTTCTTTTATGATTTTAGTCTTCCAAAACAACGAGACAACTTAAAAAAACTATCTATTCAGCTTGATTTATTGAAAAATCTTAAGCACGTAAATTTAAGAAAAAATATTAACTTCTTTAATGACGAGGAGCTAACTAATAGAAAAAAATTAAGACATCATTTAGAAAAATTAGAAGAAATAGATAAAAAGAACCTTGAAAAGGCGAACAAAACTGCATTCGTTTATATAACAAATAGATGTAATGCTAAATGTGAACATTGTTTTTATTGGGACGAACTAAACAAAAATGTGGATGAGATGTCGTTAGAGGATTACAAAACTTTGGCAAGTAATTTTAAAGCTGATGTAAATCAGGTGATTATTACAGGTGGCGAACCTTTTTTAAGAAAGGAGATTGATCAAATTTCTAAATATTTTTTGAATAATAGTAATATTCACTCATTAAACTTTATTACCAATGGTGTTATGCCAGATAGAATTGAAGACAAAGTTAACAAAATCATGAAGTATGCTTCAAGAAATACTAGAGTTTTAGTAAATGTTTCAATTGATGGATTAGAAGAGCTACATGATAAAATAAGAAGAGTTCCTGGAATATTTAAAAAGTGTTTAGAAACAATTAATCGTTTAAAAAAAATAAAAAAAAATCATCAAAATTTACAAATATCTGCTTTAACAACTCTATCAAAAGATAATTTTCATCAATTCAAAGAAATTAATCATTACGTAGAGAATGAATTAAAGATTTATCAAAGAATAAATATTATAAGAAGTCCTAAAACAGGCGCATATGGACTTCATAAAAATGTTGCGGAGTTAAGTTTTAATCCAGAATGGGTAAAACCCTTTGATCTACTTGAACTTAATGACGATGAACATAAATTAGTTTTAGATTACTTTATGAATAACAATAGTTGGAGAGATTATCATAAGTTTGTACTGTACTATTCTTATTATATAAAAAAAAATAAAGCAAAATTTTTTGATTGTAGTGCACCCAATGATAATTTAGTGATTTATCCTAATGGAGATTTGGCATTTTGTGAATATACGAAAACTTTTACAAATGTGAAAAAAGCTCAAAATTTTTCAGATTTTTTCCATAATGAAAACGCAAATAAATTTAGAAAATATTTAAAAAGTTGTTCTTGTGATCATCCTTGTAATATTGGAGGAAATTTAGCAAAAAATAAGCAATTAGAAAATTTACTCCCACCTTATAGTAGTAGTCCAAGTGTTAATTAAATTTAATGCGTCTGAATAATATTTTTACTTATTTAAAAATTTGTATTTTTATCTTATTAATTATATGCCTTTTTTATTTTACTAATTTTAAATTTGGTAATTTTGATAATTTTATTGAAAATAAGACCCAATTATTTTTTAATATTATTATTCTATTATTTTGTATTTATTTCTTTATTTCATTTTATATATCAAAAGAAAAAAATATAATTATTGGCATTTCAACTTTTTCAATACTCATTTCTATCTTTATTATTGAAGCATATCTGCAATACAAACACTTAGAATTTATCAAAGGTGATTTAAGTAAAAAAAAAAATATTTATAAAAGTAAAACAGGCAAAACTTATGATGAAAGAACAAAATTTGAATATTATCAAGAGTTAAAAAAAAAACATTTCAAATTATCTTTTCCAATAACTATTCCGATGGTATTAGCAAGTGAAGAATATAAAAGAGAAAATTTTTTACCCTTTTCTGGAATTTCAAATATTAAGACAATACATTGTAATGAGAACGGTTATTATTCCACTTATGAAAGTGATAGATTTGGGTTTAATAACGAAGATAGTATATGGGATTCTACCGCCAATAAAAAAATTATTCTTTTAGGAGACTCATTCGTTCATGGAGCATGCGTTTTTAGAAAAGATTCTATTTCAGGTTTTTTAAAAGGTTTAAATGATAAAGTTGAATTTTATAATTTGTCATATAGTGAACATGGTCCTTTAGAACAGCTTGCAGTATTAAAAGAATATTCAAAAATAATTAAACCAAACTACATTATATGGTTCTACTTCGAAGGAAATGACCTAGGAGATTTAAGTGGAAGTCTTAATAACAAAGTATTAAGGAGTTATCTTGAAAATGAAAATTTTTCTCAAAATCTAATTGAGAAAACTAGTCTATCTGATCAACTTTACAAAAGCATTTTAGATGATCAAATTAAAAAGCAGGAAATTAAATTTCATACATTCACATTTAATTTTGAAAGTTTTTTTAAACTTTCATATTTTAGAAAAACATTTTTGAACTTATTTATTAAGCCAGAACCTCCAATTAAAGAGTTTAAAAAAATAGCGGAGCAAATATTAAAATTTGCAAAAAAAAATGACTCAAAATTATATGTGGTGTATTTGCCTGACTATCATAGATATTACTATAAAAAAGATAAAGATCTCACATATTTAAATTATGAGAAAGTTTTAAATACTTTTAAAACTTTAGATTTAAAGGTGATTGATATTAATAAAGAACTATCATTAAAAATAGAAAATAAGAAAGAACTCTTCCCATTTGAAAAATTTGGTCATTATAATGAAATAGGCTATAAATTAATTTCCACTATTATAAATGAAAAAATATTTAAAAATTAGTTTAATATTGGTAATTTCGCTAGTTGTTGTCTTGGCATATGCTATTACTAATAGAAAAAATGATACAAGTATTGCACGTTTTATTGGTCCGTTGCTTCCAAAAAATGTAAAAACTTATATTAAAGATAATTTTTTTTTATATGAAAAAATAGATAAGCAAAAACTTGAAATAAATAATCAAAAAAAAATAATTAATAAATTTTCTATATCTACCGAGAGTAAATTTAGAAACAATAATTTAAAAATTTTATTCAATAAAATTGGTGAAGATGAAATTTTAGAAGTTAATAATAATCAATTTATTTTTAGTAAATTTTCAACAACTTCAATAATAACTGGGAAGTGGGAACCCACTGGAGGATCTTTTTACTTAGATAAGTACAAAAATAATATAATTATTGTTAGTGCAACAGGAATTATAGCTTACAACGATAGCAACTTTTCAAATAATGAATATTCAAATTTTACTTCGATTAAGTCTAACCTAGAAAGTTTAATAAGTGACCCAAAGTTTTATACGCATTCACCTTTTGGCATAAAAGATATTCTTATTAAGGATGATTATTTATACATTTCTTACACATTTCAAGCTGAAAAGAACTGTTACAATACATCTATTTTAAAGTCTAAATTAAATTTTGAAAAACTAATATTTAAAGAGTTTTTCAATCCAAGCACTTGTGTAAAAATAGATAATTCATATGGTAATTTCTCAGCTCATCAATCTGGTGGACGGATGAAATCATACAATGATGAGAAAATTATCTTAACAGTAGGTGATTACGGATTTAGAAATCATTCACAAAACCTTGATAAAACAAGCTTTGGAAAAACTATTCTTATAGATACTAAGGGATTAGGTTATGAAGTACTATCTATAGGTCATAGAAATCATCAGGGATTATACTATGATAAATCAAGCAACAAAATTTATATGACTGAGCATGGACCAAGAGGAGGGGATGAGATTAATATTAATATTTTAGATGAAAATCGCATAAAAAATTATGGATGGCCTATATCATCTTATGGAGAACATTATGGTTTTAGCACTAGAGATGATAATCATCCTTATTACATTCAAGCCCCACTTTATAAAAGTCATTCACAATATGGATTTATTGAACCACACAAATATTTTACCCCATCAATCGGCATATCTGAAATAGTAAAATTAAATCCGTATTTTTTTGATGAAAATTATTATTTAGTTTTTGGTGCTTTAGGAAATAATATTGAAGAAGGAGATATGTCGATTCACTTTCTTAAATTAGATAAAAAAGATAAAATACTAAAACATGAAATTTTTAAACTTAACGAAAGAATAAGAGATATTTATAAATTTGTTGAAGAAAATAAATTATTTTTTGCTTTAGAGACATCTTCGTCAATTGGAATTATGAGAAAATTAAAAAAATAATAATGAAACTAAAAAAATAATTTGAAAAAAAATTTATTTAAATTTTTATTATTCCTAATTATTTTATTGCTATCATATATAACACTGATAGTTATCGATATTTTGTTGCCCAGATTACCAAAATTTAGCGAAGATTACAAAAAATCTCAAAAAATTATATTTGATAGAAGGATAGAGGATAAAAAAAAACAAAAACTTATAGATAAAAAATATCAACAAATGATTTTCTCAAGTCTTTATGATATTTATCCTTATAATGAAATTATAAAAAAAAAAAATTTTATTAACATAGCCCCACCAGCGAATGCTTATTTTATTTTATGTAGTGAGGGTTATGGAAATATAACTTTTAAATCCGATAGATTTGGATTTAGAAATTTAGATAAAATTTGGGATGAAGAAATTGATACTGTTTTAATTGGTGATTCCGCTGCTGAAGGAGAATGTGTTCAGCAAAATAAGACTATTTCAGGCATACTTAATAAAGAAAATATCAAAACAATTGTATTAGCAAATGGTGGTTATTCAGCAATACACTATGCTTTTGTTGCAAAAATTTTTCTTGAACACATAAAACCAAAAAATGTAATAATTTTGTTTCATGAAAATGATAATCATCTTATTGATCACCATATGTATCATATGAAATATTTTCATACTGCAAATAGCAATGATTTTGTGAAATTTACAAATGGCAAATTAGCTCCAACTAAAAAAGTGATTGAATTTAATAATGATATTGTAAAAATTCAAAAAAATACTGATAAAAATTCAACAATAGTGAAATTAAAAATAAATTTAAGTAAATTTAAAAAATATCTGTTACTTTCGAATTTAAGGCAGCATATTTATTTTCTAACTACTGATAATATTTTTCAATCAAATAAAATGGCAATTAATGAGGTTTTGAATTTTTGTTTAGAAAATAATTGTAATACTTATTTCTCATTATTAGGCTCAAGTGAATTTTGGGATCCTAATTTTTTTTATAACGATTATAAAAGAAATCTTGGTAATTATCTTAGATTAAAAAATAAAAAACTTATAGTTTTTGATGATATAATTGATTATAAAGACAAAAAGTATTTTGCAGTTGCTGGCCCACATTTATCTCCACTAGGATATGGTCTTGTTGCTAAAAAATATTTAGAAATTTTAAAAAATGAGAATACCAACAAATAAAAACTTTGGAATTACTTTTGGAATAATTTTTATTCTAGTATCAATTATTTTATTTATTTATGATATTCCATACTTTTATACTTTATGTATAGGAATAATTTTTTTATTACTAGGGTTTATAAATTCAAATCTACTTTTCCCCTTAAATTTCTTATGGTTTAAGTTTGGAATTATTTTATCTAAGTTAATCTCACCTTTAATTTTATTTATATTGTTTTATTTTATAATTACTCCTTATGCCTTAATAGCAAAATTATTTAAAAAAGAATTGAGAGAGATTAAAGGTAAAAAAAAAGAGTTGCATGTAGATAGTTTTTGGAATAATTCTCAAAATCATGATCAAATTAATTTTGATAAACAGTATTAAAATATGTTAGATATATTAAAAGAATTATTTGCTTTTTTAATTGAAAGAAAAAAATTTTGGTTAATACCACTAGTAATTGCGATTGTGTTAATTGGAGTTTTACTTGTAGTTGGTCAAGGTACTACATTATCTCCTTTCATTTATACAATTTTTTAATGTCCCTTGAAATAATAAAACTAAAAAGCAAATATGATTCTAAAACTGAAAATGTAAAAAATTTTTATACCTCTAATCCATTTCCTAATTACAAGGAGGATGATAATAAAGCATCAATTTTAAAAAAAGGTAATAAGAGTTTACTATCAAAAACAATTAAAAATCTCTTTAGAAATAAAAAGAAAATTTTGGAGATTGGAAGTGGGACCTGTCAATTATCTGCTTATTTTGCAATAGACACGAATAATGAAGTCTATGCATTTGATGCGACTTTAAAATCTTTAGAAATTGGCAAAAATTTTGCTGAAAAAAATAATATCAAAAATATCAAATTTCTTAATGGAAATATTTTAGATAATAATATTAAAAAAGAATATTTTGATCTTGTTTGGTGTAATGGAGTGTTACACCATACCACAGATCCATATCTTGGTTTTAAAAATAGTTTATCGTACTTAAAGAAAAATGGTCTCATTTTAGTTGGTGTGTATAATTATTATGGAAGATTAATTACTAAATTAATGAGAGTTTTGTACAAAATATTTGGAAAAAAAATAATTTTATATTTAGATCCGATAGCTAAAGATATAAAAAAAAGTAAAAATGAAAAGAATGCGTGGATAGAAGATCAATTTAATCATCCATTAGAAAAAACGTATACGTTTAAAGAAATATATGAGTGGTTTATAAGAAACGACGTTTCATTAATTTCTACAATTCCAAATTCAACAAAAATTGATTTTGATAAAATCAATAATAAGATAATTTTAGAGGCAAAAAATCAAAATTTAAATAAATTTCAATTTTTAAGAGAGATTATGATGAATTTTAATTCTTTTGGTAAAGATGGTGGCTTATTTGTTTTTATAGGAATTAAAAAATAATTTATGGAAATTTTTAACAAAAAAATAGATTTTTTTTTTATAAAGTTCCCCATTATTTTCCCATTAATTTATTTTTTTACGTTATATTTATTTCCTCAATTAGAAACATTTATTATAATTTTTACAATTTTTTTATTAGCAGAACCTCATTTTGGCGCAACATATCCCATAATTTTTGATAAAAAAAATAGTGAATATTTTAGAAAAAAAAAAATTGTATTCTATTATGGTTCAGCCTTAATTTTATCGTATTGTATATTGGGTTTTTTTTACTTTAAATATTTTTTTTTACTTTCATTTTATGCTGCAAATATTTTTCATGTTACTAGACAAAGTGTTGGTATATGTAAATTATATAATAAAGATCAAAAAGAATTGTTTTACCAATCTCAAATAATTTATATTTTTAATTTAATATTTTTCATAATTGGGTTCTTTCGGTTTTATTTAAATATAATTCCTGATCATTTATTACTTTATCTAAATGTTATAATGTTAGCTTTGATTTTTGTTTGCTCTATGATTTATGTGAAAATATTTAAATTTTCAGATAATTTTTTCACATTAATATCCGGAATAATTATATTTTATCCTATATGTTTTGTTTCAAATCCTGTTCATTCAATTTTAATGGGGGTCACTATTCATTATAGTCAGTATCTTTTTATTACTTGGAAAGTTTATGTAGGAAGAAAAGGTTTGCTCGAAAATTATGATTTAAAAAAAGTTGGACTATATTTCAAAAATAAGTTTTTTTTCATAATTTTGGCTTACTCATTTTTTATGACAATAATAAGTTATTCAGGCAAACTAGACGATGATATGATAAAAAATCTAATATTTATTCCAATTACAGCTCAGATGCTTCATTTTTATTTGGATTCTTTTATATGGAGATTTAGCGAAGAGTCTAATAGAGAAAATACACTCAAATATATTTTGAAAAAAATATGACTAAGATTTTAGGCATATCTGCATTTTATCATGACAGTTCGGCTACACTAATTGAAAATGGAAATATTATAGAGTGTATTCAAGAAGAGAGACTTTCAAGAATAAAAAATGATTTTTCATTTCCTAAACTTTCAATTAAAAAAATTTTAAATGATAATTCATTGAAACTTACAGATATCGACTATTTTATATTTTATGAAAAACCATTTTTAAAATTCAATAGAATATTAGAGGTTTGTTTGGCATTTGCTCCCAAGGGATTTAAACAATTTATAAAATCGATCCCCATATGGATAAAAGAAAAGTTATTTTTAAAACTGAAACTTGCGGAGGAATTAAATAACATCGAAAAAAATAAAGATTTAAAATATAAGATAAAATTTTCAGAACACCATCTAAGTCATGCTGCAAGTGCATTTTTCCCTTCTCCATTTCATGAAGCAGTAATTTTAACAATCGACGGTGTTGGAGAATGGACTACTGCCTCTATAAGTATAGGAAAAGAAAATAAAATTCGTCAAATTAAAGACATTAAATATCCTCATTCATTGGGTCTTCTATATTCGGCTTTTACGCTTTACTGTGGATTTGAAGTTAATGAAGGAGAGTATAAATTAATGGGTTTAGCTCCATATGGAAAGCCAAAATATAAAAAGTTAATTTATGATAATCTAATTACTGTTAAGGATGATGGTTCATTTGAGCTCAATATGGAATATTTTGATTATTGTACTGGCTTAAATATGATTAATAAAAAGTTTTGTGATCTTTTTGGGAAAAAACCAAGAAAATTGGGTGAAAAAAAAATTGATATTTTTTATATGGATGTCGCTTCTTCAATTCAAGAGATAATAGAAGAGGTAATTTTTAAAATCTGCAAAAATTTAAAAAAAGAATTCGGTATAGATAATCTATGTTTAGCGGGAGGAGTTGCATTAAATTGTGTAGCTAATGGAAAAATTAGTGATGAAAATATTTTTAAAAATATTTGGATTCAACCTGCAGCTGGAGATGCAGGCGGATCATTAGGGGCAGCGCTCGCTTTATGGCATATTGGATTAAAAAAAGAGAGAAGACTTAATTCCGATAATAACGACTCAATGAAAGGTTCTTATTTGGGACCTAAATTTGAAAACAATGAAGTAAAAAAATTTTTAGATAAAAATTCAAATGAATATGAATTTTACAAATATGATGAATTATTAGAAAAGGTTGCAAAACTAATTAGTGAAAAAAAAGTTATTGGTTGGTTTCAGGGCAAAATGGAATTTGGTCCCAGAGCCTTAGGAAATAGATCTATTTTGGGTGATCCAAGAAACAAAAATATGCAAAGTATTATCAATCAAAAAGTAAAATTTAGAGAAGGTTTTAGACCATTCGCTCCAGCTGTTTTAATAGAACACTCAAAAAATTGGTTTGAAACAAATTTTAAAAGCCCATATATGCTTATGGTATCTAAAATTAAAAAAAATAAAATTTTAGAATTTGATGAAAAAAATATTGAAGGATTAGATAAATTAAAAATTGTTAGATCGATAGTTCCAGCAATAACTCATGTAAATTTAACTGCAAGAATCCAAACTGTTGATGGAAAAGAAAATAAAATGTTTTACGATCTATTGAATGAGTTTTATAAAATTACAGATTGTCCAATGTTAGTTAATACATCTTTTAATGTTAAAGATGAACCAATCGTATGTACTCCTGAAGATGCTTTTAAATGTTTCCTAATATCAGACTTAGACTATTTAGTGATGGGTAATTATATACTAAATAAAGATAGACAATATAAAGAATTTAAACAAGATTATATCGAGTAAACAAATATTATAATCATTAGATAATCATTATTCAAATATGTTAAAAAGATTTAACTGTGATAAATGTGAAAGTACAATACTTGATCTTATTTCACACTCAGAAGTAAAGTCCTTAATTACCCATTATACATACAAATAATGTAAATAAAAAAAATAGATTAATTTTTTAGATATATCCCTGTAAATTTAAATAATTAAAAAATTAATCAAAAAAAGAAAAATTAATTTTTTTTGATATTGCTCTAAATTTTTTAAGATTTTTCCTGGTTCCTATATCAATAGAATTACAGTTTAATTTTTCACCAAAAACTCTCTTCTTTTTAATTAAAGTTTCAAGTAATTCGTTTTCTAGTGAGAATAATTTTCTATATAGAGTTTTTTTAAATTTTTTATTAACTATATAAATTCCCGAATTCATTAAATTTGATTTTTTTTTAAAAAAAACTAATCCGTTTTTTAATTTTAAATTTGCGAGTTTTTTGTTTGATTTGTAATTTCTATTTTTGATACAAAATAATTTTATATCAGTTTTGTTAATCAATTTTGTGTTCAGTTTTTTGAAATCTAAGTTAAAATATGTATCACCATTAATAATCATAGTATTATTATCTATATAATTTTTCGCATTTCTTATAGAACCACCGGTCCCAAGGAGTTTTTTTTCTTTCACACATTTTATAAGAGTTTTTCTTATTTTTATATTATTGTATCTTCGAAAAAAAAAATTACTTTTATAACAACAAAGTAAAATTATTTTTTTTGGTTTTATATTTAAAATTTTATCCAATATGAAATCTAAAAAAGGTTTTCCGTGAAAATCTATCATCGGCTTTGGTGTTCTTTTGGTAAGTTCTCTAAGTCTAGTCCCCTTACCACCAACCAAAATAAGTACATTTTTGATCATTCGAGATTTTTTTTTAAAATATATATTAGGTTATATAATTGTGATAGTTAAAATGACTTAAAATAGACTATTAAAATAAATATTGACTTTTACCTATTATTTTTTATAACCCTTTTGCCTGGTGATTATTGCGAAAGGGTTATACCCGATCCCATTCCGAACTCGGAAGTCAAGCCTTTCTGCGCCAATGGTACTTTGTCTTAAGACATGGAAG
>MDTD01173161.1_pt1 | contig 13640 bp, 7 predicted proteins | sample 811221 | NCBI WGS metagenome assembly MDTD01 (sample SAMN05326646, study PRJNA326480) | marine metagenome | isolation source: seawater | place: Pacific Ocean: South West | collected 2011
CGAAACATCCGATTCATCAGGCGCCGAATAATACCGCGTATCTTCGGTGCCTTCCTCCGCCACGTAATCCTCGTCGTCGTCCTCGTCGTCGTCCTCGTCCTCGTCGACATAGTCCACGAAATAAATATCATCCCAATCGTCGACGTCTTCTACCTCTTCTTCTTCACGTCTCCCGGGTTGGAGCGACAGCTGCGCGTACTCGCCCTCCATCCGTTCGAATACGGCGTCGTCCTCTGAGACTTCCCCCCCGCGTGCCTCCGCCCGTGCCTCCGCCCGCGCGTCCACGGGCGCGACGACACGCGCTCGCGACCCCATCTCACCCCGTCCCACCGCCGCCACCGGCGACCCGGACACGCGATCGCCCGCGCGAATCATTTCGTCCTCGTCGAGATCATCGTCCGAGAAGGATGGGAACGACTCGCTCGCGCGCATCCCTCGCGCCTCGCGCCGATCCGCGACGCGGCTCGAGATTCGCCGCGTCTCTCCCTCTCGAAGGTCTCTCGCGCGCGGGTTCGATCGCGCGCGACGCGACGCGACGCGACGCGGATTGGCGCGACGGCGGCGAGATCGCCGATCTCCGGTGACGAGCGCCTCGTTTGACAAGGTGGGTGCCTAGTTTTAGTTTTAGTGTTCGCGCGGGTGCGCTCGCGAGCGCGCGCGCGCGAGGGGTCGTCGGTCGCCCTCGGTCGGTGCCCGTCACTTTTTCAATTTGTCGACGAAATCGTCCACGCTGAATTCCTCGGCGTATTGCGTCTCGTCCCACATCTCCTCTAAACCGTTGACGATGTTGGCGAGACCGCCCGAGGCGGCGCCCGCGGCGGCGGCGGCGGCGCCCTTGGCGACCGGGGCGCCGTCCTTGCCGAGCTTGGCGCCCTTTTCGGCGGTGAAGAGTTCGAGCATTTGACCGGTGTCCATGGCGCTCATGGAGGCGTTGTCGGCGTTGACGACGGCGTTGGCGACGTCGAGCTTGAAACGTTGGAGAGACATGATTTTCTCCTCGAGCGTGCCTCGGGTGAGGATGCGATAAACGTTGACGGTTCGGCGCTGACCGAGACGGTGAGCGCGATCCATGGCTTGTAAATCCTTTTGTGGGTTCCAGTCGTGCTCGAGGAAGACGACGGTGTCCGCCGAGGTCAAGTTTAAGCCTAAACCGCCGACGTGCGTCGTGAGCAAGAGCACGTCGATGGACGGATCTGCGTTGAATTTACGAACGACTTCGAATCGTTGGGACGGCGCGACGCTTCCGTCGAGTCTGAGCCAACTCACGTCACGCATCTGTGAGGTGAAGAGTTCGGATTCGACCAAATCGAGCAAGCTCTTGAGCTGAGAAAACACCAAGACGCGGTGTCCCGCGCCGGCGGCGGGGTTCGGTTTGGCTTCCTCGCCGCTCGCTTTTTCTTCCTCCGCGTCGACGCCGATGCCGCAATCGATAAGAATCTGCTTGAGCGCGTCGAACTTTGGCGAACGCATATTCGGATCAAACTTTTTACCGACCTTGTCGCCCGCGGCGAGCTTCGGATGCGAACACAGTTTACGCAAGTATTGCAACGTCGTGAAGACGTGTTGTGCCGCGCCCTCGGCATTTCCACCAGTCTCGACGGCGCTCACAGCTTCGTTCTTAGCGTCACTCGACTCGAACGAGTCGTACATCTTGCGTTGAACATCGGTGAGATCGACGTAGACGTCTTGAATAATCTTTGGCGGTAAATCCTTGAGCACCTGATCCTTCGTTCTGCGCATGATGAAGGGCATGACTTGCTTGTGCAGCGCGCCCGTGGCGAGCGCGCCTTGTTCCGTGAGTCCACCTCCCTTTTTCGCCGCCGCCGAGCGCGCGGCGGCGATGCCGTACGTGGACTTAAACTCACGCTCCGTGCCCAAGAAACCCGGCATGAGAAAGTCGAATAAACTCCACAATTCGACGACGTCGTTTTGAATCGGCGTTCCGGAGAGGAGCAATCTGTGCTCGGCGCGAACCTTCTTCACCGCCTGCGTCACTCGACTCTTCGGGTTTCGAATGGCATGTCCTTCGTCCAGGACGCAATAACACCAATCAAATTTATTGAGCGATTCAAAATCCGCGCGCACGGATTCGTACGACATGATGACGATGTCGTACTTCCCGAAGTGCTTTTGCAACGCCAGACGATCCGGAGGACTGCCTTGATACTCTAGCGGACGCAAGACGTCTGCGTCGACGTATAATCCTATTTCGTACGCCCAGTGACTCACAAGAGTCGTCGGACAAATGACTAAGTGCGGCAGTTGTTTCAAACCAGCCTTTTTACGTTCAACCGTCGTCGCGGCGAGGATGCACGTCGATTGCAGCGTCTTGCCGAGACCCATGTCGTCGGCGAGCGCGCCGTGAAGTTTGAATCGACGAAGGAACGCGAGCCAGTTGACGCCGTCTTGTTGGTACGGACGCAACGTTCGCGAACACTTGAACGGGAGCTGGAAGTCTTCAATCTTGCTGTTATCTAAGAGCGCCTCGAGGAATTCGCCATCCTTTTTCGAACGTTCCTTTTGTTTCGTCGTGAGCTCGCTCGGAGGCTCCTTGCCCACGGCGAGTGGGAGCAACGGCACCAGGTTGGCGAATGCTCGCGTCGCTAAACCACGGATCTTCAAATCCGGATCGCTCATTCGACCCATGAGAGGGACGAGGAGCAAGACGCAATACGGAGCGAGCGCGGCGCCGAGACTCTTCACGAGTTCGCTCGCGAGTCCCACTGCGCCCGCGCGTTTCGCCGTCTCCGACGCGGCTTCGCCTTCTTCCAACTTGGGGACGATGAAGTCCAAGAGAGACGACAACACTTTCTCGGGATGCCTGGCTGCAATCTTTGCGATCGTCTTCGCCGCCGTCTTGCGCACGGCGACATCCTCGTACAACGCAGCCGGGAACGCCGCCGAGGTCAAATTGATAACCTTCTTCTCGAGCGATTCGTGCACCCCGGGTCCAAGGATTTTGAGCAGTTGCAGCGCATCGACGAGAGATTGTAAATCGGCGGCATTAGCGCCGTCTTTGGGTGGTTGAGAGATCGGCTTCGCCATGAGCGTCTCGAGCGCGCCGAGCTTTTCAAACACGTCGGCGCCGAACTTTTCGGAGATCGAGCGAATCACCGCTTCACCACCGATTCGCGCGACGGTCGCATCGCTAACTGTCTCTTCTTCGACGATACCGGCAACAGACTTTTTCTTCTTCTTCGCCGCGGCATCTTCCGGTTCTTCTTGCTCCTCGGTCGATCCAGCCTTCAACGTCTCCGTTTCGTCGCCGCACACCATGGCGGTGACATTCTTCAACAACTTGTCGTTCGGCGACGGTTTGCGCGACGTGCACAGATTCATCATCTCCGCGATAGACGCGGCAGCTTTGAGTTGCAGGTTTTCGTCGCGTTCGCGGCGCACGGACGACATCAAAGGTTGAATGAAGGGATTGAGTTTCGGCGGTAACGCTCCGAATCCAATCGCCGCTCCAGCGGCGGCGGCGAGCACCGAACCGTGTAATTTGGCCTCGGTGTCGCGCAATCGCTGCGCCGACGCGTGAAGAGAGCTTCGTGACGTTTCGACCGCGTCGATGTTTGACTGCGATGGGTAAGTGGAAATTTCGTATAAGTCAGTATAGGTGCGAAAAAGTCGAATCAAAAGTGTGCGAGACGGCTTACTTCTCTCCAGCCAATGCTAGCGCTGAGGAAACCTGTTGACTCTCGACTTTGATGTAGGAGCTGGACACGGCGCAAGACCATCCGATGCTCGAGGTATTGAATACGCACGTTTCCACGTGTAATACCACGCGCAGAGTGCCCGCGTCGTCGACGTACGCAATGACGCCAACCGCAAACGCAAGCGAACTCCAAGGAGAAAAAAAGGTGACAAAAAAACGCGAAATCGAAACGTACCTGTGGAACAGCCGCAGAAAGAGTCGCGGCGGAATCGGCACCGAAACCATCAGCTTCTGGACTAGGGACCTCGCCCGTCACTTGAACTCCGTTCGTCGCGGCGACGCGCAAAAACGCCATGGATTCACTCTTGACGTACTTGACCATTTGCGCAACCTCGCCGTAAGGGTCGGGTGAGGGTGCGCTGGGATACGCGGGATTCGTGTTGGACAAAATCCCACCCAGTTGCGCGCCAGGAGCTTGTAACTCTGGCCGTTGCGGTCCAGGCGGAACCACTCGAAGCCAAGCCGTCAAGAAGTGCGCCCCCGCGAGACGCGCCGTCGCCTTTGCGCCCGTCAGCATGGTCACGATGTGCTGTTCCATGCGCCCAACGGAGCCGGTGCGATTTTGAGCGCCCAGCTCGGCCGCTAAACGCGCGAGACAATCTAAACCACGAATTCGTCCGGCGGTCGTCGCGGGCCAGTCCTTCGCGACGGCGCGAATTTCACCCTTCACGCTCGGCGGCGTCGACACGAAGATGTGAGTACCTTCGCCGCACGAGTTGACGACGGTGGTGGCGAGATCGCACCATTTTCCACCGTGAACCGTGAACGTCGCTTCGATGATGGCGATCGGTACAGTTCGAAGGAGCGCGGTCCACGCCTCGCACGCCGCCTCCGCGCTCGCGGTATCCGTGTCCAATAATGCGTCTTGAAACGCGTGTCGCATCGCCGGAGCGCATGCCTCTTGCACCCACAATTGCGTGCTCGAGTTGGGCTCGACCGCCAATAATCGGCAGACAGTCTGCCACACCGCCAATCTAACCGAGCCTATGGGATGTGCGGCGAACGGCCAGAGTCTAGGCACGACTTCAGAAAGCTCAATGCTTGATTTCTGACGAGTCGATTCGAGAGCGTACAGTTTGGCGATGAGTTTCATGACCGGAACCGCGCTCGGAGATAAGTCATCGAGTTCGTTGAGCAAACCCCACAGCGACGACAAGAGCTCATTGAACTGAGGGTGCGTCGGCAGGTACTCGGCCGCCGGTAACAGCGATTCAGCTGCGGCGCCTCGAACGTCGTCGTCCGAATCTACGAGCGCCTTGGTCGCCGCCGGGAGAGCGGCGGGTAACAAATCAACAGCCAACTCGGATTTCGCGGCGAGAATGTACTTCAACCCAAGTAACGCAGAGTGCCGCACTTCCCACTCTGGGCGGGACAAGAGCGTGAGCGAACATGAGACCACGGAGTCCACAGCTGCCGGAGACAACGGTAAGAGTGCGGCTCCGAGAGCCTGCGCGGAAGTCTCTCGAACCGGTGCGACGGCACCATCGCCGGCGAAATCACCGAATCGGTCGAGCGCGAGAATACACAGAAGACGGACACACATATCTTCTAACCACGCCGCGTTCGTATCGCGCGCAGCTTCGACCGTTCCCGGTTCAGGTTTCACGCCCGGTGGCGGCGCCCACACAGCGGCGCTTGCAGCCTGATGCCGAAGCACTTCGCGAAGCGCGGCAGCGGCGCCGTGTCGCTCTTCCCAACCCTCTGAGAACATCATGTACGCGAGAGACTCGCATGTTCGGCTGAGAGGCCAACCGCCCGCGGCGACTTCCGCTTGCTCCTCGTCGTCCTCTTCCGCCTCTGCCTTTTCTTTCTCGATTCGAGCCGCGTCTTCATCCTTCTTGCTGCGCTTAATGTCCGCGGGATTCGCACCTTCGCGCAACATTCGCTTCGCCTTGCGCTTTAGCTTGTTCAGCTCTCGCGCGCTCAGGTGACTGTAATCGACGTCCCCCGTCAAACCGTCCACCGCCTCGGCGGCGCTATCGCCGATGGCTACTTTTTCCTTCACTTGCACCTTGCCGTCGTCCAGAAGATCCTCATCCTTCACCAGATCGCTCATCTTCATGTTTTCATCCATCATTGCCCCCGCCTCGGGCCCCAATTCCATGCCTAACCGCCGCTTGAGCGACGCCTTCGCCTGCGCCAGACGCTCCGCCTTTGTCCCGGGTCCGTGTTCGAGGTGCCACCCGACGCCGCTCGAGCTCAGTAAAATCCCCGCCTTGTCCAACACCTTCTCGACGTCGAACTTGGCGAACGTCAGGTCCAACGCGTGATCCTCAGATCCCACCGGCGCGCCGCGACTCTCCTCCGTCTCCGTCTTCACCTCCGTCTTCAACCCCGTCGCCGTCTCCATCGTCGCCAGCGCGTCCACCGTCGGGTGCGTCAACCGACTCGAAATCTCACTGATCGTCGCGCTCGCCGCGACGCGCGTCTCCCATTTCTTACTCCGCAGGTGCGCTCGAACGCGACGAAGGAGATTCGGAAGCTGACTCGCGTGCGACGCCGCGAGCTCGCCGATCTGTCGAGCCGCCTCCCTCCTCGCCTCGGGCGTCGAGCCCGTGTCGAGGAGTTTGATGAGCCGGTCGAGCCGGGACCCTCCGGCGTCGGCCGACATCGCGCGAGGTCGAGTGGGGATGGATCGGATTGGATTTCGCAAAGAGTCGCGAGAAAACGAGGAAACGAGCCGCGCGCGAGGAGCGGTGACTCGTTCGTTCGATGGTTCGTTACACGTGCGTGACGCTTGAGATGTCAACGTTCGCGGGTCGTTTAGTCGACGTCGTTCGCGGAGCTCGCGCCCGGGGCGCCGGCGCCCGGGAACCCGCCGGCGCCCGGGAACCCGCCGGAGCCCGGAAAACCGCCGGGCGCGCCTCCCATGCCGCCCGGCATGCCGCCCATGCCCTTACCGACCTTGCCCATGAGTTTTTGTAACACCGGACCCACCTCCGGATCGGCCATGTACTGCATCGCGCTCATGGGATTCCCCATCATCGCCTGCATCGCTTGCATGACTTTGGGATTCGCCATGGCGGCCATCAACTCGGGATCTTCCATGAGCGATTTCGCCATCTCCGGCGACACGCCCGGCGGTAATCCACCCTCCGGCATACCGCCCGGCATACCGCCCGGCATACCGCCCGCGCCCGGCGCACCGCCCGCGTCGGTTTGTTTCGCCGCCTCGGCCGCCGCCGCGCGCCGTCGCTCCGCCTCGGCGCGTTTTTTTTCCTCCCGCTCCGCGCGTCTCTTCCCTTGGCGCACGTGCGCCTCGTGCACCACCGACAGCACCTTCTTATGGATCTCCCCGTACGTCTCGTCGAAATCCGCGTTCAAACCGGCGCTCAGATCCCGATTCGCCTCGTTCCACTTCCCGAGATACCGATGCGCGGCGCCTCGAATTTTCAACGCCTTTGCCGAGTCCGGATTCAACGCCAACGCCGCGTCGCAATCTCGAATCGCGCTCACCGGTCTCTTCGTTCGCACGTAACACTCCGCTCGTTTCGCATACGTCAACGCCGACGGAACGATACACAACGCTTCCGTGTACTTTTCAATCGCGCACGCGTAATCCCCGACGCCGAACGCGTCGCTCGCCGCCGACTTCGCGTCTCGCGCCCTCGTCTCATCCTCTTCGGACGCGTGTTCGATCCCGGTCGTCGGTCCCATCGTCTGCGGCGCGTCGCTCTCGGGAACCATGCGTTCATCGTCGTCGACGTCCGCGAACGCGAACTCGTCGTCGTCGTCGTCGTTCGCGTTCGCGCGCGTTTTCGGCGGTGGAATCGTCGCGCGCAAATCTTCGATGAGAAATGTCTTCAAGAAATCCAGCGACGGTGCGTCCAGAACGGCGGTGTCCTCGCGCATGCATCGCACGAATTGACGCAACGCGTCGAGCGTCGTCGTCGACGGTTCTTTATCCATGCCCGCGGTCGAAGACGTCGATGAATGACGCGTCGATGAGTGACGGGTCTCGAGAATCACGACCAAGACGTGATTCATGAATCATCGCGCGAGACGACGACGCGTCGACGGATGACGCGCGCGCGCGCGGTGTGTAAGATGCGCGCGATGATGACGCGCGCGATGACGACGCGCGCGATGACGACGAACGCGACGGTGGCGACGGCGATGGGAATGTTGTCGTACGCTGAAAATGCGTGGCGACGAGGTGCGCGCGTTGACGCTCGATGACGATCGCGACGACGCGCGCGAGACGACGATGCGATGGTGTTCTGACGCGCGCGCGCGTGTCGCTCGCGAGCAGGATCGCGAGAGGAGGCGCGAGGGGTGCTCGAACACGGTGACGATACCTTGGCGCGGTGCGCACCGACGGGACGCGAGGACGACGGCGACGACGCGTCCATGGACGCGCGATCGAGGGTGTGCTCGGCGTGGGGACACCTGACGCGCGAGCGAGGAGATGTGCGAGGCGCGGATGAGGCGTTGGCGACGGCGAGAGCGCGCGCGAGAAGCGTGGAGGATTGCGCGAGCGCGAACGCGATGTGGGCGACGCACGCGGCGAGACGGAAACCGAGCGAACGGGATTGGGCGTCGATCGACGCCGCATTGCGCGAGGGAGAGTCTCGGGCGGAGCGTAAGGGAACGGATGGAACGATGGTGGCGCTCGTGGGGGCGCGCACGCTGGCGGCGTTGACGAGGTTTCGTTCGGAGGAGGCGTTGGAGGCGGCGGAGCGGTGCGACGCGTTGATTCGAGGAACCGCGAGCGAGACGCTGGAGAGCGCGCAATCGAGCGCGCATGGGTGGGCCATCGCGAGCGCGATGAAGACACTGGGGCACGTCGAGCGTTTGCGAGGGTCCAGCGAACGCGCGGTTGACTTCTACGAGCGCGCGTTGGCGTACGCGACGGCGGTGACGAAGAACGAGTCGCCGGGCGCGATGGCGTCGAACATCATCGCTGCGGACATAAAGGTGGACGCGTGTCTCGCCTTGTCGCAGATGTACGCGACGATGGATGCGATTTCAGAGGCGGAAACGTTCGCAGCGCGCGCGGTAAGCGAGGCGGAGGCGTTGGGCGACGAGAAACATCCGCGCGTCGGCGTGTGCATCGCGGCGAGCGGCGACGTGTACGTCGCCAAGGCGTTGCGATCATCCGTGAACGCGGCGGAGGGTGAGCTGGGCGACGGGGCGGGCATCATGTTTGCGGAGGGATTGTACAAAAGCGCGCTGAAACTGATGCACTATCCGCACATCGTCGAAGACGCCTACATCGTCCTCGATTACGAGGCGAGACACCTGTGCGCGTTGCTACACGCGCGATACTCGAGCATACTCCGCGCGTCTGGTCCACAGCGCGCGCGCGAGGCGGACGCGTGGCTCATGAGCGCGAAAATACTTTGGCCTGACGAGCGGTGCGGCGACGCGAACACCGGGGGTGTCGACGGTAACGAGACCATGACGGGCGCGGCGACGAAACTTGGCATTAAAAACGCCCCAAAAGTCTTCATCGATTTACAACAAATGGCACCTTTGACCGCGCGCAGCGCGGCGTGAGTGTAGAAGGATTGCATTGACTTTTTTAGATTACACACCGAGCGCAGAGTTGTGCGCGCGCTGTAGAGCTTTGTCTAGATCACAGATTTTTTTTACTCCTCGTTCGTTTTGACGTGCAACTCGTGGTGTCGCCGCTCCGCCTTCGTGAATCCGAGTTCGCGATAATTCACCCGACTCTCGGCGTTCGCACCGCCGACTGGGGAGTGCATCGTTTTCGTTGAACCTGCGCTCAAGATGGCGTTCAAATCGCCGCCCGCCGCGGCCGCGCGCATCGCCACCTCAAGCTTGGCTTCGAAATCGAGCGCGCTCGTCGACGCCGTCGGGCGTGCGGGCGGGTCGTATCGCTCGGGCGATTTCACGACAAGTTTCTGTTGGAACTCTCTCTTCGGCACTGCGCGCTCGAGCGGTTGTTTTTCCACGGGCGTGCCAACGATTCGCTCCGGCTCGCTCGATTTCTTCATCGCTTCCGACACCATGCGCTCGAACGGATCGTCAACGACGTCTTCGCTCGTCGCGGGACTCTCCTCCTTCGCGAACACGACCTCCTCATCGACGTCTATCGCCATCGGTGACATCGGCGTCGGTGACGCCGGCGTCTTCACGCTCTCCTCCGTCGTTTCCTCCGTAGCTTTCGCCGGCGGCGAATTCGTCACGCCGCACTTCGCCGCGAGCATCCTTCCCACATCCACACCTCTCGCCTCCGCCTCCATCGCCCGTCGCAAACGCGCCTCAAACATCGCGTGCCTATCCTCTTCGCACACCTCGGTCGCGTCCTCGTCCCTCGTCCCATCGTCGTCTCGCCGCACCTCCGGGACGACGACGCGCGTCGTCCCGCTCAATGATTTCACCACCGCCGCCGCCTTCACGCGGTCCGCGACGACCTCGTCCACTCCTCGCGCCCGCGGCGCGTACACGGACGTCGTCGGCGATACCTCGAACGGAAACGTCTCGTCGTCCTCGTCGTCGGCGCCCTTCGCGCGTCGAGCGCACGCGCGCGAAAACGTTGTTCCCCTGAGCCACGACGAGCGCGAGACGCACAGCGGAGAGACGTTGGAGAGATCGTACAGAGCCTCGAGTCGATCGAGTGGATTCGTGTTCGTCGACATGGCGTCGGCGCGCGCGCGCGGAGGTGGGCGCGCGGTGTCGCGACGCGGGGCGAAGACTGAGGATGATGTACCCATTCGTCTTCTCGAGCTCGCGTCGTGCGACGCTCGTCGTAAACTTACAATACATCACTAAGGCGCGTTCGACGCGTGCATCGCACGCGTCAAAGAATGAATAATCTCATCCCGAGGGTTCGCGCGCTCACCCGCGACCGACGGCGTCGTCGGCGCGATACGCCGCCTCGAGCGCGGCGTTCACGAAGAACCGCTCCGCGCGTTGCACGTCCAATCGTCGTCCATCCTTCTCGTACTTGCCGCGAACGAGATTGTACATCGTCGTCACCCGATGCACGATGAACCATCCGCGCTCGACCTCGATCGTCTCCCCGCACGCGGTATTTTTGGGCAGGCGGTGCACGCCCAAGTCTTCGAACCGGGGCGGTTTCGCCACGCGCACCGTGTACGGCACGAGCGACGCTTCGTCCGCCCCCGCGCGCTCGCCGTCGCTCGCATCATCGTCTCGATGACGGTTACCTCCCGGTCCTCTCGCCGCGCGCGCGACGACCGCGCGCTGGGACGACGATGTCGAATGATGACGCGGCGCACGATGATATCGATGATCGACGGCGCCGACGCGTCCACCGACCGCGCGCGCGGTCGTGGTGACGCCCAAAGGCGCGCTCGTGGATGCGTTGACGTGTGTCGTCGCGCGCGAGAGACCGACGCGCATGTCTCGCGACGGAGAGACGCGCGCGCGTGTGAGGGGCGGGGGCGTCCCCGGGGAAGATTTTTCGGCAGGGACGCGGCGGCGCGCGTTTGAAATCGTTACACGCGCGCGACGCGTTGATGAATGAAGCGGAGGCAGAAAAGAAATGTGAAGACGGATGGCGCCGACTCGGCGGTCGAGACGCGAGGTCATCGATCGTCACACGAGGGTTTGAGCTCGCGAAGGGCTTCGAGCGCGGCGCCGAGCGTGAGCGCGGCGGCGCGCGGTCGCGTTTCGTCGGCGACGGATGATTTGAGTCGCGCGATGGGCGCGTTGTTTTCGTCCGTGGCGCCGTGTGAGTCGTCCGTCGCGTCCTCGTCCAGGGCGGCGTCGAGCGGAAGAGGGCCGTCGGTGCTCTTTCGTCGAAGCGCGGCGGAATCCTCGATGAGGTGCAGTAAATCGGCGGCGGTGTGTTCGACGGACGTCGCGTGCGGGTCGGCGTCGTCAAAGGCGAAAGGAAAGTCCGTCTCGTCGTCTCTCGAGAGCGGTGATCCCACGTCGTCGCTCGCGCCGCTCATGCGTCGCGCGAACGCGGCGGCGGCGGCGGAGACGCCGCCCGGCGAGTGCGGATACACGCCGACGACGTCTCGAAGCGACGTGCCCAAACTCGAGCTCGACGGCGACGATCGCGCGGCGCTTCCGGGAGACGCACCGCCGAAGAAACCGGGCACGGGTGATTCCGGGCACACGAATCCGCCCCATGGAGACGGTGAGCCGCTCGCGTAGCGCGCGTGCGATCCGGGTCCGCCTCGCAATTCGGGCGTCGATTGCGGCGACGCGTGCGGCAAACCGGGTGAACACGCGATGGGCGACGCACGAGGGAACACGCCGCCGGAAGACGGTGACGATGAAACCGCGGTGTTTCGTTTCGCCGCGCCCGGGGCGAAGATCGGGGACGACGCGGCGCCGGCGATCGGCGTCGCCGCCGGGCTCGGGCTGCCGCCGCCGCGGGCGGCGCCGGTTTTTCTCGGTACGTCGTCAATCTTCAAACAGGACGACATCGTGGACCGACGTTTCGGCGACGCGAACGAAGGCTCGATCTTTGTTGACGCGCGCGAGGACGCGTTCGCCTGTTCGATCGTCTTTCGAGTGTCGACGTTCGGCGACGCGTTGAAACCGTAAATCGGCGCCGGTCCGGCGCTCGGCGCGGAACTCGGCGCGTTATCGAATCTCTGATAATTTGGACTCGTGTAATCCGCCAACGGCACCGCCGCGGGACTCACGGGCGGTTTCACCTGTAAAGTTCCGGACGATAACGACGCGGTCATCCCTCCCCGCGTCGTCGGCGGCGGTCTCGCGCTCGGCGACGGAGACGCGTCGTCGAAGAGTAAACCTCTCGCCAAATCCGCGCTCTGACGTCGTCGATCATCGCTTCGCACGGTGCGACCGTCACCTTTGCCGTTGGGCGATGGTGAGAGCGACATCTCGCCTCCCGCGAGCGCGACGTCGGGACTCGTGTCCAGGGGATCCGTCGTTTGCCTCGCGTTCGGCGTCGTCGCGACGTCCGCCGGCAATTCCGACGCCACCGCCGCCGCCGCGTGCATCGCCTCCTCGGCGACGATGAACGCCTCTTCCAACGCACTCACCGCCATTTGATCTAAAAAGTACACGCACGCGCGAAGCTTTCCGATGGACGTCGGCACGTCGGCGAACGCGAACGTCTGAAATCCCAACGCCCTGCCCGGATGCGCGCTCGCCAAATCCATCCCTTCGCCCGCGTCTCGGAGCTCGAACCCGAGCGTCACGCCCGAGGACGTTTTCCCACCGCGCATGCCGCGTCGACGCATCGCTCGCAAACGCGCACCGTGCGTCGGAAGCGTTCGCGACAACGCGATGAGCGTTCGAATCATGATAACCGCTCTCTTGTACACCACCGACGTCTCTAAATCCTTGTTGAAGTGATTATTCCCACCCACGCTCTCCCCATCCGCACCCGCGTGGAACACCCACCGCTCGACCAATTCCCTATGACGCCCGCTCGTCGTCGTCGTCGCGCATTCGCGCGTCGGCGGCGGCGCCGGCGCCGGCGCCGGCGCGTCGACGCCTTCGTCGCCATCCTTCGAAGACATCTCTCGTTCGAGAAACACGTCCAACACGACGACGCGCTCACGAAACCCACCTCCCCGACCGAACGACCCATCCTCCGCGCCCTTCCCGTCCTCGTCCTCTCCCGTCACGACGCGCGTCGTCTCTCGGCGTCTCGGCGTCGCCGCGTTAAACCACCGATTCGCCTTCATCGCCCCTCGACCCCCCCCCCGCGCGCGCTCCGCCTCCCTCGACTCCATCACGACGTCCGCGCATTTACACACCCACTCCATCGCGACGTGCGCGCTCCTGTCCCCCATCGCGCGCGTCGGCACCGCCCTCGAACGTCCGAAATCGAACAGATTCGTAATCCGACGCGAGCGTCGTCGTGGACGTCCGTCGCGTCGTCGCGGTCGTCCGCGGAGCGAGCGTCGAGACGACGGGGACGTCTCTCGCGTCTCGGTCGTCTCCGATCGTCGGTGGACGTCGCGGTCGTCGCGCGCGCGACGCGATGACGAATGACGCACCGACC